>Ga0123328_1003027_pt1 | contig 14604 bp, 14 predicted proteins | sample BioC12SIPDNA_2_FD_89702 | JGI IMG/M metagenome (GOLD analysis project Ga0123328, IMG submission 89702) | Anaerobic biogas reactor microbial communites from Washington, USA - Biogas_R1_A C12 SIP DNA | ecosystem: Engineered > Bioreactor > Anaerobic > Unclassified | place: Washington, USA...
GTATTTCGTGTACTGCGACAAGTGGAAGATTATCCGTTCACCTACCGTCAACGATGCTGCCATCTATGCTCCCCTTGCTGAACAGGGAGCTTAATGACCTTGCATTATTTAGTGTTTAACCACGGACCAGCTTTTTCGCTCACATGGATACATTGGGGGTGTGCACCTTTTTTGCGCGCACCGCATATTCCTCGGCCTTCTCGGTCATTCCCATCAGCCCGTAGGCATCGGAGAGGCGAAGGTACAGCTCGCCATTCTCCTTGTTGCGGGCCGCTCCCCGGCTCTTGCTGAAGCATCGAACCGCCCCCTCGGCATCCCCGCAGCACAGGGATACCGTGCCCAGCTGAAAGAATATCCGCTCCAGCTGTTCCCCGTCCCCACCCCCCTGGGTCAGCAGCCTTTCCAGCAGCTCCTTGGCCTCAGTATGACGTCCCGCCCGTATGAGGGTATCGGAGAGCTCGCACTGTAGCTCGATCTCATTCGAGTCCACCATTTCCGCGGCCCGTTTCAGGAGGCCCACAGATCCATCGTGGTCTCCTTTCTCCCTCAGTACCAAGGCCTCTATTATCATGCCGTCATGACGTTCTTTGTCAGAAGACGAGCTACAAAGCTCCTTTGCCTTCACTAGCGCCAGCTCATGGTTCCCGGTCCGGCGGGCCACCTCCGCCTGTGCGTACAGCACCCGGCCGCGATAGCGCTCGTGATCGGTGGATACTGCCATCACTATGTCCAGAAGGTCCCTGTCGGGCATGCCCATGGACGCCGCTCCCTTGGAGGCCAGGAGCATCTCCGCCTCCCGCTTCCGGCCCGCTTTCATCAAGTGGTACAGTCTTTCACGGTACTGACCGAGAGGCAGCCAATAGTCTGCGGCCATGGAGTGGTACTGTCTGAGAAGGACCGGGGACACCTGCGTCGGCACGTAGGCACGCAGTTCCCCTGGCATGTCGACCATCCCTTCAGGACTGACGGGCAGAAGGGACACAGTGGTCTCGGGGAGAGCGTCCCTCCGGAACGGTCTACGGAACACGCAGGCCTGGGCCAGAACCCCCCTCTGCTCATCACTGAGTCCCTTCCATAGCTCTGGACCCTTGCACTTCTTTAGATCCAGGAACGGTTGGACGTCTATCCCCTCGCTGTCAGCGAACTGGCGGATCTTCCGGGCCCGCTCCTCCCCCGGGGATGTCAGGAAATATACCTTCCTCTTGGTCTTGCCCTTCTTGATCTGGCCCAGCTTTTCCATCACCTCTCCCGTTTCCTTCAGCTTCTTAAGCTCTATGGCGGCATGGGCGCGGGAGATACGGAGGGCGGCCGCGATCCCGTCCTGGCTGACATCCAGCGGGGCGTCGTAGCTGTCGATGAATCTCGTATACTGTGCTAATTGCAGGACTATCCTTTCTCCTACGGTCAGGGAGCTGGACATGTAGGGTCGATAATTATTGGTATGTAAATATTTTATTACGTTATTTGTATATTACGTTAAAAATGTATGTTCATTCTAGGGGTGCGGAGGTTCCAGAGCATCAACCTCGGTGACATCGATGACTATGACCGCCTGGGGAGGAGGCAGGTCCATCCTGATGGACGAGGTGACGTCACAGGACAGCCCATAGGCGGACACATCGTCGTCGCGGTGCCCACGACCCTTGATCTGATATCCGTGTCCAGCATGGTCTTGGACCACCACCGCCACCTCCGGATGCCGGACCACGTTGTGTGACGTTCTCCCTTCCACGAGCTCCGCGTACATCAACCTCTCCTCATCCAGTACGGTAAGACTTCCTTTCAGGGCGACGTTGGGGATGCCTTCAGGGGACACCGTGGCCACCAGGGCCGGTCGGTTTCTCTTGATGAAATCGATGACATCTCTCTCCATCTTCAACGGACTATCACCATCAGAACAAGTGCATGGCCAGGTTAATAAAAAGGGGGGGAAGGTGTTTCCATCCTTTCGAATGAGTTCAACGGTTGTTGGGATCTCCGAACCTAAGAGCAGAGCTGAGAGTGCTCTTGATCTCGCTCAGGGACCTGCCCACCTCCTCGTCCGCCAGGTCACGCTCTGAGATGTTCTGGGTGACGAGGGCGGAGGCGCAGCGGTCGGCGACAACCTCCAAGAGCTTGGCATCGCGGTCGTTCTCGGTCTTGGGAGTGTCCCAGGCCACGAACAGCGTCCCGATGATGTCCGAGCCCTGCTTTATGGGCACGCCCAGGAGGGATTTGGCCCCCGAGCTCTTGAGGGCGCTGGAGACCTCTCCGTACTGGACGCTCTCCACGAACACCGCGCGGTCCTCCTTCACGATATTTCCAGGGAATTCCTCGCCCACGCTCACCTCAAGGTTCGTGGGGACGGCCTCCCCGAAGCCATAGCTGGCACGGCCGGTCATGTCGTCGCCCTTTCGGCTCATCACCATGGCGCCCTCGGCGCGAGTGACCTGCGCCAGGTTACGCAGGAGCGTCTCCAGGGTCTGCTGGGGTGCCGCGGCGTTGACGGGGATGGAGGACAGCTGCTTCAGCTCCGAGAGCTCCTCGCTCACCGAGGACAGCTGCTTCATAAGGTTCTCCTTGTCCTCCTGGGCCTTCCGCTTCTCAGTGATATCGCGGACCCTCTCCATCCGCGCCTCCTTGCCCTTGTACATGATGTCCCGCGACACGATCTCCACGGTGAGGGCCCTTCCGTCCTTGCGGTTGAGCATGACCTCGAATGTACCCTCCGCCGCCCCGGATAGCTGGGGGGATACCAGGCCGCGCAGGCCAGGAGTCACCAGGGAAGAGAGCGACATGCCGATGAGCTCACCGGTGTCGTAACCGGTCATGGTGGCATAGTGCTCGTTCACTTCCACGATCTTTCCCTCCTGAACTATGGCCAATCCCTCGAAGGCGGTCCCGATCATGTACTGGTTCCTTTCCTTGATCTCCTGAAGCTCCTTCTCTAGCTTCTCGGCTTTCTTCTTCTCCGTAAGGTCCTTTATGAGGGCGTAATAGTACTGTACCTTTCCATCCTTGTCGTTGGTCTGGCAGAGGATGACCTCCACAGGGGTCTTGGACCCGTCCTTGTTGAGCTGCCACTTCTCGTAGAACTGGGGTTGACCGGTCTTCCTCAGCTCCTCCATGGCCTGAGCCTCCCTGTCCTGGCACTCCGGCGGCGTTAGGTAAAGGACCCAGGGCATTCCTCGCAGCTCGTCCTCGGAATAGCCGCTGAGCTTGGTGAACGCCTCATTGAACGCCATGGTCTTTCCGTCGGGATAGCCGGCCACGAAGGGCATGGTCGATTTATCCATCGCATCTGCTAGCAGGTGTACGTATTCCCGAAGGACCTTCAGCTCCCTCTGGATGTTGGTTTCATGTTTATCAATGACATCTGACACGACTATCACACTTCTGGGCTGATCCCCGCCAACCCGTTGTCTCCGTTTCGCCGCTCTACCAGTCCCAGGACTGTGGCAAGCCCCTTCCTATTTTTCTCATCACATTAATTCTTTCCTCCGTGAATTCTTAATATCCGGAATAACTCTGTAGCCAGACAATCAAGGTGTGAGGGACATGAGGTTATTGGTGTGTAGTCTGGAGGACAATGCGAGCGTGAACATCCGGGACCGGATCCTGGCCCTTGCCGATTGGACCGAGCAAGGAACGATGGAAGGCTCGCCCGTGTACTACCTGAAGGACATGGCCTTGATCACCGTCCCCCGCCTCCATCTGTGGAACGACAACATCGACAAGGCCGCAGCGAGAGCGCTGGGCACGTCCGTGGAGGAGGTGGTGTTCCTCTCTCGCCACAAGGCGGCCTCAGGAAAACGATCCCTCACCGTGCACCCCATAGGCAACTGGGGCCGGGCGGATTACGGCGGCAGGGAGGGGACCGTGGTCCCCTCGGCCCCCCATCTGATGTCCTCCCTGCTGAGGCAGCTGAAGGAGGAAGCGGCAGGGCTGGAGTTCGAGATCACCTTCGAAGTAACACATCACGGCCCCTACCTGGAGACGCCTACATTGTTCATAGAGATCGGCAGCAGTGAGGCCACCTGGGGGGACCATGACGCCGCCCAGGCCATCGCCCGCTCCCTGTTGAACGTGGAGGTGTCCGCTTACCCCGTGGCCATGGGGATCGGGGGCGGCCACTATGCTCCCCGGTTCTCCGAGTCTAGTCTGTTCAAGAAGATCGATTTCGGTCATATGCTGCCCAACCACGCCTTCGATCTGGAGGACAAGGAGGGTCTGGCCGATAAGATCAGGAGGGGCATGGAGGGAAGCGGGGCTTCCCTTGCTTACATCCACAGGAAATCGATGAAGCGGTCCGAGGCCACCACGCTCTCCGAGCTCGTGAGGTCGATGGGCTATGGGACGGTGGACAGCTCGGACCTGGAGAACATCCACCCGTCCGACCCCTGATGCGGGTGAGAGCTCACTTCTTGCGGGTCTTCGTCTTGGCCTTGGAAGATACGGCTGGCTTAGCGCTTTCCGCGGCCTTCTCCTCTTCCATTTCGGCGAACAGCTCGCTCAGTCCGCTCCTGGCAACCGACCAGGTGGGAACCCCGCCGCACACCACCGCTACGTGCATGGCCTCAACGATCTCCTGCTTGGTGGCCCCGTAGTTGACGGCGACCCGCGCCTGTGGGTATATGCAACCTTCGCACATCCGGGTGGCCACGCAGGCCAGGGCGATGAGCCTCTTGGTCTTGCGGTCCAAGGCCCCATCTTCCACTAGGACCCTGTCCAGTTCTTTTATTACAACTGCAAGTTCAGGGTTGTGCTCCCTTATATGATGGAGGGTGTGGGGTGCGTAGTTGCCCATGCGGCACTTCATCTCCGCGACCGCTTCCTCTGCGCTGACATCGTCCTTCAGGTTCTTGATCCGCTTGCACTGCTTACCTTCCTCTGTCATGTCCAATCCTCTTGACCTCAATGTCTATGATGCAGAGACCAGTTAATGCTTATCCCTGACATCAACCGCCGATCACGGTGCCTTTGACCTTCCTGCCTCTGATCGCGTCCTCCATGTCCTGGAGATCGCGACCGGACACGATGAACAGGGGTATGCGGCACCTCTTGACGATCTCCGCCCCCATGGGATCGAACACGTGCGAGTTTCCGGCTCCGTGGCCTCCTGCCATCATCTCCCCGAGCTGATCGAAGGTCAACCGATCGTACCTCCTGGCCTCAGGGAACTTCCGGGGGTCGGCGGAGTACACCCCGTCCACAGAAGTGGCGTTGACTATACGTGAGGCTCCGACCTTCTCGGCCAGCGCCGCGGACACCCCGTCGGTGGTATGCCCGGGAGTGGTACCCCCCATCACCGCCACCCGGCCACATCGGCCCTGGGCGGCCGTCTCCTCGACGGTGACCGGCACCTCGTCGTAGGCCATGTCCTTGAGCGCGAGCTGTAGGAGGCGGGCGTTGAGTCGGGTCACACCGATGCCCAGCTCGTCCAGCTGTTCCTCCGTGGCATCGAGGTCGCGGCCGGTGTTGATGTAATAGCGAGCGACCTTGCCGCCTCCGCACACGACGTAGATCTCCAGATCGTCGGTCAAGGTCCTGAGCAGGGATGCGAGATCCTTGAGGAAGGTTCCGTCCCGATCGTCCGGGATCAAGATGGAGCCTCCCAGCGAGATGACTACCTTTTCCATGTGGTCTTTCCCTCCAATTCAGCTATGGCCTACTCACGATGATGTAGATGTAGCCGCATATCGCCAAGGCATTTAATCATATCACTTGTTGCGTTCCCAACACATAGGGTCAAACTGTTCCCTACAGAAGCGTAGGAGGGCGTACCATCCGTGGATCCCCAGGCGAAACGGACCAGGAATCCGGTCACTCCCTTGACCCCCGGTCCATTTCATGGACATGCGCGGCATGCGGCCGTCCCTTGGTAGAGGAAGGAGCAGTATCGAACCAGCGTGCGTAGAGCGCGGCTTCGCCGGCCCGCCCTTTTACCTATAATCCTGAACTCTGCTGCCAGGGACCTTGTCAGCGACCTATCAAAGCTATCGATCTCGAAACAGAACGATCTCCCTAGTCGCAAGCATCCAGTGGGAAAGTGGAGGCTGACCAATAGGTTTAATATAGAAATACCTTTAGCGTAAAAAAGCGTAGGTCGAAGTCAAGATGGCTCCAGATGAGAGCGATAATGAGAGGATGATGGAGAAGCGCAGGTATGATTTCAAGCGCGCTCTAGAAGAGATAAGGAACATCCATGGGCGAGGTACCGAGCTGGTATCCGTCTACGTGCCCCCGGACAAGCAGATATCCGATGTGGCCAACTACCTAAGGAACGAATATTCACAATCACTGAACATCAAGAGCAAGAGGACCAATAAGGCCGTCACAGGGGCCATCGAGTCCATACTGGCACGCCTGAAATATTTCAAGACCCCTCCCGAGAACGGCGTGATATTCTTCGTGGGTGAAGCGCCGACCGCAGGAGATCAGACCAGGCAGGTGCAGTTCGTCCTGGAACCCCCTGAACCGATCACCACGTTCATGTACCGCTGCGACTCCGAGTTCTACACCGAGAAGCTGTGGGACATGCTTGATGAGAAGACCACCTTCGGCCTTCTGGTCATCGACAGGTCGGAGTCCACCATCGGACTGTTGAAGGGCAAGAGGGTCATACCGGTGAAGAACATCCAGTCCCTGGTGCCGTCCAAGCACGGACGCGGTGGCCAATCGGCCCTGCGTTTCGAGCGGCTCATCGAGATCGCCGCGCACGAGTTCTACAAGAAGACCGCGGACATCGCCAACGAGGCGTTCCTGGCCCAGTCGGACCTGGAGGGAGTACTGATCGGCGGTCCCGGCCCCACCAAGGAGTTCTTCGTGAAAGAAGAGTACCTTCATCACGAGCTGAGGAAGAAGATCATCGACACCTTCGATACCGGCTATACTGACGAGTACGGCCTCAAGGAGCTGGTGGAGAAGGCCAAAGATTCGCTCGCGGACCTGGACCTGATGCGGGAGAAGGCGCTGATGCAGAGGCTGCTGGAGGAGATACGCAAGTCCGACGGCGGCCTCGCCTCCTATGGAGAGGAGCAGGTGCGGCACGCCCTGGCGCTGGGAGCGGTGGACACTCTGCTGATCTCCGAGGGTCTGAGGAAGGTGCGGGTGACCATGAAATGTCCGGAGTGCGGATGGTCCGGAACCCTAACCATGGACAAGGTGGAGGACGCCAAGTGCCCCTCCTGCCCCGGGGCCACGCCGATAATAGAGAGCTCGGTGGACTTTGTAGACGCGTTCTACGAGGACGCCTCCAAGGTGGGCTCCAAAGTGGAGCTGCTCTCGGTCGACTCTGAGGAAGGGGAGCTGTTGCTCAAGGCCTTCGGTGGCATTGCGGCCATCCTTCGATATGGGATCGGTGGGATGTGATGGACCCCCTGGAGCCGTTCCGAGAGGAGGTCCGTATCGCGGCCCAGAAGGCGTTCGCCCAGATGGGTGCGGACGTGAGCTTCGAGATCGAGGTGCCATCGACCGGGATCGCCGATTTTGCGGTGCCCTGCTTCCCCCTGGCCAAGAAGCTGCGGAAGGCGCCACCACTTATTGCTGAAGAGGCGGCCGCCCTCATCCCCTCCCTGGGCCTGGTCTCTAAGGTGTGGGCGGAAAAAGGCTACCTCAACTTCCAGCTCAACGACGGCCAGCTGAACGTCAGCACCCTGGAGGCCATAGCGGCGATGAAGGGTAGCTACGGCCGCGGGGACCTGGAGAAGAAGAGAGTGCTCCTGGAGCACACCTCGGTAAACCCTACCGGCCCCATACATGTGGGGAGGGCCCGCAACCCCATAATCGGAGACACGTTGGCCAGGTGCATGCGGGCCTACGGCTACGATGTCACCACCGAGTACTACGTCAACGATGTAGGCAAGCAGGTGGTCATGCTCACCTGGGGCCTGGAGAACATCCCCGCAGAGGATCTCCCGGAGGTCGCTGGCGACAAGGCCGACCACCGCCTCGTGGTCTACTACCAGAAGGCCAACAAGATGATGGAGTCTGACCCTGAGGTGGAGAGGCAGGTGGGGCAGATGCTGCGCCGCTTCGAGGATGGGGACGAGGAGGTCATGGGCAAGGTCCGCAGGACCGCCAAGCTCATGCTGGACGGCATCATCGAGAGCTTGGTCTCCATAAACGTCATCATAGACCAGTTCACCTGGGAATCCCAGTTCATCAAGGACGGGTCGGCCCACCGCGTGGTGGCGGAGCTGAAGCGCTCCGAGCACTGCTCCGAGGAGAAGGGCGCCTGCTATCTGGAGCTGAAGCCCTTCGGCATCCATGGCAAGGAGACCCGGTTCTTCTTCACCAGGGCTGACGGCACCACGCTTTACACCACCAGGGACATGGCATATCACCTTGACAAGTTCAAGCGTGCGGACCGTATGATCAACATCCTGGGAGAGGACCAGAAGCTGGGCCAGGCACAGCTGGCCATCGCCCTCAAGCTCCTGGGCCAGGACCGGGCTCCGGAGTGCGTGTTCTACTCCTTCGTATCCCTGCCTGAGGGACGTATGTCCACCCGCAAGGGAACGGTGGTGTATCTTGACGACCTCATCGAGGAGGCCGAGGAGCGTGCCCTGGAGGAGGTCAGGAAGCGGCGGACGGACCTCTCAGAGGAGCGCATGCGCGAGATCGCCAAGGCCATCGGTAGGGGGGCGGTGCGTTATAATATAGTGCGGGTTCAGCCCGAGAAGCCCCTGGTCTTCAAGTGGGAGGACGCCCTCAACTTCGAGGGCAACAGCGCCCCCTTCGTGCAGTACGCCCACGCCCGTGCGTGCAGCATCCAGAGGAAGGCCGGAATCAGCGAGGGAGCGTACGATCCGGCGACCCTCACCAACGAGTACGAGCTGCGGCTCGTCCGCGTCCTCGCCCGTTATCCCTCCGTGATCAGGGAGGCGGGGGAGAAGGCCCGTATCCAGGTCCTGCCCGCGTTCGGCCACGAGCTGGCCGCTGCTTTCAACCAGTTCTACACCTACGTCCCGGTGCTGAAGGGCGAGGAGAACAGGGAGGTCCGCCTGGCCCTTGTCGATGCCACCCGCATCGTCCTGGCCAATGTCCTCAACACCCTGGGTCTGAGCGCTCCTGAGGAGATGTGAGATGAAGATAGTCCCCCTGACCGATGAGGAACGCGTGTCGGTGCGCATGCTGGAACTGGCCTGCGTGCGGGAGTATGTCGAGGGGCCCATGGCAATGAAGTGGGACGACTTCTCTCAGGAGGTCAGGCAGAAGTTGGGAGCGTCGGCCAGCGGCTCGTTCTCGTTCTACCGGGACCAGGGCCTCAGCTTCATAGCCAAGGAGGGGGACCAGGTAGTGGGCTTCGTCTTCGGCCAGATGGTCCAATGGATCGACGGCATCGAGAAAGCGGTGTGGCTGGAGAACATTGGGGTGGACAGGGAGTTCCGCCGGATGGGCATCGGCTACATGCTCCTGCGGCATCTGGCGCTGGAGGGCAAGAAGAAGGGTGCCCTGGTCGTCCACAGTTCGATAGCCCCGAACAACATCAGCTCGCTCCTCCTGCATAAGAAGATGGGGTTCATGGCCGAGGACAGGAAGGTAGCGTACCTGGACCTGGAGAAGTACGTCTAACGCAGGAAGGTATGCTGTTCCCGGCCGTACTTCGTAGCCACCAGGTCATCCATCGATTGAACCTCGTTGGAGGTCAGATACCCCTTCTCCATAGTGCATCCCAGAGCTTTCGAGAACCCCCGGACCACCGCTATTTTCACCGCGTCCATGGACGGTACAGGCACAATTAACTCTGACAAGGAGACCATGGAGGCACGGACGCGCTTGTTCGAGCGCAGGACCGCGAACATCCTGTCATAGTCGACGCTTACCAACAACGTCCCGTGCTGCAGGACCGCACCCCCCCTGCGCATCTGGGCGCTCCCGGAGATCTTGCGGCCGTCGACCAGGATGTCGTTCACTGGCTTATATTCAGCACTCACCCCCAGCTCCTCCAGGCCCAGGACCAGCCCCCGACAGAGCATACGGAACGTCTCTTGGGGATCCTCGGGGACGGAGCGGCGGTCCATGATCACAGAGTAGATGAGCTGTCCGGGATCGGTATATATGGCGCTGCCGCCGCTCGCCCGCCTTACCGCCCTCACCCCCAGACGTTCCATGGCCTCCATGTCCAGGCATTCGTCAGACCTTTCAAAATAGCCCAGGGAGACCGTGGGACCGCTCCTTCGGTACAGGTGAAGCGTATCGGGGACGGACCCTTCCCCCCTCGCCTGGAGGATGGCCTCGTCGATGGCCGCGGAGCGCTCCGGGCTCACCAGGTCCGTGTCCACGAGACGAAGGCGCATGGCAGCGTTCTGCTCAGGTCACGATCTCCTTGAGGCGCCCTTCCTCCACCGCCCTCCTGACCTCCATGGCCAGCCTGCGCCCGGTGGACATGTTCTGGCGCCACAGGGAGTTGCCGTAGGCATGCCCCACGTTCATATGGACGTTGGTGCCGCCGCCGATGCGTGGCGCCACATCATAGATGAAGAAGTTGAGGTCCTTGTCCACACAGGTCTGGAGGCAGAACGGTCCGATGATGCCCGGAGAGAACAGCTCCTTGGTCGCCTGGACGTACTTCTCTGCGAGCTCGAACGCCTTCTCCAGCAGGCTCTCCCTAAGGGTTGCGGAATTATGGCCGCAGACGGTGTACTCGGGTACCTTCTGCTCCTCGTTCAAGGTGATCTGCTGGACAGCAGGTATGCGCACATGCCCGTCGAGGGAGCTCTCGAACCTCCAGTCCACTCCGATGAGCTCCACCCGCTCCCCGCGCTTCTCCAGGGGCGAGTAGAAGAAGTCCAGGTTGAACACGGGGCCGATGATGTACTCCTCCATCCTCGCGCTCTCCAGGGTCTCCCGGTCGATGACCCCCTGCCTGATCAGTTGCTCCGATTTCTGAACATACTCATCATAGGACGCGCAGGTGAAGAAACCCCTCTCTAGCTTCTTCTTGGCATGATGGAGCTTCACGATGCTGAGGGAGTCTATGTCCTGTGGATCTGTGATCTTCCGGGGGTAGGGCATCCCCGCCTTGTCCAGGAGCCAGTAGTAGTCCTGGGGCCCGCCCCGGTCCTCGCTGCGGAGGAGGTTGCGCGATCCCACAAGGGGCACCAGGAAATCATTCTCCACCGAATCGATCGAGCAGTAGGAGGTGAAGGAGCGGTTGGGCACGAACAGGACGTTTCGGCTCCGGAGGTCCGACATGATGTCCGGTCTCAGGATGTCCTTGAACCTGGGCAGCAGCATGACCTCGTCCACCATCCCCCGGGTCACGTTGTCCTTCTTATCACGGAACGCCTTGAAGTAACGGGAATAGGGAGCGTCCCTGCCCTCCTGGCATACGGCCAAGGTGTGGAAGCCCTCCTCCACCGCACCATCGCAGGTGTCGAGCGCGGAGTGGGAGCCGATAACGCCTATCATTGCACTGCTGGGATCATAGTCCTCAAGGACCTCGTGGATGGCCTTACGTTCTATCATGGACCCTCGCCTTATAACCGGAACGTGGAGGAGAGTATAAGCCTGTCGGGAGCGTCTGAAAGGGCAGATCAGATACAAGCCCTGTTCAACCCACGGACAGCCCCATGATGACGATGAACACCATGAGCGCCACCGCCCCCACGGAGTCTATGGCCGAGGAGGTCAAGGGGATGGAATGGTCATCGGGGTCGAGGGAGAAGCGATACGTCATCACGGCCACGTAGTAGGCGATGATGTTGAGGATCGTCACCGTCACCAGACCTGCGGTCAAAGACAGGAAAACCATCTCCCACAGGGGCGGTGAGGCCAGCCCTAGAAGCAGCCCCACGGCGTAGGATGATATGCCCAGGAGTGTGAACACCCACAGAGCGAAGATGTAGATGATGGCGAAGTTCTCCATGGCCACCCTCCCCGGGGCCCTCCCCGGTTCCAGGATACCCATGTGCAGCAGGGATGAGAAGCGGGATGTGAGGATGCCCCCCAGGGCGTTGGCGTCCTCCAGGAAGGGGGGTATCAGTACCAGCAGGACCGGCAGTGCCACCAGGGCCTCCAGCTGGTGCTCGATGGTCACCCCCGCGACTATGTCCAGCAGGATGCACAAGGTGAGAACGGGAGCGCTCTGTACAAAGATGCGCCGCATCTCCCCCGTTCCCTTGGATATGGCCATTCCCACCAGCACGATGGTCACGAGGATGAACATTATCGAGAACAGGAGGATGGTGAAATCCGGGGAGTTGAGGACGATTATGGCCGAGAGGAACAGCATGGGCAGGGTCACGATGTCCCCGGCCGCCGTGATCAGCGGAGCGGAAATGTTGTCGATGTCCCAGTTGCGCCGGAACCCGATGCCCGCCACGATGATGTTGATGAGGATCAGGACCAGGCCGGCCAGTATGCCGCCGAGAACGGAGATGAAGATCAGCTTCTCCACGGACATGGACTCCAGTCCCAGCAGGAGGCAGGTGGCGCTGGCAAGGACACCCATGAGGACGGACATGGCCAGAGTGAGGAGCAGGGAGGACTCCATGTTCGATCGGAGGATGCCCCCCTTGCGGAAGGAGATCTCAAAGGTACCTATGTGCATCGCGGTGCCCAGACGGCTCCCCAGGGCGCCGAAGATGTTGCCCCGCATACCGATGGCCGGAGGTATGAGGATCATGAGACCGGGAAGCAGCTCCAAGGTGCCGCTCATGGTGCCTAGGGTGACGCCGGCGATGAGATCGCCTAACGAGGAGATCATCAGTGCTACCATGCCCAGGGAGAAGACCGATCTGTTGTTTACAAAGAAGGTCCTTGTCTCCTTGAACAATATTGCTCACCTCGTGCAGGAAACCCCTACTTCCTATATGTAATTCTTTCACATGCCATGCGCAGCCCGGACCATGGCGGGGGCCGATAATTCATATATATGCCATAGAGATTAGAGGAACGAGCGAGCGCGTTGAGCCTCGTGTTGGCGCGGTGCACAGAAGTGAAGGGCAAGGACGTTGTTAGGAAGGAGCTTCTGGACACGTACTTGGATGGAGCACTGTGCCATGGGAGTGTGCGTTAACTAATGCCTTTCTTCGATTCCCCCGACGATGAGGAAGACGAGCATCTGACCGTAAGGGAGCTTCTCACCGAGATGAAGGACATCTCGGAGGTCATTGTGGACTTGGCATATGCTGCCCTGCTGTTCGACAGCCAGGAGATCGGTGCCGAGGTGCATCATCTCGGATCGAGGATGGACACCCTCAACCACGAGATCAAGATCCGCATGATGCTAGCATCGCGTACCAAGCAGGACGCGGTGCAGCTATCCGTCCTCCTGCAGGTGGCCGAGGGTGCCGCCGCCATGTCCAAGGCCGCGGGTGACATCGTGGACCTGCTGGAGCTGAACCCCAAGGGCAGCCCCATCGTGAGCCTGGTGCTCAAGGAGGCGGAAGAGAAGATCCGCCTGCAGACGCTGTCCGAGCAGTCGGACATGAAGGGCAAGACCCTGGAATCTCTGAGCGTGGAGACTGAAACTGGGATGAGGATCATAGCCATAAAGCGGGGGATCCGCTGGATCTACGACCCGGAGAAGGAAGTGACCCTGAAGGAGGGTGACGTCCTGGTGGTCCGCGGGACCGAGGACGGTTTTGAGCGCCTGCGGCGCTTCGCTACCGGAATGGAGAAGTGGCCAGTGTACCCACAGGAGGGACCGTGATGGGACCCCTGGAGGAGATGCTGCTGGAGATCAAGGACACCTCCGAGCTGATGGTGGACCTCGCGTACTCATCGCTACTGTACAACAACCGCGACATAGCCGAAGAGGTCAACCAGCTGGATGCTCGCATGCAGGAGCTGGAGAACGACATCCAGGAGATGGCCGTCCAAAATGCTGTGGACGACAAGGACATCAAGAAGGCGCTTCTCATCATCCGGCTGGCGCAGTCCGTCGGGGAGATCTCCGGCGCAGCCATGAAGATCGCCGATGTGGTCAGGCGGGACGTCCCGCCTCATCCGGTCATACAGCTGTCGCTGCGCGAGACCGATATAATCATCACCGCGGTGACAGTGGGAGTCACCTCCGACCTCGCCGGAGCGACACTGGGGAAGATCAAGCTGGCGACCAATACCGGTATGTACGCCATCGCCATCCGCCGCGGCCGACGCTACATCTACGGTCCTGACCAGTACACCATGATGATGGAAGGAGACACCCTGTATGTGCGCGGCCCTGAGGACGGGGAGCAGTACCTTAGGGACCTTGCCAACGGAACGGTGCATCTCGAGCCTAAGGACCTGAAATAAGGGTTAGAAGGATGGTAGCCCCGGGCAGATTCGAACTGCCGTCGCAAGATCCAGAGTCTCGCATGATTGACCGCTACACTACGGGGCTATAGTAGCGGGCCTGGAAAATGCTACTATATTTTAAATGTATCGCTGTGGGGACCGGGAGGGGCCCGGCCCCCATCATGTTCAGTTCTTGAAATCATTTATGGCCGCGAGGATGCGGTCGTACACATCGTCGATCTCCCCCTGACCATCGACGTCCACCAGTATCCCCCTCTCGCTGTAGAACTTGGCCAACGGCAGGGTTCGCTCCTTGTACACCCGCAGGCGCTCCCTTACCACCGCCTCGGTGTCGTCGGTCCTCTGGTACAGCTCGCCCCCGCACTTGTCGCACAC
>Ga0123328_1003036_pt1 | contig 14574 bp, 8 predicted proteins | sample BioC12SIPDNA_2_FD_89702 | JGI IMG/M metagenome (GOLD analysis project Ga0123328, IMG submission 89702) | Anaerobic biogas reactor microbial communites from Washington, USA - Biogas_R1_A C12 SIP DNA | ecosystem: Engineered > Bioreactor > Anaerobic > Unclassified | place: Washington, USA...
AAAGTCAGACCGACCGGCCGTGTCGTCGTTTCGGCCATTCACGTATCATGAAAAATGGATTTGCGGCGATCACTGGGTGTCGATGAGCGCAAGCAGCGCACGGGCCAGCGCCGACTGTTTCCGTGGCACCGTGAATCGCCAAGCGCCCTCCCGCGTCAACCCAACCACTCCCGACCGTCTCAACGTCATCAGGTGCCGGCAGACCGCAGGCTGGCTGATCCTTGTCATCGCCACGATGGTCTCCGCGGTTGAATCCGGGTGGCGCGCCAAAACGTGCAGAATCGTCAGCCGCCGCGCATGCGTGAACGCGCGCAGCGTCCGGCAGATCCGGGACAAGGCACACTCACCTGCGGCACATTCGCGTCGGACGGCCTTCAACATGGCATTGGCATGTTCAACCAGCGGGTCCGGCTCTGGATCATATCGAAGCCACTTTCCGTGACGCCGGGCGGTGATCAAGCCCCGCGCCTGAAGCATACGCAAATTAATGCTGGCTTGGTTCTGGGGCAACCCCGTCTCTGCGGCGACCTCCTTGACGGCAATTCCCGGCTTGTCCAACACGGCAGCCAAGCACCGCAATCGGCGCTCATTCATCAGCGCGCGGCACGTCCTCCACACGGTCGGATGATAGATGGCCCATTCACTTCTCATGAGATGAGAACAGCATATCACGCCCGCGTCAGACCGTCAAACGACATCGCTGTTAATCCACTTGTCATGACATGTGGATCTCACACCGGCCTTAACCGCATGGTCAGACCGTCGACGGGAATCCACTTGTCATGACAAGTGGATTCAGTGACAAACGCGCTGAAACATGAAGATGCGAGATTGACGCCGGCATGTGTTCTGCCGTCTCCGGCCGCTCGGACACGTTGCACGCACCGCGCGTTCGGCAAATCATTAAAACCCGAGGGTGCCGGTGGCGTACCGGTCTTTGCCCGCATAGTCCCGCTGCACGGTCACCTCGACAAAGCCATACTCTTCCAACAGGTCACGTAACGCGGGGCCCTGCTCATCACCGATCTCGAAAAAGACCCCGCCCCCCGGCTTGAGCACCATGACCGCGTCCAGCAGCACTGCGCGGTAAACCGCCAACCCGTCGGGCCCGCCATCCAGCGCGAGCCGCGGCTCATGGTCGCGAATGTGCCGCTCCAACCCGTCCACCACGTGCGACGGGATATAGGGCGGATTGGATACCAGCACATCTACGCTGGCCGGGTCGAACTCGCCGCAGCCGTCACTCTCGGCGAACAGGACGCGATCCGCCAAGCCCGTCAGCACAGCGTTCTCCCGCGCCAGCGCCAAGGCGTCAGGGCTCACGTCCAGCCCGACAAACACACCGTCGTGCAGATCGTGTGCAAGACTGAGGATAATGCATCCGCTGCCCGTGCCGACATCGACCACCAGCGGTTTCGGGGTTCGCCGCACCTGAGGGGATGCCAACACGAGATCGACCAACTGTTCGGTCTCGGGCCGCGGGATCAAGGCCCGCCGGTCCACTTTCAGGGTCAACGAGCGAAAGTCCCACCGGCCCAGCACATACTGGACCGGCTCGCCGGCGGCGACACGCTGCACGCCCCGCCGCAGCGCATCCACGATGCGCGTGTCCGGCACCGCGTCAAGATGAAGGTAAAGGTCCAGCCGACCGCATTTAAAGAGGCATGCCGCCAGCCATTCACACACCACACGCGCATCCGGCACATTCCGGCGCTGCAGGTACGCATCGCCCCGGGCAATCAGTTTACGCAACGTCATGGGCGTTTCTGTCATCCGTCCTCTCATCTCCGCGCTACGCCCGCCATCGCCCAACCTCAGAACGGCGTCGGATCGTCCATCGGCTCAACCGAGCCGCCGCCTTCATATTCGATCGACGAACCGTCGCCTTCCACCTTGTCGATCCGGAACGCCTCAAGATCCACAAAATATTTGCCCTGCCATTCGCGGCAGCGCACGCGGAAAGCCACATTGACACGGTCCCCCAGCGTCACGCGGTCCAACTGTGCGGCACGCTCTTTGACACAGGTGAATTTGACATCCTGAGGATAGTCATCTTCCATGGCCAACAGAAACTCGCGCTTTGTAAAACCGCTCGGGAACGTCATGGGCTCGAAAATCGTTTTGACCGCACCGGTCATTTCATAAGTATTGCTAGCCATACATCCATCCTCGCCATATCGTTTCAACCGTTGAAACTTCCATGCAAATGAAGACGCCCTTATTAAACCACATTCGAATCGCCCGTGCCAATCTTCTCTGCCGTAATCGGCTGGGTAATCGATTGGGGGCCAGGATGCGCGGAGATCATGCGTTTCTAGAGGAATGAAATGCGCGAGCCTAGGGACGCGGACGGCCCCGTCCGCGAAAAAGGCTGTCAGTCAGCTCCGGCGACGGACCGACACGCGCCGCCGGTCAAAGTTCCCGCAGGGCGGCGGGGTCGAACCGCCCGGCGGCCGCACGGGCGGCACCCCACACGCACACCGCCAGACAGACCACCAAGCCGGCTGCCACAGCCGCCATGGCGGCCCACGGCAACTGCGCGCCCAGCGCGCGTGCCGCGGGCTGGATCGCCACCAGCGCCGGAATCATACCGCACACCACGCCCGCCGCCGCCAGCACCCCGTATTCGCCCGCCAGCAGGCAGACCCGCTGCCGCCACGGCACACCCACCGCCCCCAGCAACGCGAACTCGCCTCGCCGCTCCTCCACCCCGCGCAGGATGACCAGCGCCATCCCCGCGGCCCCCAGCACCAAGCCCAGTCCGCCCAGCACCACGAACAGATCCAAGTAACTCGCCTCCATCGCCCCCAGCGTCCGCAAACGCGCTTCCACCGTTTCAACCGTCACGCCCGGCACCGGATGGCGCAGCGCGGCAAGCTGAGCCCGGCGGCCGTCATTCTGGCGTTTGAGGGCCATATCAGCCGCCTCGCGCAGGGCATACGGCGCGTAATCACAGAGCCACATGCGGTAGCCCTCCTCCGGATACAGCCGCGCAAAAAACCGTTCGTCCATGATCAATGCGCCCTGCAGGATCCCGCTGCGCACCGGCAGCGCCCCCACAATGCGCACGCGCCACGGCGTGCCGTCCGCCCCGACATAGGTCAGCACAGCACCGTCCGTAAGCCCGGCCTTGACCTTGAGGCTGTACTGCAACATCGCCTGATCGGCCGCCAACACCGGAATCGCGCCGTCCGGCAGCAGGCGCGCGAGCGGCGACCAGACCCCGCCGGCCTCGCGCGGCTCAAAGGCTCGCGCACGCGCCATGGTGCGCGTGTCCACGCCCAGCAGCCGCGGCGTCTGCGGCGCGTTCATGTTGAGGCACCCCGCCTCGTCGCCCTCACGCAGCCGTACCGGCACCACGCCGGTCGCACCGCTCGCTTCGCGCGCCAGTTCCAGACCGCGCGCGCGGTCACGCGCCACGGCCGCCGTGACGATCGCGCGGAAGCCGCCGCTGCCGGACCACGGATGCTCGCAGCCGGCGGCCGGATCATGCCGCATCGCAAGGATGCCAACCGTCAGGAAGAGCCCCACCGCCAGCAGGATCACGACCGGCGCGCTGCGCCGCGGCACCGACAGCGCACGCGACACGCCGGCCGCCAGCGGCGAACGTACGGACGCCGCACGCCCGAGCGCGGCGCGGCGCCATGCGACGCCCAACGACGCCATGAAGAGCATGAGAGACAGCATCAGCAGAAAACCGGCACCGAAAAACGCACCATGCGCGGCACTGCCGCCCGGGCTCCATACCATCACGGCCAGCGCCGCGACCGCCAGCACCCCGCCGCACGGGCTCAACGCAGCCGCCACACGCGACACCGGTGCGCTGCCCCCCGCCGCGAACACGGCCTGCGCAGGCACCCCCTGCGCCCGCCACAACTCAGTCGGCGGACACGCGGCATAGTGCGCGGCACTGCGCAGCACCACCAGCAGCGACGCCCCCACGCTGACGCCTGCCGCCAGCACCGCTGCCGGAAGCGAAAAAACAAATGCGGGCTCGGCGCCGGCAAAGGCGTCACGCCAGAACCGGCCCAGACTCCAAACCAGCGCGCGCGCCAAGACCGCGCCGCCGCAGCTCCCCGCCAAAGCGCCAACGCCCAGCGGCACACACCACTCCGCCATCAGCACACGCATCACGTGGCCGCGGCTCCAGCCCAATGCACGCAACAGGGCAATCTCGCCCTTCCGCGCCTCAAGCGCCAATGCCAGCGAGAGCGCGGCCAACAGCAGCGCAGCCGCCGCCAGCATGAACGCCATGCCGCTAAAGAGCAGCCGGAAGTCGGTTGACCCGCGTGCCGCGGCCAGCCCTTCTTGCCAAACCGGGCGCACCTGAAAGCCGAACCGCTCCGGCGCCACCCCTTTGAGCGCCGTGCGCACGGTCGCTTCGTCAGCCGCGACGCGCAGGCTCATGGATCCACCGAACACGGCACCGAAGCAGGCTGTGCCCGCCGCATGCGTGAGAAACGCCTTGGGCGTCTCGCGCCACGCTTTCCAGTAAGCCTCGTTGGCGGCGTCGTTCAGCCGCTCGTCGTCCATCGGCAGACCGATATCCCACTCGGCGCAACGGTCAACCCCCTCTAAGCCGGGGAAAACAGGCATCGCGCGGCGTACCGCAGCCGCAACTTCCATCGGCAGCACGCCTCTCACACGGAACACGCCCTGCGTCTCCGACAGCCGGCCGCCCGCCTCGAACCGACGCCAGCGCAGCGTCACGGTTCCGTTGCTGGAGACGCCCAGCGCCTCGGCGAGCCAGGCGTTGATGACGACCTCATCATCGCGCAGGTCGCGCGGCACCTGCGGACCTCCAGGCGTCACCGCCGCCACAAACCCGTACGGCGTCGAACGATCGCCCGCCTCGAAGCTGTCTGCGAGATGAAAGGTCGCGGCATCGACCGGCAACCCCGCGCGGCTCAGTGCGCCATGCACGCCAGCCGGCAGAAAGACACGGCGACTGGTGATCACGGTGTCCGGGCCGTCCCGCCCTCCGCCCGCTGACCTCTGGCCTTTGACCTCCAACCCGCACGCCTCTGGCGTCAACGCCTCCGCCAATGCGTGCGCGAGCACCGGCGGCGGCAGCGGGGAGAGCAGCAGGTTGGCCATGTCCGGGACTCCCGCGTCGCGCGCAAGCGCGGCGAGCGGCACGAACACGTTCACGGGCGGCACCGAGGCCGGGCGCAGCGCGAAGTCGGCGGGCAGCAAAGCGTCTGGCGCTGCCGGCACCCCGAACGCCGCCGCAAAATCCAGATCGCGGCGGACCAGCCGCGACGCATTGACCGGGCCGAGCGGCAACTCGGCCGCGTAGAGCGAAGGCTTGACGAAACGCACCGCGCCCGTCATGCCCGCCACTTGCGCAAGCGCCCGTCGGTTGAGCGCGGCCCGCCCCTCATCGGCCGGCCCCTGCCGACCGATGACCTGCGCGTCCGACGCACACACCAAGCCCTCGGCGTTCAGCAGCTCGCCGCGCAGGAGCAGCGCGGCCTCGCTCCCGGGCAGGCGCTGCGCCATGTCGGCCGGGAAGACGCCGTCCGCCAGCAGCGCGACCGAACGGGTGGCGCCGAGCCGTGCGCGCAAACCGGCGCGCAGGCTGGCTTGCAGCGACTCGCCGGTCAACAGCGCCGCGCAGAAGACGGCCGCCGTCAGCGCGGACGTGGCCGCAAAACCGGCATGCCGCACGCGGTAATGCAGCAGGTTTCGCTGGACCCAGGCCGTGATCGTCATCTGTTTTTGAATGCTCAAGCACGAACCCTTTTAGACGGGGCAACGGCGACCCGCACCCGCGCGCCGCACCATCGTCATTTCCCCTGCGGCGTACCTTTGACCTTGAGCGGAACCGCGTAAAAGCCCTTCGAGGCGGTCACAAAGAGCGTGTCTTTTTTCGGGCCGCCAATGCAGACGTTCGCGCTCCAACCCTCCGGGATCTTGATCACGCCCAGAAAGGCGCCCGCCGCGTCGTAAACATAGACGCCCTCCTTGTTGGTCAGATAGATCCGTCCGTCGGCATCGAGCGTCATGCCGTCCGACCCCATCTCACAGAAGAGCCGTTTGCCAGCCAGGGAGCCATCGGGCTGAATCGCATAGGCGAAGACCTTCTTCGCCTTGATGTCGGCCACGTAAAGCTGCTTGCCGTCCGGCGTGCCGACAATCCCGTTCGGCTGCTGCAGGTCCTCGGTCACGCGGCGCGACGCACCGCCCTTGGGCAGGAAATACACTTGCTGGGTGCCCTGCGGCGCCTCGGCGTGCGTCCACCACGGGCGCTTGTAAAACGGATCCGTGAAATAGCAGCCGCCGCCCTGCGGGCAGGCCCACACGTCATTCGGTCCGTTGAACGCCTTGTCGGCGTGCGCCTTGGCCAGCACCGTCACCGCGCCGTCCTGCGAGACCGACCACAGTTCCATCTTCTCGTCGGCGCAGACCAGCAGACTCCCGTCCGGCGCGAAGCACATGCCGTTAGCGCGGCCGGCCGGATCCATAAAGGTGCGCAGCCCCTGTTCGCGCGACCAGCGCAGGATCTTGTTGTTCGGCTGATCCACAAAGAAAACCTCGCCCGCCGCGTTGACGGTCGCCCCTTCCGTGAATTTAAACCCGTCCGCCAGCTTTTCCGCCACCGTGCCCGGCGCGACCACGTCGTCCAGCCCCGCCGCCACCGCGCACGCGGCCATCACGCCCGAAACCAGCCCGATCATGCCCTGTTTCATACTGCACCCTTTCGTTGCTCTTCTGTCCACCCGCAGGTTTGGCCGTCAGTTTACCGTTTCGCGGCAACGCTGACAACGTGTTGTTGAACGACGTGCGCTTTCGCTTGCGCGGGCTGCACGGGACGCCTACAATGAGGCGCTTTCAGATGCAAACGACCCTTCCAGAACCGACGCCGGTGTTCGACTGCCACGTCCACCTTTACCCGGACGCGCTGGCCCCCAAGGCGGTGGGCGAGCTCGCGCGGCGCTTTGGCAACCCGCCGGCGTTTGACGGCACCGTGGCCGGGCTGACGGCAGACCTCGCCCGCTCCGGCATCTGCGGTGCGCTCAATCTGCCCGTCGCGACCCGGCCCGAGCAGGTGGCGTCGATCAACGCCTGGGCCGCCGCGATCAACCGCGGCCCGGTGCGCAGCCTCGCGACCCTTCATCCCGACACGCCCGACATCCCGGCCGCGCTCGCGGCCATTCAGGTGGCCGGCTTTCGCGGCGTCAAGCTGCACCCCGAGTATCAGGCTTTCACCTTGGATGATCCGCGCATGCAGCCGGTCTGGCGCGGCTGCGCCGAGCGCGGCCTTTTTGTCTTTCTGCACGCCGGCGGCGAGCGCGTCTTCACGCCGCCCTTCCGCACGACGCCCCGCGCGCTGGCGGCGCTGCTGGCGGCGCATCCGCGCCTGACGGTGGTGGCCGCGCACCTGGGCGGCTTCCAGATGTGGGACGAGGCCGAGGCGGCGCTCATCGGCCGCCCGCTCTACCTCGACCTGTCGCACACGCTCTTCTGGATGTCCGACGCGCAGCTCGTGCGCATGGTGCGGCGCCACGGCGCGTCGCGCATCCTGTTCGGCTCCGATGCCCCGTGGCAGTCGCCGGACGCCGTGTTGCGCGCCTTCCTCGCGTTGCCGTTCACGGCGCGCCAGCAGCGGCAGATTCTCTGGGACAACGCCGCAGGCCTGCTCGGCCTGACGGACCCTGTTCGGGCACGCAGCGACGCGCCCGCCACCCTCCAACCCCGGGCCTCGGCATGACAGTTGCCCTCATCGGACTCGGCCTGATCGGCGGCTCGTTCGCCCGCGACCTGCGCACGTCAGGCCTGACCGCAGAACTGCTCGGCGTGGACGCCGACCCGGCGCATGCGGTGCGCGCGCTGGAGCTCGGCCTCGTCGACCGTATTGTCGCGCTGGGCGAAGCCGCCCGCGAGGCCGACGCGCTGCTGCTGGCGGTGCCGGTCAACGCCATCGAGACGCTCCTGCCGCGCCTGCTCGACACCGCGCGCGACGGACAGACCGTGATCGATCTCGGCTCCACCAAGCTGCGCATCGCCGATGCGGTGCGCGAGCACCCGCGACGCGAGCGGTATGTCGCGGCGCACCCGATGGCCGGCACCGAGAACGCAGGCCCCGACGCCGCGATGGAAGGGCTCTTCCGGAACAAGACCGTGCTGCTCTGCGATCTCGAGTGGAGCGCTCCGGACGCCTGTAAGACGGCGCTCGAACTCTTTCATGCGGTCGGCCTTAAATTCGAGTTCATGACCGCCGAGCAGCACGACCGTCACGCCGCGTATGTCTCGCACCTCTCGCATGTGGTCGCCTATGCCCTCTCGCTCGCCGTGCAGAGCGAGGAGAAAGCCGGATACGCCGTGCCGCGCCTGGCGGGCGGCGGCTTCGCCTCCACCGTGCGCCTCGCCAAGAGTTCGCCCGACATGTGGGTGCCGATCTTCGAGCAGAACCGAGACGCGATCCTCGCAGCGGTCGCAGCCTTCTCCGACCGCGTGGCCGCCTTCACGCGCTGTCTCGAGGAACGCGACTGGGATCGCCTTGACGCCTACATCCGCGAGGCCAACCGCATCCGCGACCTGCTGTAGCGACCGACGCGCGTGCATCTGCGGCGCGGCTCATTGACAGAGCTTGTTGGCGCCCTGTATGATAGCGAGCAGTTGAGGGATCACAGAGAGAGCGTAACGAAGGACTGTCCATGACTGAAGAACGACAATCGATGGAAGCCGACATCGTGTGCGTGGGCTTCGGCCCGGCCACGGCCGGTTTTTTGACCACGCTGAGCCGCGCCATGATGAAGCCCGACGGCACGCCCGCCTTTGAGAGCAAGGTGATGCCGGGTATGCCGTTGCAGGTGATGTGTTACGAACGCGCCGATGACATCGGGTTCGGCGTCTCCGGCGTCGTCACCAAGGGACGCCACATCCGCGCCTCGTTCCCCGAACTTGACTTGGCGAAAGAGATCCCCAACGCGGCGGAGGTCAGCCACGAGTCGGTCGCCTACCTCTTCGACACCGTCGGCGCGAGCCGCCGCAGCGCTGGCACGCGCTTCATGGACGGCGTTTTCAAACACGGCCAGTTCGCCATGCGCAAGGCCCCTTCGGCCACCGAGCTGCCGTGGATTCCGCCCTTCCTGCGCAAAGAGCCGGGCTTGGTGATGTCGATGGGCTCTTTCCTGTCGTGGTGCGGCACGCAGCTCATGGGCTCCGGTCTGGTGCAGATCTGGCCCGGCACGCCGGTCAGCGCCCCGCTGTTGGAGGGCGACGCGGTGGTCGGCGTGCGGCTGGCGGACCAAGGCGTGGACAAAAAGGGCGTCCCCGAGGCCGCCTACATGCCGGGCATGGACATCCGCGCGCGGCTGACGGTGGTGGGCGACGGCCCGGTCGGCGCGGTCGGCCGCAAGCTGGACCGACACTTCGGGCTGCCCGAGGGCCACCACCAGCACGATTGGGCCGTGGGCATGAAAGCGGTGGTCGAACTGCCCGCGTCGTGCGACCTCAAGCCCGGCACGGTGCTGCACACGCTGGGCTTTCCCGAGCCCGAAATCTTCGGTTTCCTCTACGTCTACCCCGACCGCACCGCCTCGCTCGGCATCTTCGTGCCCTCGTGGCTGGACAATCCGATCCGCACTACCTACCGGTATCTGCAGCATTGGATGCAGCACCCCTACCTGTGGCGCCACCTTCAGGGCGGCACGTTGCGCTCATGGGGCGCGAAGTCGCTGCAGGAGTCCGGCGCGCGCGGCGAGCCGTATCTGGCAGGCGACGGCTTCGCCCGCATCGGCGAGGGCTCCGGCTCCACCAATGTGCTCACCAACTCCGGCGTGGATGAGGCGTGGCGCAGCGGCGTGCTGCTGGCCGAAGGCGTGATCGATCTGCTCGCGCGCGACCAGCCCTTCACCAAGGCCGCACTGACCGGCGCGTATGTGCGCCGCCGCCGCCAAGACCCGCTCGACGCCGAGTTGCAGGCCGCCAAGAAGGCGCGCGACGGCTTCGGCAAGGGATTCATGCTCGGCATGATGGGCACCGGCATGACCGGCATGACACGCGGCATGCTCAATCTTTCGGTCGGTTCCTGCCCGCCCTCGCAACGCATCCCGACGCTGGCGAGCGTCTACGGCGCGCGTATCGCGCCCGCCGCGCTCAGCGAGGCGGTCGAGGCCTGCGCCAAGGCGCGGCAGCCCCTGCACGACACGGTGATGACGCTGGCCGGCTGGCCCGAGATTCCGTATGACGGCACCCTGCTGATGTCGCACCAGGACGCGCTCTTCAAAGGCGGCAAGGTGCAGGCCGCAGCCGGCTTCGCCGACCACGTGACCTTCGCCGATCCCGCGCTCTGCGCCTCCTGCACAGAGCGCACCTGCATCGAGATCTGTTCCGCACAGGCCCTGATGCCGGGCGAGGAGGGCGGCACGCCCGAGTTTGACCGCGAGAAATGTATCCATTGCGGCGCCTGCATCTGGAGCTGTTCCAAGGCGCTGCCCGCCGATCCCGAACGCGCCAACATCGAGTTTGGCGCCGGTTCCGGCGGCCTGCATTCGAACGAGAACTGAGCGAGCGCCGCGCGGCGGTCAGGGCTTGAAGTCGGGCACGGGCGAGAGAGTCACGCGCACGCGGGCGGAGGTGACGGGCGCGTCGAACGTCACCGCCAGCCGGCGCGGCGAGGCTTTGCCGGGATTCTCAAGCCGTTCCTCCTCAAGCCGCCAGGCCCCGCCTTCGGCGGCGATCTTCACTTCCACGCAGCGCTGTTTGTCATGGAGGTGCAGTGTGGCGTTGTCTTTGCGCGTCGGTGAAGGCGGCGTCCAGCACACGCGCGGCCGACTGCCGCCCGGTCGTTTGGCGTTGGCCGGCCACCACCGGCACCGGGTGGCCGTAGGAGTTGAGCATCGGGCTGACGTACCGCTCGCGGCTGAAGGTACGGCGCGTGTAGATCTCGCCGCCGGGATCGCCCAGCATCTCGACGCCGTCGAGCACCACGGCATACGAGCCGACGTCGTTGTGATTGTGGTGCTCGGCGTTGTGTCCGCCCTTGACGGCCGCGCCGAACGGCACGTCGTTGGACGCGCCGCCCGAGCGCGTGATCAGAACCTGCGCGTCCTGGAAGTAGGTGCGGATCGGCAGGCTTTCCGCTGCGGGCGCGGGTGGCGGCAGCTCCTGTCCAAAGGCCCGCAGCCCGATGGTGGCGTGACCGCCCTTCAGCAGCGCGGGCACGGGGGTGCCGACCGGAACGGCTTCGGGATAGACCTGCCGGATGAGCGCCCAGACGTCATGGCTCGGCGCGCCGCCGCCGTCTGCGAACCAGGGCGAGCGGCCCTGCTGGATCTGATAGCCCTTGGCATACGCGGCGATGCGCCGCAGCTTGTCGCCGGCAAAGAGGTCGAGCCGGCCGCCGGTGGCCGCGCGCACGGCCAACCCCATCATCACGTAGTGGCCGAAGCCATAGTTCCAGTAGCCCATGCCCTCGCTGCAGTAGCCGTCGTCGGTGAACCCGCTGATAAAGAAGGGGTTGGAGAACTCCATGGCGGCCAGCACCAGGGCGCGCTCCTCGCGCGGCTCAAGCAGCGCCAGGGCGCAGCAGACCACACCGGCGGAGCAGACGGCATTCCAATTGTTGTCGCCGCGCATCCACCAGTTGCCGTTGATGTTGCCGCTGCGCACCGCGTTCACGTAGGGCTCCAGCACGCGCCGCCGGACCTCGCCGCGCAGCCGCTCGCGCACAGCGGGCGAGAGGCGGTGGCCGAGCCAAGCGTCTGTTTCGGCAAGCAGCCAGCCGCGCGCGGAAGAGCCGAGATCGATGGTGAGGCGCGTGCCCTTGAAGTTGCCGAGATCGGCATCATGCGCCGGCATGGTCCAGCTCCGCTCGTCGCAGACCGCGAGCAGGTCGCGCTCGAGCGCGGCAAGAAAGCGTCCTTTATCTTCCAGGCACTCGGCCAGCAGCAACGCGGCGAGGCGCTACGAACGCTGGCCGTAAGGCCGCTCGTAGTTGCGGCGGTTGCCGGTGGTGGTGAATTCGAGATAGAGGTCGTCGGGCAGTTCCGGCGGCGGCGTGCGCAAGGCCTTTTCCGCATCACGCAGAAGCGCGGCGGCCTCAGGCTGCGCGGCCAGGCGGTTCCACGCGTCGCGGTCGGCGGCCGGACGGCCCAGGCCGTGCGGCGCGGGCGCGAGCCAGGCGGCGATCGCCGCAACGCGCGCCGGATCAGGGGGCGGAAAGCCGTTCCGCGATGTGCGCAAGGCCGCGACGCGCGCTTTTTCCGCTTCGGCGTCGCTCAGCTCGGCAAGCGCGAAATCATCCGCGTCGGCCGCGCCGCAACCGCCGTTGAAGCTATGCACCCAGACCCATAGAACGACCGAATCGGGCGGTGCCCGGCCGACGAGCGTGAAGGCCTGCCACTCGCCCTTGGCGCCTTGGATGGTCTGGATGATTTCGCCGTGGCGGGAGGGCGAGGTGAGGACGCGTCCCTTGGCATCGGCGAACTGCATGTAGACACCGACCGCGCCGTCGTTCTCCAGGACGCGCCCCCAGAAGGAGAGCGCGTAGGTTTTGTCGGCGGTGACCGGCACCGGCGCGGACCGGCAACTGCTGCCTTGGCCATCGGCGGCGTCTGTGACGCGCAACCCGCGTTTCCCGGTGTGCGCGGCCTCCTCCGCGATGACGCTCAGGCCGGCGTCGGAGATCGTCCAGGCCGGCGTATGGGTGTCTTCGAAGCCGGCGTTGGGGATGGCCAGGGAATTGCCGCGGGCGACGGCGGCGGCAACAAGGGCAAGACTCAGCAGACGGATCATCGGGGACCACTCTTTCCATTCGTTCCGAAAGCGCGCCGGTGCGGCCGACCGGCACACACCCTGCGGCACAGACGTATGATTGAGCGCTCATTGTGCAGAGGAGCGGAGAATTGTCAATGCCGATCTCCTGGGCGGCGTCTTGACGCCCCCGCCTTGACCCCGTGCGCCGCCGGCGCTACAGTAACGCTGTCCACATTCTGACATGAAACACGCACACTCCCATATCGACGCCGTGGAAACGGTGCTGCGCACGCGGTTTGAACGGCAGATCCGTGCGCATCAGGTGATGCCGGCCGAGGCGGCGGCCTGCCTGCCCTTCCCCGATGGCCTTGACCCGCGCCTCGCCGCCGTGCTGCGCGAGCGCGGCATCGACCAGCTCTACGCCCACCAGGCCGAAGCCTTTGAATCGGTCTCGGCCGGACGTGACACCGTGCTGGTCTCGCGCACGGCATCGGGCAAAACCCTGGCCTTCCTGCTGCCGATCCTGAGCGACTACTGCCGCAGCGATGCGCCCTTCGGCGTGCTGCTGCTCTACCCCACCAAGGCGCTTTCGCGTGACCAGGAGGGCACGCTCGGCGCACTGCTCAAAGCCGCGCTCGACACCCGCAAACTCGGCACCTTTGACGGCGACACCCCGCGCGAGGAACGCAGCAAGATCATGAAGGGTGCAGACTTCGTGATCACCAATCCCGACATGCTGCACGCAGGGATCATGCCCAACCACCACCGCGGCTGGAGCGATTTTTTGGGGCGCCTGAAATACATCGTGGTGGACGAGGTGCACGCCTACCGCGGCGCTTTCGGCTCGCATGTCTCGAATGTCTTCCGCCGCCTGCTGCGCGTCTGCGCCATGCACGGCTCGTCGCCCCGCTTCGTCTGCTGTTCGGCGACGGTCGGCAACCCCGGCGAGCACGTGCAGGCGCTCTTCCACCGTCCGTTCACGGTCATTGACCGCGACGGCTCGCCGCGTCCGCGCCGCGATCTCTACCTGATTAATCCGCCGCTCGTGGAGAGCGCCGGTTCCGCACGTTTCCGCAAGGGGCCCGCCTCGGTCTCGATTCCGGTTATCCGCGCCGCTGCGGCCGCCGGCGTCCGCACCATCTGCTTCTGCCGCTCGCGGCAGCAGGTCGAGCGCCTCTGGCGCGCGGTCACCGACGGCCACCCCGAACTGAAAGAGCGGGTCAAGCCGTATCGCGGCGGCCTGCTACCGGCCGAACGGCGCCAGCTCGAGAAGGATCTTTTCGAGGGGCGCATCACCGCCATCCTCTCGACCAACGCGCTGGAGCTGGGCATCGACATCGGCGATCTCGATGTCTGCATCCTCTCCGGCCATCCGGGCTCGCTGGCCAGCTTCTGGCAGCAGGCCGGGCGTGTCGGGCGCAAAGGCAACCGCGCGCTGATCCTCTATGTGGCGCAGGACGCGCCAGTGGACCAGTATCTGGTGAATCATCCCGACTTCCTCACCGGCACGCCGATCGAACAGGCGTGGCTGCATGCCGACAACCCGTATATCATGCTGCAGCACCTGCCGTGCGCCGCGCACGAACATCCGCTTCGCGACGCGGAACCGCTCTTCGACACGCCCGCCTACGGTTTCGCGCTCGACATCCTCAAAGAGGACGGCACGCTTAAACCCTACAAAGGCTGCTGGCGCTACGCCCTGCCCGACTATCCGGCCCGCGGCGTCAACCTGCGCGGCATGACCGACTACAACGTGGAAATCGTCTGCAACGGCGAGGTGATTGGCGAGATCGATCCGATCGGCGCGCGCGCCGAGCTGTACAAGGACGCGATCTACCAGCATCTCGGCCGCCGCTACATGTACATGGA
>Ga0123328_1003040_pt1 | contig 14565 bp, 11 predicted proteins | sample BioC12SIPDNA_2_FD_89702 | JGI IMG/M metagenome (GOLD analysis project Ga0123328, IMG submission 89702) | Anaerobic biogas reactor microbial communites from Washington, USA - Biogas_R1_A C12 SIP DNA | ecosystem: Engineered > Bioreactor > Anaerobic > Unclassified | place: Washington, USA...
ATCGATGAGATACATCGCCTCAACCGGGCTATCGAGGAGATCCTGTACCCGGCCATGGAGGATTTCCAGATAGACATCGTGATCGGTCAGGGGCCCAGCGCCCGCACCATCCGCCTGGACCTCCCGCACTTCACGCTGATCGGTGCCACGACACGCTCCGGTCTCATCACCACCCCGCTGCGCGATCGTTTCGGCCTCTCTCACCGCTTGGAGCACTACTCGGATGAGGATCTGAGCCGAATCATCGCCCGATCGGCGGGGCTTCTGAACGTGGGCATGGAGTTCTCGGCCATGATGGAGTTGGCGCGTCGCTCCCGGGGAACTCCGCGCATTGCCAATCGCCTGCTCAAGCGCGTGCGGGACTACGCACAGGTTCGCCACGAGGGATACATCTCAGAGGAGGTGGCCCGGGAGGCCTTGGCGTTGCTCCAGGTTGATGAGGAGGGCTTGGATCGCGTGGACCGGGAGATCCTCATTCTGATCCTCCGCAACTTCGATGGCGGACCAGTTGGTCTTTCCACTCTTGCCACCGCCATCAGCGAGGAGCCGGACACCATCGAGGACGTGTACGAGCCGTATCTGCTCCAACGTGGCTTCCTGAAACGTACCCCACGAGGAAGGGTGCTGACTCGCCTGGGCTACCAGCACTGTGGTGTGACGCCGCCTTCCACCGAGGTCAACCGTCTCTTCGACCTCGAGGGATGAAGCATCATGCCGTTGCTGCTGTTGCACATCTGCTGCGGGCCCTGCGCCACCTCCACCGTCGACCACTGGCGGCGAGAAGGGTGGGATCTCGAAGGGTTCTTCTTCAACCCCAACGTTCACCCTTACCTTGAATTCGGGCGGCGTCTGCAGGGGGCTGAGGCTCTAGCTGCGGCTGAGGCTTTCCGTTTGCGTGAGGATCTCAGCTACGATCCGGCCGCCTGGTTCCAAGCGGTGGGGGTGAAAGGCGAGGGACGGTGTGCGTGCTGCATCGCGTGCCGTCTGGAGATGACGGCCCAGGTGGCGGCGGAGGTAGGGTGCGACGCCTTCAGCACCTCATTGGCTATCAGCCCGTATCAGGATCACCAGGCCATCGCCAGGGAAGGGGCGGCAGCCGGGGATCGGCATGGGATTCGGTTTCTCTATCATGATCTGCGCCCGCTCTTTCGGGATTCGCGCCGTCGAGCACGGGAGCTGGGGCTGTATCGCCAACAGTACTGCGGGTGCATCCTGTCTGAATGGGAGCGCTATCGTGACGCGTGAGGCCCGGGGGCGCTTACCGCTCAGACTGCTGCGTCGGCGCCGCTGACATGCGCCTGGAAGAGCTTGATTACGAGTTCCCGCGGGAGCTCATCGCCCAACACCCGGTGGAACCCCGGGACTCCTGTCGCCTCATGGTAGTGGCGCGTAGCGGGTCGGTCCGGCACCAAGTCTTCTCTGATCTGCCCGGCTTGTTGAGCGCGGGCGACGTGCTGGTGCTCAACGACTCCCGGGTATTGAAGGCCCGCCTCCTCACTAGAAGGGAGACCGGGGGGGAGGTGGAATTGCTGTTCCTGCGCCCGCTCAACGGCGGCGGCATCTGGGAGGTGCTGGCCCGGCCCTCCCGCCGCCTTCGCATTGGCAGCAGTCTCCGTCCCTTGGGCGGCGGTGGGCTGGAGTTGCTGGAGAACCTGGGAGAAGGCCGCTGGGCCGTCCGTTCCACCACGGCATCCCAGCCCATACTGCAGGTCCTGGACGCTCAGGGGCTCGTGCCTCTGCCCCCGTACATAGGCGGCACCGGCGTGATGCCGGAGACCTACCAGACGGTCTATGCCGCTGAGCCCGGCTCGGCCGCCGCTCCCACCGCCGGGTTGCATTTCACCCCGGACCTTCTGGGCCGGCTTCGCAGGGCTAGGGTGGAGGTGGCCTTCGTCACTCTGCACGTGGGTCTCGACACCTTCCGACCCATCTCCACACCGCTGGTGGAGGAGCATGCCATCCACACTGAGGTCTACTCGGTGTCGCCGGATGCGGTGCAGGCTTTCAACCTCGCGCGTGTGGAGGGACGCCGCCTCATAGCGGTGGGTACCACCAGCGCGCGCGTGTTGGAGACCATCTACCGGGATGGGGAGGCGGGTGGCAAAGGCTCCCCGGGCAGAAGGGAAGGCGCCACCAACCTGTTCATCACGCCGGGTCATCGCTTCCAGGCCGTCGACGGTCTCATCACGAACTTCCATCTGCCGCGCACGTCGCTGTTGGCTCTGGTAATGGCCTTCGCCGGAGTGGACACCATCCGCGCCGCCTACGCGGAAGCGGTGGCCCATCGCTACCGCTTCTTCAGCTTCGGTGACGCCATGCTGCTGGAGGGCTCCCCCTCGGGCCGCCCGCGGGCCGGCGTCGAGTCGCGGGTGGCGTGATGTCGCTGCCCATCTTTCCCTTCACTCTTGAGGGGACTGACGGCCAGGCAAGGGCGGGCAGGCTCGAGACGCCGCACGGCACGGCCCTGACCCCCTGCTTCATGCCGGTGGGGACCAAGGGCACGGTCAAAACCATGACCCCGGAGAGGTTGTGCGTCGCGGGGGCACAGATCATCCTGGCCAACACCTACCACCTGGCGCTTCGCCCCGGGGCCGAAGTGGTGGCGGCGCTGGGCGGCCTGCACCGCTTCATGGGCTGGCAGGGACCCATACTCACCGACAGCGGGGGCTTCCAGGTCTTCAGCCTCCTGGACACGGCCCGGGTCACGGACGAAGGGGTGAGCTTCCGATCCATCTACGACGGTTCCCACCAGTTCTTCTCGCCGGAGCGCTCCATGGAGGTGCAACACTCACTCGGGGCGGACATAGTGATGTGTTTTGACGAGTGTGCTCCGGCCACGGCCACAGCGACGCAGTTGGAGCAGGCGGTGGAGCGAACCGGTCGTTGGGCGGCGCGTTGCCGGGAAGCGCACCGGCGCGCTGACGGCAGGGGTGTGGATGGCCCGCAGATGCTGCTGGGTATCGTGCAGGGCGGCGTGGACCCTGCGCTCCGGCGCAGGAGCCTGGAAGGGCTGCTGGCTCTGGACTTCCCCGGGTATGCCATCGGCGGCTTGTCCGTAGGAGAGGAACGCAGCAGGATGCTGCACATCACTTCCCTTTGTACCGGGAGCCTCCCTGCCCACCGGGTTCGCTACTTCATGGGGATAGGTGATCCCGCCGGCATCTTGGAGGTGATATCGCGTGGCGTGGACCTCTTCGACTGCGTTCTTCCCACGCGCACGGCGCGGATGGGCACAGCCTGGACGGCGCGCGGGCGCGTGAACCTGCGCAACGCCGCTCATGCCACCAGCAGCGAGCCGCTGGAGGAGGGCTGTCCCTGCACGGCCTGCCGTACATTCAGCAGAGGTGCCCTCCGGCACTTCGTCATGCAGAAGGAGATACTGGGACTGGCCCTCCTTACTGAGCACAACCTGACCTTCCTGGGTCGACTGGTGGCGGGAGCGCGGACGGCCATCCTCAACGGGTCCTTCGCCGCCTACAAAGGGGAGTGGACCACAGCGTGGTAAGATACTGCGGTTGCACCGCGGACCCGGGACGGGCCGGGCGGACCCGGTGAAGAGAGCGCCAAGGAGGGCGGGTTGGACAATATTGGACTGCTGCTGATCTACGTCGTGGGCTTCATCGCCATTTTCTACTTTCTGGCGGTCAGGCCTCAGCAGAAGCAGCGCAAGGCTCATGAGCAGCTGATCAACTCGGTGAAGCGCGGTGACCGCGTGGTCACCATCGGCGGGATCTTCGGCACGGTGAAGCGGGTGGAGGAAGCCGTCATCGTGGTCGAGATAGACAAGGGCGTAAGCGTGCGGGTGGCGCGTCGGGCCATTGCCGAGATCGCCACGGCGGACCAGAAGGCCAAAGCGGCGGCCGTCCTGGACAAGCCGCTGGAGGATGAAGCGGACGAGGCGGAGACTGAGGCGACGGAAGCCATCACCGGCGAGGCGGCGGAGCAAGAAGCTGTGGCTCCGGCGGGCGAATACAAGCCACCGAAATGAGCTGAGGCGTTGCTGCGAGCGCCTGGTGGTCGCTGTGCGGCATGTGGTGTCTTATTGACTCAACTCTTTCGTCGTTGCGAGATTACTTCGTTTCCGTTGACATCGTTCGGGTGTTGTCATATCCTGCACGCGGTCTTTGGGGGAAGCGTGTTGCCCCGCGCATAGTGAACCGGATCATTCTTCAGGAAGGTATCTGTGTCTCCAGTCAAGCGTAATGTCCTGTTCTTGCTGGCCGTGGCTGTCCTGGTGGGCGTTGCCGTCTTCTTCATCGTGCCCCCAGCGGAGAAGACCAACCTGGGGTTGGACCTCCAAGGCGGGTTGGCGGTGATGCTGGAGGCCAAAGACAATGCCCGTGCCCCACGCACCTCGGAGGGCATGGACCAGGCGGTGAGCATCATCAATGACCGCGTGAATCGTCTGGGGGTAACGGAGCCAGAGATCCAGCGGCAGGGTGAGTGGAAGATCAGCGTCCAACTCCCCGGCATCGAGAACCAGGAAGACGCACTGGAGATCATTGGGAAGACCGCCGTCCTGGAGTTCTACGACACCAATCAGTTTGGTACCGCGTACGCCACTGAAGCTGAGGCTCTCGCCGCCGCCGGTGTGGCGTCCAGCAACGAGCTTCCCGCCGGCACGCGCCTCGTGCTCTGGCCTGCAGAACAGTCCGGTGCCGCTGCCGACGCTTGGTACGTGGTAGATACGGAACCGCATATCGCCGGTTCTGATCTCAGCGGTGCCTCCGTGGGCTTCGACCAGAACAACCAGGCCAAAGTTGATCTGGAGTTCAGCGCGGCCGGGGCGGCCAAATTCGCAGAAGTGACGGGACGCATTGCCCAGACGGCGCAGATCACCGGTACGGACCAGTTGCTTGCCATCACCCTGGACGGGCGCGTGGAATCCGCCCCCCGCGTCTTGGAGGCCATCGAGGGTGGCAATGCCGAGATCACGGGTAGTTTCTCGGTGGATGAGGCCAAGAAACTGGCTCTGGTGCTGAAGACCGGCGCCTTGCCCATTGAGCTGCAGGTGGTGGACCAGCGCGCCATCGGGGCCACGCTGGGGAAGGAGTCCCTCCGCCAAGCCCTCTGGGCCGGATTCATCGGCCTCATACTGGTGGGCGTGTTCATGGTCGCCTACTACCGGTTGCTCGGCCTGGTGGCGGACGTTGCCTTGTTCGTGTACGGCGTGCTGCTCTGGGGCGTTCTCAACGCCATCGGTGCCACGCTCACTCTCCCCGGTATTGCAGGTATCATCCTCACACTGGGCATGGCCGTTGACGCGAATGTGATCATCTTCGCCCGGGTGAAAGAGGAAGTGGCTCAGGGGAAGACACTGCGCACCGCGGTGGATACCGGCTTCCGCAAGGCTTTCACGGCCATCTTGGATGCCAACGTCACCACGGTGCTGACAGCAGTGGTGCTGTTCTTCACGGCCGCCGGGGGCATTCGTGGTTTCGCACTGACTCTGGGTATCGGTGTAGTGCTGTCCATGTTCACCGCCGTTGTGGTGACGCGGTCGCTGCTGGTGGTCCTTGGCGGCCTCCCTGCTTTCAACAACATGACGCTGCTGGGGCTCAGGGCCGGGACGGCGGAGAAGAGTGCATGAAGGTCTACCCGTTCATGAGATACAAGATGTGGTACGTGGGCATCATGTCGGCGGTCACCGTGCTTGCCGTTCTGGCCATCTTCGTACTGGGCCTTTCCTACGGGATCGATTTCCAGGGGGGAGTGAGAGCCGAGATCCGTCTCACGCAGGACTCCACCACGGAACAGGTGCGGGAGGCTCTGACCACGGCTGGAGTCCAGGATTCCGTGGTGCAATTCTCCGGCAACAACACCTACACGGTAACGGCGCAGGAGATGAGTGACGAGCAGTTCGAGACCGCCATCGGCTCCATGGCTGCCCTTGGGGCCTCCCAGGCCGCCGCCGGCTTGGAGCGGGTGGGACCATCCTTCGGGAAGGAGACGGCCAACCGGGCTCTCCTGGCGGTAGGTATCGCCATCATCCTCATGATCGCGTACATCGCGTGGCGTTTTGACTTCAAGTTCGCCCTGCCGGCCATTGCCTCCCTGGTCCACGACCTGGGGTTGACACTGGGCATCTACGCCCTCACCGGCAGGCTGGTCACGGCGGCCACCGTGGCGGCGGCGCTCACCATCCTAGGGTATTCCATCAATGACACCATCATCGTCTTCGACCGTATCCGCGAGAATCAGCACTTCATGAAGACGGAGACGTACAGCGAGATGGCGGATCGCTCCATCTCCCAGACGCTGGCCCGTTCTATCAACACCTCGCTCACCACTCTGCTCCCGCTGCTCTCCATCCTTCTGTTTGGGGGAGAGACTCTTAAGGACTTCGCCTTCGCCCTCTTCATTGGCATCGCCGCGGGCACGTACTCTTCCATCTTCGTCGCGTCGCCGTTGCTGGTACTCTGGAAGGAGAGGGAACCGCGTTACCGGAAGCGCCTGGCCGCGGCAAAGAGTAGCTAGGCCCCGGCGGCGAGTGTTTCCCTGCCCGCCCTGCCGCACCTGAGGCGGGCCGTTCGGCGTGTAGTCACCCGTGAGGGGGTTGCGTCATGGACGAGGCAGCGCAGCGCGAACAGGGGCCGGCCGGGTCGGGCGCGGGACGGGGTTTGCGCGATCTGGTGGAGCGGGCTCTCTACGTGGGACTCGGAGCGGCTGCGGTGAGCCGAGATCGTCTGCAGCCGGTCGTGGACGAGTTCGTGGAGCGGGGTCGGATGTCGGCGGAAGACGGCAGGGCCCTGATGGACCGCGTGGCCGAGAGAAGCAGGGAGGAGTTCCACGCGCTGGTGGGGCGCGTGGAGCGCACCGGCCCGGACGTAGGCTCGGGGAGCGCTTCCGGCGCCGCTCGGTCGTTGGAGAACATGGAGTTCAGGCTGCTGGCCGTCGAGCACCGGCTGGATCTCCTGGAACGGCAGTTCAACGGCTGGAGCGAGCCCTCAGAGTGAGGCAGAGGCGGATCTGCCTCGGCGCATGAGCCATCATCGTTCGAGTCTGATCACCCGGGTCAGAAACCTGGAGAGGATCGGTCACGTGTCCGAACTGGCCATCCGGCACGGCTTCGGGTACTTCTTTGAGCGGCACAACCTGTGGGACTTGGTGCCCGGACGGCGGAGGCCCGCGTTGCCGCCGGCGTCGGGGCAGCGAGGGAGGCATCTGCGGGAACTGCTCGAAGAACTGGGGCCCACGTACGTGAAGTTCGGGCAGCTGCTCAGCACGCGGCCGGACCTGGTACCCGCCGACATCGTTCTGGAACTCGTCAAGTTGCAGGACAGCGTGCAGCCCTTTCCATTCGAAATCGCCCGGGAGGTCATAGAGTCTGACCTGGGGCTGACGCTGGAGCGGCTGTTCGTCTCCTTCGATACCCAACCCATCGCCGCAGCCTCCATCGGCCAGGTGTACCGCGCCGTGGCTCCCGGCGGTATGGAGATAGCGGTCAAAGTCCAGCGGCCGGGCATGCGAGAGCAGATTGACCGGGACGTGCACCTCTTCTACCAACTGGCCGATATCCTGGTGCGGCGCACGGGAGGCGAGCTGCTTGCCAACCCGGTGCAGCTGGTGGATGAGTTCGCCCAAGCGATCAAGCGCGAGGTCGACTATCGTCTCGAGGGGCGCAACGCGGAACGCTTCGCTGCCGGCCTGAGCCGCGATGAGGAGGTGAGCGTCCCGCGGGTCATGTGGCCTCTGAGTGGGAAACGTGTCCTCACCACCGAGTATTTGGAGGGTGTGCCCTTCAGCAGCCTGGACCCGGAAGCGATGTCTCCGTCTGACCGTGAACGTTTGGCGTGCACTGTGACCCGGTTGTGGTTCAAGATGGTCCTGCGGGACGGCTACTTCCACGGTGACCCGCATCCGGCCAACTTGCTCCGGCTGCCGGATGGCCGGGTGGGACTGGTGGACTTCGGCTCAGCCGGCGTTCTCAGTGTTGACGACCTGGAGGGCGGCGTACGCCTTTTCGACGGGATCGCCCAGCGCGATCTGGGTGAGGTAAGGCGCAGTCTCAAGCATTTGGGCCTGCGCTGGCGGCCGGAGAGCGATGAAGAGCTTCGCGACGGGCTGGAGGAGCTCTTCACCCGCTACTACGGTCTCACCCTCGAGCAGGTCGATTCTGGAGAGCTGCTGCGAGACATGTTCCGCACCCTTTCTGGCCTGCGGATGAGGGTACCGGCGCGGTTCCTGCTGCTGGAACGTGCACTGATGACATTGGAGGGTGTGGTCGCCTTCCTCTACCCGGGCTTCAACCTCTTCGAGGCGGCCCGGCCATACGCACGAGACCTGGTGCTGAACCGCGCCTCGCCGGAGGCCCTGGTGGGGAAGGCCACTCGGGCGATAAGGGAAGTGGCGGAGACGGTGGAGGAGCTCCCCGGGCAACTGCGCCGTATTCTGGAGCAAACCTCGGCCGGGGAGCTACGCATCCGCTTCCAGCACACCGGCCTGGAGGACCTCATTCACCACCTGGATCTGGTAACCAATCGGCTGGTGGTGGCGGTCATCACGGCGGCACTCGCTCTGGCCAGCGCCGTGATCGTCACCTTCGTGGACAAAGGCCCCCATCTGCTCGGTCTCTCCATCTGGGGTATTCCCGGCTTCGTAGTGGCCCTCTTCTTCGGGGTCTGGCTTCTCTGGGCCATCTTCCGCTCCGGCCGTTTGTGACACTGCCCGGCCTGGGGCGGCGCAGCGTATACTTCGATACAGAATGTCCGTGAATGATTCCGCGTGCTGGAACGTCAAGCCGTTTTCGTGGGCCGCCGCCGAAGAGATCTCGCGAGAGCTGGGGGTGCCGTTGTTGGTGGGCACCGTCCTGGCTCGTAGAGGCTTTGGCGGGGCGGACGCGGCTCGCTCTTTCCTCAGTGCCGAGCAGGAGATACCAAGTCCCTTCGCGTGTCACGGCGTCCGCGCGGCGGTGAAAAGGGTTGCGCGGGCCATCTCCGCCTCCGAGCGCGTCGTGATCCATGGCGACTATGACGTGGACGGTATCTCTGCCAGCGCCCTGGTCACGCTTGGGCTGCGGCACTTCGGTATCGACGCCACCTGCTTTCTCCCTGACCGATTCGGTCACGGCTACGGCCTCTCCGAGGGCGCGGTGCGGGAGATGGCTCAGGGCGGCTCTGGGTTGCTCATCACCGTGGACTGCGGCGTGAACTACCCCGATGAGGTTGCGCTGGCACGGTCGCTGGGCCTGGAGGTGATCGTCACCGATCACCATCGGCCGGGAGACGTTCTGCCGGCCTGCACCGTGGTCCATCCCCAGTTGGGAGGCTACCCGGGCTCGGAGCTATGCGGCGTGGGGGTGGCCCTCAAGATGCTCCATGGGCTGCACGTGGAGCTGTGCGGGGCCGAAGAGGACCGATTGCCCGATGCCCTCGTCAACCATTTGGATCTGGTGGCCTTGGGCACCATCGCTGACATTGTGCCGCTGGTGGGTGAGAACAGGTACTACGTGGCAGAGGGACTGCGCAGGATCGCGGTGGCCAGCCGACCGGGTCTGCGTGCCCTCTTGGAGGTGGCCAAGTGCGCACCTCACCTGGTGAACAGCAACACGGTGGCCTTCCGTCTCGCCCCACGCCTCAATGCGCCCGGTCGCCTCGCCAATCCCGATCTCCCGCTTCGCCTGTTACTGACGGAGGATTCTGCTGAGGCCGAGGGTATGGCGGCACAACTGGATTCGCTGAACCGGCAGCGTCAGGAAGTGGAGGCGTCTATTCTGCAGCAGGCGCTGCAGATGGTGGAGGAGACCGATCCCCTGCCGCCACTGTTGGTGTTGGCGGGAGAGGGATGGCACGAGGGAGTCATTGGGATCGTGGCCTCCAGGTTGGTGGATCGGTTGCATAGGCCCGTCATCATGCTCGCGCTGTCTGGAGACCGGGCCAAGGGCTCCGGCCGCAGCATCCCTGCGTACGATCTGGTGGATGGCCTCCGCTCGTGCAGCGGTCTGCTCGACGTCTATGGCGGGCACTGCCAAGCTGCCGGCCTCACCTTGCGCAGGGCCATGGTGGATGGCTTTCGTCGGCATATGACGGAACACGCGGCCGCCCGCCTGACGGCCAGGGACCTTTTGCCCAGCGTAGCTCCGGACGCCATCGTCTCGGGGCCGGAGTTGACACTGGACACAGTGGATGCCCTCTCGCGGCTGGCCCCGTTCGGCGCCGGCAACCCGCCCGTGAAACTGCTGGCGTTGGGCGCGGACCTAGATAATGTGGGCTGCACCCGCAATGGGAATCACCTGCGCTGCACATTGGTGTTGGATGGGGTGCGCACGCGAGGCATAGGCTTCGGGTTGGCGCCGGAGGCGAGCGGGCTGCGTGCCGAACACGGAGGGGTGCACGCGGAACTCAAGCTTGAAGCCGGCGAGTGGAATGGGTTGGTGAGGCCGGAGGTGATGCTGGCCGGCTTCTACCGCTCGCCGGACATGGGGGAGAGCGCCCTGGGCTGCTCTCCTGACTGCCCCTATCTGGACTCGCTGGAGGCTACCCCACCGTGCTCCATTTGCCGCGACCCTCTGCAACTGGCGCAGAGGGAGTGCGGCCCGGGTCTCCCGGGGAGAGACATGAGGGACCAGGGCGTGCTGTATTCAACGCTCGCACAGGTGGTGTCCAGCGGAGAGCCCGTAGGCGTGATCGGGGTCTCGGTGCCTCATCGCCTGCGCCAGGTCGCCTCTCGTGTACCGCTCCGGGACTTGGGCGTCACGGGAGTCGATTGCGTGAGCAGGCTCTGCTGGCGCACGAGGTTGCCGGAACTGCGCCCGGAAGCCGTGCTCTTCCTTGATTGGACGGCAGCGGTGAGACGAGCGCCCCTGCTGGAATCGCGGCGCCACCTCCTGGTGATCGATCCGCCCTTCAACCAGGCACATGTGGCCATGCTCCACCATTTCGAATCCGGCTACGGTGTGGTTCACCTCTGCTACGGAGATGAGGAGCGTCGCTTCACCGAGAAGTATCTGCAGTTGACCGAGCATCCGCGTACCTGGATGGTTCCCTTGTATCGCGCGCTCCGCGCGGGCATGGATCGGTCACAGGCGTTTCATCGAGTATCCACCGCTCTGCTGGAGAGTCACGGGGTGCTGGCCTCAGCGGATGATCTCCTCCATGCCTGGGGTATATTGAGTGATATGGGGCTGACGTCCGCGGGCGGCGAGGTGACCTCCATCGACGCGGATGATGTGCCCCGATACGCGTCCGCGGTGGCCTCCTATCGAGAGGCGGTGAACCTGTGCCGAACGTTGTGAGGGCGTCGGTGGGGAGCGCCGAAGGATCTCCGAGCATGGCAGGGGATGACCGTACCCTGCTTGATGGCCTGTTCCGCCAAGTTGTGCGCTACAACCCCAACTTTGACCGAGCCATGATCACGCACGCCTTCGAGGTGGCCGTTTCCCAGCACCGCCATCAGTTGCGGGCCAGTGGTGAGGAGTACATACACCACCCGCTGGGAGTGGCGGCAATCTGCGCTCAGCTTCGCTTGGATTCCTATACCATCGCCGCCGCCCTCCTGCACGACACCGTCGAGGACACAGACATCAGTATTGAGCAGGTGAGGGAGGAGTTCGGGGACGAGACCGCGCTCCTGGTGGACGGGGTGACCAAGCTGAGCCAGATCTCCTTCCGCAGCGTGGAGGAGCAGCAGGCGGAGAACATCCGCAAGATGATCGTGGCCATGGCCAAGGATATCCGGGTGATCCTCATCAAGCTGGCAGACCGCCTCCACAACATGCGCACGCTGTGCTACCTGGGCAAGGAGAAGCAGATCCAGAAGGCCAAGGAGACGCTGGAGATCTATGCGCCACTGGCCCACCGTCTTGGTATTGAATCCATCCGCTGGGAACTGGAGGACCTGGCCTTCCAAACGCTGCATCCCCGCAAGTACGCCGAGATCCAGCAGATGGTCAACCAGCGCCGGGCGGATCGGGAGGCCTACATCGAGGAGGCCAGGGCCGTGCTCAAGCGTGAACTGGACCGTGCCAAGGTCGACTCGGAGATCGCGGGGCGGGCCAAGCACTTCTACTCCATCTACGACAAGATGACGCGGCGCGGCAAGGAGTTCAACGAGATCTACGATCTGGTGGCCCTGCGCGCCGTGGTCTCGTCGGTCCGCGACTGCTACGCAGCCCTGGGCATCATCCACTCGCTGTGGAAGCCGTTGCCGGGCCGCTTCAAAGACTATATCGCCATGCCTAAGTTCAACATGTACCAGTCGCTGCACACCACGGTGATCGGCCCCCAGGGCAAGCCGCTGGAGATTCAGGTGCGCACCCGCGAGATGCACGAAACCGCGGAGTACGGGATCGCCGCCCATTGGATCTACAAGGAACGTGGCGGCAAGGAGACATCGCGGACCGAAGAGAAGATGGACAAGTTGACCTGGCTACGCCAGGTGATGGAGTGGCAATCGGACACCATGGACCCCAACGAGTTCCTGGACTCTCTCCGGGTGGAACTGCTCCAGGATGAGGTCTACGTCTTCACCCCCAAGGGCACGGTCAAAGCGCTGCCCATGGGCTCCACGCCGGTGGACTTCGCCTACTCCATCCACACCGACGTGGGACACCACTGCACGGGCGCCAAGGCCAACGGCCGCATCGTGCCGCTGACCTATCGCCTGCAGTCCGGCGATATCGTGGAGATCCTCACCTCCAAGTCATCCCCGGGCCCCTCCCGCGACTGGCTGAGCTTCGTGCAGAGCTCCTCCGCCCGCAACAAGATCCGCCAGTGGTTCCGGCGGGAACGCAGGGAGGATCTGGAGCACCAGGGGAAAGAAGCACTACTGGAGGCGTTCCGGAAGCAGGGTCTTCCCGCCCAGAAGCTCATGCGCTCGGAGTCTATGACGGAGATCCTGAAGGACTTGGGTTTCGCCAAACGCGAGGACTTCCTCGTCAGCGTGGGCGGCGGCAAGACGCCCGTGGCTCACGTGCTGAACAAGGTCATGCAGCGCCTGGACAAGAGCATCTCCGAGGTCAAGAGCGAACTGGTGACCACACTTCCCAAGCGGACCAAGCCCGAACCCTCCTCCGATGAACTGGGGTTGCGGGTGCAGGGCATGGATGACGTGGCCATCCGCATCCCCCAATGCTGCCGGCCCGTGCCCGGAGACGATGTGGTGGGCTACATCTCGCTCGGTCGCGGTATCACGGTTCACCGTCGGGATTGCCCCAATCTGAAGTCCCTGCTCAAGAGCCCGGAACGGCTCATCTCGGTGGCGTGGGACACGAAGAGCGCGGGTTCCTATCGCGTGGAGATACAGGTGGAGGCCAACGATCGCAACCATCTGCTGGAGGACATCTCTCGCACACTCAGCGAGAGCGGTGTCAGCATCCTGGCCGCTCATATCCAGACGCTCGGAGACCAGCGGGTGCGAGACCGCTTCGTGTTCGAAGTCCCCAACATTGAGTACCTGGATACCGTCCTGCAGCGTATCCGGCGCATTGACACCGTGTACGATGCGTACCGGGTCACCCCGAACTGACGGAGCTATCCGCCCGGCCGTCTCCTGCTACAGTCTGTTGCTAGAATTGACCTTCGCCACGGTGTTCGGCCGGGCCTAGGTCACAAGCGGAGGTTCGAGTCCTATGAAGATTGTGTGCGCCCCTGTTGGGCCGCTGCAGGCCAATTGTTACTTGGTGAGTGATGATGATGGGCTGACCTGTGTCATCGATCCCGGGGGAGAGCCGGACAGGCTGATGGACGTGGCGGGCAAGCGGGGGCTCACCTACAAGCAGATACTCCTGACGCACGGTCATTTCGATCACATGGGGGGCGCGGCGGACCTGGCCCGGCTTTCGAGCGCTCCAGTGGCGTGCTCGCAGTACATCGCTCCCATGCTGCGTGACCCGGACAGCTACATTCCTTTCCCCGGCTTCGAGGGCGTGCCCGGGCATGAGCCCGACCGTTTTGTGGAGGACGGGGACGTGCTGGAGGTGGGGGAGCTGAGAATAGCCACCATCGCCACTCCAGGCCACTCGCCTGGGGATCTCACTTTCGAGATCGCCGGTCACCTCTTCTGCGGGGATTTGCTCTTTCATCGGTCCATCGGCCGGACCGATCTGGAGGGTGGCGATTTCGACCTCCTCATAGCCTCCGTCAAGAAGCTCATGCACATGTTCCCGCCGGAGACCCCAGTGCATCCGGGGCACATGGATTCCACCACCCTGGGCGAGGAGTTGCGCTTCAACCCCTTCCTCAGAGGACTGAGCCCCCGTGGGTGATGCAAGGCGGGCCGCCGGGCCCCGTATCGAACCGGTGGTGGCGCCCAAGGGCACGTATGACATCCTGCCGGAGGACCAGCCACAACGTACCTGGCTGTTGGAGCGCGCCGCGTCCGTGTTCGCCCGCTACGGCTACGGCCGCTTGGACACGCCGCTGTTCGAGGAAACCCGGCTCTTCAGTCGCGGGGTGGGGGAATCCACCGACATCGTCCGGAAGGAGATGTACACCTTCGAGGACAACGGTGGGCGCAGCATGACTCTGCGGCCGGAGGGAACGGCGCCGGCCGCGCGTGCCTTCGTGGAGCACGGCATGCACACCCGACCGTTGCCGGTGAAGGTCTGGTACTACTGGCCCATGTTCC
>Ga0123328_1003041_pt1 | contig 14563 bp, 13 predicted proteins | sample BioC12SIPDNA_2_FD_89702 | JGI IMG/M metagenome (GOLD analysis project Ga0123328, IMG submission 89702) | Anaerobic biogas reactor microbial communites from Washington, USA - Biogas_R1_A C12 SIP DNA | ecosystem: Engineered > Bioreactor > Anaerobic > Unclassified | place: Washington, USA...
AAGCAACCGGCTGGCGACCTTGTTGGCCTCCAGTATCTTACCTCCCTGATCGACGATAAGGAACTCATCATTGGCGTTGTCTATGATGTTCTGGTACTTCCTTTCGGAGTCCAGGCGGGCCGCCTCGGCCTCAATCCTATCGGTGACATCCCTGGAGCTCAATACGAAGCCGGTGGGCAGTCCGTCCTTCCCGCGAATGGCCTTTCCTATGGTCTCCAGCCAGAGATACTTATTGCTCGCTATCATAAAGCGGCATACGATCTTGGCTCTATTCTCGCATTCTCCAGAAGCAATTCTCATGAACTGCTGCCTCACCATCTCCCGATCCTCTGTGTGGACCCATACCAGGGCGTTCTTTCCAATCAAAGAGGCAGCATCATGCCCCAAGATCGCTTTTACAGATGGACAAACGTATTTCACATTGCCCTTGGTATCGATCTCGAAGACAATGTCCGTCATGTTGTCGGTCAGCAGGCGGAGCTTCTACTCTCTCTCCCGCAGCATGATCTCTGTTGCCCTTTTCTGCGCGAGCTTGAAGATGGCGTTCTTCAGCTCCTGGAACTGCACCGAGGGATTACCTCCCTTCTGGATGTAGAAATCGGCACCGTTGTTGATCGCCTCCATGGCGACCTCCTCACGGCCCTTGCCGGTGAAAAGGATAAAGGGAACGTCATTGCCCTTGTTCTTCAAGGCCTTAAGGAGGTCGATGCCGCTCATCTCGGGCATCTGATAGTCCGAAACGATCACATCGTAACCTCCTTTAAGGATGAGAGGTAGGGCCTTTCTGCCGCTATCCAAGGCCAAGATCTCGATGTCGCCGTCCATCTCCAAGAAGACTTTTGTCACCTCTAGAAGGGCGGGTTCATCATCTACGTATATGGCTCGAATAATATGCACGGTGGAACGGACAAAGAAACATTACTATTATTATTAAAATAATATATTTCAGAATCAATTCTGATATTGTGCCTGCGCATTCATTATGATGGAACTTAAATCTTGTCGACTGGAAGGTGCTCTACTTTTGTCACCTTCTCCAAAGAAATGCCGGTCCTGGTCAGGGGGGGCAGCTTCCCCTTCATGGCCATCTTTCCCCCCACCACGGCGGCGGCCCCTTCCACGCCCGGAATGGAGCAGACAATGTCCAGGGCGTGCCTTATGACCTCATCATCCTCGGAGGTCAGCAGGTTACCCAGCAGGGTGGCGCAGGTGTCTGCCAAGATGACGTTGGAGGAGACCACGGTGGCGGCATCGGAGACACCGAAGGAGATGGAGGGGCCGACAGTGGCAGACGAGGTGCATATCCCGAAGACCCCGTTGCGGGGAGGGCAGGCGAAGCCCAGACCTTTGACCGACGGACCAGCGTACCATCCCACTCCCGTTTCCCGGTCGATGAGCAGGGCGATGTCCCCGCCATTGTCCACGATCGCATATGACGCTCCTGCCGTCCGCATGTCCAGGACCGCCCTCTCTGCTATGGCCCCGGCCACACCGGCCATTGGACCCACTCCCGCCGCCAAGGCCGCATCGCACATCCTGTGCACTATTTCTGGGGCATGAGGAGGGCAAGGGTAGGGCTCCAGGGTGACCTGGAAGAAGGGGTCCTCCTCGATGTACCTCTCCACGGCCTCCCGGGATCGGAATATCGACCTCTCGGCGATCGGGAGGAACTCATCCTCTGCTATGATGGTCACCGCGGTCTCGCGGACCTCGAAGTGCTTCCTGGTCATGCCTGGAGCTTCATCGCCAAGGGTGGGCAGGAGCTGACGCACAGGCCGCACGCGATGCACTTTTCCAGATGGAACTTTACGGTCCAGTCCTTACGGTCCATCTCTATGGCGTCCGCCGGACATATGGAAACGCACATCCCGCAGTTGGTGCATCGGGACTCGTCCTTGGTGACGAACTCGTTAAGCTCCTTGACCGTTACGCCCATGGACTGCAGATAGGCCACGCCCTTGGTGATCTGAGCAGGCTTACCGTCGACCTCTATCAGCAGCTGTCCTCCCTGTTCCACCACCTCTGCCCTGAGGATATTGAACCGCAGGTCGAAGTCCTTGACCAGGACATAGGTGATGGGCTCATTGACCAGTTCGGGGCGGAAATACAGGTTGAACTTACGTTTGGCCATCTACAGCACCTCCTCCTTCGAGCACACGTCCAACGGTCTTTGCTCTCTGCTCGCGGGCAGGGGGACTACCGGCTCCGTGAGCTGGAACTCGTTCTTCATGATCATGGACTTGAGGCGTTCGGCGATCATGCGGGCCTTAAAGTACGATGACAGGGAGGAGGTCTTGACCTTCTTCCCGAACAGATCCACCGTACCACTGCGCAGCTGGGCGTAGCTCACCTCGATCATCGGCTTGCGGTTCCGGGACTGTATGGCATAGTCCAGGACCGGGGCGTAGATCTGATCATCACGTACACTGGCCGTTCTCATGAGGTCCTCGTCCAATATGGGGATGGGCACCCCGATGCCGACTCCCAGGCGGGGACCGTAACCGTGGAAGTTGAGGGCCCGCAGGAACTCGTCGCTCATGCCCCTCAGGTCTCCGATGACCGCCAGGTTGCGTCCCGCGGACGAGGGCACTCCGTTCCTCTCGGGCACGCCGGTCTTGTACTGCGTGCCCTCCCAGGCCACATAGCCTATACCCCCTCCGAGGAATATCCTGGTGCCTATGCCTATGGTCCGTAGCTTAGGGTCCTTGAGCAAGGGGGAGAGCTGGCCTGCGCTGCAGTAGGTCGCGTTGCCGTAGTGGGGCAGCAGCTTCCCCATGTAGGTGAACAAAGCCTTCTCCGATGAGTTGGTGGCCACCCCGTAGTTCTGATAGGCGTTGCGGGGGTTGAACATGTATGCCTGGTTCACCGACTTCAGCGAGATGTAGGTATCAATGTCCCGACGAGGGTAGCAGTCGGTACCGTACGCCGATGCCCGGAGGTGGACCGCTTCCCCTTTGACCAGGGATTCTATCACATGGGCTCCGCCGTACTCCATGCCGTCCCCCTCACGCAGCTCGGTGGCTCCGATATATGCATCCACCGCCGCCAGGCCCGTGTAGGCAGGCACTTCGTTCAGCCATACCTTCTGCATCTTGATGGGTGGCTCCGAGTGACCGAAGTTGATGAACGCTCCCGAGGAACACATAGCGCCGAAGGTACCCGTTGTTACAACGTCCACCTCCTTGGTGGCCTTCTCCAGTCCCTGGCTCTCCACCAGTTGGATGGCCTCCTCTGCCGTCATGACGACAGCATCGCCCTTCTCGATCTTCGCGTTGATCTCTTCGTACGTTCTCTTCACGGAATCACCTTTATAGGAGCTTCTTGGCGTTTGCCAGTTCGGCGTTGAGGACCGAGCCCCCCGCGCCTCCCCGGATGGTATTGTGGGACAGGACGAACATCTTGAAAAAGTTACCCTTCTTCCTTACTCTTCCCACGACCGTGCCCATGCCACGCGCCCTCTCCGGCTCCCCGGCGTTCACATCATACACTGGTTGGGGACGGTCCGCCTCCTTGCGCACGATGACCGGCCTGATGGGCGCGGTGGGGAGCTTCAGGCGTTGGGGCTCGGCCTTGAATGATGATAAGGTCTTGATCATCTCTTCCACGGTAGCATCCTCCTCGGTGCGCAAGGTGACGGATTCCAGGTGCCCGTCCTCCACCGGCACCCTGACGCAGGAGGCTAGGACCTCCACGGGATGGTCGACGAACTTGCCCTTGCTGAGCGAGCCCAGTATCTTGGCCAGCTCCATCTCCATCTTCTCCTCCTCGTTCTTGATGTACGGGACCACGTTCCCAAGGATGTCCAGGGAAGGTACCCCTGGGTAACCGGCGCCGGAAACGGCCTGATAGGTGGAGGCGCACACGAACTCCAGTCCGAACGATCTGTCCACCGCCTTAAGCGGCACAGCTATGCCGGTGGTGGAGCAGTTGGCGTTGGTGACGATGAAGCCCCCATCCTTGAAAGTGGCCTGTTTCTTCACCATATCCAGGTGAGGTGTGTTGCACTCCGGTATGAGCAGCGGGACGTTCCCCTCCATTCGGTGGTTCGCCGCGTTGGAGAATACTGCGACCCCGGACCCTGCGAGCTGGCTCTCGAACGGCCCGGCGATATCGGACGGCAGCCCGGAGAACGCCACCCTGCAGTCACGGGCGATATTGGGGACTATCAGCTGCTCGATCCTCATGTCCAGGATGTCCTCCCCGAACTCATGGTCTTTTACCTTGAGGGTGTCGCCCAGCCTCTTGCCCTCGGACCTCTCCGAGGCGTACAGCCCCCCGATCTCGAACATAGGGTGGTCCTCCAGAAGCTGCACGAACCTCTGCCCTATCATCCCCGTTGCTCCCAGAACCGCGACCTTTATCTTAGCCATTCAGTTGCCTCCGAAATATTCACTGCCCTCTGTCATCATCCTCTCGAACGCCTCTCGGTCCCCCTTGACCCCCGCCTCCCGGAGGTCGTCGAGGGCGCGCTGCAGGTAAGCGAGAGCTTCTATATTGTGCGGGTTGAGATGTTGGATCTCATAGTAAAGTTGAGCATTCTCCGATGCCACGTCCCTTGAGATCCCCACCTGCCGGTGGAATGTGGTGGAACCGGCGCGGTCCAGGTCCTTGTACCCTCTGCCGCTCTGGCGAAGCGCCTCGAAGAAGGCGATGTTGACCGCATGGCTCAGGCCCAGCACGTACGCCATCAGTGAGTCGTGCTCCTCCACGTCCAGCTCGATGACGTTGGACCCGTCCACCAGTGGTCTGGCCAGGTCCAAGGCCTCGATGGAACCGCAGTTGCACATGACCACATTGCGATTTATGATGGAGGGGGCCTCGGGCCCGAACATGGGGTGCAGGGAGCACACCTTGGCACCCCTAGCCGCGGCTTCACGCAGCACGGGTATGGACGGCGCCTTGATGGACGCAATATCGAAGACCAGCCCCTTGGGGTCGTATGACAGCACCTCCTTGAGCACCTCCGCCGTCTGTGAGATGGGGGTGGCCAGCACTATGACCTCAGCGTCTCTCACACCCTTCTTGAGGTCCTTCTCGACAGGGAACCGGGCGTTCTCCCCCTTGTCGAAGATCCTGATCTTGTGGCCCCGGGAGGCGAAGAACCGGCATAGCCAGCCGCCCATTCGACCGTTGCCGCCGACGATCAGGAACCTCTTAGATTGCTGTGGTCTGGGTATACGTCCCTGCTGCTCGATGGACTCGACTATGAGCAGTTCCGCGATGTGGCGGGCGGAATCGGCAGACATCCCGAACTCCTTCGCTCTGACCATGTAACGTTCGATGACCTTCTCCTCAACCTGGGGTGCGCGGAGGGGCAAGGAGTCGTTGGCCTTCATCTTACCCATCTCCACAGCTGCCGCCGTACGGTTGGCCATCATGCGAAGGATCTCGCGATCGATCTTCTCGATGCGCTTTCTAATGTCTTCTATGCTCTCACGCAATGAAATCACCTCTCAGGCATAGATCGGCCAGGACCAATGCCGTGGCCGCCTCCACCACTACTACGGCCCGGGGGACGATGCACGGGTCGTGCCTCCCCTCGACCTTGATGGTGGTGTCCTCCATCCTGTCAAGGTCGATCGTCCGTTGCTCGATAGCTATGGAGGCCGTGGGCTTGAACGCCACCTTGATGTCCAAGGGCATGCCGTTGGACAGGCCCCCGAGCACACCTCCGGCGTTATTGGTGATGGTGCTCACCTCGCCGTCCACCACCTGGAAGGAGTCGTTGTGCTCCGAACCCCTCATGGATGCGGCCCGGAAGCCGGCCCCGAACTCGATGCCCTTCACCCCAGGGATGGAGAACATCATCTTCGCTATCTCCCCTTCCAGGGAATCGAAGAAAGGCTCCCCTACGCCCATGGGGAGACCGACGGCAAGGCAGCGGACGATGCCTCCCACACTGTCCCCTTCGTGCTTCGCCTCCATGATCTCATGGATCATGTCCAAGGCCAGGGCGGGATCGGCGGAGCGCACCGGGTTCTCCTTGGCCTGCCGCTTCACTTCCTTGAAGGTCCTCTCCTGATCGTCCTCCACGCCGCCCAGGCGCTGGGTGTAGGCCGCGATCTGGACGTTCAATCCTCGGAGCATCTCCTTGGCCACGGCGCCCGCGGCCACCAACGGGGCCGTCATCCGGCCGGAGAACTGGCCGCCCCCCCGGAGGTCGACCGTTTCACCATACTTCCGGAGGGCCGTGAGGTCGGCATGGCCTGGGCGGGGCATCGCCCGGAACTTGTCGTACTTCGAGGAGTCGGTGTCCTTGTTGGCGATGAACAGCACCACGGGCGCGCCCGTGGACCTATCGTCCACCACGCCCGCGAGTATCTCCACGCGGTCCTCCTCCGCCCGCGGCGTTCCCAATGCTCCGGACGGGCGGCGCAGCTCCAGCTCCCTCTGTAGATAGTCCCGGTCCACATCGATCCCCGCCGGCACCCCGTCCAACACGCAACCAATGCCGGGGCCGTGGCTGGAGCCGAAGATGGTGAGCCTCAGCATGGTGCCGATGGTGTTCAGTTGACCACCTCTACATTGGCCCCCAACGCTCTCAGGTCCTCGGGGAACCGGGGGTAGGAGATGGCGTAACTATCCCCGTGGGAGATGGTGGTAGTGCCCTCGGCGACCAACCCCGCCACGGCAGCGGCCATGAGGATGCGGTGGTCTCCAGAGGGGTCGATGGACCTGCCCTTGAGGCGGGTGGGTCCTCTCACGACACAGCCATCCTTCCGCTCCTCGATGTCCGCGCCCATGGCCTTGAGGAAGCTGACCGTGGTGGCGATGCGGTCGCTCTCCTTGAAACGCAGGTGCTCGGCATTGGTCAGCGCGCTCTCTCCCCGCGCCTGCGTGGCCAGAACGGCAAGGATAGGGAACGCGTCCGGCGAGTCTCCCAGGTCTACCTCCGTGCCATGGAGATCGCCCTTTCCCACGGTGACGCTCTCCCCACCCCGGGTGACCGATGCCCCGAACCTCGCAAGCACGTCGAGGATGCTACGGTCCCCCTGCTGGTCCTGGGGGTCAAGACCCGTCACCGTGACCTTCCCCGCCAGTGCCCCCGCCACCAGGGGGAACGAGGCCGAGGAGTAGTCGCCAGGGATGGTGTAGTCCCGGGGGCGGTAACGCTGGCCGCCCATCACACGATAGCCGTTCTTGGTCTCGGCGGTGGTGGCGCCAAAATGGGACATCATGTCCCGCGTGATCTGCACGTAAGGCCGTGACTTCAGGGGCGTGGTGATCACTATCTCCGTGTCCAGCTCCTTCAGGGCCGAGGAGATCAGCAGGGAGGAGATGAACTGCGAGCTGATGTCTCCCTTGATGTGTGTCCAGCGGCCCTTGTTGGGACCACGAATGATGAGAGGGGGGCAGCCGTTGTTCTGGGAGGAGGCGTGAACGCCCATCTCCGTCAGGGCACTGATCAGGGGCTTCATGGGTCTCTGCTGCAAGGAGGCGTCCCCGGTGAGGGTCACGCTGTACGGAAGCAGTGAGGCAATTCCCGCGAGCAGCCTTATGGTCGTTCCCGAATTGGCGCAATCGATGGCCGAGGCCGGTGCCCTCAGGCGTCCGCCCCGCACGATGCGGTCGTCGTCCTCCGCCCGGAACGAGGCCCCGAACTGCTCCATCCCCCTGACGGTGGCCTGGGTATCGCCTCCTATGAGGGGGCGACGCAGCCTCGTCTCCCCATTAGCTAGACCGGCGAGCACCAGTGCCCGGTGGGTGTGGCTCTTGGAGGGGGTGGACGACAGTGTCCCCTGGAGGGCGGACGGCTTTACGATGAGCTTCACTCCGTACCCTCCCCGTTGAACACGTCCACCACTCGGAGCTGGTACTCCTTCATGGACCCCATGAACTCATGGACCTTGTCTTCGACCACGAGCATCACCGTGGCCGGTCCCGTTCCCGTAAGGCCTGCCGCCAAGGCCCCGTTCTGAAGGGCCTGCAACGCGATCTCCTGGTCCAGGCCGAGAGCGGTGGAATAGCACATCCCGTTCAGGGTGAGCGCCCGGTAATGATCCCCTTCCTGCGCTTGCTTGAAGGCCAGGTCCACGAGGCCCCTGACGGCCGATATCCTTTTCCTCGGCAGGTCGCTCTTGCGTATCTGCCCATCAGGAACGTGGACGACAGCCTTGATGTAATCAGGCATCCGGGAACGGTACAGGACCCTCTCGGACCTGTTGTCGGTCAGCACCACCCCGCCCATGGCACAGGCGCAGGCATCATCGAAGGCGCCGGTGATGGACACGCCGGCATCCAATGCCGCCTTGGTACCTATCCGTATAGCATCCAGCCGGTCCATGGTCTCGCCCAGCGCGTCCAGGGTGGCCAGGACGATGGCGTTGGCGGCGCTGCTGCTGCTCTTCAATCCCCGGGACACGGGTATCTGCGAGGTTGTCCTGACCTCCGCATGGTAGCTCCTATTGCCGCCCTTGGCCTCCAGGACGCCCTGCACACATCGCTCCGCCAGGGACGTGGCCTCGCTCGGAAGCCCGTCCATGGTGACGACTATGCCATTGCCCGTGGTTAGCTCCACTGTGGCCTCGGTCCTAAGGTCCAGCCCGAATGCGGCACCTTTCCCGCCAGCGATGGCATTGACTATGGTGGCGGCGCCATGGCTCATTCCCTTGCCCTTCATGGTTATCCCGTCCTCGCACCCGTGGCCATTACCTCATAGGGAGGCCTTTGCCCTGTCCAGGTCTCAAAAGAATCCATGGCTTGATAGATTAACATTTCCATGCCGGAGAGTGTTTTGGCCCCGTGCTTGTTCGCCTCCTCAAGGAAACGGGTGATGGGCGGGCTGTAGATCAGGTCTACCGCCCACTGGCCCGGCCTGAAGACATGGGGGTCCACCGGCAGCTCATTAGGGAAGCCCTGCATCCCCAGCGGTGTGCAGTTGATCACTATGTCAAAGGTCATGCGAGCGACATCCCCGTGGCTGGCGACGCGGCCGGAGAAGACCTTGGCCAGCTCTTGCGCCCTGGAAGCGGTCCGGTTCGTGAACCATATGTTCGCCCCCCGCCTCTCGAGTACGAGACCGCAGGCCCGGGCCGCTCCCCCCGCCCCTATCACCAGCGCACCCTTCCCCTTGGGGTCGGCGCCCGCTGCCAGCAGTGCCTTCTCCAGACCGGAAACGTCGGTATTGATACCAAGTAGCCTGCCGTTCTTGTTGACGATGGTGTTCACAGCCCCTACACGTTTGGCCAGAGGGTCTACATCGTCCAGGTGCCGCATCACAGCCTCCTTGTGAGGGATGGTGACGTTCAAGCCCCTGATGCCCAGCTCGCGGACCAGGTGCATGAGGTCCGGTAGCTCCGCGGCTGTGGCGGGGAAAGGGAGGTACTTTCCAGGAATGTTGAGTGAACTGAAGGCAGCATTATGAATGGCAGGTGACAGCGAATGCCCCAACGGGGAGCCAGTGATTCCTGTGATCAGGGGTTTGTCACCTAGGGCCTTCAGCGTGTCCAGGTCCATCTGCCCCGGCGCGGCCTCCTTTCCCTTCTCCAGGGATGCGTAGGTGAAGGCGCTCCCGAAGGCCCCGCTCATGACCCGAGTGATCTCGCCCAGCTCGCCCATTCCCAGGAGGATATATTTGTTGCCGGTGACCGAGAACATCCGGGCCGCTTCCAACAAGCGCCTCAGGTCGCTGATGTTGTTGACCATGTAAGCCACCTTGGCCAGGTCCCCTTTGGAGGCGGCGGTCACGAGCGCATCGATGATGCGGGACGTTGACGGGGTGCCCGTGAAGTCATGGAAGGAGCATATCAGACCTACGGACCTGAGCTCGCGGCCAAGCCGGTAAACGATGGGGGAATCGAACTCGATGTCCACGTTCTCGAACCCTATGCGGATGGCCCTGCGGAAGAACCTCAGCCGCTCCTCATCTCGGTGCTGGGAGCTGCCTCCCTGGCCTTCGGTGCGCAGGGTGGCGATGCGCGGTGATGTTAGCTTCCGGAAGGCGGAGAGGTCCTCGGGGAGCTTGGGCATCTTATCGAAGCGGACCTCCAGCAGGTCAGCTCCCTTCGCCTGTGCGATAAGCCCCGCAGCCACCGCTTCCTTAACTCCGTCCTCAACAAGGGAAACACAGACCCGCATCAGATCTCCGTGATCGTCTCTTTGATGCTGTGGCCGAAGTGCCTTCCGCCCCCCTCCAGCCTGACCAGCACCTTCTGCCCGACCCTGAGGTCGGAAACGGAGATTGGCTCCTCGGGAGCGCACAGCCGTATAGTCTCCGCATTTTGGAGGATGGTGCTATACCTTTTTCCATTTTCCTCTACCTCGACCAAGAGAAGGGGCCGTCGTTCGACCTTCGATCGTCCCACGACCACCTTTCTCGTCTCCCCCTTGTCGTCCACGGCCAGGACCTCATCCCCTCCCCGGACCTCGGAGAGATACTTCGTCCTCCCATTGGCCATCATGATGTAGGAGTGGACCGCACCGGCATTGACCCGGAACGGACGGGCGGCCACGTACTCGCTCTCCGCGCTCTCCGACCCGATCAGGAAGAGGCAAGAGGACTGTGACCCCACCAGCATGCCCTCCCCTATCCTCAACAGGGAGCAAGTGTCCACACACACCCTATCCCCCAGTGTAAGCGGCCGGATGGCGGTGACAGTGGCAGGGACCAGCTCAACGCTCGCCTTCCCCTGGTCGGCCAGGCCGGCGAAGGAGGACAAAGAGCCAGGGTCGTCGACCTCAATGACCACCCCGTCAGCCCCTTTCTCCATGGTCTCCAGGTAGAGCTTGGCCTCCAGTGGATCGGTCGCCACCACCAGTATCCGGGTGTGCGAGCCCTGGAACTCCGCAATGAGGTTCTCCAAGGGGATGACCTTCCAGTCGCGGGCGGAGATCAGCAAGTATCTCACCTGGTCCCGCAGGGAGTACGCTCGCTGCAGGTCCTCAGGCGTCGATATCTCCACAATGGTGCCGATGCGCTCCTCGCCGGAAAGGACGTCGGGACCACTGATGATCATGGCCTCGAACCTCCCTAGGCGTTGGAGAGACTGGTCACCCTCTCTCAGGAGGATGTGGACCATGCCCTCCTCCAGGGCCGATGAGACCAACTTCTTGCGCTCCTCGTAGTCCGCGGGGCCGTCGGCCCGTACCCAAATGAGCTTCTCCATGCTATCACTCTAGTAGCTTCAGAGCCTCGTCCACAGAGGCATCGTGCAATACCACCTCGGCGACAGCCCTGGTTATGCCCGTCACATTGCGGTGTTGGAATATGTTCCTGCCGATGCTCACGCCCGAGCCCCCCGCCTCGACGGAGTCCTTGACCATCTGCAGAAGGTCCCGGTCGGAGTCCATCTTCGGTCCCCCCGCGATGAGAACAGGGATGATAGCACCCTTCACCACTTCCCGGAAGGTGTCGATCTCGCCCGTGTAGGACGTCTTGACGATGTCCGCCCCCAGCTCCATTCCCGCCCGGGCGCACTGCTTCAGAAGGTCCACGTCGAAGTTGTCCTTGATGTCCTTGCCCCGGGGGTAGAGCATCACCATGAGGGGCATCCCCCACTCATTGCACTCCCTGGCCACCTGGCCGAAGTCATGCAGCATCTCAGGTTCGGTGCTGGCGCCGATGTTGACGTGAATGGATACGGCGTCCGCTCCCATCTTGATGGCCTCCTCCACCGTCGTGACGATCACCTTGGAGTTGGGGTCCGGAGACAGGGAAGTGCTCGCTGAAAGGTGAACTATGAGGCCTATGTCCCGGCCGAAGGACCGGTGACCATAAGGTACCACCCCTTTGTGCATGACAACAGCGGTGGCCCCTCCCTGGGACACCCTGTCGATGGTGGCCTTCATGTCCACTAGCCCTTGGATCGGACCCATGGTGATGCCATGGTCCACGGGCACCACTACGGCCCGTCCAGAGTTCCGATCTATGATCCGCTCCATGCGGATGCTCTTGCCTGACATTATTATGCCTCGCTTGCTAGACAATATCTAGCATGTATAAACCATTTTCTGAGCTATTTAAAAATCATGACCTCATGATAATGCCACGCCATTTGGGAAATGGGGCCGTAGGAAATGATGTATGTTCAGCAAACTCTTTTATCGCCAGCGACGATGTTCCGGCCATGTGGTATTCCCTCTCCAAGTACTTCGGACGATATCCTTCACAAGGTAAGGTTGCCAGACTTCTGATGACAAATGGTCTGAGGGTCAAGGAAGGACGTATCTATTCCGGGGAGGTGGAGATAGGGGATGTGGCGGTGGCCCGGGCCATCAACGTGGACAGGAGGATCGTCAGGGCTGCCGTGGAGACCATAGAGTCGACGGAGGAACTGAAGAGGGTCTTCACGGCTCTTCTCCCCACCGCCATGCTCAAGGAGGTCGCGCCTCTGATGGGATGGAGCTGTATAGAGGTCATCCCTACGGATGCTCACGTACCAGGCATTATCGCTGATGTGACCGGGGTAATTGCAGAGGCGGGAATAAGCGTGAGGCAGGCCATGGTCGATGACCCCGAGCTGACGGACGAACCGAGGCTCTATGTGATAACTGGCAGCGAGGTGCCGCCGGAGCTGATACCACGTATCAAGATATGCCGGGGCGTAAAGAGCCTCATCATTCACTAGATGTGAGCTTTGGCCCGAGCAGCATGGGCCTTTTTACAAAGACCATTGGTACCTCTTCTGTGGCAGGACCTCCTGGCCGCCCCGGGAAGGTTCGAGCATACCGACCGGGTGCTCTACTTCCCGGATGCCGGTCCTGCCTTGATAGCCGAATCCAATCGCACCCTTAACAGCTCTTCTGATAGGAGCCGATATCGACGACGTCCAGCGGACCAAGGCGGGAGCGCTTCATGGCCGCCACGGCGGCGTGGGCGGCCTGCACCGTTGTCAAGAAGGGGATCTCCAGCTCCACTGCCAGACGCCTCATCATAAAGCCGTCCCGGCGCGCACCCGAGGCCTCGCTAGGAGTGTTGATGATGAGATTGATGTCACCGTTGCGCATCAGACCCAGGGCATCCGGGTCCATGTTCTGAGAGATGGTGTACACGGTGGTGGTATGCAACCTCTGTTCACGCAAGTAGGTCGAGGTGCCCTTGGTGGCGAATATGCGGAAGCCCATTTCCTGCAGCTCCCTGGCGATGCTCAATATTTTTGGTTTGTCCTCGTCGTTGACGGTGATGTACACACCGCCTGACGCTGGGAGCTTGAGCCCCGCGGAGATGAGGGCCTTGTAGCAGGCAGCGTCGAAATTGCGATCGATGCCCATGACCTCGCCAGTGGACCTCATCTCCGGTCCGAGGATGGAGTCCACGCCTGGCAACTTAAGGAAGGGGAATACCGACGCCTTCACCGCGACATGGTTGAACTGGGGGACGCCCACGCAACCCAGCTCCTTCAGGGTCCGGCCCAGCATGACCTTGGTGGCTATCTTGGCTAGGGGGCGCCCAATGGCCTTGGACACGAAGGGAACGGTCCTGGAGGCCCGAGGGTTGGCCTCGATCATATATACCTCCCCCTCTTTCACGGCCAGTTGAAGATTGAGAAGTCCCCGGACGTTGAGGCCTCTTGCGACCTTATCGGAGATGCTGATGATCTCCGCCATGATCTCCGGGGACAGGGTCTGGGGGGGCATGGTCATGGTGGCATCTCCGGAGTGCACCCCGGCCTCCTCTACGTGCTCCAGTATCCCTCCGATGAACACGTCCGTTCCGTCGGCGACTATGTCCACATCTATCTCGATGGCATGGGAGAGGTACTTGTCCACGAGGATGGGGTGCTTCTTGGACACCTTCACCGCCGTGGCCACGTAGGTCCGCAGCTCATCCTCGCTGTAGACTATCTCCATGGCCCGTCCTCCGATGACGTACGAAGGGCGCACCAGCACCGGATATCCTATCTGCTCGGCGATGACCTTGACCTCGTCGAAGGAGTAGCCCGTACCGGAGCGCGGCTGCAAAATGCCTAGCCTGTCCATCAGCGCCGAGAACAGTTTCCGGTCCTCGGCCACATCCACATCCTCCGGGGATGTACCCAGGACCCTGGTCTTCTTTCCCCTGAGGGCCTTCAGCAGGGGCATGGCCAGGTTGATCGCGGTCTGACCTCCGAACTGGAGGATCACGCCATCGGCATCCTCGTTCTCGATGATGTTCAGGACGTCCTCCAAGGTCAGCGGCTCGAAGTACAGGCGGTCCGATATGTCATAGTCGGTGGACACCGTCTCCGGGTTGTTGTTGATGATGATGGCATCAACGTTCTCCTCCTGCAGGGCCATGACCCCGTGCACGCAGGCGTAGTCGAACTCGATCCCCTGGCCGATGCGTATAGGTCCTCCGCCGACGATGATGACCTTCTTATTGGCGGACGGGCGGGCCTCGTTCTCCGTCTCATAGGTAGAGTAGAAATAAGGGGTCTCCGCCTTGAACTCCGCCGCACAGGTGTCCACCATCTTGTACGTGGGTATTAGCTTTACTTCCTTCCGCAGCTCCCTGACCCTCTCCGCATCGAGGCCGGCAAGCTTGGCTATGGCTTCATCGGAGAACCCCAGACGCTTGGCCTTCCTCAGAACGGCTGCCGAGGGTTCACTTCCTCCCTTCAAATCGGCCTCCATGTCCAGGATGTTC
>Ga0123328_1003042_pt1 | contig 14563 bp, 6 predicted proteins | sample BioC12SIPDNA_2_FD_89702 | JGI IMG/M metagenome (GOLD analysis project Ga0123328, IMG submission 89702) | Anaerobic biogas reactor microbial communites from Washington, USA - Biogas_R1_A C12 SIP DNA | ecosystem: Engineered > Bioreactor > Anaerobic > Unclassified | place: Washington, USA...
CCTTCCGACCACGATCGGTTGTAGTAGCCATCAGGGCTCCTCCTTTCAAAGTGCAGTCACAACAACACTTATGGAGGATGCCCCTCGCTTTTTCAATTTACACAGGTTTCGATACTATCTCAGTGGAGCCGCTTGGGACGGGAAACGGACGCAGGATACTGAGAGGCAGCGGCGCATCTTACGGGCTTTCGCGACTGCTTGGCTTGGTCTGCTGGGGAAGATACCAGGGGCAGGGGTTCTACAAGCTTGGGGTGCGTCCCATTGAGGCCGTGTCCGAAGCAATGCACGAGAGGCGAGTCGCGGAGTTTGACCAGATGATCGCGTCGGACCCGCTGAACGATTTGCCCCATCGCAGGAAAGTGTTGTACCTCCTCTACGGTGACAGGCCGGATGAGGCCAAACAGGCCTGCCTTGATTGGATCAGGACGCACCCACGATCGGTGACGGCTCGCATCGCCTTGGGGGATGTTCTCCGACAGATCCAGTCAGGACTGCATCCGGATCAGATCGATTCCGCCTGGCTGAGCTACCCCCATCCAACCTTCGCAGCCCGCGGAATATTTCGGGTGCGTGACCTCAGGGCCGCACAAGGACTGCCTTTCGCCGCGGATGCCACGGAATGGTGCGTTGCCGAGGCGTATGCACTGATCGCAGTCCTGAACAGCTACTTCTATGGTCAATATCGCGAGGTCGTCGAATCGTGCGACCTTTGGGAGAATGCCTGCCGATCGTATGGAGGCTGCACGGACATGAGCTATCTCACAGTCCGGGCCGCCGCCCGCTTGCGATTGGGAGAATTCGAGGCCGCCCAAGCTGATGTCGAGGCGGCACTAGAGCTGGAAGCCGCCGGCTCATTGTGGGCGGGCGGGGCCCGGGAACTACTCGACGCGATTCGCGCACGAAACCCTGATTACGAGTACGATGAGCGCAAGTATAGGCCCGATACGGGGTGGTTTGGCAGGCTCTCACCGGATGAGGACTGAGACCTGACGGCACTGTGGCTTGCCGGGCGACATGATCAGGGGATCTGATCCGAAATTCTGCCGGGAGCGCGCATCTCTATTTGTGTGGATAGCGTTTGTGGTGATTGAGGCTACGCATGGTTCTGCCGCCATCGGCAACAAATCGAAAGCAGGTGCTGCTTGATTGCCTCGTGGGGCAGAGCCGACGGTGCTTTCGGCTGGCCTGGGGGGTGTTGCGAGACGTTCATGCCGCCGAGGATGTCTGCCAGGAAGCGTTTCTCAAGGCGATGCAGAAGCAGGCTCAGATTCGAGATCCCAACGCGTTGGCAGGCTGGTTGCTGCGCGTGGTAGTCAACGAAAGCCTGGCCTTGCTGCGACGCCGTCAAGTGGACGAACGGGCTCGGGATAAGCTCAAGGCGGATGGCCCACACGCCGAAGCGAGCCTCGATGGAGCGGAGCGAGAAGAGTTCACGGTTCAGTTTCAGCGGGTTCTTGGAGAGCTGCCGCTGCAAACCCAGACAGTCGTCGTGATGCGGTTGGTCGAAGGGATGAGTGGGAACGAGGTGAGTAGAGTGTTGTCCTGCAGCCCGTCTGAGGTGTCTCGGCGACTTCACACGGGTCTGGAGCATCTTCGTCAGCGGCTGGGCAGTATCTACGCGCTCGAAGCGCAATGAGGTCACGATGGAATGCCGACACGTACAGTCTGAGCTGCTCGAGTTCGACTGGTCTGCAGCGCAGCGACATCGCCTCACGACCCTGCTCACCCACCTGCAGACCTGCGAAACTTGTCAAGAGGCTTTTGAGGACTTCGATCGTCTCAGGACGCTCCTGGGAATGCCGGAAGCCCATCCGGCACCGGCTGAGGGTTGGTCGGCTTTCGAGGCCCGGCTCACCGGAAACCCGAGGTTCCGTCGTCCCCGCCGGTCAATTGCCATCGCGGCGTCCATCGTCCTCATTGTGGCCGCGGGGATCCTGCTGCCGTTCAGACGCCCATCTACTGCGCCCGCCCCTGCCCAGGATGGGCCAATAGCGCTCACACGAGAGCGGATTGGGGAATACGTCGAGGTCTTTCGTGAGGTGTCCGGCGTCTTCAACCATCAGACGCAATGGGTACTCCTGGCCAGCGATGGATGTGCCATGGGCCTACGGGACACACCTGAAGCGGACGAGGACCGCTTGCTGGTCGTCCGACTGACGGCCATGCATGACAACACCCTGGTGTCCACGGCGGATGTGGCAATCCTGCCGGGGGGATCTGCCGAACTGCAAGTCCCGGTTTCTGATGGGCTTGTGCTTCGTTATCACCTTGCGACGGAACGTCGGGAACTTGGGCGCGTGCAGTTGAATGTGGAGTTTGAGCGACCGGGTTCAGAAGCGGTGCTGCTGGCCGGCCTGACGGGCGACCTCCGGACCGAACCAGGCCAGGTGTTGCGGGCAGGCGAAGTCGCCACTCCATTGGGGCTATACGGTATCCATGTCGAGCTGCACCCTGCTCAACTGTCGGCGGGATCATCATGAACACGGCCAACGGCTTGATCATTCTGATGCTCAATCAAGGGTATTGGTTCGGCGGCGAAACCGGCAGCATCGCGCTCTCCTGGGCCACGGCCGACCGAGCGATCGATGTGGTGGTTACCTGGGATTTATCCCTGGGGCCAACATCGGTCGCTGGCGGCCGGGCCGTTCTGCCGGCGGACTCTGACACGACAAGGATCTCCATCATGCTCCCAGAGGTCCGTACCCGCACCCAATGCCGATGGCGATACCGCCTGAGTGCCGGCGACTCGGCGAATCAGCCTTTCGCTTTCGGAGAACATATGATTCACCTGTTCCCCCGAGGGCTCCTGAACGAGAGCGCCAAGCTACTTGGCAACAAGCGGGTCGTCCTGTGGGAAGAGCAGGGTACGTTGGGGGCGGTCCTCAAGGAGGCCGGCATTCCGGTGGGGATCGTTGCTTCGGACGCTGCATTGCAGTTCATCCGGGCTGACATGATCCTGGTTGGGCAGGAGCAGCTCAAGAGCCACCCGTTCGCCCAGGAGCCTCTGATGGCTCAAGCCCGGCAAGGGAGCAGCGTGATGTTTTTCCAGCAGTCGCATGTGCCGGAGCTTGCGGGGTACGCGATGAACCGGCGCGCGGTGCCTGATGAGTTGAAGTGGCATGCCGATCATCCGTTGCTGCGCGGGTTCACACCGGCGGACGTCGATAGCTGGCTTCGCGGCGGTTCGGGGCATCTGTGGCCGCTCCGCCTGCCCGCCGACGAGCCCGTCTTGGTCATCGCCCAATGGCCACGAGAAACACCCGGTCAGGAGCCTGAACCGATCGAGACCTTGTTGGCAACGAAATCGGTTGGGGCGGGGCGAGTGGTTTTCTGCCAGCTCCCGCTGGGATCGTGGGAGAGTGATCCGCGTAGCCAGTTGATGCTAGTGAACGCCTTGGACTACCTGGTCGGTCCAGTCGCCCCCACTCCTCCGCCGAGTCAACGTCACATTCCATTGCCGCCGACGCCACAAACCGCACCTTCTATTACTGTACCACCAGGAGCCAGACCATGATCGAGCGACACGTCATCTTCGCGATCGTGTTTTCCCTGCTGTGCATTCCGGCATGGGCCGGTGAGCAGACCGCCCCACCAGCGGGCATTCCGGCAAGCCAGGCGGCAACAACCCAGCCCGTGCCGCGGCCTGGAATCACCGTGGCCATTCTCGATTTTGCGGCCACCAGCGTGGGCAATCCGGATCTGGGCATCCAGATCGGCGAGGCCTTGACCGCCATCCTGTCCGGCGAGCAGGGATTCACGCTCGTGGATCGCGCCGGCTTGACCCGTGCACTGCAGGAGCATGAGTTGAACCTGACCGGTGCGGTGGACGATGCCACCGCGATCAGGATCGGCAAGCTCATTGGTGCTCGAATCCTGGTGACCGGCAAGGCCTTTCCTCTTGGCCAACGACTTTACATCACCGCCAAGATGATCGGGACGGAGACTTCGCTGGTTGAAGGGCTACTTGTCAAGTCGGATATCGAAGGGGACGTGGGCGATTTGATTGTCGAGTTGGCCACTCAGTTGTCTGATCGCTTGCGCGCCGCAGGGCCCAAGCTCGTGGCCAGCGATGATGCCATCGATCCGCTCCCGGCACTGGTCCGACGGCTCTCGGGTCGCAAGTTACCAAGCGTCGCGGTGATCGTGACGGAAGAACACATGCGACAGCAACCTGCACCTGTTCAGCCGATTGACCCGGCAGTGGAGACCGAAATCAAGGCCTTGTTGCAGGCGTGCGGGTTCGACGTCGTGGATGTACCCCAGAATGAGCTGGCCGACTGGGCCCGCCTGACCGCAAAAGACGATCCGCAGGGTTGGCCGCGCAGTCTGCACCGGGCGGACGTGGTCGTGACCGGCGAAGCCTTCAGCGAGTTCGCCGCACGCATCGGAAACCTGGTTAGTTGCTCCGCCCGGGCGGAAATCAACGTGATTACCCGAGCGGATGGGAAGATCGTGCTCGCCGACCGCCAAACCACGAGGGCTGTTGATCTCTCCGAGAACATCGCCGGTAAGAAGGCGCTGGAGAAAGCCGGGCGGGCTCTCGGCATTCGCATCCTCGAGCACTTTGCAGCCGCGTTCCCCGAGCCGGCAACGCAAGCGACACCTGCTCAGCACTGACTGCAGCCGGCCGGGGCACGATTTCATTGGACGCGGCAACAATGGCTGCAAGGTCTCAACAGCATCTGTTCAATCATCGTGTATCGAGGAGTGTACTCCTCGGCAGGCTTGGCTGGGCGAGCACGCCGTGGCCCGACCGGTGCTTTGTGAAACGGGAACCGGCCCACTCCCAAAAGAGCGTGAATTGCGATCTGCCCTGCCACACCATGGATTTCAGGAGAGCAACATGGCACTGCGGAGCATAGGAGACTGCGGCAACCGTAGACTGAGCGCGAGCCTGTGGATCGTGCTGCTCTTGTGCATCCCTGCATGGGGTGCGGAGGAGCAGAGCGGGGATTCCGCATGGCGAAGGTGGGCTATCATCTCGTCCTCGGATCTGCAGAAGACGGCCATACCGGATCTGACGATGGCGAAGATCTCTGCTCTTGGCGACATCGAGCTTGTCGAACGGGACCAGATCGACCTGGCCCTTCAGGAACTCAGCTTGACCAGCATGTTGGGCTCGGAGAATGCCCGTGGGCGTCTGGAGCTAGGCCGAATCCTGCGTGCTGACGTGCTGGTGTTCATGGCGGGGACGTCTCAACGTACCCAGCAGGGTTTGCGGCTGGTGGTCAGCGAGTGCATTCTCGGAGCCCGTGTGGCGGCTGGAGAGATCGTGGTTGCGCCGGATGGGGAGGAGGCCGCAGCCGACCAAGTCGTGGCCATTGTGGCCCAGGCCCGGGAGCGGTTCGCTCGCGGGATCACCGCAGTGGTCGGGATATCCCCACTCGTCTCGATGACCCTGGTACACGATTGGGATCACCTGCAGGCCAGTCTGACCGAGATCATCCAGAATGCCTTCGCCGCCCAACCGGGTATCGCGGTCATCGAGATGGAGGAGGCTCATGCCCTGCGCCGGGAAAGGGAGCAGACGAGTGATCCCTTGGTGGATCGCGTTGTTCCGCTGCTGGTGGATGGCCATTATCGCGTAGAGGTTCCCGATCCGGCAGCCGAGCCCCGCATGTCCATCGAGGTGCGCGTGAGCGACGGTGAGGAGATACTGGATTCTCTTGTCGGCTCAGACATGACCTTGGGGGTGGGAGCCGAGACCCTGCGTGATCGGGTCGCACAATGGGCTGGGGCCCACACCGGTTCCACCGACAAACCGATCTCCGCGGATCGCCAGGTTGCCTTCATGCTGGAACGTGCCGACGCCCTCGCCCGGATGGGGGCCTATGGACAGTCCACTGGCTTGCGGGAGGCGTGCATTCTGCTGCAACCACCGAGCCTGGACGAACGAAGTGCCCTGATCCGCGAATATGGCATGCTGCTCAATCGTACGCCGACCTGGTGGGATGGGACGGACCCGATCCCCGAGTCGCCACAGCTCACATCGTTCGTCGAGCGCCGCATCTCGGCCTTTCGCCTGTGCCTGGAGCACATTGAAGTCCTGCTCAGGCAGCAAGAAATGCCCCCCAAGGACATCCTGGAGCTCTGCCGGGAGATCAGCCAAGCCGCCGACGCCTGGAGAAGACACGGTTACCACGAAGCAGATGCCGACGCACGAAAACGGCATTTCGAGCGTATGGAGCGACTCAAACATGATTTCATGGATCGTGTCTTCCCGGACTTGGGACGCACAATGGAGTACGAAGCCCGATGGCAGAGCCTACTGGTTAGCTGGGCGACGACGTGCTTCGCCTCCCCCGACGACGACTGGTTTCTGCACAAGGTTCGGGCGATGGGGCGGTTTGTCCCGCAGATGATGCCAGCGGATCAACCACTGGATGTCTGGTTGCACCCCTCGGTCCTCTCCTGGCAGAGCGACGCGTTCGGTGCGGCATGCCGGCAAGCTTGGCACGACAGTCAGACACTTCAGGAGTACACGGCACATCTGAGGAGTACCGGTCATCCTCGCTGGATATTCCTTGCCCATCTGGCGGAGCTGTGGCTCGATCGCTGTGTTTCCTCCGGAAGCGCCCGCAAGCCGGGGGAAGGGATGCTTGCGGCCGTTGAGGACTTCGCGGACGAAGCGGATGAATGGGGGCTTACGGACATCTCCCACGGCGCGAATGAGCTGCTTCGAGCTTTGGAGCGTGCTACCGGGCTGGAATCAAAACGTCGAGAAGCCACTCCCACCCCCAAACCGCAGCTCCTGATGGCTCCGCCTATCGAAGACATCGCTCCCCCCATCCACGCCAAGGTCGAGCGATTGCCCCTCGAACTGAAGGATCAAGCAGGCAACGTGAGAAGGCTAATGGGCAGACTCGGGGGAGGAAGCGGTAAGTTATGGTTCGACCGCTCGGCTCTGAAGCTGCTGAATTGCGGCCCAGGCGCGGATGTGTATTGGCACGAGTCGGTTGTCCTGCTGCATGACAGACCCAACCAGATGCGCGAGTTGCTCATTTCCCAAACCGACGAGGTGGTTGACGTCGTCTGGGACGGGGAGCGCATCTGCGTGGGCGTACTGGGCAAAGGGTTGCAGGGGTACGACCTAAGCGGACAGTTGACAGCGGTTGTCGGACACGAGCAGAAGCTTCCCCCCTGCGATCGGGGCCTCAGGCTTTGCCCGATCGAGCCGGGCAGGATTCTGGTGGCGGGCTCGTTTGGCGAGTATCGCCGCGCCTGGCTGGCAACCGTGGACTGGCGCGCAGGCGGCCTTGCAGTCAATGTGTTCCACGAGGCGCCGGATATTTTCAATTTTGAAAGGCCGGTACAATATGCCGACCCACGGACGGCATTCGTTCCCGGAGCGTTCCTACGTCTCAGGGATCCGGCTAGCAGCCACCTCCTACATCTTGAGCGGCAAAGCGCCCAACAGGACAGACCAAACCATGAAAAACTGGAAATCGATCTTCGATCTCTTTCCGTGTCTAAGCCGCAATATCAACCCGGAGGCCGCTGGAGAGCAGACTATGTTCAAGAGAATGTATGTGAGCTTCCGAATGGCATCTGCGTTGCGGTGGGCCGCGGGATACACGGCTTCGCTCCCCCCGGAATGCGATTCCTGCAAGACGGTCGCGAGGTGAGAGAGGTTCAGTTGCCAGGTATACTATCCGGGTGCACCAAGAACGATCTCGTCGTCTATGGCGAACATGTGTATTTCCCGGCCTCCCCCTACTGGCGCCGGCTCAATCGCACGACCCTTGTGGAGGATACCATCCTGCTGGACGGCAGGATGGTGGACTCCAAGCCAGCGGACAAGCCACGGCGTTGGACTCCATGCCCGGAACTGTTCGAATCGGCTAGGGAGGTCCGTGCAGGAGTATCCGCCTTCCACGGGCTCATCGTATGGAGTGATCAGCAGGAGTTCTGCCGGATAGACGTTCCAGATTCTCAGGAAACCGGTGTCTCACGGGCGGAACTGTTGCGACTCTTCCCGGAAGGTACAGTGGCTCCGACACAGAGACGCGCGCGGCACACCGCGGCTACGACTTCCAGTCCGTCCGAGAGCGAGGTGATTTCCTTCAATGTACGAGTGGACCGGGCGGTGGGCAGCGTGGCGGCTATCAGCGTGTTCATTGCTGGGGTCATTCTGCTGGGAGCGACCCTCAGAAGTCGTCGCGTCTGGAGATCGTCGAGCAAGCTGATCTGCATGGGAAGCAGCGCCGCGTTGGTCGCGTTCGCTTTATACTTAGGCCTTCCCACGATTCAGGAGGTCGCCGGCGTTCGCCACGTCGACACCGGGCCATGGGTGATCAACGATCATGGTCAGGGGGCGAGCAAGGCCCGTGAGTCGGATCCGAAGGTAGTGGCCCTCCTCCGCGAAGTCCTTGACAACGATCTTTCACCAACGGACCGCGCCGACAGGCTGAACCAGCTCGACAAGGCCATTGGAGTACTGCCTCGTCGATCCGATGTGAAGATCGACAGTGTCGCGCGCGTGCTCGATCTGGTCGCCGCGGGAAAGATCCACATTGACGAGGTGAGCTTCATCTTCCCCCACCTTCAGCCGCTCTCGCTGCGTTGCCAGTATGACGAGGGAATGGGCAGATTGGCTTTGTGGGGTGAGGTGGAAGCGGGCATGGACAGCGACCGGGTGAAGGTGCTGTGCCGGCTCAGCGCCGACCTTCTCGCTGTCGACCATACCGCCATCACGGCACGGCTGGTTGACGAGGAGGTTGCCGGCCCATGGCGGATCGAGGCACAGTTGGACTCCAGGCCGCGGCAGGAACTGGTCATCAAACTGGGTATGGAGTGGCGGATGCTCGATCCGGGGCTGCCGCGTGAGGAATGGCTCAAAGCATCTGCGGAGCAACGCGGCCGGATGCTTCGGACGGCCAGCACCGCCCAGACCTCGACCATCCTCGCTTCGTTTGCCGAGGAGCACACCCTGCGCTGGTCGAATTACCGACCCGCGTCCAGCGCCGGGAACTACTGGCCCGCGGCGCGCTGGGGACGCGAGGATTGGAAGCTCGACCTCGCCGGAGCCACGGCCGCCGCGAGGCGATTGCCGCAGGATTCCGGCACAACCGGAGAGCCTGAACCTGGTTCGACTGCCGAGGTCGGCGATGTCCTGGATGTGGAACCCAACGGAGTACTGGTCGTCAGGGTCCTCGACGAGTCGCAGGCCACGCTGCACGATATTGCCCCAGGGGACGTCATTGTGAGTATGCAGGGGCAGATCATCCGGGATCTCGCACATTTTCTGGCTTTGGCGAGCAGCCTTGAGGGCCAGCCCCGTGATATGGTGTTGCGGCGCGCCGGCCAGGAGCGAACCGTCCAACTCTTTCCCGGGAAGATCGGCGTCATGCTGGCCTCCTACGATCCTCGCTACGGGGAACAACTCGAAGCCGCCGCACGATCCCTTGGCCAATCGGACCCCGCGACCACGACACAGGCTTTCGACGTGCTGCTGCGCTCCGGTTACCAATTCAACGACGATAACGATCTCCAAGTGATGTATGCCCAAGCCCTGTACCTGGCGGGTAAATACGAGGCTGCTCATCGGACGCTTGAGGACTACGTCAACCGTCGTACGGGCGACGCCACCTGGGCTTATCTGGCCGACCGCTTTCACGAAAACACCGGGGCCTACGATCATCTGTATCTCTATTGCGCCGCCAAGGACATCGAGCAGCGCAATCCTGTCTCGACGCTCGTGAGCACGGCTCACAGCATGGCCTCCCGCATGAACCGCTATCCCGAGGCCCTGGTTCGAGCACTCAAGGCGCAGGAACAATCCTTGGATATCAGCTCCAAGGGATGGGCACTGGATGCCCTGCGCCTCGCCCTGAGTTCCATGGATCTTCGAGAGGAAGCTCTGGAGGTTATTCGTGAGATTGAGCTGGACGCCAACACCGTGCATTTCTGGGGATACGCCGCCTATTCCGCGGAGCGATTTGGTCAGCCTGGACTGGCCCAACGCATGTCCCGGTCGATGTTTGATCAGTACCGCAGCTCCCGCAACATGCCGTATTTGGCCAACAACAACATACGTCTTCTGTTGCTGGCCAACGACATAGACCGGGCACAGGCCTTTTACGACGAGACTCTCTTACCCCACGAGCGTTTGGTTTTGCCTGGCCGACCGCTACCGAATTGCCAAGGCTGGCCGACGACACAGGGGTTCTGGCTGGAGGTCGGTCGCCAGAAGGCCAGGAGCACCGAACCCGAGGAGCTGACCGCGGCGTTTGAGATCCTGGCCAGCCAGACCACCCCTGATACTGATGAGCTCCAGGCAGTTATCGAGGCCTACGAGAACGCCAATCAGAGCCAGGGGAGCGACCCGCACGGTCCCTGGGCAGATTGGGCACGAGCGCAACTCCTCATGATCCAAGGCCGGTTTGCCGAAGCACACGAGGCCCTGGCAAGACTCCACCGGCAGGGTTCCCTGCACCAATCCGAATGGGAGGCGATCGACTACCTCCGCGCACACGCAGATCATTTGAGCGGAGACATGGAGACATGGCGCCGTACCGTCAGGGCATATGCTATTCCCCATGCTGGCTGGCTGCTGCTCACCCGCGACCATCGCCTGGGACATGCTGGTCAGGACGGGGCAGGGGTGCGTGAGGTCGGCCTGCCTTCCCCATCGTGGGCCGTGGATGATCCGGATGAGGCCATCGTCGTTTCTCCTGCCGGCCGGACGATCCTCACCTCTGATCGCTGGACGGTTTATCAGTTGGATCTGCAAAGTGGGTGGAAACAGGTAGCTCACGTACCGTGGGAGGAATACCGGCGATGGCGTTTGAGCGAGCTCAGACCGGCGCTCGACGGCATCTTTGGACAGTCGGCTTCTTCTGTCCCGCTTGAGTTCGTCTGGCCCCCGGCATTGCAGGAGTTGAGCCAACGGCACGTCCCATTGATGCTGGCCGATGGCCGATGGCTCATTTGTGATCGCAGGGACGGACGCATACGTGTGCCGCGCGCCGAGATGGAGCATGTTGTGGACAGCCCTACCGAGATTTATGGTTGGGTCGGCGGAGAGCGGGAAGATCAGTTCTTCGCGCTGTCCAGCAGAGGGGTGCTAAGCTGGGATCTGCGGGAAGACATGATGAAGCCATGTGCTCTACCCAACCCACAGAGTCCTGTGCCGGCGATCGTCCTTACCCCGGAGGAGCCGATACCCGGCCAAGCAGTGATTGTGGGATCCTTGCCGGATGCCGGCGGGCAGGTTTATCAGCTTGATCGGGCGTCGGGGCGCATTACGGCCGCTTTCGGGCTTAATGAATCCTATCCTGCGACATACTGGCTGCAGCGGACTCCAGCCAGCAAGAGGCAGTTATCGATGGAGTTGGTCGCGCGGGCGGGGCTGCGGTGGAGATGGAGTAGCCGGTCTCTGCCTTGATCGCACGACCGGCCGTTGGATAGCTCAACTTCCGTGGGTCCATGTCTTGCCTCGATCCGTCGGGCTTTTTCAAAGCGGGAATGGCTCTGCATAAGAAACGCGGCGATTCTGCAGAGCCGGCCGGGCAAGTAGAGCCCTCTCCATAGCTGCCCCGGCGAGGCGGTAGACGGGGGCAGGCGGAGCTGCCGGTACCGCAACTGACATTCCAACCACATTCACAGGCACCCGGTGCGCTTCGCTGTTCAGGGAGGAGACGCTGAAGTCGGTGGCTTTGCTTTATCCGCGCCCCGCGGTAGGCTTATCCCGCCAAGACCGGATTCGCCCGGGAAAGAGGACCACCGACGAATGCCCGACGATTCGGTAGCACATCCGCGCATGCATGAGCGCGTCCACTGCGTATGCGTGTCGCCCATGCTCGGTGGCACGGGCGAAGCACGCGAGGTTGATGGCGGCGAACTTGGGAACACCTGATGCCTGAGATGACCATTCAGCCTTGGCGGTCGCGGCCGGTCTTTGTCAGCAGCACGTTCAAGGACATGCAGGCTGAGCGGGACCACCTCAAGAACGTGGTCTTTCCCGAGCTGGCCGAGCGGCTTCGGGGGCGGCGCAACCATCTGGACTCCATCGACCTGCGGCTGGGGGTAGAGACCGTCCACTTGGCCGATGAGGCCGCCAAGGAACTCCGCGTTCTCAAGGTCTGCCTCAACGAAATCGAGCGGAGCCGGCCATTCCTCATCGTACTGCTGGGCGACCGCTACGGCTGGGTCCCGCCGGCAGAACGCATGGAAGCCGCCGCCCGCGAGGCCGGCTTTCAGACCAACGTGACCGGCCGGAGCGTCACGGACCTGGAGATCGACTTCGGTCTGCTCAAAAAAGACCCCGCCCAGCGGCGGCGCAGTTTCTTCTACTTCCGCGATCCGCTGCCCTACGATCAAATGTCGCCCGATGTGGCCGCCCGCTACAGCGACCTGCACTCGCCCGATCCGGGCGTTCGGGCCAATCATCCAAAGCTGATCGCCCTCAAAGCCCGGATCGAGAACGACCCCGAACTCAAGCCCCGCGTCCGCTCTTACGAAGCGAAGTGGAATGCCGCAACCAACGAAGTGACCGACCTCGAGGCCTGGGGGCGCAAGGTTCTTGAAGACCTGTGGGGCGAACTCGACCAGGAAACCGCTGAGCAGGCCGCCTTGGCCGAGTTTGTTGAATTCCGCAGCCGCAACTTCATCGGCCGCGTGACCCTGACGGACGAGCTGCTGGCCTTCGCCCGCTCAGCGAGCGCCGACGAGGCCGATTGGGGTCTGTGCATCACCGGCGAGCCCGGGGCCGGCAAGAGCGCCCTGTTCGCCCACCTTTACCGCCAATTGCGGGAATCGACCGACGTGTTCCTGCTCGCCCATGCCGCCGGCATCAGCACCCGCGCCGGCCAGGTCGACGACATGCTTCGCCGCTGGATCCAGGAGCTGGCCGATCACCTGGGGATCGCTGCGCCGCTGGACGATTCCGCCTCCGCCGAGGACATCGAGAAGACCTTCGCCGAACTGCTGGGCCGGGCCTCCACACAGCGCCGCGTGGTCATGCTCATCGACGCATTGAACCAGTTCACCCCGTCCACGCGGTCCCGGCATCTCACCTGGTTGCCGCCGCTGTTACCGCCGAACGCCCGGCTCATCGCCACCGCAATTGCCGGGACCGAGACGGAGGCCCTGGGCCGGCGCCGCGGAGCCAGGCTCAAGGGGCTCGAACCGCTCTCGATCGACGAGTCTCGCGAGATTGCCGTCGCCATCTGCGAGCACCGCTACCACCGCAAGTTCCACGACGAGATCTACGACGCCATACTCGCCAAGAAGCTGGCCGACGGTCACCCATCAGCGGGCCACCCAGCGGCCGGCAACCCGTTGTGGCTCTGGCTGGCGATGGAAGAGCTGAACCTGCTGGATGCCGACTCCTTCGACCGGGCCGAGCGCGACTACGCCGAGTTGCCCGCGGACCGCCGGCTGCACCAGCTCCTGCTGGACACGGTCGCGTCGTTTCCCGCGGACGTGGAAGGCCTCTATGCCTGGATGCTGAAGCGCAGCGAGCGGGTCTTCGGCCAGGCGATGACGCGCGGCTTCGCCGGCCTCATTGCCGTGAGCCGTTTCGGTTGGCGCGAGTCGGACCTGCGGGAAATGCTCCCGCGCGCGGCAGCGCTGATTGCCGGGGATGCGCCGCTCCCGCCGGTGGATGACCTGCTGCTGGCCTCGCTGCGGCGCTCCTTCCGGGCCCACGTCATCCGCCGCGGCGAACTCGACCAGTGGGACTTCCTGCACCTGCAGATGCGCCAGGCTGTGCGGCAGCACGGCCTGCCGAGCGACGATCTTGCCCGCCGGCTCCACGCCGCTATCGCCGACTACCTGGAGACGCTGGCTCGCGAAGATCCGCTGCACATCTCGGAGATCATGTTCCACTACATCGGGGCCGACGATCGCCTGCGGGCCGCCCGCTACTACGGCAGTGCGTTGACGGCGGCGGAGGAATCGGCAGGAACGGACGTGCTGGCGGCGCACCTGCTGGCCGAGCCGGGCGGCGCGGGGAGCGGGGCGATCGAATGGGTCGCCGGCCTGCCCGGACAACCCGGACTGACCCCCGATGAGCAGGCCAACATCTGTAGCCGTTTCAACTTCGACCTGGACGATCGACTCGCCACGACCGCCCCCCTGGCCATTCGCCAATCGATCCTGCGGGCGGCCCAGGTCGTGCTGACGAACCTGGCCACCTCGGTTCCGGGCAACGCGGGCTGGCAGCGGGACCTGTCGGTGAGTCACGGGAAGGTGGGCGACGTGCTCAGCGCCCAGGGCAATCTGGCCGGTGCGCTGGCCGCCTACCGCGCGACTCATGCGATTGTTGAACATCTGGCGGAGCAGGATCCGGGCAACGCGGGCTGGCAGCGGGACCTGTCGCTGAGTCACGGCAACGTGGGCGACGTGCTCAGGGCGCAGGGCAATCTGGCCGGTGCGCTGGCCGCCTACCGCGCATCGCTGGCGATCGCCGAACATCTGGCGGAGCAGGATCCGGGCAACGCGGGCTGGCAGCATGACCTGTCGGTGAGTCACCTCAAGGTGGGCGACGTGCTCAGCGCGCAGGGCAATCTGGCCGGTGCGCTGGCCGCCTACCGCGCGTCGCTGGCGATCGCCGAACATC
>Ga0123328_1003043_pt1 | contig 14562 bp, 10 predicted proteins | sample BioC12SIPDNA_2_FD_89702 | JGI IMG/M metagenome (GOLD analysis project Ga0123328, IMG submission 89702) | Anaerobic biogas reactor microbial communites from Washington, USA - Biogas_R1_A C12 SIP DNA | ecosystem: Engineered > Bioreactor > Anaerobic > Unclassified | place: Washington, USA...
CCCCCTGTGTGCGCGTGTCGCGTTGGGGCGAGCGGTCATCGGAGTGATGGGACATTGCGGGCTCCTTTCCGGAAACCCCTCGCAGGGGCGCGCCGCGTTCCGACGCACCCCGCGAGAGGAGAGATCAGCCTTCCTCGAAGGTACCGACGACGGTGACGTTCTGAGCGGCAGTGCCGCCTGCCCCGTCAAAGTCGAGGGTGAAGATGACGACGTCCCCCCGCTGGATGCGTGGTGTGGCGGTGTAGCGAAACGCGTCGGGCGCCGCGAACTCCACCGGCGTGCCGGAGTCTCCGATCGCGGTCAACTGCAGGAACTCGTCATCGTCGGCGGAGGTGCCGATCTTGAGCAGGGCGTCCGAGTCATTTGAGGCGACAGCCGAGACGTGCTGGAGCGTGCAATCCATCGGCGCGGTCCAGCGGACGGTGATGTTGGCAGCAAGCGTGCCGGGAACGTGCATCGGGAACACGAATGGGCGAAGCATCTGGAACCTCCTGATAGGGAATCGGAGAATCAGCGAATGGGGAATCAGCGAATGAAAGAATCAGCGAATCGGAGACTCCGTGATTCTTGCACTCTGTGATTCTTGCATTCTGTGATTCTGTGATTCTGTGATTCTCGCATTCTGTCATTCTTGCATTCTTCCCTACGCCACGATGTGCTTGTACCACGCGCGGTAGTCCGTGAAGCCGGCGGCGAAGAAGAAGCGGACCTTGATAGGCATGGTGTCGTTCGTGAACATCAGCCCGGCCGTGGGCGAGGCCACCGAGTAGATCTCGGGGGTGCGGCCGTAGCGATAGCCCAGGCCCAGCCCCGGGTAGAGCAGGGGGTTGGCCTGCGCGACCCAGTCGTTGGCGTCGGTCCAGAAGGGACAGACGATGACGCGCTCCCGCGCGCGCGAGAGGCGATCGGTGAGGGCATTGGCCAGGGCGTCGGCGTTGACGTGATAGTCGGCGTTGCCGATCTCGCCCTCGCCGGTGGCCAGCTCAGCGACCGCCGCGTCCTCGAGGTCGACCGGGACCCAGATGAGGTAGGGCTTGGTAAGGGCGGCGAGGCGCTCACCGGAGTTCACCTCGGTGACCTTCATCATCAGGATCTTGGTGGCGACCCAGGCCTCGTGGCTGAAGGCCGTGGACCCGAGGTTGCTGTGGTTCGAAGCGTCAAAGACGTAGTGCGCGTCGGCCATCGTGGCACCGTAACCGGAGTTGGCGGTGAAGAGTGCCGCAATGGTCTTTCCGAGGGTGAGCCAGGCGGCCTGCGCCAGGGCGCGGGGCGCTGCCTGGAGCCGGCGGGTGTCGTCCTTGTCGATCGCCTCGAGCGTCAGTCCCAGGTACCCACCCTTCTTCACGAAGTCGGCGGTCTCGGTGCTGTCATCCCAGGTGAGCTCGGTGTAAGCGGCGCCCTCGTTGACGGTAGGGAGATCGCCGATGCCACCCAGCGTGATGAAACGGATCTGCTGCAAGGTCGCGAAATCCTCTTCGGTGACGGCGGGCTCCCACCACCTGGGGTATTCCTGGTACTGGTTGACCACACGCTTGTTGAGCGCATTGGCGACCAGGCCAGCCATCGTCGACGTGTTGACGTTGGCGAGGTAGACGCGATCGGCGTTGAAGCGCCCGGTCATCTCATAGTCGCCGGAGAGGAGCGTGTAGAGCTCACGGACGCCGGTGAGCGGCTGGACGTTGCCGGCAGGGCGGACGCCGGAGAGCATGGCTTCGACGGCGGCAGAGACCTGATCTAGCGAGGATTGCATGCCGCGCACGCCGCCCGGGAGCGATGGCTCCACGCCCTTGACGGCGCGGTCCTCGGCAACAGCGACCATGGCGCGGGTGAGGCGATCCAGTTGGTCGCTCAGACGCTTGCTGTGGTCGCTCAGAAGCTTACTTTCAGCCTCCAGCTGGTCGAGGCGCTCAGAAGCGAGGCGATCAGAAGCGAGGCGCTGGGAATCGTGGCGCTCAGAAGCGAGGCGCTCGGAGTCCGGTGGCGCGGAGGCGGAGGGGGCACCCACAAGGGGTGCCCCTACGGCGGACGGCAGGACGACAGCAGTGGGTTCGGACATGGGTAGGTCTCCTTCTGGAATTGGGGAAACGGCAGAATCGAGAAGGGAGAAGACAGATTCAGAGCGGGCCCGGGTAGGGGCGCATACCGGTTCCGACCGGCCTGCGCCCCCACAGGCTGCCAACGCCGCCTTGATGTAGCCGGCGGCGCCGGGGTCGTAGACGATGTCGACGGACTCGATGTGCTCGATGCGATCGGTCACGCGCAAGCCGGTGTCCGCGTCGAGGTGTGCGGTGTGGAAGAAGACAGCGGAGAGGCCGATCGGGGGGACCTCGCGGCCGGCGGCCTGGTCCTCGAGGATCTGGTCGAAGAGCCGGCCGACCAGCCAACCCGGCGATCCCTCGGCGCGATCGTAGAGGCGGATACCCCCGGTCATCGCCTGGGCGGCGGGGTCCCACTGAGGCCCAAACGTGATGCCGACGAGGCGCGCCACCTTGGGCTCCTGATGCCAGGGCATTCCGATGCCCGCAAAGCCTCCCAGGTCCGGGTGGTCGAGGTAGACGGGGCGTCCATCGAAGAGCGCCTGGGCCTCGGCGATGGCTGAGGCGGGGATGTGCCAATCCGAGGGCTGCTGGTCGGCCATCTTCACGCGGCCCGCGGCCATGAAGGTGCAGGCATAGGTACGGCGGCCCCCGACGCCTTCCTTCGTGGGGGTCGGGACAACCTGCCTACGGGCGTCAGAATGCCAACGGGCGTCGTCATGTCTTCCCGTCGGATCCACATCCGCCGGGGGGACCGCTTCGGACAGCAGGACGCGTCCGGCCCGCACCCCTTCGGGCATCTGAATTGCAGATTTGGCCAAAGACACAGAGAGACCTCCTTTCTGGATGGTGTGCGCTCGTTCTCGATGCCCGGCAAGGGTGTGTGCGCGAGTCGCCAGAGCGCACCGCTCCTCGCCGGATTCCGCGACGGGCTGTCCGCCGCAGGCACCCGCTACGCCAGCCGCGCGGAACGGCGCAGCGGGCTCAGTCCCAGCTGGCACGGTCCACCTCCGCCAGGGGATCGCCCGTCGCCACGACCTGGCCGATGGCATCGCCGGGCACCACGCGCCGCTCGAGCAACGCGCACAGCGCCGCCGAGATGAGCAGGTCGTCGTGGCCGCGCGCGACAAGGCCGTCATAGGCGGGCGGCTCAAAGACACCCCAGCCCATGCGCTTGCCGGGGCCGGGCGCGATCTCATACGTGCAGGCCTCGACCTCGTACCAGAACTGGCGCGTATCGGGCGCGCCGTCGTCGGCGTAGTCCTGGAAGCGCCCGGTCTCGACGATGCCCAGGAAATCCCACCCGAGGTCGCTCTTGACGGACGCGCTGAACGCGACGGGGATCACGTGCTCGCCCAGGGCCTTCGCCAGGAAGGACGCGAGCCCCGCGCCGACGCCAGTGGCATCGACGACGATCCAGGCCGCGTGCCAGTGGCGCGCGAGGGCCAGAATCCGGCCATAGAGCGCCGCATGGGGCGTTCCGAGGAAGAGCGCGCGGTCGACGACGCGATAGCTGTTCTGGCGCGTGGCGGGCAGGATCTCTGAGGCCCCGCAAGATCCGGATGGATCCCCCCGGGGCCCCGTCGCCGGGCCCACATCCACCACCGTGATCGCGGTGGCATCGCGGCGCGGGTTCTGCAGCAGCAGGCGATCGCCCGCGGTGCCCTCTTCCTCATCCTCACCGCCCACATCGACCAACAACGCGACGCGATGACCGGCGGGAAGGCCGGGCTCGGGAGCGTGGCACCGGGGATGGCTCCCGTGCATCAGGGCCCGGCGCTGGGGCGGAAAGAGCCCGCCCGTCCCATCGATCGGCTCGAGGTAGTACTGGGTCTTGATCAACGGGTGCTGCCGGCCCAGGCGCGCCACCTGCGCAGCTACGTAGGCGCCGTACGCCGGCACCTCCGCGGCGACCACCTCCGCATCGGCACAGAAGACGCGGCGCACGCCGTCCGCCGCTTCCTGCTCGCGCAGCGCCGCGACCGTGCGCGCCAGGAACGTCGTCGACGTCCAGGCCGTGCCATAGAGCACGGTCGTGACGTTGGTGCTCGCGCCCATCGGCGTGAAGTCCTTGTCCCACTTCTCCTGGGCGATGTCCTGGACCTCGTCGCCCTCAAGCAACAGCGACGCTGTTGCCCCGACCACGTTGGCGGTGGGATCTGCCGAGAAGAAGAACGCGCGTGCCGCGCCCAACTCGACAATATAGCCATCGCGGCGGTGGAAGGGCTGCGTCCACGGCGTGCCCAGGCGATCGCAGAGCCGCAGGATCGAGTTGACCGTCTGCGGCTTGTAGGTGGGACTCCCCTTGACCAACGACCCGCCCATCCGGCGGTAGAGGCTGAGCAGGAACGCCTCGAGCTGCGCCGAGAGCTCGTTCTTGCCGGCCTGGCGGGCCATCATCACGGCAAACGTGCGTCCGCGGCTGTGGAGGACGGAGTCGCGGATCGCCTGTGCGGGCGCCATCTGGTAGGCGCGCAACGGGCGCCCGATCGCGATCCGGCTGAACGCCGCGAGGTCCCGCAGGACCAGCAGGGCGCAGCGTTTCACGCGCGCGGCGGTGGGCGCGGCTCCCCCGTGCGGGCCGCTGTTCACCGAAGATCGCGCCGTCATCCCTGGGCCTCCAGGTCGCACGCGACGCTGCGGGCGCTTCTGCCACGTGGGCCGGTACTCGGGTACGGTCGCGCCGTCATCCCTGGGCCTCCAGGTCGCACGCGACGCTGCGAGCGCTTCTGCCACGTGGGCCGGAACTTGGATACGGTCGCGACGTCATCCCTGGGCCTCCAGGTCGCACTCGATCTCCTCGAGCGCCTGCGCGATCGACTCGGCGACGACGTCGCCGCCCTCGCCGGTGAGCGCCAACCGGTCGCGCAGCAGGCGCCCCAGCCGGCTCGCGTTCGTGCCGTGCAGGGCGAAGAGGCGGCTGAGCGCGCCCACATCGTCGGCCTTCGAGAGGCGCTGCTCGATGTAGTTCGAGAGGCGCACCTGCTTCGTCGCCAGGTCGCGAATCACCTGGTCGATCGACGGGAGGGGAACGGCGTCCTCGGCAAGGGCGGAGGGCGCCGGCGCGTCCCCATCGGAGAAGAGCGACAGCTGCTGGGCCTTGGCGCCCAGGGCCTGGAGCGCATCGGCGAGCCGGAAGCGGCGCGTCTGGCGGATGACCGTTCGCGCCACCCGTCCCACGCCCCGCAGGGCGATCGCGGCCCGCCAACTCAGTTCAACCTCCCACACCGTCGCGCTCCTTTCGCGTCTCCGATGATTACCTTCATATTAGAACATATGTTCTACTTTGTCTACACTCCACCCCCACCAAATTCCCCGAGTTCCAAAAACTCGTTCCATCCAGGCAGTGAGCTACGCATCACCCCCTACCCCTTGGGGTGGCCTGTGGACAAAACCACAAGAAACAGGGGATAACCGGCCCGATCTGGGGAGAACTCGTGTCTCTGCGGTGCCAGGGACCTGAAGGCCGGGCACCCGCGGAAGCATACCCCACTCGTCTAGCCGTCCACGGTTCCCGGCACGTGGTTCCCCGCCCCAAGGACCAGGCACTTTCGTTTCGACACCGGCTTGCGCCCTTCCGATCTCACGCTACGCTACTCTGAGTGCGCCGGGCCGGCGCACTCGCATCCCATCGATCGACGACCAAGGAGGTCTCAATGCTCGAACACATCGTCCTGATGAAGCTCAAGCCCGGCGTGACCGGGGCCCAGACCGCGGCGCTGCTCGCGGCGCTCAACGGGCTCAAGGAGCGCAATGCCATACCGGGGATCGTGAACGTGACCGGGGGAACCAACAACAGCCCTGAGGGGAAAAGCGAGGGCTTCGATTATGGCTTCGTGGTGACGTTTGCCGACGCGGGGGCCCGCGACGGCTACCTGCCGCACCCCGAGCACCAGGCGCTCGCGCGCGACTATGTGCGCCCCATCTGCGACGCCGTGCTCGTGTTCGACTTCGAACGCTAGGCCGGGGAGGCAGAGCTCCCCTCTGTCTCTTGCTCCCGCCGCGCAGACATCCCGCCCGCTCCCTTACAAAACGTGGGGCGCACAAGACAGTGCGCCCCACCATCTGAGTCAAGCGCCGGCGCAGAGCGCGTACCACCGATTCTGCTCCGCATCAGACGCAATCGAGACGATTGCGCTACGCCCTGTCATGCCGCTCTGCTCCACGTAGCGTAAGCGTCCCGCTTGCGCTCTCCTCTGCCGCAGCCCCGGACGCAATCGACACGATTGCGCTACGCCTCTCTCGGACCGCGGGCGTCTCGCCCGCTCCACTCTGCGCCGTTCAGTGGAATCGCTGATCCCGCCGAGAGCGCTGATTCCGCTGCCACACCCGCTCGCAGCGCCCACCAACCGACGCCCCCACACCCGCCATCTCCGCTGTAGGGGCGACACATCCCGGGAACCACGCCCTGGCAACGAACGGCGCGATACCGGGATGCGTCGCCCTCTGGTGCCCCCGGAGGGCGACCCGGCCCGGCAATCGCGGGCCCGCGGGACGCCGCTGCCTCCCGGGCGGGGTCGCCCATACGAACCGCTGCGACATTGGCGGTGGGCGGCCCGACGCGACGGTCATCCGGGTGGGGGCGACACATCCCGGGAACCACCCCCTGGCAACGAACGGCGCGATACCGGGATGCGTCGCCCTCTGGTGCCCCCGGAGGGCGACCCGGCCCGGCAATCGCGGGCCCGCGGGGCACCGCTGCCTCCCGGGCGGGGTCGCCCCTACGAACCGCCGCGACATTGGCGGTGGACGGCCCGACCCGACGGTCATCCGGGTAGGGGCGACACATCCCGGGAACCACCCCCTGGCAACGAACGGCGCGATACCGGGATGCGTCGCCCTCTGGTGCCCCCGGAGGGCGACCTAGAGCGCAGATCCGCCCTCCAACTCAGCCAGAACCCTCTGCGCCTCGGTGCGCAGATCGCTCAGCAGCGCCTCGTGCTCTGCCGCCGCGATCTGCTCAGGCGTCAATGCAGCCATTGCAGCATGATATGCGGGGCCGGCCACGTCCGCGAACCACCGCGACGTGGGCACAAACGGACAGCACTGCTTGACGACGGTCAAGAGCGCGTGGGCGCGCGCCGCCTGACCCGCATCCGCGTACAGCAGCGCTATCCCCGGCAGGGCAGAGGCGAGGCACTGTCGTCCCCAGATGCGCTCGCCCGTCTGCAACGCTTCGACAAGACAGGTGCGCGCCCGGTCACGGTCGCCACCCGCCCGGTGCGCATACCCCAGGAAGGACAGCGTCAGGCCCCAGTACCCCATCTCACCCAGCTCGCGGAACTCCGATGTGGCATGAGCCAACCGCGTCACGGCGTCCTCGACGTTGCCGTTCACCAGGGCGAGGCTGCCGCTCACAGACTCGCTCCAGGCCATGATGCGCCGTCCGCCGGTTGCGCGGGCATCTTCCAGGGCATGCCGAACCACGCGCTGCGCTTGGTCGTACGCTCCAGCCAGCATCAGACCCCATGCCTTGACTCCCCTGGGGTAAGGTGCGGGTAGCCCCAGCCGATCCAAGATCGCGATGCACTCATCGAAAAGCGGCATCGCCTGTTCGGCTCGGCCCGCGGCCACCTGTCGGGTCGCGAGGCAGTGCAGGCCCCCGACGACCTCCAGCGGATCGTCCAGCTCTCGCCGCACCGCCAGGCTCTCCTCTGCCAGCCGAATCGACTCGTCCATCTGGCCCCGGTACAGTGCATCGGCGCCCAAGTGGAGCAGTGCCCATACCATCGCGCGTAGATCGCCGAGGGAACGGGCGATCGACAGCAACTCCTCGCCGTAGCGGCGCGAGACGTCGAGGTCCCCGAGCAAGCTGGTCAGACCGGCGAGTCCATCCAACGTGCGCGCCTCCTCCCAACGATCACTGGCAGCACGCAGGCAGGATCGGCTCTCCTCGTAGAAGGCCAGCGCGCGCCCACGTTCCGTATCCCACAGAAGGTCCGCCTTGCGGCGCAGCGCCCGTCCACGCACCACCTGCCCCTCCCCAGCGGCGATATCAGGCGAAGACAAGAGCTCCGAGGCGCGATCCACCAGGGCCTCCGCCACCGCCCCGCGCTCCATCTCACTCTGCCAGATCAGCAGCTTAGCAACCAGCCTCTGCCGCTCCGCCTGTTCCGCCCTCACGGGCGCCCGGTGACCCTCAAGGCGTGCCAGAGCTGAGCGGCATGCGCGCTGCGCCTCGTCACGACGCATCCGGCGGACATAGACGAGCATCAGCCCATCCACGGCCTGCGCGATCTGGTCGATGTCCTCCTGCGCCACGATCCAATCCCAGGCCACCTGCGCGTTGGCAACCTCAGCGTCCATCTCCGCAAGCGCGGCGACCTGGAGCGGTCCCTTGGCCGCCGCAAACCAACGGCGCAGCACGCCCACGTAGTAGGCTGCGTGGCGATCCCGCACCGCGCGCTCCGCAACCGGTGCCTGTGCGAGCCGTTCGGCAGCGTATTGCCGCAGCAGCTCCTGCATTCCGTAACGGTTGCCGAAGGCGCGGGCGAGCAGGGATTGGTCCATCAGCCGGCGGATTTCGGATAGCGTGGCGCCCACGACGAAGAAAGCCGCTTCGGGCCTGAAGCCGCCCTGGAAGACCGAGAGCGCCTGCAACAGGGCCCGTTCGCGGACCTGCATCAGGCGCCATGTGTGGTCGAAAACCGCGCGGACGCTTCGGTGTCGCGCAGGCATCTCAGGCCAGCTCGCGTGCAGAAAGTCGATCGGTCGATCCGTGGCTTCATCCGTGTCGTGCGTGAGCCGTTCGAGGATCTGGTCGGGTGTGAGGACGTCGGTCCACGCAGCCGCCAGCAGCAGGGCCAGCGGCATCCCCTCCACCAGCCGGCAGATGGCGGCGACCGCAGGCGCGTGCGCTGCGGTCAGCACGAAGTCATGCGACACACGCTGAGCACTCAGCGTGAAGAGCGCCACCGAGGCGACCCCTGCAAGCGCCTTCAGCTGCTCCGCCGGCATCTCAGACGTCGCCGTCCGAGGTGTCGCCGTCCGAGGCGCCGCCGTCCGAGGCGCCTCCTCCGGTACGGCCAGCGGGCCCACCAGGTAGGCGGTCTCACCCAGCACGCCCAGGCGCGCGCGTGACGTGGCGATGATCCGCAGCTGTGCGGCTGACTCCAGCAGCCCGACCAATCGGGGTGCAGAGGCCACAAGGTGCTCAAAGTTGTCCAGCATCAGCAGCATGGTCTTGCCCCTGAGGTAGCCGAGCAACTGCTGCTCCAACGTGGCGAACTCTACCGACGGCACCACCCCTACCGCCCTCGCGATCGCAGCCACGCACGCCTCCCACGACGTCGCCGCAACCAGTGGGACCACAGTGGCACCGTCGGGAAAGCCCACCGCGTGGATCGCCGTCAGCTCCAGGGCGAGGCGCGTCTTCCCGATGCCGCCCGGCCCCACGAGCGTCAGGAGGCGCACGTTCGGATCGCCTATGATGGCAGCGAGCTCCTGCAGCTCGACGTCGCGACCGATGATCGGCATCAGGGCGAAGGCACGTTCGGCATCTCCTGCACATCCTGGGTCGCGACCGCCCGGGGTGCCTCTGGCCTCCCGTGCGCCGCACCCAGCAGCGTCCCAGCGCGCACGGCCCGGATCAGGGCCCGCGTCGAAGCGTCGGGCTCGACCCCAAGCTCTTCCGCGAGGATACGAGAGCAGATCTCGCCCTGTCGCAGCGCCGCGCCCTGCTGCCCCACCAGCGCCAGCAGGCGAATCACATCGCACTGAGCGTCCTCGCTCCATGGCTCGTGTTCGATCCGTCGCCACGCGAAGCGCAGGGCATCCTCATAGGCCCCTTCGCTGGTGTAGTGCGCCACGAGCAGCGCAAGGGCCTCCAGAACCTGCCGGCGCAGGCGCTCCCGCCACAGCAGTTGCCATTCCTCAAACGCCGGCGCGTCGGGCAGCGAGAAGCCCTCCAGGAAACTGCCCTGATAGAGGGTGACCGCCTGCTGCAGCCGCTCGTGCGCGCCATTGGCGCCGGCGCTCGCGGCCTCGGACACGGTCAGCGCGTCAAACGCGTGCACATCCACCCAGACCTCGCGGTCGGCGCCCAGTTCGACGGTGTGACCCGTCGTCTCGAGGAACGTCGCGGCCTGAGCGGCACTGCGGCGTCGGTCGTCGAGGACACGTCGAAGGTCGGTTAGCGCCTGGCTGAGTGCATGACGCGCGCTCGCCTCGGGGGAGTTGGGCCACAGCAAGCCGGCCAGCGCCTCGCGCCGGTGCGACCGACCAACCTCGATGGCGAGATAAACGAGCAGCGCCCGCTCTTTATCGGTACGGAACCCCTTGAGCGGCTCGCCCTGAAGCGTCATCCGCAAGGGCCCCAGGGTCATGATCGACAGCTCGGTCATGGTAACCTCCTCAGGGCACGAGGCGCAGCGGGGACGGAGGCGACGTGGAGACGATGCACCTGGCCGGTTGGACACACGCGCAAGGACCAACAGACAGCCACCTTTGCCCATTTTAGCCGCACTCACGATAGGGCACAAGCGCGTCGATGCGGTTGTGATGATTTGTTGATAGGTGCCGAGTATGCTGAGGGCACAGTCGCGATCGGAGGTACGCGATGAGCGGCAATCCACCCGGCTACTACGCCTATCTGATCCGCCTCTGGCGCACCGGGCTCGACGGCCCCTGGCGCGCCAGCCTGGAGGACGCCAGGACCGGCGAGAGGATCGGGTTCGGCAGCCTCGCGGAGGCCTGCGCCTATCTGCTGAGCAAGACGCAGCGGACCACGGAGGCAGACAGCATCGATGCGCCGCGCCAGGATCGGGGGGAGGACGAAGCTCTGGAGGCGCCGGCCTCTACCAGGCGGTGCGGGTGAGCTCCGACGCGATAGGACAGGTTCTCATTCACCAAGGAGGTATGAGATGAGGACACGAACACACGGTGTTGTAATGGTGCTCTTGGTGTTGGCGCTGATGCTACCCACCTCCGTGGGATTCGCTGAGCCCGAATATCCGCTGGAGCTGGAGGGGGTGCTAAAGGGGGCACCCTACCGCATCGTCGTGCCGGAGGACTGGAACGGTACGCTGTTGGTCTATGCGCGCGGCTACTCGGCGGACGCCGTCGGCACAGCTGAAGCAGCCTTCCTCGTAGAGGATCAGCTCCTGGAGCGCGGCTACGCGCTGGCTACCTCCGGTCTCCGAAGCGGCGGTCAACGGGTAGATCTGTTCACCCTCGACCTGAAGTATCTCACGGACTTCTTCAAGGAAGAGGTCGGCAAACCGGATCACACCGTGATCTACGGTATCTCGATGGGCGGCGTCCTCACCCTACTTAGTATGGAGAAGTTCCCCGGAACGTATGATGCGGGCATTCCGCTATGCGCGAATGGCGCTGGTCTGATCGACAACGTCGCTCGGCGCTTCTCCTTCGCCCTGGCCTATGACGCGGCCTTTGGATGGGACGAGTCCTGGGGCAAGGTCGAGGATATGCGGGATGACGTCGAGTTCTACAGCGAGATCTGGTGGCCGACGGTCTTTGGCCAAATCCTGGCGCCAGGGGTTCCAGGCTACCCCCTCAACGTCGCACGCTGGGAGTTCATGCGTCTTGTGAACGACCTGCCGGCTGACGACTACTACACCTACACGGGGCCGGTCGCTATGCCGCCAGCAGCGATCGCTACATGGTATTTCTCCACCCATTCGCGAGCGGAGCTGGAGGTCGAGGCAGGGGGACGCGTCTCTCAGAACGTCGGTTACGTCTACTCGCTCAGCGATGACGAGAGGGACTATCTCCTTGACCTGGATCCGTCGCTGGATCTAAATGGGATGCTTGCACAGATGAACGCAATGACCGGCATCACAGCAGAACCGCGGGCCCGTGCCCACATGCTCCGGATTGGTGATTACAGCGGTCGCGTGCACGGCCCCATCCTAATGGCCCATAACACAGTAGACGGAATTGCTCCTGTCGAGGGCACCACCGAGTATGCCAACCTGATGGCATCCGTGGGCACTCAGCACCTGCTGACCCGCGTCTACTCCGGCTTGCCGGGCCACTGCAACTTCACCGGGGATCAGATGCTGGCGTTGTTCGAGGCGATGGATGGCTGGTTAGCGACCGGCACCGCGCCCGAGCCCGAGGCCTTCCCGGAGGTACTGGACTTCGTGCACGGCTTCGAGCCGGGACCATGGCCCCAGCCGAGACAGAACTAAGGGATCAGCAAGTCGCCTGGGCCGCGCTACATGGGCCACGCGTCGTCGAATCGCTGATTCCGCGGAGAGCGCTGATTGCGCTGCAGGGCCTCCGCGCAGCGGAGCCCCCCTCTTGTGTTCTCCCCCCGACCGCAGACGGTCGGGGGGAGAAGCAGAGGCCTCGCCGCTCGGGCCGGGCCCGCTCCACGTGCCATGCGTAGGGCGCACTGTCTTGTGCGCCCGCCTGGTCAGGCGAACACCGGAGCAGAGTGCGAACACAACGGTTCGCACTACGTCTCGGGCCATGCCGCTCCGAAGCGGGCGCTCAGAAGCGGGCGCTCTGCTCTGCTGTAGCGTAAGCCTCCGGCTTGCGCCAAGCTGACGTCTGCGTCAGCCGCAATCGAGACGATTGCGGTACGGCCTCTCCGGCCCTCGCCTTCTCGCTACCGGCGTCCGCGCCGCCTCGCCTTTTCGCTTTCTCGCTTTCTCGCCTTTTCGCTCACTCCCCCGCCGGCGTCAGCCGGATGCGCACCGCCTGCCCGCCGTGCACGAAGAGCTGGTAGTTGCTCTCATCGCCGTTGCGGATGAAGTCCACCACCCACGTGTCGCCCTCGAAGTGCCCCTCCTCCACCGTGAGGAAGTTGAGCTGCGTGGCCTGGCGTGATAGCAGCGTGGCATAGGGGTTGGGGTCCTGCGGATCGGGCCGGCGCGTGAAGTCGAGCCCCACCCCGGCGCCTGCCAGGAAGAACTCGTCCTCGCCCGCCTCGATCAGGATCGCGCGCCCACGTTCCTCGAGGTGCCAGCGGTTGGCGGGATCGCGCATGTTGATCGTGGACGAGAGCCCGCGGATCGCGCCGGCGCTGATGAACTTGGCTTCGACGTGCCAGCGCGCCAGCCGCAGGTATTGCCGGTCGGCGAACTCCTCCTGCAGGATCGCGTGCACCTTGCCCGTGCCGCGGAACCGGATCAGGAGCGGCGCCAACGCCGCCATCGCCTTCATCGAGATCGCCATCGTGCGCGCATCGTCGTTGAGCGTGCCATCGGCAAGGAGCGCGTTCTCCGCGCCAAAGCCGCAGATGCCGATCGCGCCCAGCTCCGCCACGGCCCAGATCGCGTTGAGCGCGTTGGCCACGCCGGTGGGCGCGGACTCGGGGATGAAGAGGGCGTTGTCGGGGCGGGCATAGCGGAGCGCGATGCGCGTGAAGTCGCGCTTCGCGGGCCGGTAGATGTCGGGGCAGAGCAGGTCGAGCGCCGGCGCCGCGATCTTCCAGATATCGAGCACCCGGCCAACCAGGCCGCCGGAAGGGTAGTTGACGCCGGCCTCCTCGATCCCCATCTCGCCGATCCAGGCATTGGCGGTGAGCGGGATGTCGTAGATCGCGCGACCGGCCTCAGCAATCGCGTTGATGAAGCGCGCGTGGTGCCACGCGGAGAAGGCCTCGTGGGCGTGCCGCCCGAAGATGCCGCGCCAGGTGGGCTCGCCGGGGCCATCGTCGGGCAAGCCAGTGTCCTCCAGCGCCACGCCGCGGATCTCCTCCGGCACCGGCAGCGCATAGTCGGCCTCGCCCAGGTCCGAGTAGTCGCGGTCGGTGCCGCCGATGCCCATCTCGTTCTCGATCTGCACCGCCACGACCGTGCGCTCGTCGCCGTCGTAGTCACGCAAGGCCGCCATCACCTCGCAGAAGGCCTTGCGGTCGCGCTCGAGCGTCGCGGCGCAATGGGGCGAGAGCGCGGGCATCGCCACGCCACCCACCCCGCGCACGATCCGGTAGGTGGCGGGGTCGAGCTTGATGTACTCGGGCACGTAGTTGGGATGGCCGTTCTTGCTCGTGCCGAACCAGAGCACGACCAACTTGAGGCCGGCGGCGCGGGCCTTGTCGATGAGGTCGCGCAGGAGCGTCATGTCGTAGACGTCCTGGCGCGGCTCGATGGCATACCAGTAGATGGGCGCCTCGAGCAGATTGCCGCCATATAGCTGGACGGCGCGGATGGCGCGGTCGATCATCGGCGTGCCGGTCGACGAATTGTGGGCTTGCAGGCCCAGCAACAGCATCGGATTGCCCTGTTTGTCCCTGAAGAAGTCGTTCACGGTTCCTCCTGACGGTGGTGTGGCGTGACCTGCTATGCACCATACACGCGCCCCGCGCGGAGCGCAAGCGCGCATCCCCTCGCAGGGTTTCGCCGGCTTCCGAGCCGCCCCTGCGAGGGGTTCTGAGGCGCGGGTTCCGGCACTGGCCCGGCAGAGATCGGATCGACGCTGCTGAGCGCGAGAGCCGCCTTCCTTTTCCACTCCTCCCCTCGCGCGGGCTGCCGCGCGGGGGGAGGGCGGGAGGGGGGTCTGCTGGCCTTGCCCCGAAAAAGTGGACACCCAGATAAGGGTACAATACACTTGAGAA
>Ga0123328_1003056_pt1 | contig 14522 bp, 8 predicted proteins | sample BioC12SIPDNA_2_FD_89702 | JGI IMG/M metagenome (GOLD analysis project Ga0123328, IMG submission 89702) | Anaerobic biogas reactor microbial communites from Washington, USA - Biogas_R1_A C12 SIP DNA | ecosystem: Engineered > Bioreactor > Anaerobic > Unclassified | place: Washington, USA...
GCCTTTCATCTTGAACCCGAGCGCCTGCATCCAATAGTCTGACGTCGATCCGGCGATCATGATCACGGTCATCACCCCGAACGCGAGGTAGGTCACGCGCTCGAAGTCGTTCAGGATGGCGAACACCAGCCCGACCGCCCACACCAGCAGCGGGCCGGGCACGAAAGGAATAATCGAGACGAGCACGCTAACGCCCATCAGCACCAGCGCGACCACGATCATAACCGATTCGCTCATCTATCGTCCCCCAGCGGTGCGTGTGCGCTTACGATCCAGCGGTTTCACCCGTCGCCTGCGGCGCGACCCATTGCCGCCCAACGCACGAGTTGTAATCCGCACCGAGCACCACGCGGAAATCGACGGCGCGGTTCGGGTCCGGCTCGATCACGACGTTATCCGGGTGGATGTTGAGCAGCGCCGCCAGCTCGCCGAGGCTGCTGCCCTTGCTGCTGCCGGTGTAGTCGTAAATCATCGTTTTCTCGACGCTGGTCTGATCCGCGACGCCGACTTCCATCGGCGCGAAGCCTTCCCAGATCAGGCGATCGGCGGCGACGATCTCCCATCCCTCGTTGGCTGTCCCATTCTCAATCGCAATGCGCGCATTCTCCAGGCGCAGGCGGTTCTGCGTGGGCGGCGAGAGGAAGTTCTCGATCATCCGCAACATGCCCCCGTCCGGGTGCGGAAGTTGGACGTTCGCGCCGTTAGTGGGATCGGTCCACGCGACAGTCTCGACGTTTTTGCGGAAGAAGTGATTCTCGACGTCGTTCGGTTCCATGCTGAGCGCGAGTGGGATTAGCGGCAGGACCGCGTTCACCGGCATGTTCGTCTCGACAACCGAGGTCATCTGGCTCCACAGTTCCGGAATTTGCGGGATCAGTCCGGCGTCGACCGACTTCGCCCAGATGGCGCGCAGAAGTTGTTGCTGGCGCCGCCCGCGGTCAAAGTCGATCGTGTTCTTGCGGCTGCGCGCGTACCACAGCGCCTCGTCGCCGTCCATCTCGTAGACGCCGACTGGCAGCGTCACCAGCTCGTAATCGTCATCAGTCTCGTTGCCAGCGATGCCGTCGGTGCAGGCCGGGCCGGTACACTTCATATCCTGGATCGGGCAGTCGACCGCGATCGTCACGCCACCCAGCGTATCGATGATCTCGCGGAAGCCGTTGAAATCGACCATCGCGTAATAGTGCAGCTCGATCCCGAAGTTGTACAGCACCACCTGGCGGAGCATCCCCCAGCCGCCATCTTCCCAGCCGATCGCCTCGCCGTACCAGTACGCCTGGTTGAGCCGGTTCATGCCCCAGTTCGGGATGTACACAAACAGGTCGCGCGGCAGCGAGATCATGCTGACCGTGTTGGTGTTGCGGTTGATGGAGACGACGATCAGCGTGTCGGTGTGGAAGTTCGGATCGTTCGGGATCAGCGCGCCATCGTGCCCGATCAGCATCACGTTAAGCAATTCGTACGGCGCGCCATTCGTGTCGAGTGCGCGCAGGCGCGGCATCGCGGTCGGGATCGCGGTCGCGGGTTCCTGGCGGACGGGCACATCCGGCGGGTAATAGAGCGTCGGCGTCGGCAGGAAGGCAGGCTCAGTCGCGGTGGGCAGCGGCGTGTCGGTCGGGACCGGCGTCTCGCTCGGCGGGACCTGCGCTGGCTCGACCGGGCGCGGCGTGTTGGTGGGCAGCGCCGTGGCACGGGGCGTATTGGTCGGCAGGGGGGTGGGCTGCTGGACTGCCAGCGCGCCACCGTCCACCAGGATCAGGCTGCCGAGCGCCAGCGCACCCGCCAGCGCCGCGAAGATGGCGACAGGAATGAAGCGAAAACGAGCGTGCATCGATCTCTACTCCGCAATCAGGGCTGGAATGGCAGCGCTCACAGCGTCGTCCGAGCGCCACGCAGCGCAAGTGTAGCGCGGGTCAAGGGGGATGTCCACGCGGCGGCGGCGAAGCGTCAGGCAGCCGCCAGACGCGATCGCTCAGAACAGCGCCTGCTGGACCGGGCGTCCTTCGTGCGACAGCAGCCACTCTTTGCGCCACAGCCCGCCGCCATAGCCGACAAGGTCGCCGTTGCTGCCGATCACGCGGTGGCACGGCACGACGATCGCGATCGGGTTGCGCCCGTTGGCGCGCCCCACCGCGCGGATCGACTTTGGATCGCCCAGCGCCTCAGCGATCTGCATGTAGGTGCGCGTTTCGCCGAATGGGATATCGAGCAGGTGCGCCCACACGCGCCGCTCGAAGGGGGTCCCTTGCGGCAGTAGCTCGAAGGTGAACTCTTTGCGCGTCCCGGCGAAGTACTCCTCAAGCTGGCGCGCGCACTCGGCCAAGTCCGGCGGGATGCTTTCCGAAGCTGGCGCGGGATTGTCCAAGAAGGTGATCGCACTGATCCCGGCTTCTGTGCCGGCGATTTGCAGCGCGCCGATGGGGGTTTCCAGCGTGCAGGTGTAGGTTTCCATCGCGTCTTGTCTCCACAACAAACCGGCTGGGAGCGCGTGTCGGTCCCAGCCGGTGAACGGTTTATCCTGCCGGGGCTACTCGCCGAAGCGCACCCGCACGGTGCATTGCGGCAACCAGTTCCCCGTATTGTCCACGACCGTCAGGCGAATCCAGTAGTCGCCCGGCGTGAAGGCCAGCGTGTTGATCGCGCCAAGCTGCCCGCCTGCGACCGGATCGTTGTAGACGTTCAGCGTGACGAACTCGCCATCGCCCGTCCCGCCACCGGAGACTTGCAGCCGGTAGAACTGGAAGTCCGGATGCGTGGCCGTGCCGAAGACCGCGAAGCTACCGCGCAGGATCGCACCAGGGCGCGGGTCCGTGATTGTCGCGCTTGGGTTGCCGCAGTCGAAGGCGGTGTAGTTGCCGGTCGCTACCGAGCCGGACTCGGATGTAGCGGTCGGCGGTGGGCTGAGGTTGACACCTGGCGGCGCGTACAGGATCAGCCCTGAAGTGATGTTGCTGCGGTCGTCGATACAGTTCGCTTCGGACAGCCGCTCGACCGTGATGCCCCAACGCCGCGCCAGCGCGAACAGCGTGTCACCGCGCTGGATGATGTACTCCTGCCAGCCCGCCGGAACGACGCAGCCAATAGGCGCGGGCGTCTCGGTTCGCTCTCCGCCAAACGGCGTGATGCTTGGCGTCAGCGAGGGGTAGGGCGTGAAGGTTTGCGTGGGACCGACACGGCTTGGCGTGGGCGTCCGCGACTTCATCGGGATCGGGCGCGGCGTGTTGAACACGCGCGGGCTTGGCGTGGGCGTTGCTGTGCTCGTCGTGAAGGGTGTCATCGACGGTGTACGCGTGATCGACGGCGTCCAACTGGGTGTGACAGTTGCGCTCGATGTGCGCGTGGGCGTGCTGGTTTGCGTCGGACGCAGTGTTGCGGTGTGCGTATAGCTCGGCGTAATCGTCGGTGTTGGCGTGGCCGAAGGCGTGCGCGTGATCGACGGCGTCCAACTGGGTGTGACGGTCGCGCTCGGCGTGAAGGTCGGCGTATCGGTGCGCGTTGGGAGCGGCGTGCGCGTGGCGCTGGGCGTCACGGTCGGCGTGTCAGTGCGTGTCGGAACCGGCGTGCGCGTGGCGCTGGGCGTCACAGTGGATGTGTGGGTTTGTGTCGGAACCGGCGTGCGTGTCAGGGTTGCGCTCGGTGCCAGCGTTGGCGTGTTCGTCCGCGTTGGACGTACCGTGCGAGTAGCGCTCGGTGTGACGGTCGGCGTATTGGTGCGCGTCGGCACCGGCGTGCGGGTCGCGCTTGGTCGCACAGTTGGCGTATCCGTGCGCGTTGGGAGCGGCGTGCGCGTGGCGCTCGGCGTGAAGGTTGGAGTGTCGGTCCGCGTCGGAACCGGCGTGCGGGTCGCGCTTGGTCGTACGGTTGGCGTATCCGTCCGTGTTGGGATCGGCGTGCGCGTGGCGCTCGGTGTCGCGGTCGGTGTATTCGTCCGCGTGGCGCTGGGCGTCAGCGTCGGCGTGCGCGGCGTGATCGGGATCGGACGCGGCGTGCGAAACACCCTGGCGCGCGGTGTGCGTGTGGCGGTCGGTGTCCGCGTCGGCGTGCGGGACGCTACGACCGCGACCGCGGCGGGCGTATCGGTGCTGGTCGCGGCCTGGGTGCGCGTGGCGCTCGGCGTCACGGTTGGCGTAGCTGTTTTTGTCGCAGGGGGCGCCGTGTTTGTCGGGCGCGGCGTCTCGCTGGGGAGTGGTGTGCGCGTGGGCGAGGCAGTCCAGGTGGGGCTCGGCGCGTCAGTTTCCGTTGGTTCTGGCGATGGCTCGTCCGCGACAGGCTCCGGCGAGTCGGTCGGCATCGCGGCGACCTCGGCCTCCGAACCGGACTCCTGCTCGCCGTCCGCGTTGGCGCTGGTGCTAAGGCTCAGGATGATGGCGAACGTGAGCGCCAGCGCGAGGGTCGCGACGACCGCAAGCGCGACGATCAGTTCATTTGCCCGGTTTCGGCGGCGTTCCATCGGCTAAGCCTCCTCTGCGCGAGCCATCTGCTCGGCCAGCGGTACGACAAACTGAAAGCTGCTGCCGTGCCCTGGCTCGCTTTCCAGCCAGATGCGCCCGCCGTGCGCCTCAACCAGCGCTTTCGCAATTGACAGCCCCACGCCGGTGTCGCCCAAACCTTCGATTAGCGGGTTGTCGGCGCGGTACAGCCGTCCAAAGACGCGCCGCTGCTCGTCCGGCGGGACGCCGCCCCCCTGGTCCGTCACCGCGACAAAGATCCCATCGAGCAGCGCCGTGCCCGCCTCTTCGGGGTCGTCGAACGGTGGCGGTGTGAACCCACGCACATCCTGTGCGGTGAGCGTGATTTCGCTGTTGGTGGGCGAGGCGAGGTACGCGTTTGACAGCAACTGGATAATCACCTGATGCATCGCGTCGCGGTCCGCGCGGACGTGTGGCAGCGCGTCCGGTAGGCGCATGTGCAGCGTGATGTTCTTCTCGCGGAACTGGGTCCCGGCCTCGGTGATCGCGTCTTCGATCACTTCCAGCATATCGATGGACGTGGTTTCGAGCCGAAACTGCTCAGAATCGAGCGCGCTGACATGCACCAGGTCTTCGATCAGGTGGTGCAGGCGGTTAATGTTCGCCTGGACGCGCTGCAAAAACTGCCGCTGAAGCGCGCCTAAAATGCCGATTGACTCGCTCAGCAATAGATCGGTGTAGCCCATAATCGAGCTCATCGGCGTGCGTAGTTCCTGCGCGATCGACATGATCACATCAGAGTTGGCGGGCGCGATCGGCTTGGTCGCCTGCGTGGTGGATCCGCTCGGCGGGCGGGCGGCCTGCCGGTCCGCCAGGGCAAGCTGGCGCTGTGTCTCGGCCAGCCGGTCTTCGAGCGCCTGTCGCTCGCCGGTCAGGTCGTCGATCATCGTCTTCAGCGCGCCGACACCGTCCTCGCCAAGCTGCTCCAGCAGCTCGCGGTTGCCCTCGATCCGCGCCAGCAGCGTGTCGCGCTCGGTTTGCAGCGCGGTCCGCTCCGCGACCAGGCGATCCCGCTCGGCTTCGAATGACGCGCGCTCGCTGGCGATGCGCTTGCGGTCTTCCTCGACCTCGCGCATCCGCTCCAACATATCGTCAAGTTCCGCTTGCAGGCCGCTGATCTCACCCAGAATGCGGGCGCGCTGCGCGATCCACGTGTCGCGCGCTTGCAGCAGATCGTCGCGTTCGGCGCGTGTCGCGTCGCGCTGCTTTACGAGGGCTTCGCGGTCGGTCGCCAGGCGGCGCAGGTCTTCTTCGAGCGCCTCGATCTTCGCCTGCCGCTCGGCCTCATGCGCGATCTGGTCGGTAAGGCGCGTCCGTTCCGCCAGCAAGCGGTCACGCTCCTGCGCGATCTTCTCGGCACGGGCGCGATAGAAGGCGCGCTCCTCGTTGAGCTGCGCCAGCTTTTCAGCGATCGCGCTGTCGCCGCCTTCCAGCCCCAGCGCGCGAAGTTGCTCGCGCACGCCGTCAAGCTCGGATTGCAGGCTGTCGCGTTCGGTGGCGAGCCGCTCCTTCTCCCCAGCGATCTCGTTCACCATCTGTGACAGCGCTTCGGGCGCGGCCTGATCGCGTCCTGCGCGGATGTCTTCCAACTGTCGCTCGAGCTTGGATTTCTGCACTTCCAATTCGTCACGCTCGCGGCGCAGCGTCTCGAGGACGGTGTTGAACACGTCCTCGTCGCCTTCGCCGGTGGCGCTCAGCAGCGTGGTTTGCGCCTCTTGCAGCGCCTGCGCCAGCATTTGTCGCTGCGCGACGAGTTCCTGCCGCTCCTGCGAGAGCGCCTGGATGCGCTGCGAAATGGTGAGCGCTTCGCCGCCGCTGTCCACCAGTTCCGCGAGGCGGCTGCGCTCGTAATCCAACTCCACCTGTAGATCGCGCACCAGCCGGTTAAGATCCGCGATCTGCGCCTGCGCGGCTTCGAGGCTGGTCTGCATGGCCTGGCGCGCGGCGGCGGCGCTTTCGGCGTCAATCCCTTCCGTCCCGCCGCTGGCGATCAGGTCCTGGATCGCTTGATCGGCGGCGTCGTAGCGGGCGCGCTGCGCGGCACGGCTCATGGTGAGCAGGCGCGCGGCGATTGGCCCCAATCCTTCGAGCAGATTGAGCTCGGCGTCGGACAGTTCGCGGGTGGTGTAGGGCAGGGCGGCGACCAGTACGCCCGCGATCTCGCCTGAGCGAATCAGCGGCTGGATGTATGCCGGGCCGACTTGATTAATGTCGAGGCGCGTGTAGAGGTCGACCAGCTCGTCCAGATTTCGGTCCGGGAACAGCGGGCGCTGCGCCTTGTTTTCGATCGCGTTGACCAGCGTGGGCTGCTCCTCGAGGTTCAGCGCCAGCCCGCTGATCGTCCGCGCCTGGATGTGATTGTAGGCGGCGATCACGTCCGCCCATTCCGCATCCTCGTGCGAGAGCAGCGCCGCGACATCGGCTTTGAGCACCGTCGCTACCGCCTCGACAATCTGGCGCGGAATGTCTTCGGGCGCCTCGCGGTCGAGCATCATGCCGAGCGCGCGCAACAGCGTGACCGACTCCGACGCGCTGGTGTAGCCGAGCGGGGTGGTTCGCGCAGCGCGGGCGGCTTCGGCGGCGGCAGCGGTCGCAAAGGGCCGCGAGACGGCCTCGGCGTACTCCGAGACCTCGTCAATCGCCGCGTCGAGACGATCCACGACGAAACGGTACACAATCGCGACGATCATCGGCACGGCGACCAGGAAGCCCAGCCGCAGCGCGCCTGAGACGTGCCCCTCAAGCTCGCCTGCCGCGATCACCGTCGAGGTGTAGCCGTAGGCGACCAGCAGCACCAGGAAATACACCAGCTTCAGGGGGATATCGGCGGTCTGCCGGTAGCGCGTTAACAGCAGGGCCATCGCGCCCACCAGCAGCACCGCCGGGCCGAATGTCCAGATCAACCCGGCGGTGTGCGCGTTAAATTCTTCGGTATCGGCCAGGGGGGACCATGTCGCCGCGGTGATGGCGTACCCGACGACAATGGCGATCGCCAGCGCGCCGACCAGCCGCCACATGCCTCGCTCGGAGCGCGGGCTGTCAGCGGCGAGCAGCGCCGCGCCGCTGAACACGATCACCAGCGCGTTCACCGCGCGTTCAAGCGGGGGCAAGATCGCGTCGGGTGTTGTATCCGCCGCCAGCGTATACAGCGCGCCACCCATCAGCGCGATCCACGCAAGGACCGTCCCCGCCAGCAGCACCACATAGCGGCCCGCCGCGACCTCGCGCCGCCCGCGCAGCCGCTGGCCGAGCGCCATCAGCAGCGCCGCCTGGCTGATGGCGAGCACGGTCAGGAAATACAGCAGTTCGCCGGTCGAATCGACGAACAACTCCAGGAATTCAGGGGTGGAGTCCATGAATGCTCCTCTGCGAGGCCCATCGCAGGGTGCAGCGTTCGCGCCGGGTTCGGTTTCAGTATAGCACGGGTATGCGTTCCGCGCGCGCCAGCCCTGGTCCGGCGAATGATTATACCTCCGGGTATGCGTTTTGGCATTTTGCCCGGCGCGCGTTACACTGGCGTCAAGTTATCTGCCAGGGGGCCGGCGCTGCGAGTATCACGGCGCAGTGGCCTCTTGTTGTTTCGACGTTTGGACGCACCCAGGATACGCCTGCCCTTGACGCTGCCTCTCCCTCAGACGAGCCCGCATCCTTCGAGCCGCCGCTGGCACCGGCGCGCCGCGCGCCTGCTACAGTGCATGCCATGGGGTGGCTGGCTGGTGCAAAGCGTCTACCGACTGTGGCAGCCGCGCTTCTCGGTGGGCGTGGTCGGGATCGTGCTCGATGCGACGGGCGAGCGCGTCCTGCTGGTCGAGCATGTCTTCCACCCGCAGCGCCCCTGGGGCTTGCCGGGCGGTTGGATCTCGCGCGGTGAAGATCCGGCCCAAACCGCCGAGCGCGAGATTCTCGAGGAGACGGGCTTGCGAGTCCGGGCGGTGCGCCCGGTGTTGGTGCTGCGCTCGCCAAAGCTGCGCGGGCATCTGGACGTGGTCTACCTTTGCCAGACCGAGGACGGCGCGCAGTCAATCCGGCTCAGCCATGAACTGCTGAGCTATCGTTGGACGCCGCTAAACGCGCTGCCGCCGCTGGTCGAGTTTCACGAGCGCGCGCTCGAAGCGGTGCGCGCGGAGCGGCGTGACGTCGAGCGAGGAGAGTAATCGGACGCATGGCCTACGGACATCTGCGTGAAGACCGCCGGCGCATGAGCCTGCCGTTGCTCGAAATCTTCTCTGGGCTACTGCTGCTGGCCGCGCTTGTGCTGGCGATGATCGAGCTGGCGCGCTATAGCAGCACCAAAGAGTCGCTGCAAACCGATTTGACGATCGCGGGCCTGCAGGTCGGCGGGATGGACGAAAACCGCGCCCAGGAACGGTGGGAGCAGGTTTTTATCTCTCAGCCGGTGCAGTTGTATTTTGGCGATCATCTGATCATGCTTAATCCGGCGGATGTGGGCTTTCGCACCAACAGCGACGCGATGCTGGCCGAGGCACGCTCGCGCAATACCGCCGCGACCAATTTCTGGCTCGGCTTCTGGAACTATCTGGGGCGGCGGCCCGTTGCTGCAGTGAGCGTGCCGCTGGATGCTGATTACAGCGAGGCGCAACTGCGCGAGTTTCTGACGCGCGACCTGGCTGGGTACAACACGCAGCCGCAGCGCCCGCGCTTCAAGTGGGATGATCCGGCCGCGCTCGTCTTCGAGCCGGGGCAGCCAGGGCTGACGCTCGATGTCGACGAAGCGATGCGCTTGATCGAGGACGCGCTGTTCCAGATGGAACCGGAGCAGCGGATCGTGAATCTGCCGCTGGTCGAGCGCGATGCCCCTGCCGCCGATATGACCGTGCTGCGCGAGGCGATTATCCAGTTGATGGAGCAGCATGGCTTCGCCTGGAACGGCACGCAGACCCTCGCTTCGGTCTACATTATGGACCTCGAGACGGGCGAGGAACTATCAATTCTGGCCGACGTCGCGCACAGCGCTGTCAGCACGATCAAGATCCCGATCATGATCAACCTGTTCCGCCAGCAATTATTGGTCGACCAGGACACCGCCTACTTGCTCACCGCGTCGATTCTGTGCAGCGAGAACTCCGCGTCGAACTTCCTGATGCAGATCCCTGGCGAGGGCCAGACGGTCAATGCGCAACTGAGCGACGGGCTGCGACAGGTTTCGTGCGCAGCGCAGGACCTCGGCGCGGAACGCACGTACATCAGCGCGCCGCTGCGCGTGGGCGATCCGGGCCTGCTGTTCGAGGCGCCGGTGTGCCGTCCGCAGGTTCCTACAAACCCGGATTACAACGCCCATCCGGACCCCTACGCGCAGACGACAGCCGAAGATATGGGCCTACTGCTGACGGGCATCTACGACTGCGTCTATCACGATAGCGGCCTGAAGGCGATGTATCCTAACGACATCACGCAGACCGAGTGCCAGCAGATGCTCAACCTGCTCAGTGGCAATCGCATCGACCGGCTGATCGAGCTCGGCGTGCCAGAAGGGGCGCGCATCGCGCACAAGAACGGCTGGGGTCCGGAGACGACAGGCGACGCGGGGATTGTGTTCTCGCCGGGCGGCGATTACATCTTCGTGATGTATATCTACGAGGAAGACCTCGATCAGAACAACGTCATGACGATCCAGACGTGGGAATTGATCGAAGAGGTCAGCCGCCTGACGTACAATTTCTTCAACCCGGACGCGCCGATGACCGAGCGCCGCGAACCGATTAACCCGTTTGGGGCGATCCACTGCGTGACGGTGATGAATCCAGCGGATGTGGACTTGAACGACATCGACGCCAATCGCCTGGATGCCAACGGCGAGCCGCTGCCAACGGCGTGCTATGGTGGCCCGTCCGAGTTCGATCCATCGACCGGGCAGTGCGCGCAGTTCAACGGGTGGGGCGCTGGTCCGTAAGCGAAATGAAGCTGCCGGGAATGAGGGCGCGCATGTGCGCCCTTTTTTGATCGCGGGGCTAGCTTGCCAGATCGGCCAGCGCGGCGCATAGCCCGGCGTGCAGATCGTCCGCGTCGCGATAGGTCACGCTCGCTGCCGCCAGCCCTCCAACCGTAGTCGACGGCTCCGTGCTGGCGTGGCGCACCGCAACGATTGGAATCTCCCACGCGGCTGCCGCGCCAACCTCGATCCCCACGCCGATCGCTTTGTGTGTCGTCTCTGCGATCAGCAGGTCGGATGCGCGCACGTCGCGTAAGGTGGTCGCCATCATCTGGCGCGCGTCGTCCCGCGCGAAGGTATAGCGCTCGATGAAGACGTGTGGCTGGTATCCTGCCGTCACCAGCGCGCGCTTGATCGCGTCCAGCACCGGAGCGAGGGATTCACGATCGGCGAAGCTGGCGGAGACAAAGGCGGTTGGCATTGCGGCGCTAAATCGAGTACTCATCCGCGGCCTTGGGCGGCTGGGGAATGTCGCTGCCCTCGAGGTGCTTGAGGACCACCATGGTGATGTCGTCGAACTGCGGCTCGCTGACGACAAAGTTGTCGATCGCGGTCAGCAGCCCGCGCGTGATTTCTTCGGCGGAGAGGTGGCGCAGGTGCGTCAGCGTTGATTGCAGCCCCACCACGCCGAACTCCGTCTGATCAGAGCGCAGCGCCTCGGTCACGCCATCGGTGTAGGCGACCAGCAGATCGCCGGGGCGGAGCGTGATCTCGCTCTCCTCCAGATGGATATCCGGGACCACGCCCAGCGCGATCCCTCGGGCGTTAAGCGGTTCCGCCGTGCCATCGGCGTGAATGAGCAGTGGGGGGTTGTGCCCCGCGCTGGCGAAACGTACCGCCCCGGTATACGCGTTCCACAGTCCATACCACACGGTCACGAACAGGTCGGAGCGGGTGTCGCGCAGCAAGATGTCGTTCACCCGGGCAAGGGTTTCGCCGGGCGTGCGGCGGTTGGAGCCGACTGCGCGCAGCAGGGTGCGGCTGAGGGCCATGAACAGCGACGCGCCCACGCCTTTGTCCGCCACATCCGCCACGACCACCGCCCACTGGTGATCATCTACCTCGAAGAAGTCGTAGAAATCACCGCCGACCTGCCGCGCCGCCCGGTAAAACGCCGAGACATCCCAGCCGGGCTCAGACGGGAAGGTGTCTGGTAGGAAGCTGCGCTGAATGTCGCGGGCCACTTCCAGCTCGCGTTCGATGCGTTCAGCGGTCGTCGCTTCGTCTTGCAGGCGGGCGTTTTCGAGCGTCAGCGCGGTCTGATGCGCGATGCCGCTCAGGATGTTCAGGCGCCGCCGGTCGATCGGGCCGCCGAGCGCAGGATGATCGACCAGCATCGCGCCGACCTGATGCCCGCGCGCGACCAGAGGCAGCCCGAGCAGCGTTGGACTTTCGAACAGACGCTGCACCGGGCCAGGGATCGGCCACTCGGTGCCGGTTCCGGCGGAGACGGGCTCGGCGCTCTCGACCAGGCGTGTCAAAAAAGGCGCGTTCTCGGCGTAAAGTTCCAGCTCGGAATACTCATCGCGGTTTTCAGGCGACAACCCCCACGACGGTCCGCCAAAGAAACAGTGCTGCGCCGGGTCCCACTTCAGCACGCCGCAGCGCTCGATCCCGACGAGCAGCGGCGTCAGGCGGACGATAGTCTCCAGGCTTTGGTCCGGGTCGATCTGCGTGTTGACCGCTTCGGCTACTTGCAGCAGCGCGGTTGATACCCACGCCTCTTCCTGCTGCGCGGCGAGCAATTGCGCGCTCTCAATCGCCAGCGCCGCCTGGTTCGCGATGCCGCTCACCAGCTCGATTTTGCGGCGCGTCATGGGCTCGTTGCCGTCTTGCTGTCCGATCAGTAGCAGGCCCATAACCTCGCCCTTCGCCAGCAGCGGCAGGACGACGCCCTGGCTCAGGTTAAAATTCACCGGGATGTCGGTCGGCTTGGGCGTAGACGCGTCGAGCAGGATCGGCTGCCCATCCTGCTTGATCTGGGTCAGCAGCGGCCAGGTGAGCGGTGTAACCGAATAGTCCGTGACCGCGGCGCTCACTTCGGGTGACAGCCCGGCGACCTCGATCACGCGGAAGCTACTCGCCTCGGACAGCAGCACCGCGCTCCAATCCACGCCGACCAGCAGCGGCGTGATGCGCGCGACAGTGCTGAGCACCTCATCCAGCGAGGTGGCGCGGGCGGTCGCCTCGGCAACCTGGAGCAGGGCGGTCGACACCCACGCTTCTTCGCGCTGCGCCATATACAACTGCGCATTCGTGATCGCGACCGCAGCCTGGTTGGCGAAGGTGTTGATAATCTCGTTGTCTTCCGGCGTAAAGCGGTCCGGGCCGATTCGCTCCAGCGCCAGATAGCCAGTCGGCTCGCCCGCAACGGTCAGCGGGACCAAAATCTCGTCGTGGCGATCGACGTGCTCGCCCTCGTCCGCGTGCGTCAACTGGTGCAACAGCGCAGTCAGGCGCGCGTCATCCAACTCGGCAGCGGGGATCAGCTCATCCCACGTCCCGCTATCCGTTTCAACGAGATCGCCACGCGCCGCGCTGACCTGATAGGTCGCGGTGTTCGGGTCATAGAGCAGGATCACGCCTGCGGTGTAATCAACCACGCGCTCCAGCCCGACCAGGATACCGTCCAGCACGCTGTTCAGATCGAGCGAGGAGCCGAGCACGGTGCTGAGCTCGCGCAGCGTTTCGGAGAGCATCCGGCGGCGCTGCTCGTTAGCGAACAGGCTCGCGTTCCGCAGCGCGATCGCGACCGTGTCCGCCAGCGCCTGGATCAGCGCCACGTCGTCATCGGTGAACGCGTCTAACTCGGTGCTCTGAATATCAAAGACGCCCAGCACATGCGCGCCGATCCGGATCGGAACCGTCATCTCGCTGCGCGTGTCGGCGAGGTCTGGCCCGACGAGATACCATTCGTTGCCGCGCACATCTCCGCTGATCTGCGGCTGGCCCTCGCGCGCCACCCACGGGATTACGCCATCGTCATTCAGCCCGAACGACAGCCGCTCCAGCGCCCAGCGCCCGCTGTGCACGCCGCTCCCACTGCGGAAGACCAGCCGCTCGCCCACACGCAAAAAGAGGTGCACGCGGTCATAACCGAGGTGATCGGTCACCAGATCGACCACTTCATCTAGCAGGTCGTCGATGTTCAGGATCGACACCAGCGCTCGCGCGACGTCGGTCATCGCGTTGACGCGCTCGGTCTGGCGGCGCTCAGCGTCGTAGGTTTGCGCCTCCTGAATGGCGATTGCAAGCTGCGCAGCCAGCGTTTCGAGCAGGAAGATGTCGTCGGCGCCGAATGCGTCGAGCCGGTTACTCTGCACGTCGAGCACGCCGACCACGCGGCCCTGCACCACCAGCGGTACGCCGATCTCGGAGCGTGTGGCGTCGAGCACGGCATGCGGCAGGAAGCGCGGGTCTTCGGAGACGTTAGGCGCGAGAGCGGTCTCGGCCTGCTGCGCTGCCCAGCCGACGATCCCATCACCTCGCGCCAGTGAGAGTTCAGCGCGTGCGAACCCTTCGTGGCTGCTGGCACGCAGTTCGATGCGCCCGGTTTTCTCGTCTGCGATGAAAATGCTGACCGCGTAATAGCCGAACGCGTCGTGGATCAGTGTCACGATCTGGCGGAAGAGATCGCCAAGCGGCTGGATCGCAACAATCTGCCGCGTGACGTCGTTAATCAGCCGGAGCTGCCGCGCGCGCTCTTGCGTCGCCTCGAAGGTCTGCGCGTTGCGGATCGCGCCCGACGCCTGGTTTGCCAGCAGCGTGAGCAGGCGGTGATCTTCGTCGCTGAAGCTGTTCGGCTGGTCGCTCTGGACTGCGATCACACCCAGCGCTGTGCCGCCGGCGATCAGCGGCGCGAAGACCGCCGAGCGCGAGGGCTTGCCGGTGTGCTGGCTGGGGCGCGCGGGGAGCGTGTCCCACTCTTTTTCAAAGTCACGCACCAGCAAGCCGTTGCCGGTGCGGCGCACCCACCCGATCACGCCTTCATCGGCGCGATCCGGGAAGGTCTGTGGCGGCAGGCGCTCGGCGTCTTTCAACCACACCTTGATCGTATAGTCATTCCCGTCGAAGAGCCCGATCTGGAAATTGCGCGTATCAAC
>Ga0123328_1003059_pt1 | contig 14517 bp, 9 predicted proteins | sample BioC12SIPDNA_2_FD_89702 | JGI IMG/M metagenome (GOLD analysis project Ga0123328, IMG submission 89702) | Anaerobic biogas reactor microbial communites from Washington, USA - Biogas_R1_A C12 SIP DNA | ecosystem: Engineered > Bioreactor > Anaerobic > Unclassified | place: Washington, USA...
GCAAGAAGCGCATGAAGCAGGTGGGCACCGTCGAGGTGCCCCAGGAGGCCTTCATGGCGCTCCTCAAGGTCAACGAGGAGGACACCTGATCAGCGGCGACGCCCCAGACGCCCCCGCGGCGGACACGCCCCGCACCGCGCCCCCGCGCTGGGTGCTGTGGGTTCAGGTGTTCACCGGCCCGTGGAACCGGCGCAACCTCCTGGCGTGGATCGGTGTCATCGCCGCCGTCTTCGTGACCAAGGGCTGCCTCTTCGACCAGTACGTCATTCCCAGCGGCTCCATGGAGCCCACCCTGCACGGGGCCGAGCGCGGCGGCGACCGCGTCATCGCCAACAAACTCCTGTTCGGCCCGCGCATCCCCTTCACCACGGTGCGGCTGTGGAACTGGGCCGCACCCAAACGGTGGGACATCGTGGTCTTCCGGTCCGTGGATCCCGACTCCCCGTTCCCGGTGCTCGTGAAGCGGATCGTGGGCCTGCCAGGCGAAAAAATCCTGCTGAAAAATGGAAAGGTGTTTGTGAACGGCGTGGAGACGCCGCTGCCGGAGGACATGGCGGACACGGTCAAGTACACCACCGAGTGGGTGCTGGAGAAGGAGGTTCTCCTCCGCCAGTTCCTGATGCTGGCCAAAAAAAACGAGCCCCTCGACATCCTCAACCCCCGCCACGAACCCGTGCAGCAGCTCTACCGCGACATGCGCCGCTTCCATCCCGCCGTGCGGGACCGCGACGTCGCGGCCCTGACGCCGGATGAAATGCGGGAAATCTGCAAAGGCCTCAGCCGCGAGTCCCTTAACACGGTCCGCCACCTGACGCTGCTCTCCATGCCCCGCATGGTCTACGGCGTCATGGACACGCCGGACCTCAGCGTCGTCCCCGAGGGCCACTACCTCTGCCTCGGCGACAACAGCGGCGCCAGCCGCGACGGCCGCGTCTACGGATGGGTGCCCCGCGGCAATCTGCTGGGGCGTGTCTGCGCCGTCTGGTGGCCCTGGGAGCGCCGCCGCGACTTCACCGGATTCACCGGCACCTGGTGGGGCATGGCCCTGCTCTACGGCGGGCCCGCGGGCCTGCTGCTGTGGGAAGTCCTCCCCCGGGTCCGCCGCAGGCGCGGGGGCGGCCGGAAGTAGGCGGACCGCGGACGCGCCTCCCCGTTCTCCGGCAAACCGGGGCGTTCGCGGGCGGCGGGTATCTTGCCATTTCACCAGCCCGTGCCTATAATGGGACATCTTGTCAACATGGGGCGCCGCATGACATGAGTCCTTCCTCGCCAGAGGTCATCATGGCCGAAAGTCCGGACAGTTATGTTGTCCTGTACGCGATCCTGTGGCTGACGGCCTTTTTCCTGGCGGTGACGGTGTATATCCTCTCCAACCGCGCGCTCCAGCGGCAGCATCCCGGGGAACCAATCGGATGGAGTGCCCGGTGGATTTCCCTGCTGGCCGCGCTGGCGCTGGCCACCCCCCTGGTCTGGTACGCCCACGCGTTCTGCTCGGAGCAGTTCTGCGTGATGAAAATGGCGGGGGAGGACATTGTCCTGGAGTTCGAGATCCCCCCCCGGGAAGTCCGGGCGGGATACGCGGTGTGCAAGGTTACCCTGGAGCGCGGAATGCTGTTCGGCAGACGCTGGTGCCGCATTGTGGTGCACACCCCCCCAAATGATTATTTCTACGGGCATCTCATCGTCTGCGAGGAGGGGGAGCGGGCGCTGGATCGGTACCGGGAGATCACGGGGCAGAAATGGAGCGACCTGCGTTAAACGCGGACGGAACGGCGCCGGAGGGGAGGGGGCTTTCCCGCCGGGAAGTGCTGGGCGGCGGCGCGGCCGCGGCCGCCGCGCTGGCGGCAGGCAAAACGGAGGGAGCGGGCGTGCCCGGGAAACATGTCCATGGCGGTCCGGGAGAGCGCCGCGCCGCGTTGTGGCGGCTGCTGGGCGACCTCCCGGAACGGCGCGCCCCGTCGGCGGAGCGCCGCAGCCCGGAGAGGCGCGAAGGCTTCACGCTGGAGCGCCTGACCCTGGACCTGAACGGCCTCCAGAAAGTCCCCGCCCTGCTGCTGGTTCCGGACAACGCGCGGGAGAAGGCCCCCGGCCTGCTGTACATCCACTGGCACGGCGGGGATTATCCCGTGGGCAAGGAGGAACTGCTGGCGGGCACCCGGGCCATGCAGGGGGCCTACGCGCCGGAGCTGGCGAAACGGGGCATTGTCACCCTCGCCATAGACAGCTGGTGCTTCGGCGAACGGATGCCCTATCCGGACGACGGGGGCCGGGGCGAGTCGGACACGTTCAAGGAGATGCTCTGGAAGGGCCGGGTGCTGTTCGGCATGATGCTCTTTGACGAGTGGCAGGCCTTCCGCTGGCTGGCGGAGCACCCCCTGGTGGACCCGGACCGCATCGGCGTTTTCGGCATGTCCATGGGGGCGACCAAGGCGTGGTGGCTGGCCGCGCTGGAGCCCCGCGTCGCCTGCTGCATGGACCTGTGCTGCCTCACGGACTTCGACACGCTCATCGAGGAGAGGGGCCTGGGCGGGCACGGCATCTACTACTATGTGCCAAACCTGCTCAAGGAGTTCTCCACGGGGGACATCAACGCGCTCATCGCACCGCGGCCCCGGCTCAGCCTGAACGGCCGGGAGGACAAGCTGACTCCCCCGCGCGGGGTGGAGCGGGTGCGCGACCGGGTCCTGCCGCTCTACGCCGCCGCCGGAAAGGCGGAAGACTGCCGCATCGAGCTGTTCGACTGCGCCCACGAGGAGCTGCCCGAGATGCGGCGCCTGATCCTGGACTGGATGGACCGGCATCTGGCGCGCCCAACGCCCGCCTGACCGGCGCCCCGTCACGGCGCGGCGGGCCGGTCCTCCGAGGGGTACAGTCCGACCTTTCCCGGGTCAAAGGGGGTGATGCCCAGCGCCAACGCCGGGGAGTCCTGCCGGAGCCGGTAGTCGCCCGCGGCGGCATCCACGAAGCCCGGGTCGCCCTCCAGCAGGTTGTTCTCAAACACGATGCCCGGCAGCGCCTTTTCCTCGATGCGGTCCCACTTTCCGCCCGAACAGACGTTGCGGGCGATGCGGATGCCGTGGGGGGCCTTGGGGTCCTCCTCGAGGATGCGGGGCAGCTCGGGATACCGCTCGCTGTAAGGCGGCTTGGTGTAGGCGATGCCGGAGAGGGTCCCCTTCTCCTTCGCCTCGGCGATCCACTCGTCGGCGTGGTAGTGCGCCCAGCCCAGCGCCCGCGCGTCCACATGCACCGCCGGGACGCAGTCCACAAAGACGTTGTTCTCGATGGCGCAGTCGCGCCCGCCGCCGATGAAGGCCGCCGCCGTCACGCGGACAAACAGGTTCCCCACAATGTCCGCCGACGCGAACATGTCGTCGAGATACACCCCCACGCACCCCTTGTTCTCGAATCCCTGAATGTCGTGGAGATAGTTTCCCCGGATGACGTTGCCGCGCATGGTCCAGTTGCGCCCGGCGTAGATGGCCCCGGCGTCGTTGGACTCCAGGCAGACGCGGTGTATCTCGTTGCCCTCGATGAGGTGGTCGTTGCCCCCGAAGCCGACGGCCATGTGCGGCGCGTCGTGGATCAGGTTGCGCAGCGCGCGGTTGCCCACCCCGTCGAGAGAGATGGCGGTCTGGTACATGCGGCTCCAGCGGCCGTAGTCCCAAATGTGGTTGTTCTCCGCCGCGTGCCCGGCGGGGGTCAGGGTGGTGCGGTCGCCGCCGGAGAGGCGGATGCCGTTGCGGCCCATGCCGTGGATGTCGCAGCCGGCCACGGTGTGCCCCGCGCCCCCCTCCGCCGACACCGCGCCGCCGCTGCCGTTGCGGAAGGTGCATCCGGAGACGCGCACGCCCGCGCCGCCGGACACGGAGACCACGGTGCCCCGGAAGCCCTCGAACACAAGTCCGCGCAGGGTGACATGGGACGCGTCCGCGAACACCGCCGCCGTGTCCGCCTTGGACACCATGACATCCCCCTCCCCCGGTGTATCGGGGGGCCAGAAGAAGAGCAGGCCCTTCTCGCGGTCCACAAACCATTCGCCGGGGCGGTCCAGCTCGCAGAGGAGATTGAAGGCGTAGTACCACTGCCCCACGCGGTAGCCGTAGGTGTGGTAGGGCGGCGTCAGCTCTATCGTTTTCGATTCCGGAAGGATGGCGGCAATCTTCTTCCGCTGGTCGGACCAGTCCCAGAACCAGTACCCGTGGAGCCAGGCGTCCCTCTCCTTCGTCCAGCGGGCCGGACGGTCCTCCTCATAGTGGAACTTGCCCGTGGTGCTGCCGGGGATGCCGTGGATCTGGTGCCCGTCCTTCTCGACCAGTCCGGCGATTTTGACAAACCCCTCGTCCGGCCAGCGGGAGAGCGTCATGGGCCGCCCCCGGAAATAGACTTGCAGCGTGCCATCGTCGGCCGCCCCATATTCCGTGATTCCGGCGGCGCGCAGGTCGGCCTGGAGCACATGGGGCGCGGCGTCTGGGACAAGGCGCGCCAGCGCGTCGGGATCGGACACGGGGACGAATCCGCCCACCGTGCGGCCGCCGGAAAGGATGACCGTCTCCCCCGGCACCGCCCGGTAGACCACCGGGGCGTCGGCGCGGCCGGCATCGGCCGCCTCGAAGCGCACAGCGGCGTTGACGGGATAGACGCCCCCGCGCACAAGCACCTCCACCCCGCCCTGCGGGAGCCCCGTTGTCTCGATGAGCCGGCGCACGGCGGCCCGGGTGCCGTCCAGCGTCGCCAGCGGCCCGTCCTGCGGGGCGGCGTCGGCGGCGGGGTTCACCCCCGAGGCGCTGTCATCGCCGTTCGGGGCGACGTAAAAGCGCGCGCCCGGCGTCTGCGCGAAAGAGACGGCGGAAACAAGCACAACAGCAAGCGCGAGAAGGGTCGGTTTCATGATTTCTCCCGCGGCGGAGACCGGGGTCTTCCGCCGGTTACGGTGTGTCCGAAGCGATAAACCCGTGGGCCTGGCCCATGTAGTACGCCAGCAGGTAGGGGAAGCCCTCGCGCAGGCGGGTGCCCTTTCCGTCGTAGGTCAGCGCCCAGGGGTTGAGGTCCCAGTACACCTCATGCCGCTCGTCAACGGGGAAGACCTGCCCGTCGCGGCGGCCGCCGGAACCGGTCGGCGCGCCGTCATCGCCGCGCAGGGGCAGCAGGTCAATCCGGTGGGCGTTGGACATGGGCCAGTCCACCAGGTCCAGCGGGTAGCGGCGGAGGGTGTCCACGGCGTCCTCAAACCCGTGCGCGGGCAGCGACAGATCGGTGGTTCCCCAGTGGTCGGTGCGTGTCTTGCCGAGACAGCACGCCGCGTAGATGAAGTTCGCGAAGGCGTTGCGCTCCAGTTTCTCGTGCTGCCAGTGCCGGTGGATGGCGTGGTGGTACATGTTAAGCAGTTTCGGGTCCGTCTCGTAGCGGATCAGGTGGTAGTAGTTCATGAACGCCATGTTGTCGTCCGGCTGGTGGCCCGCGTCGAAGGGGCCGGGCAGGGCCTTGGGCTGGGTCATGCCGTTCATGGCGTAGCCTTGATCCAGTGCCAGTTCCAGATAGACCCGCCGGTATTTCTCATCGCCCGTCATGTGGTGCGTCACGGAGAGGTAGGTGAGGATGCTGAGGGAGTTCAGCCCGCGCTCGTCGCACCACGCGGGGTTGCGGTTCAGGTCGTCCGGCGAGAAGCGCCCCCAGCGCGTGGGGGTGCCGTCATGGTCCACCAGGTTGTACCCGTGCTCCAGGATGTGGTCCGTGATCCGCCGGACCGCCGCGCGCACGGGTTCGCGCTCCTCCTCAGTCTTGCACACGCGGTCGTAGTACACCGCGAACCCGAAGTAGTGCCCGTCGAGCTCGTCGGAACTGGAATCGTTCTTCCAGTACCACTCCCCCGTGGCGTCCACGGGCCAGCGCGGCTGGATGATCTTCCACAGTCTGTCCGCCGCATTGCGCCGCCGGTCATAGGCCAGGTCGAAGTCCGGATTGGGGTCCGGCTCGAAGGTCGGCTTGACGGCGCGGGCGATGAATCCCTTCGGCGCGGGGTGGGTGCCCCCCTCCGTCACCTCGCCGAGAAAAGCCAGGGCGCGGAAGGCGTTCCGGGCGTCGTCCCGCAGCTTCTCGCGGCCCGTGGCCGCATGGCCGAAGCTGACCGCGGCGAGATACAGCCCCGTGAAGTGCCCGTCGTTGTCCGTGAACACCGGAACCGCCGTGCGCTTGTCGCCGGGAATGGAGAGCTCCGCCGGGTTCACATACCCGAAGCGGGTGCGGCGGTGGTACTTTTCAATTTCCTCCTCGAAGAAGGCGGCCTTTTCGGACAGGGTCATCGGGATGGTCCGTATGCGGGAGATGCCGGCCGCCGTGGCGATCCACGCGCTCCCCTCCGCGTCCACCGCGATGTCGCGGACGGTGTTGTCCAGCAGCCAGCGCCGCCCCTGGCGGAAGGAGAATTGTCCGTCGCGGAAGTGGACCGCCCCGTTGGTGGTGCCGAACCACACGCCCTTCGGGCCTGCGGCCAGGCAGGTGAAGTCGTTGAACGGGAGGCCGTATTCGCCCGTGAACAGGCGCCATGCGCCGTCCGGAGTGCGGCACCCGACGCCCTGCGGCGCGGCGAACCACAGCGCCCCGGAGGGGTCAAAGGCCACGGCGCGGACATCCACGGGCGCCCAACGCACCGCGCCTTCCCTGGGCAGTGCCAGCTCCCACGCAAGCCCGTCGCCCGTGTAGAGGCCCGTGTCGGCGGCCGCCGCCCATTCGGCGTCCCGCCGCGCCGCGCCCCTGACAACGGCGCTCTCGCCGGCGGCCTGGAGAAGAGAAGCGCGCTGTCTAGAGTCCAGCGGCGCCGTGTCCGGGGGCGCGGCATCCGGCGCGGGCACCCAGCGGTCCCCTTCCCGCCGGATTGCGCCCTCCGCCGTAAGCGCGGTGACCCGGCCCGCCTCATTTACCCACACGCGCGACACGTCGTTGGACGGCAGCCCCTGCGCCGTGGTGTGGGGCTCGTGGACTTGCTGCTCAAACCGTCCAACAGCCACGGGAAGACTGTCCGCCGCCAACGCCGCATGAACGCAAACAAGCGCGAGAAGGGTCAGGAAAAGGTGCCTCGGCATTCATATCTCCGAAGAGGTCGGTTTCAGTGTCACTCCGTCACTTCGTACCGCCAGACGGCGGCCGACGGCGCGGCGTCCAGCGCGATCTCCAGCCCGGGGGACAGGAGCGCGGAACCCGTCAGAACCGTTGCGGCCTCCGGATGGGCCGTGTTCCAGCACCGGTATTTCTTTTCGGCGGCGAGGGCGGACAGCGGCAGCGTTCGCGCGGCGTCCTCCGCCTTCTCGCGGCGGAAAACCTGGACGGTGCCCCCGCCGGTTTCGGGGTTGTGGAACTGCCATCCGATCCACGCGGCGGGGTCGAGGCTGTACGCCGTCAGGGGATAGTAGTCGCCGAAGTAGTCCTTTCCATAGGCGCGCCACTGGTCCACCAGCCCCCTGATCCGGGGAAAGTCAATCGCGTCGTCGCGCTGGTCCCAGCAGGCGATGTAGTGCGGACACAGGGTGCTCAGGATTTCGTAGTCGCCTGTCTTGGAGGAGCCCGTGCCGAAGAAGGGGAACCAGTCGGCCAGCGCCCAGGTGTGGCACTGGTTGCCGGTGGGCTCCATGATGTAGTCGCTCCGCAGGAGCGGCACGGCCCGGCGCAGGGTCTCCAGGTCGTTGCGCCGCCCGCCGCTGGCGCAGGAGTCAATCAGCATGTTGGGATGGCGGCGGCGCAGCTCGTCCCAGTAGGCGAAATAGCCCTCCACATGGCGGATTTCCGTGATGCCCCGGCGGTCCGGCGCGTCGTTCTTCCGCCAGTGGTCCAGCGGGTCCATATTAAAATCCTGGCGGTACAGGTCAATCCCCTGCTCCGTGATGAGTTTGTCCACGTGGTTGATCAGCCATTCGCGGACCTCCGGCTCGCCCAGCTTGAGCAGCCCGCCGTCCCTGCCACCGTGGACCCATTCGGGGTGGTTTTCCGTGAGCCAGGTGTCCTTGTGCACGCGCTCCGGCTCGAACCACACGATGCTCCGCACCCCCTTCCTGCGGGCGTGGTCCGTGATGGGCCGCAGGCCTCCGGGAAAGCGCGTCTCGTCCACCTCCCAGGTCCCCGTCTTCGGCCACTGCCCGTCGCAGGGATACCAGCCCGCGTCCATCCACCAGTAGTCCAGCCGGAGGCCGCGCTCCAGGTACTTGTCCACGAACAGTATCTGGCTGGCCGTGTCGGCGTGGATCATCTCGCCGTACTGGTGGGAGCTGCACGCCGCGAGCTGAGGCAGCGGCGGCAGGGCGCCGCCGGGACGCGGCAGGTTGTGCGCGATCATCCATTGCCGCCAGACGTTCTGCGCGCGGCGGCGGTCGCCGGTGTAGAACTGCATGACCGTCATGGGCCCGCGCACTTCCTCCCCCGGGTGCAGGCGGAAATGGACCTCCTGCTGGCCCGCCTCCAGCCGGACCGCGCCGTCCGCCGCGCGGCTAAACCGCGCCTCCCACTGGCCCGCCCAGCTCACAACAAAGATCACGCCCCGGCCCTTCCCCTCCAGATTGAAGTACGGAAAGGCGGTCTGTGTGGGACGTCCGCCCGTGTTGGCGACCGGGATCTCCGCCCCCGGCGCGAGCGCCGTCTGGAACGGCTCAAAACTGTCCGCCGTGCAGGTGTCCCCCTTGTTCTGGTGGAGCGTCAGCGGGTCGCCGCCGAAGAGGCCGAGCACGGTGTCGCAGGACCGGAGCTTTTCAAAGATGCCCGTGTCCTTCGCGCCCGTGTTCCGCAGGAACACGGTCCACTCAATGACGGGATAGTCATGATAGGCTTTCCCTTCCAGGCGGATTTCGAGGGTGCCCTCCGGGTTGGACAGCTTCCGCACGAAGGTTGTCACGGTTTCGCCGGACTCCTCCGTCTGCGCCTGTACCCAGTTGGCGCACAGCGCCGCCGAGGGGGTGCCGTCCAGTGTGAAGGACACCGGCGGCACGGCGGATATCCCAAAGGCGGCGTCCTGCCACGCCTTCAGCAGGCTGCGGGCCTCAGGGTCCGTCTCCCCGGCAAACGCGGCGAAGGACACCGCAAAGGCAAGACAGGCAACAGTCAGAATACGGCGGACGTTCGGCATGGCTTGGAGCCCTCCCAGGAGTTGACACCGGAACACCGGGAAAGTATCGCGCCCGGAGGGGGCGTTTTCAAGTCGCGCGGGGACCGGCCGGTTCCCCCTGCGCCCTGCGGTAGGCATGGCACAGAAAGGCGCAGGAGGCGCAGAAGTTCTCGAAGCCGGGGGCGGGGCCGCCGTTCAGCACAAACCCGCGCAGCGCCCGCATCTTCTCCCCGTTCCAGACCTCCTCGAAGGGGTCCCGCAGGAGGTTGCCCACGGCGCAGCCCGGGCGGTGCACCTGGCAGCAGACGTGCATGTCGCCGTTGGCGTTGACGACCACCGTGTCCCACATCTGCCGGCACTCCGTGGGCACCGGGGCGTGTCCGCCGGCGTCCACCGCGCTCACCAGTCCGGTGCCGCCCCTCTCCCGGGCGCTGTCAGAAAGCCACTCGTCGCGGAAGGCCTCCGGCATGCCGAAGACCTCCTGCAGCTCAAACTCCGCCCCGGCGGACTCCGCGAGCCGCCTTGCCGTCTCGACCTCGTGCTGGTTGACCCGGTTGAGGATCATCTTGTAGCGCACCTGCGGGGTGGTCATGCCGAGCCGGCCGCGTGCCCGCACCAGCCCCGAAAGATTGCGCAGGACCCGGTCGAAGTCGCCCCCGACCCGGTAGGCGCCGTAGGTCTCCTGCGAGGCCCCGTCCACCGAGGCGACAAACCTGTGCAGGCCCGACCGGACCAGCGCCTCGAGCCACGCGTCGTCATAGTCGCGCGCGCTGAAGTTAGCGTGGACCACCGTCTGGATGCCCAGGTCCGCGAAGAACCGGATGTACCCGTTCAGGTGGGGATTGAGCAGCGGCTCGCCCCAGTTGAAGAGATTCGCCTCGCAGAGCGTGTCGAGGGGGAGGTTCTTCGCCAGCCTTGCGAAGGTCTCCGGGGCGAGGAACTCCCGGACCAGCGCCCCCTCGCCGTTGCCCGTGGGGCAGAACCGGCAGCGCAGGTTGCACACCGGCCCCGGGTCGAGAACCAGGTAGACGGGCCGCGTCCGGGCCGCGCACCGGCCCAGGCGCATGTCCTCCTCCGCCAGCGCCAGCATGCGCAGCGCCCGCCGGTGGCGCAGCCAGGCCCGGAGGCGCCGGCGGCGCCCGGGAAGAAAGAGCAGGCGGAAGGCCCTGCCCGGCGTGCGTGAAAGGAACATGGCACCATCTTGCCAGCAGACGGGCCGGGCGTTCAATCAACGAACCGGCGCGGTCATGGAAAGCGGCGGTTTTCCCATGCTACCATGCGGCTTCGCCCCGGCCGTCAAGAGGCCAATCACGGGAGGCGCGGCGCATGACAGCACAGACACGAGCGGGAAGACTGCGCGGCTGGGCTGCGAACGCGGCCGCCGTCCTGCTCGGTTTCCTGATCGTGGCCGCGCTGCTTGTCGCGGCGGAGGGTGCGCTCCGGCTCAAGGCCGGGCTTTCCTCCGGCTCGACGCATTCCCTCTTCTGGCAGGAGGCGGAGGGGGCGGTGAGTGACGGGGGCGCGATGGGCCGGGTGCTTCCGCGAAACAGCACTGTCCGGCTGCATGTTCGCTGGGGGGAAAAGCTGATTTACGATGTGACCGCCGAAACCGACGACGCCGGACGCCGTGTCACGCCGTGTGACCGTCAAGAGGGGGGGGAATCCAACATTGCGGCCTTTTTTGGCTGTTCCATGACCTTCGGACAGGGGGTCCGGGACGAGGAGACACTTCCCGCGCGCTTCTGCGCGCACGCGCCGGAGTGGCGGGCGTTCAACTACGGGGTGAGCGGGTATGGACCGCAGCACATGTGGCTGCAAATCTGTGAGAAGAATGTGTTGGGGGAGTTTTCAGCACGCAGGGGCGTCGTCGTCTATTCCTTCCTGGGCCATCATCTGGAGCGGCTGGCAGGCACACCCCCGGTGCTGGCCACCTGGGCCTACCCCCTTCCGTGGCTGGAGGACCACGACGGGCAGATCGTTCATCGCGGCACCTTTCGCAGCCGGTCGCCGCTGGAGTATTTCTTCTTTCAGCGCGTTCACCCCACCCACCTGGCCCAGTTCATTGAGCGCCGCCTGCCGGCCCGCGCCCCCGTCAAGGGCCGGCAGGACGCCGCCCTGAACCTTTTGGTTCGCCTCATCGTGGAATGCAGCCAGGCCGCAAAGGAGCAGGCACCGGGCCTTGCCTTCCACGTCGTGATCCTGCCAACCTGCGGGGGAACCGTGAGGGAGGGGCTGCTGCAGCGGCTGGAGGCCGCCGGGGTGCGCGCCCTGGACTATGAACGCCTCTTCGAGGAGGCGGGCCTCCCCGAGGAGGAGCTGTTTTTCAATGACTCGCCGCAGGGGACAAAGGGGCACTTCAAGGCGCCCGGCTATGACCTCATCGCGCAGCACCTGGCCGGCGATGTTGTCACGCCGCCCACAGGCGGCTGAGGGGCTTTCCCCCTCTGCGGGCCCTGGGTCTCCGTCTGGGAAAACGCATCCTCCTACCGGTGCCACTCGGGGGCGAACATGCTGACCGCCTCGTCGAAGGTGGCTTTCCGGCGGAAGTCGGCCACGTTGTAGTCGCGGTCCTTCTTCTCGGGGTTTGCCCAGTCGGAGTGGTGGCGGCCGTAGTAGCTGCCGTAGAACTGGTAGTTGGTGTCGGCCCAGCGGCGGAAGATCATCCTCTCACGGTCCGTCAGGAGGACGGCGTGGTTCTCCTGGGCGTTTTTGGGGTGGCCGGGGTCGGACAGCAGGGCGATGAGCTCACTCCTATGTCCACCGAGGCTCTTCGGCGGCAGGTACGCGCCGTTATAGTTGCCCTGGTCGCCCTTGGAGTAGGAGGTGAACTCGGCAATGAGGGGCCCGGCCAGCTCGCGCTTCCCCAGCTCCTCGTAGGAGACGCTGTAGTAGAGCGTCAGGTCGCCGCGCAGGTTCAGGCCGCCTGCGGGGTCCTTCTCCCCGTGGCACGAGACGCATTTCGCGTCGAAGACCGGCTGGATGTCCGTGGGGTAGTGGATGACCTGTCCGGCGCGGCCGTCGCCGCCGTTCTCCGCAAGGTCGCAGGGCTGGGGCTGGGGCGCGCTGGGGGCGCGGCGCAGGGCGAGGGGCTGCCCGCCCTCCAGCAGCGGATGCTCGGAGCGGTTGCGCTGGCCGTGGCACCCCACGCAGGACCGCGTCTCGCCGGGCTTGTAGTTGACATAGGTCCGCTCGCGCTGGACCTCCATGAAATTCTCGTCCAGGGCCTGGAAGAAGAGGTTCCGGTTGGCGGGCACGCGGAAGTAGGCGGAGCCGTCGGCCTCCACCGGCACGACGCCCCACTGCACCCGCGGCCACAGGGCGGCCTTCCACCCGGCGCTGCTGAGGCTCGGATCCCAGCGCCGGCCCGTGTCCCAGTAGCGCGGGACGGCCTCGTTGATGCGCAGCCACTTGATTTCGCCCGGGGCGACGCCGTCCATGCCCGTGTAGACATTGACCAGCACGCACAGGGCCTCGTTCTGCGCGGCGAGGGCGGGGTTGCCCTGCGGCTGGATCACGGGCGGGGTCGTCCGCGCGCGCACGGGCAGGGGGTGCCAGCAGGACAGGGCGGGGTCGCCGTGCACAAAACGGTGCGAGCCGTCGGCGCCGAGCAGCCAGAGCGCGTAGGCGTTCGGCGTGTTCTGCCGGTGGTCGGCGGGGTTTTCCTTAAACGCGACCAGGAAGCGGTCCGCGGTGACGGGGAAGGGGGTCGAGTACAGGTGTCCGGAGGTGCCCTCCCCGTCATGCGCATACTTCCCGTCCTCCGCGAGGAAGTGCCACCCGGGCTCTGTCCGCCGCTCGATGAAAACATGCGGCGTGAGGTTGGTCACGGCGTAGCGGTCGTCCCCCTGGACATAGCCCTCCTCGTCCGGGTCGGGTCCGCGTTCCCGGTTGCCGTTGCCGGGGTCCACCAGCATGACCGCGCCGAGACACCCGCCCTGCGGGTAGTGGCAGGTGCCGACGCACACGAAACGGCGGTCGTCCCCCGGCAGGGGCTGGGGGTACATGTAGACCGTCGTGGTGTCGTCCGCCAGGCCGTAAAGCTCCTGCGGCCGGCTGCCGTCGGGGTTCATGGACCAGACGGTCTTGCTGACCCGCGCGCCCCGGTCCACATACTCCCACCGGTGGTACATGACCCGCCCGTCGTCGAGGACCAACGGGCAGAACTCGCTGACCAGGCTTTCGCTCAACTGCTCCACGTTCCCCCCGTCGGCGTCCATGCGGTGGAGGACCGGCGCGGTAAGGTGGGCCGAGCCGCCGCAGAGCACCGTGTGCTCGCAGCGGGTGGACGAGAAGATGATCCGGCCGTCGGGAAGATAGGCCGGGTGGATGTCGTCCGTGTGCCAGGGCTTGCCCCAGCGGGCGGCCTTCTCCGCCTCATCGGCCGGGGGGAAGGAAACCTGCCGAAGCCCCGAGCCGTCCAGGCTCACCTCCCAAACGCGGAATCCGGAGGCGCGGTTTTCCCGGTAATCGAAAAGCGCCTTCTGGCCGTCAAAGGAAAGGCTGATCTTGCCGATGACCCCGCTTCCCCCCGGCAGGGCGGCGGCGGTCACCACCGGGCGCTCCTGTCCCGTGCGCAGGTTGAACACATAGACGCCGTTCGCCGGGTCGAAACGGTCCGGGGACGTGCCGTTGTCTATGTCCGTGTAGTAATGGTCCGAGGAGAAGGGCCTGCGCTTGACGAAGACAATCTCCTCCGTCCCAATGTCCTCCGGCGCCACGGGGGCGCTGTCCGCCCGCGAGGCGATCACGCGCGGCGGCGCGCCGCCGTCCGCCGCGAACGCGGGCAGGCCCGCCAGCGGCAGCACCGCAGCCAGGACACCCAAAACGGAAGGCCATAAGAAACGCTTCATCCTGCTCATCCTTCGGGGCTGCGGACGCCGAAACGGAACCCGGGGCGCACGCCGCGCCCCGCCGCGATTCTATCGGACGCCCTCCCCCCCGCTCAAGGCAGCCCCGCACGGTGGAGATCGTGGCGGGGAGAATCGCCGCGCCCCCGCGCGGGCGAGCCCGACGGCCCCGGCTCGACCCGCCGCCCGTCCAGCGCCGCCAGCAGCCCCTCGGCCTCGCCCGCCGCCGCGCCATAGACATGCAGCCCATCGCCAAAGCGGCTTTCCTTGAGATCGCAGACGAAGCGGTCGATGCGCGGGATCGCCTCGGCGGCCGAGGCGCCCGCGGGGATCGCCAGGTCGTCCTCGACCCCCGCTGCCTGCGCCGCCTGCCGGATCGCCGCGATCAGCCGGGTGCGGCGCGAAGGGTCCAGCCCGTCGGCGGTGGCGTATTCGTCCAGCAGCCGTTCCAGCCCCGCCAGAGCCTCCGGCAGCGCGGACTGCGCCAGCGGCGGCGGCACATGGCCCAGCGTCACCGCGCCGAGGCGGCGCTTGGCTTGCGCGGCCTCGCCGGGGTCGTTGACGATGAAGGGATAGATCACCGGC
>Ga0123328_1003062_pt1 | contig 14511 bp, 6 predicted proteins | sample BioC12SIPDNA_2_FD_89702 | JGI IMG/M metagenome (GOLD analysis project Ga0123328, IMG submission 89702) | Anaerobic biogas reactor microbial communites from Washington, USA - Biogas_R1_A C12 SIP DNA | ecosystem: Engineered > Bioreactor > Anaerobic > Unclassified | place: Washington, USA...
CGGCCGGCAGTGGAGCGGGTGTCGCTGCTCTGGATGTCGACCTGCCTGACCTGGCGATCTCCGCGGATCTGCGTTTCGCGATCAACAACCCGGCCCAGGCGCTCGGCAACAACACTGGAGGTTTCTTGCTGCGTCGGCCCAGGTCCGACGGCAATATCGGTGACAGCAGCTCCGGCGGTCAAATCAGCGTCCAGATCCATCCCAGCGGCGGCATCTACATCGGACAGATGCCTGCCGGCGGCGGTGCGATCAGCACCCTCTTCGCCGACAACCCTTTCGTGTCGGGCCAGCAGGAGTTCTCGCAGTTGAATTCCTTCTTCGGCCCCGGCAGCCTGCCCACCGCGCTGAACGGCCTCGCGTTTGATACGGATGGCGACGGCGTGCTCGAGCTGGCGGAACCATTCCGTGTGACCGCCGTGCTTCTCGGTGAGTCCCTTCAGGTGCTCATCAATGGCGTCCAGGTCGCTTCCGCAACGGTGGCGGGGACCGCCAGCACGCCATCGAGTTTCGTCGCGTTGCTGAAGAACCGCTGGACCGGCAACGCGGCGGGTGTTCCCTCGTCAGTCTACTTCGACAACCTGGACATTGCCCGGATCGGCATCAACGATGACTGCGCTTCGGCTCTGCCGATCACGGATGGCACGATCAGAGGGTCAACACTGGGTGCAACCGGCGATGGGACCGCTTCCTGCGGGGATTCCAACAACAGCCCCGACGTCTGGTATCGATACGTCGCGCCGGTGACCGGGGATCTCATGATCGATACTTGCGGGAGCCGCTTCGACACCGTCGTTTCCGTGCTCGACGGGTGTGGTGGGCAGGAACTGATCTGCAACGATGACTGCGACGGCACGTTGTGCGGCGGTCCGGATTCCTGTCTCATCGTGCCCGTGACCCAAGCACAATCGTATCTTGTTCGCGTGAGCGGAGCCCAGCAGGCAAGCGGCGATTTCACACTGCGGGTTCAGACCCAAGAGACGAGAACGGCAACCCATCGCGGCGGTGCGGACCCGCTCACCGAAGCCGGAGCTTGGACCTTGGATACCAACACCTCAACAGGAGAACGCACCCTCGTAACGGGTGTCTCGGGCAGGCCTCATTGGCAGGTCAGCGTCAACGCCGGCCGACGAGCCAACTACCAGCACACGTTGAGTCCGTCCCAATGGTCTGATCCTGCCGGCTGGACGTTGACTGCCCGGGTACGTGCCATCTCCGCCCTCGACATGTTCCAGAGCTGCCTCGAAGTCAACGACGACCGGGACTTGTGGCTGCTGAGTCTGGTGACGTCGGGCGGTACTTTATCGCCCGGCTTGTGGACGACAAACGCGTCGCCCCAGGTGCACCAGCAATTGGCCGCCTTCGATCCTTCCGCCGAGTATCACACCATTCAGATGGTGTATGACCCCGCGGCGGATGATGGCAACGGAGCGGTGTCATTTTACCTTGATGGCGACGTGGTCGGCACGCAGACGCGAGCTGAGTCGCTGAGTCGCTCTTTCAAGAGAGTGGTTTGGGGAGACAACAACTCGGGTGGGCTTGCCTCGGACGCACGCTACGCTTTCGTCCAATTTGAAACCGGTCAGAGACCGTTGGGGCCATGCGGCAACCCGTTCGCGGATACGGATGGCGATGGCGACGTCGACCAAAGCGATTTCGGCAGATTTCAGGCGTGCTACGGCGACATCGTTACGGAGGTCGAGGATTGTGCTTGCCTTGATATCGACAGCAACGGCGAGGTTGACGGCGGCGATTTCGATTACTTCATGGATTGCGTGAGCGGCGCGGAGGTATCAGCTGGCGTGACCTGCGACGATTAGAGCGATTCACGCCCCATCGTAGCGGTCGCCCCCCGTGGCGACCGGCGTATTCCTTGCGAGTTCGCGGGCCACCAGGGGCGGCGGCCGCTACGCCATTGCGTGAAATGCTCTAGGGTATCTTGCGAGCCGGGAGTAGCCGCCAGGCCCAGCGACCTGCGGGAACCGCCGCCGCTCCTATCCACCCGCCGATCGTAGCGGTCGCCCCCCGACTTCGGCGAGCTCGCTTCGTCTGTCTTCGACGCTGAGCTCAGACGAAGCGAGCTCAGCGTCGAAGACAGCCGAGCCGTGGCGACCTGCACATGGCTTGCACGTGCCTGTGTGCCTGTTCCCCTTCTGCCTCTGTGCCTCTTTCTCCACGCCATCCCGCCTCCTGGCGACCGACGCATGCTACAGCCACAGCACGCGAACCTGCCGCGTTGTCGCATCCGCTATCTACGGGTGGTTTGGCAGACGGCGCCGGTCGTTCGCCGATTCCATGACGCATCGCGGTTCGGCTCGTGCGCGGTTCTGTTGCAGACCCACTATAATTGGGAACTCCTTGATTGGCACAGCAACGGGCGCAGTTGAACGAATCAGCATAGTCATTCCGTCCCGACACAGAGGCTCTCAACCGGTTGGACGGCGCGGCCACGCGGACAGCAGCTTCCGAACACGGCCGCTACACGTCGCAGATCTTGAATGCCTGTTCCATGGCGCGAACCGGATCCCCCTTCGGCAGAAACTCCTGGGCGACGAAGCCCTGGTATCCGGTCTCGGCGATAGCGCGCATGATGGCCGGGTAGTACAGCTCCTGCGTTTCATCAATATCATTGCGACCGGGGTTGCCGGCAGTGTGATAGTGCAAGAAGTATTCGTGGTGTTCACCAATGGTGCGGATGATATCGCCATCCATGATCTGGGCGTGATAAATGTCGTAGAGAATGCCGACCCGCGGCGAGCCGACCTGCCGGACCACCGCGAGGCCGAAAGCAAGGTGATCAAACTGATAGTCCTTATGATCGACCTTGCTGTTGAGGTACTCCATGCAGATGTTAACCCTCTGTTTCTCGGCGTGGCCGGCAATCTGCTTGAGCCCCTCAATGCAGTTGCGAATACCTTCCTCGTCCGACATCCCCTTGCGTTCGCCGGACATGCAGCTCACGTTTGGTACGCCTGCTTGAGCCGCCAAATCGATAATCTGTTTCATCTGAGCAACCTGGACGGCGTGGTGCTCCTTACGATTGAAGCCATCGGCGTTCGAGCCGGGCCCCGGGGTTACCGCACAGCTCAGCCCGTACTTCTTTGCCGTCAGCCAATCCTGTGGGCCGATCAGATCGATTGCCTGATAACCGATGCGCTTGGCATGGCGGCAAAGATCTTCAAACGGCAGTCTGCCGTCAAAACACCACTTGGCAACGGATTGGCGAATTCGGCCTTTGCGATCCGGAGTCGGTGCTGATTCGGCTCGGATCCCGTTTGTCGCGCAGGCACTGGCCAGCCCGACTGCCGTACCGCTCAGCAGAGTCCGTCGCGAAATGCTGTATTTCGTTGGCATGATTGCTCATCTCCTTCTGACCGCGGTCCAAGCAGCTGCCCCCGAACGATCCAGTCGCTCGCGGTGCTCGCTGCGCTGTCTCGCACCAAGGCTCCCTTTAATCGGCCGAGAATGCGGTATGTACTTTACGCTTGGGTTGCTGCTGATTCAACCGACATTTTTCAGATGACTCTGCCCGGCTACACCGCCGGGCCGTGTTCGTCCATTGTACAGTGCCGCCCCGGATGCGCCTTCCGTGTTTTCGAGCCTCTTCTGATCTTACGGCCTACAACGGTCCCCTCCTTGCGTGCCAAAGTGGCTTTTCGGCCCCGTTTGTCGTGATGGGCGCATGGCATCCCCCTGTGGTATTGCGACGGGAGCCATTGTGAGCGGTTCGTCGAGTCATCCCGAGACCATCAACCCAACCGCAGCTACGCGCAATCGCCCGATGCGCTCCAGGATTGCTGCGAACAGCCTTCGCGGGACTGCCACCTCGGCCAGTTGGAACCTCACGTACTTCGAGTGACGCACCATTTTCGCTCCGATCTTGATCAACTTCTTCCGTGGGGTGGTCAGCATCCACTGCTTCACGCCGGGAGGTAACGCCAGCCGCCTTAGAAAGTTGCCCAGGTTGTACGCCAGGGCGAACAACTGGAGCCGCACCTGGTTGTCCACGAAGTCGTGGCACGAGAGCTTGGTCCACTTGACCGCGTTCTTGCCTTCCTTGACCCATTGCTCCGCTGTGCCGCGCAGGTTGTAGAACCACACCACACTGGCGGCCCCGCCGCCCATGTTGGTGACGATGAAGCCGACGCGGGGGAACAACTCGTTCTGGTGCCACTCGACCTTGGCCACGACACGGCGGGCCTGATCCCAACTGGCGGCTTGGTACATAAACTCGTGATAGCGCACCACCGGCTTCTTCGGTGGGCGGCCCACCGGACGGGTCAGCAGGTGCTGAATGTGGCGCTCCAACACCACGTTGGACTTCAGCCGGATGGCGTACAAGTAGCGTTCCGCTTCCAGAAACAAGTACAACTCCGGGATGGCGAACGCCGCATCGCCACGGAAGTACTTGCGGATGTCCAGATCGCGGTAGCGAGCGACCACCGGCTCCAGCACGGAACGCCAGTCGTCGGCACTGGCCACGTTTCCGTTTCGTAGCAACGCCCGCTCCAAGTCGCCCAGGTGGTTGAAGCAGAAGAGCGGGTGGTAGCATGTGCATTCAAAGTGTCCGTTATACGCCGAGCCTTCCTGTCGTCCGTAGGTTTCGCTCACCGAACTGTCGAGATCGAGGATCAGCTTATCCAAAGCGCGACGCTGGCGAACGCGGTCAATCCACTTCCCCGACAGGTTCATCAGCGCCTTGCGGTTCTTTCGTGCCGTCAGAATCTCCGTCTCGAAGCGACCCATCTGACTGGTAGATGCCGCCTCGCGATCTGCGGCCCGCCCCCCGACCACCTGACGCATGGCCGGGTCAACAGCCAGTCGTTCTGCGTCGTTCGTGTCCTCGTAACCTGCGAGGCGACTGTACACCGATTGCCGCAGCAAGCCTATCAACTCGTGCCGCGTGTTCTTCCCTTGTCGAGAATCGCGAAGCACTTCGTCTGCCATCTCCATCAGCGACAGGGCTTCATCGAGTTCGCGATATGCGGCCAATCCGGCATCAGAGGTGAGGGCAGCGCCGTGGAACTCCAGCGTGATCCGGCTGTCAGAATTCACCCGCAACGCCTCCCTGCGTGCATTACCCATTGGATTCTCCAGATTTCAGCGGAGTAAGGTTCGTGTTCGCCTGTATTCATTGGAAAACTCGTCACCTCAGTATACGCCGTGGTAAGTGTCATGGAGATCTGGGATAATGGATGCCATGAACGTGCTTGAGTTGCGAGACATTCTGTTCCAGCGCGGGGGGCGAACGATTCTCTCCAAAGTGGACTGGACGATCGAGCCCGGCCAACATTGGGCACTGTTGGGCGTCAACGGCTCGGGTAAGACGACGCTGTTGAAGATCGTCACCGGGTATGAATGGCCCACCGATGGGACCGTTCGGGTACTCGGTGAACTCTACGGCGAGTGTAACCTGCCGGCTCTGCGTAAGACGATCGGATGGGTCAGCTTTGCTCTGCTGTTACAGATGCCCGCGCGCGATACCGCCCTGGAAGTGGTGCTCTCCGGCCTGGATAGTTCGATGGGCCTGTATCGCGAGTTCACCCCAGACGAAGTTCTTCGGGCTCAACGGGCACTGGCGAGCGTCAATGCCGCCACGTTAGCCCACGACTGCTACCAGCACCTTTCCCAAGGCGAGCAGCAACGCGTGTTGATCGCGCGTGCTCTGGTGAACGAGCCGATGCTGCTCATTCTGGACGAACCGTGTTCCGGTTTGGATCCGGCCGCTCGCGATGCGTTTCTTCGCGATCTGCGACATTTGTGTCACCAGGAGCGCGCCCCCAATACCATTCTGGTCACCCACCACATCGAGGAGGTCGGCGACTGGATCGATCGCGTCATGGTTTTGCGGGAGGGACGGACGCTGGCCTGCGGTCTTAAGGCCGACGTCCTCAACTCCACTGTGCTAAGCGAGGCGTTTGGTCGACCGTGCCGGGTGTCGCAGGAGAATGGCACGTTCTACCTGCGGATGTAACGCAACCGATGTTGGTCAGGCCTTCCACCCGCGAATGCGAAGCCCGGCACTGCGTAATCAATCTGCCGCCGGACAAGTCCCGCAGGTGTGGCAGGCAGACATCGCGCTGCTTGAGCAGCAGGCGACGAGGAGCCGCGTCGGCGAGCAGGGCAGCGGACAGGGTGAAGCAGCGCCGACGAGCGGCAGAAGGTCGCCAAGAAAGCGAAGAGAGTGGGTGAGCCACCAGCCGTTATTCCGGTCTCATCACGCCCGGCTGCGAGTTCTTCTCCAGAACGCGATGGCGCCGATCAGCAGCATTCCGATGGTAGCCGGTTCGGGTACGCCGACGAACGGGTAGTCGTGAAATTCGCCGCCGTTGGTCTGGGTGGCATTCAGCAAGATCGCATTACCTTCAAAGGCTCCACCGCTGATGGTGGCTGACGCATAAGGCGCCAGGATGCTGCCCATGACTGCGATCGAGCTTGAGGTGATGCTGGCCGATTCGTAGAAGTTGTAGAGCACATGGCCTCGATCCACGCCATTGAGGGCGAGACCGCCTCTCATCGAGTTGCTGGTCCCCGGGATGTTGACAATCATGGTGGAGCCGGCCGGGGCGGTGATCTGGCGGTCGTACGCGTCAGCCCAGTCATCGGGATCGATGGTGATCACGTTGAGCGTCGGGTCGGTGCCGATGATGGTGAGCGTGGTCCATTGGTAGTTGGAGGTGCCGTTGTCCGGCAGGCTCGCCAACTGGCTGGATAGCGTCCGCATGCTGACGGCAATGGAGTCGAAATTGAGCGGAGTATCCTTGCGAATGGCATTCGGCGAGACGATGCTGGGAGCGCTAATCAACGTGTTGCCGTAGACGGCGTTCCCGTTGAACACCTGCCAGCCGCCGATGGCATTGAGGTTGTTACCAACAACCAGAGAATCGAGTGTGCCATAGGAATTGCTGAGGCGCGATCCTACGCTGTAGCCAGACATGGTGGTGTTGTGCCCGACAGCCAGCCGACCTTCGGTATCGCCGCCGGAGGCGCTCAGATCGTTCAGGATGAAAGCGTTGTAATCCCCCGCACCGCCGAACAGCGATGCCTGGGCCGCGGTCGCCAATACCAGCACAAAAACGATGGGCGCACAGCTGCGCCAGGTGCTCACACTTGTCATGTTCCCCTCCTCGGAAACGCTATGCCAAACGTACTTTTCCCGTCCAGATTGTGAAGTATAAGAACCTTGGCCTGCGTTGGCAAGGTGGTTTCGCTACTTGGGAGTATGTGTAATCGAAATAGTTGAAGGCAAGCATGTTATCGGAACTTGGCGATTGCGGACTGCGGTCGTCTGGGGGGGGCGTGATGAGCAGGGATTCACACAAGACCATGCCGTGCACAGAGCTTTGGACGGCGGGTACCGGCGGCGGGGGAGCGTCGGTATAATCCTGCCCCACCGCCTGAGGGGTGGTCCGCTCGCTGGCGGGTGGGCGACTCCCCGTTTGACGGTAGCATGGGAGGAACCGAATGTTCTGTCTGGTCTATCTGCTCGCGTGGTCGCTGGCTGCGGCATCCCCGGCGACCCGCCCCGCGGCCATCGAGATCAACGGGACGAAGCTCACCGTCCGCACCGCCACGGTGGAGGCGGACTTCGACGGCCCCATTCTTCGCGGGGTCCGGCCGGCAGGCAGCGACGTCGAGTTCGCCAGCCCGGCGGCGGCCGGCCCGGGCATCGACCTGCTGTACCTCGACGGTTCGCTGCTGAATGTCGACAAGCACGAGCGGGTCGCCGTTCGCAGGCTGTCCGAACTCGCGGCGCGCGTCGAAGTCTCGGGTGCGGACACGACGCGGACCCTCCTCGTTGTGACCGACCCTGATACCGGCGATATTCGAATCACCCCGGACGGCCTGTCCAACCGTCGGGCGCTGCGGGCGGTGCGCTGGACCGTGCCGCTTCACGCGGAGTGCATGGTCACGTTGCCGTGCGTGAACGGCCTGCAGTTCCGCGTGGATCAGCCCCATCCGCCTACGAACCGGTTTCGCTGGCCTTGTGACTGGAACGCGCAACTCACCGTCGCGACCCGGGGCGCGTTCTCGCTCATGGTGCACTGCGAGGACCGCGACTACCGTTACAAGGCTCTGCAGTTGACGCGGCACGGCGATCGCACCGAGGTGGGCTTCGAGAGCGAATCGCCCGGCCCGCTGTGGGACAACCGTACCGCCGGCGGCATCGAGTGGCGACTCAATGTCTACAAGGGCGACTGGCGCGTGCCCGCGGAGCGCTACAAACAGTGGATGGCCACCGCTTACGACCTGGCCGAGAAGCGCCGGCATCGCCCCGCATGGGTCACGGACATCTCGCTGGCCGTCTGCTGGGCGGGCACCAACCCGGACATGCTCGACGCCCTTGCCGCTGCGCACCCGCCGTCGCAGACGTTGATCCACCTGTCCGGCTGGCGCACCGACAAGTACGACGTGAACTACCCCGAGTACATCCCGAGCGAACAGGCGATTGCCTACATGGCCAAGGCCCGCGACATGGGCTTCCACGTCATGCCGCATTTCAACTACTTCTCGGTGTACTACCAGCACCCGTTCTTCCAGGTGGTTCGTGATTTCCAGTTGCGCACCATCGACAAGAACCAGCCCGACGGCTGGCACTGGCCGCCCGAGACGCACGACTACACCCGCATGGGTTTCATTCACCCCGGTCTGGGCGTGTGGCGCGACAAACTCATCGATGTGGTCGGCGAGGTGTGCGGGCGTACCAGTACCGACGTGACCTTCCTCGACCAGACGCTGTGCACCTGGAACGCCGACAACGCGAGTGTGCAGGGCATGAACACCATCGCCGCTCTGCACGTGCTGCAGGAGCAGTTCGCGGCGGTGTACCCCGAGCTTGTGCTGGCCGGCGAAGGCCTTACCGAGATCTCGTTCCAGCGGCAATGTTTTGCCCAGGCGCATATCCTTGAGGGCTGGGGCGATCTCGCCCAGAAGCACGTCGAGGCTCAGCACGACATCTGCCAGTTCCTGTGGGGCGACCACACCCGGCTCATCGGCTACTACCACCTGACGCCCGGCGGCAAGCAATTCGACAAAGGCATCGAGACCTACGAACGCATGAGGGCCATCCCCACGCTGATTACCAACAACCCCGCCGACCTGCGCGAGCCCGACCCACTGACCCGGCGAGTCCTGGAACTGGCCCGCCGCCCGCGCATCACGCGAGCCGGCGACTGACACGATTCGACCACAGTGTCGTTTGCCCAGCCTGGTCGCGGCCGACCACTACGGGTAAACCCCTATATGCGGCCGACGGTCGCCTCCGCCGTCCGGCCTCCCAATGTTCGTTGGGTGGGGAACTACTGCTTGCGGCATTGCTGCGACTCTGGTAGACTCACAGAAGTGCATAGCCGAGGTCCGTCAAGTGTCGGATGGTGGTGAGGTCGTACTCTCAAATGGTCTTATCTGGGGGTGGCTAACGTGGATCAGCTCGCGCGGACTGGTATGTGCGGCACGATTCTGGCTGTCTTGTTTGCAGTGTGTCCCACGTGGGGGGCGACGGTCGTCTACGTGGATTCCGGGGCGACCGGGGCGGGCGACGGCACCAGTTGGGCCGATGCCTACACCAGCGTACAGCCCGCCCTGGATGCGGCTGCCGCCGGAGATCAGGTCTGGGTCGCGGCCGGCACCTATGTAGAAAACATCACCCTCAAGGACGCCGTCGCCCTCTACGGCGGCCTGGCCGGTACCGAGGATCCAGCCAACTTCGCTCTCGCCGATCGAGACTTCACCGCCCATGAAACCATCCTGGACGGTAACCAGGTCGGCAGCGTTGTGACCATACCGTTAGACGCAATCGAGCGCACCCGTATCGACGGTTTCACGATCACCAATGGCATCGGCACATATCGCGATCGTTCAACCTATGGTGGCGGGATCTACAGCTATAGAAGCTCTGCGGTCGTGGAGAACAACAGAATCATCGGCAACCGCGCCGACATAGGAGGCGGTATCTACCTCTACTCCATCGCGGCGTGTGAGGCGATGATAACCGCCAACACCATCACCGAGAACGTCGCTTCCTCCACAGGCGGCGGGATGTTCTTGTCGCAGGTGACGGTGGCCGGCAATACAATCAAGGACAATGTTGCGGAATACGATGGCGGTGGGGTTTTTGCCTATCAATCGACGTTTGTGGATAACACGATTGCGGGTAATACGGCAGGCAGTGGTGGGGGCATTTCTGCCAACACATCGATCGTGATAGGTAACAGGATCGCGAACAACATTGCCGAATCGTGGGGCGGCGGGATTGCCTTCACCCGGTATTACGACGTGACGGGGACAATCAACGACAACCAGATCACAGGCAATGTTGCTTATGAGGGAGGGGGCATCTACTGCTACTCCGCCAGTATGGAGATCTGCCGCAATACGATTGCAGGGAACAGTGCTCGCCACAGCGGAGGCGCGGCCTATGTCTCTAGCTCCTTCCTTTCGACCCAGATCAGTGGTAACGTTGTCCACAACAACTCGGCAGACTTTGGAGGAGGGTTTTGCCTTCTCGGTTCATTCAGCATGCTGGATCGTTGTGTTTTCACTGGCAACCGTGCTGCGTACTCGGGTGGCGGGGTAGCCGGCGGAGGTCGAGATACCCCAATCACCAACTGCATTTTCAGCGGGAACACAGCCGGCAGCAGCGGGGGTGGAGTGTATGCGGGGACCGCGCCCTCACTGATCCGCAACTGTGTATTCAGTGGAAACTCCGCCGCCACCGGGGGAGGGCTGTATTATAACTACAGCTCGTCCTCGTCGTCACCCATGACCATCGCCAATTGCATTGTGTGGGGTAATGAGGCTGCCATCGCTCCGGATCTCTACCAGGTTACGCCATTCCACTGCGATGTTCGCGGATGGGAAGCCACTGAAGGTAACATCAATTGTGATCCGGTGTTCGTGCGTCACCCAAGCCCGGGCTCGGACGGCATCTGGGGTACCACTGATGATGATTACGGCGATCTACGCTTACTGGCCGACAGTCCGTGTATCGACGCGGGCAAGAATGCCGAGGTACCCGCTGGCGTGACCGTTGATCTGGCTGGCGGGCCCCGATTTCTTGATGAGGCTGGTATTCCGGATATCGGCAACGGTACGCCGCCCATCGTGGACATGGGAGCCTATGAGGGGGCCGCCCCGGTGCTTTCGACACCGGCGTTCGATCCCGACAGTGGGCCCATCAACGCTTCGCAGCAGGTGACCATCACCTGTACGACACCGGGGGCGATCATCCACTACACAACCGATGGCCGCGACCCGACCGAGGATGACCCGACGGTAGAATCGGGAGAGAGTGTGTCGGTCAGCACTGAATCGCCGACGACGCTGAAGGCCAAGGCGTGGAAGGATGGCCTCGAGCCCAGCGGCGTTAAGACGGCTGTGTACTGGCGGCCGGTCATTGTCTTTGTGACGCTTGACGGCGACGATGCCAACGACGGCTCGAGCTGGGCGACAGCCAAGCGGACCGTGCAGGCGGGCATCAACGCGGCGCAGACAGGTGACTGGGTCTGGGTGGCGGCGGGGATCTACACTCCGACGGGCGACGGTGACCGGGCAAAATCATTCGCCATGAAGCCGGGCGTGACGTTGTTCGGCGGTTTCGCGGGCACGGAGGACCCGACCGTTTTTACCCCAACGGACCGCGACCTGAACGCCAACGAGACCATCCTCAGCGGCGACCTCCTGGGCAACGACAACGGCCAAGTGGCCCACGACGAGCCCACGCGGCAGGATAACAGTTTCCATGTGGTTGTCGGGGCCGACGATGCCACCCTCGATGGTTTCACCATCACCGGCGGGAACGCCAGCGGTGCCGCCTCTGCTGCCCAATTGGGCGCGGGGATGTACAACAACGGGTGTAGCCCGAGTGTGACGGGTTGCCTCTTCCGGGATAACACAGCCGTCTTGCGGGGTGCCGGTATGTATAACTGCAACAACAGCCCCACGGTCGTGCGATGCAGCTTCACCGGCAACTCGGCTGGAGACGGCGGCGGGATGGACAACGACGATCACGCGGTGCCGAGAGTTGTGGGTTGCCTGTTTAGCAGGAATTCCGCCACGAGCATCGTCGCAAGCGGCGGAGGGATGCGCAATGGACAGTATAGTGACGCGACCGTCATGGCCTGCTCCTTCGTTGGTAACACGGGGATCAAGGGCGGCGGAATGTACAATGCAGAGAACAGTCAGGCTACGGTGACCCATTGCGTTTTCCATGCCAACCGAGCTGTCGGCAGCGTTGCCTTCGGGGGAGGGGTGGTTAACAGAACGAAGACCGAGGTCAGATTCCGTTACTGCACGTTTGTGGGTAACGTGGCCGGCGGAGACCGGGGTTCCGGTGGGGCGCTCGCCGTGATCCAGGCAGCTAAGGACTCTACAAGTGTGGTCAACAGCATTTTCTGGGGCAACACCGCACCCTACGGGTCACAGTTGTATCGTTCCACCGAAGCGAGTGTCGCCGTCTCCTACTGCAACATCCAAGGTGGTTGTTCGGGCACGGGCAACATCGACGCCGACCCTCAATTCGCCAGTCCTTGGGGCAACTACCGGTTGCGCCCGGGGTCGCCCTGCATTGATGCGGGCACCAATACCGTGGGCCTGCCCATCGGCACCAGGGATTTCGACGGAGCGCCGCGGATCGTGGATGGCGACGGCGACGGCACGGCTATCGCGGACATGGGGGCATACGAATATGCTGGTCTTCCTACCGTGGTTGGCGCGGTTTCGCGAAAGTCACACGGTGCGGCCGGGGAGTTCGACCTTGATCTGCCTCTTGATGGCGGCTTGTTTGCCTTCGGTGAGGGTCGCCTCGGCGGGGTGAGCGAGCTGGTCGTCGCCTTCAGCGAGCCGGTGTTCGCGGCGGACGGCGTGGCGGATGAGTCGGAAGTGAGCGTCTCTGTGGGGGTAGTCCAGAACGTTGGTCTGGCGGGCGACCAGATGACCGTTCAACTGAGCGGCGTGGCCGAGACGACCTGCCTGGCGGTGGCGTTGGCGGGTTTGGTCGATGCCGACGGCAACCCCATGCTGGGTCCGCGGTTTTCATTTTGCGTCCTGGCCGGCGACGTGAACGGCGATGGCACAGTGGACCTTCTTGATTTGGAGCAGATCCGCGACCAATTGAACCAGCCGGTGACCGCCGACAGCGTCCGAGCGGACGTCAACACCGATGGGCAGGTTAACATCTTCGACTTGGTGGCCGTGAGAAACCGGCTCGACGCGACGGGGCCCTGTCCGTAGCGATGGTGTGCGAGCTTTGCTCCATCGGCTGACCACCAAGCACTATGGCGAGCCGTTTCCTGCGGCCTGGCGCCCCATGGGTGCAGCGATGAGCCTGTCGTTTGCTTTCGGGCCGACGTATTGCGCGTGCTCATGGCTCGCGGGGGGCCAAGTGGTCCTAGGCCAATCTGTCGCGGCGATGGCCCGCATGCCAACCGATGGTTCTTGTTTCGGACCCACGAGAGTGCTACGCACTTGCACAAGACCGCTCGGAGCATTTCACGAAATCAGGTAGCGGCCACCGCCGCTGGAGGACGCTGGATTTCCAGCAAATACGCCGGTCACCACAGGGGATGATCGCTACGGGGACTTAGCGCCGAACGCTACGGTGGCGTCAATCAGAGCCGGGCCGCCTGCCCTTGACGCGGCGCAGCGATGTCACGGGTGAGGAAGCGGTCGGGATTGGCTTGTCGGTTTGTATGAACGAAGAAGCAACCAAGGCAGCAGAGGTGCTCTCCTTGGCCTCTGCTGCCTTGTGATTGCGGTTGCGGTCTTCGCGCGTCCATTGGCCAGGTGATGGAGCTTCGCCAAGATCCGGAAACGTCCTTGGTAATGCGGTGATTCTGGCTCCTGTCTGCTGCCTTGATGCCTTCTGCTTTCTTTCCGTCGTCTCCTCCCTTCGCTCGGAACAAAAGGGGCAGGAGAACAAGGATGGAGCGATTCACGCTCCATCGTAGCGGTCGCCCCCCGTGGCGACCGGCGTATTCCTTGCGAGTTCACCGGCCACCGGGGCGGCGGCCGCTACGCCATTGCGTGAAATGCTTTAGACCGTACAAACGGACTACGCCTGACAAAGCAGCGCAAACCCGCCTTAGAACTGAAACCGCCCTAAGTGGTTGTCCTGCCAACAATGAGGCACGGTTGGCAAAGGCTGGTAAATTGAGGGCGCTGGGACTCGAACCCAGGACCCACGGCTTAAAAGGCCGTTGCTCTACCGACTGAGCTACGCCCTCGGACCAGACTGCGGTCGGTGTGGCAGTCCGCGTGGGGTACGGTTCGCGGCACGGGCACGGGTTGGCGGGGGATGCCGCCAAGCAGGGCCCGCGGACGCGCGAAAGACGCACACCACGCAACCAGTGTAACGCCGAATCACGCGGCTATCAACGGCGGCGACCATGCGTGCTTCGCCTGGGGTGCATCCGCCGTTCAGTGGCAAGTTGCCAAAGGCGAAGTATCGAGGGTGGCATGGGTCGGTACTCCGACCCGTGGCCAAATGCGGACAGCCACTGGTCTGGGTACAGACCA
>Ga0123328_1003069_pt1 | contig 14486 bp, 9 predicted proteins | sample BioC12SIPDNA_2_FD_89702 | JGI IMG/M metagenome (GOLD analysis project Ga0123328, IMG submission 89702) | Anaerobic biogas reactor microbial communites from Washington, USA - Biogas_R1_A C12 SIP DNA | ecosystem: Engineered > Bioreactor > Anaerobic > Unclassified | place: Washington, USA...
ATACGTCACGTCGCTGTCACGAGTCCATGGGCCTCAGGTCCGGAGTGGCGATCGGCCAACTCCATGTCGGTCCGTGGATGCGATGAATTCTGAACGATTCCCCCGCGTCGGCACGGCGGGCAAGACCCGCCGTGGCACACTCACGGAGTCTCTCCTTGCACCGTCTCGGGCGGGGCAACGGCCCGGCCCTGGGCTGACTGTCAATTGTGGGATGATAAACATGGGCTGTCGGCGATGCAAGGAGGATCGGGTGTGGCCGCTGCGGCGGCCATGGCGGCTTGTGTCCGCGTGGGTCCGGGGGACCCACCCTACGTTGGCTGCATTCAGCCAGTCTACCGTCTACGCAAACAGGTTGCGGTCGAGGCGGCGGTACTGGATAGCTTCGCTCAGGTGGTGCATGGCGATGTCGGGGGCGTTGTCGAGGTCGGCGATGGTGCGGGCCAGGCGCAGCACTTTGTCGTGGGCGCGGGCCGAGAGGCCGAGTTCCTGCGTTGCCTGTTTCAACAGCGTCTCCGAGCGGTCGTCGAGCTTGCAGAGCTGCTTGACCTCGCGGTGGCTCATCGTGGCGTTGGTTCGAGCGGCCTGACCGTTGCCTCCGCGGCCGCTGAGGCGTTCGTGTTGCAGGGTCCGGGCGCGGACCACCTGGTCGCGCAGTTCGGCGCTGGAGGCGCCGTCGCGCGTGCTGCGCAGGTCGCGGTAGGCGACGGCGGGCACCTCGATGTGAATGTCGATGCGGTCGAGCAGGGGGCCGGAGATGCGGCCCATGTAGGCCTGAATCTGCCGCGGCGTGCATCGGCACTCGTGCCGCGGGTCGGTCAGGTAGCCGCACGGGCACGGATTCAGAGCGGCCACGAGCGAGATGCGTGCGGGAAAAGTCATGGAACTGTGGACGCGGGCGATGCTGACGAGTCCGTCTTCGAGCGGCTGGCGGAGGACTTCGAGGGTCTTCTTGTCGAACTCGGGCAACTCGTCGAGGAACAGGACGCCGTTGTGGGCGAGGGAGACCTCGCCAGGCGTGGGGACGCTGCCGCCGCCGACCAGGCCGGCGTGGGAAATCGTGTGGTGCGGTGATCGGAACGGCCGTGTGCCGAGGATGCTCTGGCCGGGTCTCATGAGTCCGACGGAACTGTAGATGCGCGTGGTCTCGAGGGACTCTTCGAGGGAGAGCTTGGGCAGAATGGTCGGTAGACGGCGGGCGAGCATGGTCTTTCCGGAGCCGGGGGGGCCGACCATGATGACGTTGTGGCCGCCTGCTGCGGCGACGGTGAGGGCGCGTTTGGCCGACTCCTGGCCGCGGACGTCGGCGAAGTCCAGATCGTAGCGGGACGATTCGTCGAAGATCGTGTCCAGGTCGATGGCGGTCGGCTCGATGGGAAGCTGGCCGGAGAGGAATCCGACGGCTTCGGTGAGGGAGCCGACGGGGATGACATCGAGGCCTGCGACGACGCCGGCCTCGTTGCCGTTGGCGGCCGGGACGATGAAGCCGCGGCGGCCGTCGGCCCGGACGGCCATGGCGGCGGCGAGGCACCCGCGGACGGGCCGGAGGGTGCCGTCGAGGGCCAGTTCGCCCGTGGCGGCAAAGTCGGCGAGGCGTTCGCTGTCGAGCTGGCCGCTGGCGGCGAGCATGCCCAGTGCGGTGGGCAGATCGAAGGCGGGGCCTTCCTTGCGGATGTCGCCGGGGGCGTAGTTGATGGTGATTCGGTCGCTGGGCCACTGGTAGCCGCTGTTGCGCAGGGCGGACTCGACGCGGTCTTTGGCTTCCTTGACGGCGGCATCGGGCAGTCCGACGGTGATGATCGAGGGCATGCCGTGTCGGATATCGACCTCGACGGTGGCCATGTAGCCTTCGATGCCGACGACCGAGGCGCTGGGAATCTTGGCAAGCATGATGGGCTCCCGCTGGGAATTAACGGGATGTGAATATAACCGGAGTATAGTCGGTTGAGCAAGCCGAAACACTGGGCAACCGTCAAGCGGATCGAAACGGTCGGTTTCCGCTTGCGGGGGGCAGGGATTCGGGTACAAGAAGGGGAGGCGGACCGGGCGGCGGTGCGGCGGGCGTGGCGTGTGGGGGCAGGAAGAGCACGGGAGGAACGATGGGAGACGTCAAGGAGACCCGGGCCGAGTTGTATATCGGCGTGGACGTGGGCGGGACGAACATTCAGGCGGCGCTGGTGCCGGAGTGCGGTCGGATCGTGGCTCGCGAGAAGCTGAGCACCCCGCGGTCGGGCAGCGGCGCCGACACGGTGGCGGCCATCGAGACGGCGATCAAGGCGGTGCTGTCGGAGCACGGTCTGAAGGCCGGGGACATCGAGGCGGTGGGGCTGGCGGTGCCGGGGGTGACGGATCCGACGGCAGGTCGGGTGATCGTCACGCCGAACCTGAACCTGACGGGGGTGGAGCTCGTCAAGCCGCTCGCGAAGCGGCTGGGCGTGCCCGTGGCCCTGGGTAACGACACGAACCTGGGCACGCTGGGCGAGCGGTGGCTGGGGGCGGGGCGGAAGGCGTCGAGCCTGTTCGGCATCTTCGTCGGCACGGGCATCGGCGGCGGCCTGGTGCGCAAGGACAAACTGTGGCGAGGCCACCGCGAGTCGGCCGGCGAGATCGGCCACACGGTGATCCAGTGTGGCGGTCCGAAGTGCGCGTGCGGCAACTTCGGGTGCCTGGAGGCGCTGGCCGGGCGATGGGCCATCGAGCGTGACATCCGCGACGCGGTGAAGGCTGGGCGTACCACGGTGCTGACGGAGCTGTTGAAGGGCAATCTGCGGCAGATTCGTGGCGGGGCGCTGGGGCAGGCCCTGGCCGCGGGCGACGCCCTGGTGACCGAGGTGCTGACGCGCGTCGGCGAGGTGCTGGGACAGGCGTGCATCACGGTGTTCCACATGGTGGACCCGGAGATGATCGTCCTGGGCGGGGGCGTGATGGAGGCGTGCGGCGATTTTCTGCTGCCGATCGTCCGCAAGGCGGTGCGGGAGCATCGTCTGCCGGGGGCCCGCGAGGGCGGGGAGGTGGTGTTGTCGCCGCTGGGCGACGATGCGGTGATCGTCGGCGCGGTGGCCCTGGCGCGGCAACTGGCGGGCTGCGACCCGTTTGACCCCGATTTTGTGGTGCTGCCGGTGTACGATCCGGTTCGCGAGTCGGGCGACGGCGAGATGACCGTGGGGGACGCGACGTGCCGCCGCGGCGCGATGATTCGCGTCAACGGGGACGTGAAGAAGTGGCAGTGGGAGCCGGCGGCCGGTGGCGGCGGCAAGGCGGCCACGATCGGCCCTGAGGACGTGGCGCGTGTGTGCAAGGGCGGTCCGCATGTGCTCTTCGTGGGGACGGGGCGCGACGGGGGCCTGGCTCTGAGCGAGGCGTCGCAGGCGTACCTTTCATGCCGGGGCATCGGCTGGGAAGCGCTGCCGACGCCCAAGGCGATCAAGGCCTACAACGGACACCTGGGCCACAAGGCGGCGCTGCTGCACTTGGGCTGATGCTGGAGCAGGAACCTCCCCAGAACGGTTTTCGGTTCTTATCGAGGGGCATGGCCGCGAGTGGCCATGGCACCTGCGGGCGGGTGCGTCTGTGGCGGCCGCACTCGCCGCAGCTGGGTTGATGCGGGGTCACGGGTCGGGTCGCTGCAAGGGACGGAAGCGGACGGTCGATTGCCTGGCGGCCTCGGCGGCGGCGACGGCGTCGGCGTAGAGTTTCTCCTGGGCTCGGAGAGGTTCGTCGTCCGCGGCGGCGAGACGCTGGTAGACGCCGTCGGCGTTCAGGCGTCGTGCCTTGACGTTGTCGGCCAGGAAGACGTGCAGCCAGTCGATGAGGCGTCGCTGCAATCGCGGGTCGGTCACGGGGAAGAGCAGTTCCAGGCGTCGGTCGAGGTTTCGCTCCATCCAGTCGGCGCTGCTGAGGTACACTTCGTCGCGTCCGCCGTTATTGAAGTAGAAGATGCGTGCATGTTCGAGGAACCGATCGACGATCGAGGTGACCTCGATGGTCTCGGAGAGTCCCTTGACGCCTGGGCGCAGGCAACAGATGCCTCGCACGTTGAGTCGCACGCGCACGCCGGCGGCGGCGGCGCGGTAGAGGGCCGCGATGATCTGGTGGTCCTGGAGGGAGTTGACCTTGGCCATGATAAGGCCTGGCCGCTCGGGCGAGGACGAGTGTATCTCGCGTTCGATCAGTTCGATGAACCGCCGCCGCAGGCCGGTGGGGGCGATGGTGAGCTTGGACCATCCGACGGTTTCGCTGTAGCCGGTGAGGAGATTGAAGAAGGCGGCGACGTCGGCGGCCATGTCTCGGTCGGCGGTCAACAGGCCGATGTCGCTGTAGAGCCGTGCGGTCCGGTCGTTGTAGTTGCCGGTGGCCAGGTGGACATAGCGTCGGATGCGTCCGCTTTCGCGTCGGACGATAAGCAGTGCCTTGCTGTGGGTCTTGAATCCGGCGATGCCGTAGATGACGTGGCAGCCGGCATCCTCCAGTCGTCGTGCCCATTGGACGTTGCGGGCCTCGTCGAAACGGGCCTTGAGCTCGACCAGGGCGACGACCTGTTTGCCGTTCTCGGCGGCACGCTGAAGGGCCTTGACGATGGGCGAATCGCCGCTGGTTCGGTAGAGGGTGACCTTGACGGCCATGACGCCGGGGTCGTCGGCGGCCTGCTCGACGAGTCGGACGACCGGGTCGAAGCTCTCGTAGGGATGAAAGAGCAGGGCGTCGCGGTCGCGCAGGGCGGCGAAGAGGTCGTCTTCACCGATGAGGTCTCGCGGCGGCTGGGGCGGCCAGTCGGGGTTTCGCAGCGGATCGAAACCCTCGCGGTTGACGATTTCCCAGAGGGCGGTGGCGTCGAGGAGCCCGTTGATCTCGTACACGTCCTCGGTGCGGAGCTTGAGCCACTGGACGATCCACTTGAGGAGCCAGGTGTCGGGCCGTGCGGAGATTTCGAGTCGGACGGCGGCGCGGCGGCGGCGTGCGACGAGGGCCTCCTCGACGGCGTGCAGCAGGTCGCCGGCGTCGTCGTCCTGGATGTCGACGTCGGCGTCGCGCGTGAGGCGGAAGACGACTGCGGCGCGGATCCGGGCGCCGGGGAACATCGATTCGGCGAAGGCGACAATCACGTCTTCCAGACGGGCGAACTGGAGGCCGGCGCCGGCCGGCACGGTGATCAGTCGCCGCAACTGCCGCGGCGCGGAAACGACGATGAGGCCCTCGTTGGGATTCTGTGCGCCGTCGGCCACCAGGGACAGGGCGACGTTCAATTCGAGGCCGGGCAGCACGGGCCTGGGGTCGAGCTCCTGCATGGCCAGGGGCGTCAGGACCGGCTGGATTTCTTCTGCGAAATAGGTCTGGAGGAACCGCCGCTGCTCGGGCGACCACTCCTCGGGCTCCAGAATGGCGACGCCGTGCTCGCGGAGCCGGGTCAGCGCGCGGCGAATGCCCACGGCCTGGTCCGCGACGAGGCGATGGGCCCTCTGGCTGATGGCCGAGAGTTGCTGTGCGGCGGTCATGCCGGCGGGCCCGCGGCGCCGCATGCCGGCCGAGCGTTGCCGCATCAGGCCGGCGACGCGGATCATGAAGAACTCGTCAAGATTGGAGCTGACGATGGCAAGGAACTTGAGACGTTCCAAGAGCGGCACGTCCTGGCTCAATCCTTCTTCGAGCACGCGATGGTCAAACTCGAGCCAACTGAGCTCGCGGTTGATGAAGCACTCGGGTCCGAACGTTCGGTTCTTGGCCATGACGATTCCTGATTCGTGCGGCCGGCAGTCTGGCTGCCGACGGTTAACGGCGCATGAGCGTTACATGTCTTCCAGGTGCACCTTGAGCCCGTAGATTTCCTCGAACAGGTCGCCCTTGGCCTCAAGGCTCCTGGCCTCGAGGATCAGGTCGCCGGAGGCCGCGACCTGAAGCGTGAGTTCCTCGTCGCCTCGTTTGCACCGGACCTCGCGGATGCGTTGCTGGTGGCCCTGGTCGAGGGCGTCGGCGACGCGGAGCAGGGCGGCCAGCTTGCTGATGACCATGCGCTGGTCGCGTGGCAGGGCCATATACGGCAGGTGCGTCGGCTTGGGCATGGCCTGGCGATGGTACCGGGCGACCTGGGCGACAATCTCCAGCTCGTTCCGCGTGAGGCCGAAGATTTCGCTGTTGGCGATGAGGTAGTAGCTGTGCTTGTGATGGGCCCGGTTGCTGACATAGCTGCCGGCCTCGTGAAGCATGGCGGCGGTCTCCAGGAGCAGCCGATGCCGTCGCGAAAGGCCGTGGTCGGCGGCCATGTCGTCGAACAGTCGCAGGGCCGTGTCGCCGACGTGGCGGGCGTGGCGCGTGTCCACGCGGTACTTTTCGGCGACGGCGGCGGCGGAATGCAGGACGCCTTCGGTCAGCGACAGGTCCTCCTGGCCGGTGGCGCTGCGGACGACGTCGAGGAGGAGACCGTCGCGCATGGAGACGTCGGTGACAATGACCCGCCTGGCCCGGGTGACGCGAAGCAGGGCCTCGTAGACCAGCAGCGCCGGGACCAGCGTCTCGGCCTCGGGGTAGGGCAGGCCGTACTGCCTGACCAGGTCGTCGGCCGACTGCGAGGCGCAGCGGGCCGTCTGCCTGCCGAACTCGTCGGCGGGAATCGCGTACAGGCCCTCGCCCAGAGGGGATCCGACCCGCTCGGCCATGAAGCGGGCGTCGTCGCCGACGGCCACGAGCGTCGAGATGCCCTTCAGGGGCACGGTGGTCTGGAGCGAGGCGATGTCGCTGGCGATTCTCTCGCGCAGCATCCCGGCGGAGCGGGCGGGGGTTTCATAGCTGGTGCCCAGGGATTCCTGGAGGCGGACGGCCCCGAGGCGCAGGCTGAGGCTCGACTCGATCTCGCCGCGATGCAGGAGGGTCAGCAGGGTGCTGCCGCCGCCGACCTCGGCGACCAGGGTCCGTCGCATGCGCGAACTGATCGCCTTGCCGGCCGCCTGTCGCACGGCCGCAACCATCAGGCGGCTCTCCTCGGACGTGTCGATGACGGCCACGTCGAGGCCGGTGGCCATGAGGATGCGATCAAGGAAGGTGTCGCTGTTGCGCGCTTCGCGGACGGCGCTGGTGGCGACCGTGCGAATCTGTCGCACGCCGTAGGAATCCAGCAGCCGGAGGAAATCGCGCAGGATGGCGACGGCGGCCCGCATGGTCTGGCCGGAGAGGCGTTCGCGGCGGAAGGTATCCTGCCCCAGGCGCACCGGCCGCTGGAGGCTTTCGAGCGTCTCGATCTGTCCGTCGGGCAGCACCTGGGCGATGAGCATGCGGATGGAGTTGCTGCCGATGTCGATCGCGCCGACCAGGTTCGGCGGTTTCTGCGTTGCGTCTTGTGGGGGCATGGGTGACCTCAGGGACTGTCCTTGTTTGCGGCTCGGGCGTCGTCGCGAGGATCGGTCGCCTGCGGCGGTGGCGCGTCTGGAACGTCGGGCCGTTCGGCGGTTGGCTCGGTCGCCTCGGCCTGTCGCAGGCGCCGGTCCAGCGTCTGGACCAGTTTCTCCCAGACGGCCTGGTCGCCGAGTCGGCTCCAGGTGCGGCCTGCTTCGGCGAAGAGTTCGTCGCGCCGGCGGCGCTGCCGCTCGACCAGGTGATCCAGGCCCGGCCGCAGCCTTGCGAACGGCCGCGTGTGGCCGAAGTACTCCTCGGTGTGTTCCTGCTCCTCACGGATGAACGTGTCGAGCTGCTCCATCCAGACGTCGCAATCGTGCAGGTCGCCAAGGGCGGTCTGCAACTGCCTGGCGGCGTCGATCTGCGGCTTCAGGCCCGAGGGGTATGCTGCGGCGAACGCCTCCATGGCATACCGGAGCCTCTTGGCGGCGATGCGCATGGCGTGGTGGCGGGCCACGTCGCGTGGGTTCCACAGGCAGTCCCTGTAGCCGAGCAACGTCTGCAAGGCGGCGAGCATCTGCCGGGATCCTTCGGCGAACACCGTGCGGCTGCGGACGTCGGCGCCGCGGCGAATCCGGGCGGGTCCGAGGTCGGCCAGCGACTGCCGCATCTGGTCCATCGTGCCGCTGCGCTCGAATCGCTTGACGGCGGCCAGGAGGTCGTCCTGCCGACGGTCGCGCTGCTGCCGGAGGCGCAGGCCGAGCCGCTCGATGCCGGGGCGCAGGCGTCGGTCGTCGGTGGCGGCGAGGAGGTCGTCGAGTTGTGCGATCTGAACGTCACGGTCCCGGGCCTCGCCGAGGGTCCGCAGGAGCCGTCGCAACTGGCGTCGCCAGCGACGGGCCGGTTTGGCGGGGAAGCACGGTGCGAACACCCTGATCGCCACGCGCAGCCGTCGTCCGGCCACGCGAGCCTGGTGTACGCACTCGCCGCGCGACCCGTTGCGGACAGCTCTCAGGTGTTTGGGCAGCGCGGCGAGTTGCCGCGCCGCGTAGGCGGCGGCCAGATGCCGATAGCTTGTGTCTGGCGCATTGCTCATCGACCGCATGACTCGATCCAGCCGGCGAAGGCCCGGAAAATGACCGTACCACAGAAACCGAGCCAAGTAAAGTTAGGACTCGCCGGCAGTCGGGCGATGCAGGTGTGACGGACGGGCGGTGGCCTATTTGTGCAGCGGCGGGAGGCCGGCCTGCTGGCGGAGTCGGCAGGCGGCTTGCCAGAGTCCGTCGTTGCGGCCTAGAAACCTCGCCAGCGACCCGGTCGAGACGGCCAGGGCGGCCGCCGTGTCCGACAGTCTCGCGCCGTCGGCCGCGAGGCGGTCGAGCACCCGTGCGGCCAAGCGCCAGAAGCCCTGCGACTTCGGCGACAGCGAGGGCCATCGCGGGGAAGCGAGCAGGGCCGCGAGGTCGGCCGGCAGGCCGTCCGGCCCGTCGGCGGCCGTGCATCGCACGTGCAGAGCCAGGGCCTCGCGCATGCGCTGGAGGGCCCGGTGACGGTTCTCGTGTTGGCTGCGTCGCTCGGAGGCGGTGACGGCGACGCCCGAGGCGGCATGGCGCAGGCGGACGCCCGTTTCGACCTTGTTGCGGTGTTGTCCGCCGGGGCCGCTGGCGCGATAGTTCTGCGTTTCGACGTGCCGCACGAGCACGTCGTCCGGCGCCTCGATCAGCACGTCGCGATCCGCAGCGGTCATGGCTGTGTCCGTCACCGCGTTACTCCTTGATCGCGACCACGGTAACGGCGATGCCGCCCTCGGTCTCGTTGCCCGCGCGGAACGACGCCACCAGCGGATGGCCGCGCAGGTGCTCGTGAACGCCTTTCATGAGTGCCCCGGTGCCGCGGCCGTGGATGATCGTGACACGACCGTAGTCGGCCACGGCCGCATGGTCCAGGAAGCGATCCACTTCGCCCAGGGCCTCGGCCACGCGGTGACCGATGATGTTCAGCTCGATCGCGGTCTCGGCGGTTGCCCGCACCTTGGCCTGGGCCACCGTCCGCCGGCCCTCGCTCTCATCGGCTGCGGCGTCGGGTTGCGACAAGTCGCCGGCGCCGACCTCGACCGCCAGGCCGCGCACGTTCACGGTGACGCGGTTGCCGCGACGGTTGACCGACTCGACCACGCCCTCGGCCCGCAGCGTTTCGACATAGACTTTCGATCCCTTGGCCAGTTGGGCGGCGTCGAGCCTCGGGCGCTGTCGCTCGTGCGAGGCCTGGGCTCCCTGAGCCAGTCCGGCCTTCTTGCGGCGGAGTTTCTCGCGAAGTTGCTCGACCTCCCGGGGCGGCGCGTCGGCCTGCTGCCGCGCCTGGCGGACCACGTCCTGCATTTCGCGCTTTGTGTTGTCCACGATGCCGGACGCCTGGCGATAGGCTTCGCGGAGCAGGGACTTGCGTTCCTTGCGGGCCTCGGCCAACTCGCTCTGAAGCTTCTCCCGGTCGGCCTGGGCCGTCTGGCGTTCGCGCTGGGCGGTGGCCAGTTCGTCGTGCAATCGGCGCCGGTCTTCGCTGATGCGCGTCAGGAGTTGTTCGAGGTTCACGTGCTCGTCCGAGAGCATCGCGCGGGCGCGGCCGAGAACGGTCCGGGGCAGGCCGAGGCGCTCGGCAATGGTCAGTGCGTGGCTCGCCCCGGGTTCGCCTTGAACGAGCCGATAGGTCGGCCGCAGGCTCTCGGTGTCGAATTCCATGGCGGCGTTCTGCATGCGGTCGTGATCGTGGCAGAAGATCTTGACCTCGCGCAGGTGGGTGGTGACGAGGGTGGTGGCCCGGCGCTCGGCCAGTTCCTGGAGCACGGCGCAGGCCAGTGCGCCGCCCTCGGCCGGATCGGTGCCGCTGCCCAGCTCGTCCAGCAGGACGAGCGACCGGTCGGTTGCCTGCCGCAGGACGCCGATGATCTGCGACATGTGGCTGGAGAAGGTCGAGAGCGACTGCTCGATGGACTGCTCGTCGCCGATGTCCACGAGGACGCGGTCGAAGACGGGCAGCCTCGCCCGCCGGGCCGGCACGTGCAGCCCTGCCTGGGCCATCAAGGCCAGCAGTCCGACGGTCTTCAGGGCCACGGTTTTGCCGCCGGTGTTGCTGCCGGTGACGGCCAGCACGCGGATGTCGCCGGGCATGCGCAGCGTCAGGGGCACGAGATCGGCCTGGCGGCCCTCGGCGGCCAGGGCGGGTTCGAGGACCGGGTGGCGGGCCTCGATGATCTCCAGCGGTTCGCCCTCGGCGGCCACGTCGGCGGGCGTCATGTGCCGCGACCGGGCGAACATCGCCGCTGCGCGCAGCAGGTCGAGCCGCGACAGAATGGTGAAGGAGTTCCGCAGATCGTCGAGCCATGGCCGCAGCGAGCGGGTGAGGTCCACGAGGATGCGCCGCACCTCGGTTTCTTCCTCGGCGGCGAGGTTCTGCAACTCGTTGCCCAGTTCGATGGTGGCCGAGGGTTCGACGTAGAACGTCTGGCCGGTGTGGGATCGGTCGTGAACGAGGCCGCCGACGGTGGTCCACTGGTTGGCCTTCAGTTGCAGGACGAGGCGGCCGCCGCGGCGGCTCGGGTGGTCGCTGGCCAGGGCATCGCGGATGCCGGGTTGGCGGACCAGGGATTCCAGGCGGCTCTCGATGCGGTTGCTGGTGGTGCGTATGCGGCGGCGGATATCGCGCAGCTCGGGCGATGCGTCGTCGTTGATTGAGCCGTCGTCGGTGATGGCGCGGGCAAGCAGGCGGCGGATGTCGGCCAGCTCGATGAGCGGCTCGGCGATTTCGGCCGACAGCGGCGCCTCGTCGCGATGCGCTCGCATGAACCGTCGTACGGCTTCCGAGCAATCCAGCAGCATGAGCACCTGGAGCAACTCGATGCCGGTCAGGTGGCTGTCCTCGATGCGGGCCCGCTGGAGGCACTCGGTCGGGTCGTTCATCGGCAGGAGGTTGAAGTCCTTGTCGCGGTCCATCAGTGCGACAAGCTCGGTGGTGGCATCGCGTCGCCGCTCGAAGGTCCAGCGGTCGTCGGTGGGCGTCAGGTCGCGCTCCAGGGCGGCACGGGTGGCCTCCAGGACGCAGCGCGAGGCGATCTGCTGCCGTATCTTGTGGAATTCCAGAAGTGCGAGGGTGTGCGCGTTCATCCGACTCTCCGACTCGTTGAGGGCATTCTATCGTCGGCGGGCGTGAAATCCAAGCGGTTCGTGGCCGCGGATCGGCGGCGGCGCAACTGGTAGAATTGATCATTGCCACCCATGGCCGACGGTCCTACAATGCGCGTCTTCGGGCCGCACGCCGATGCGGGCAGGGGGCCATGGTCGATTCAGGTGAGGAAGGCAGGCCGTTCATGAAGGTTCTGGTCATCAATGCCGGCAGCAGCAGCATCAAGTACCAGTTGTTCAGCATGACGACCGAAACCGTCATCGCCAAGGGGCTCGTCGAGCGGATCGGCGAGTCCGGGAGCCGTCTGGTTCAGAGCGCCAACGGCGGCAAGAAGGAAGTGGCCGCCCCGATCGCCGACCATGGTGCGGCGTTCAAGCTGATCGTGGACACGCTGCTGGGCAACGGCGGCGCGATCCGTTCGGCCGCGGAGATTCAGGCGGTGGGCCACCGCGTGGTCCACGGGGGCGAAAGCTTCACCGGCAGCGTCCTCATCACCGGGAGCGTGCTTGAGGCGATTCGGGCCTGCATTCCGCTGGCGCCGCTGCACAACCCGCCGAACCTCACGGGCATCGAGGCCGCGCAGAAGCTTCTGCCCTCCGTGCCGCACGTGGCGGTGTTCGACACCGCGTTTCACCAGACGATGCCGCAGGTGGCCTACGTCTACGCGATTCCTTACGCCCTGTACGCCCAGGATCACATCCGCCGCTACGGATTCCACGGGACGAGCCATCGGTATGTGGCGGAGCGGGCGGCCGAGATCATGGGCTTGCCGGCGGAGCGGTTCAACGCCATCACCTGCCACCTGGGCAACGGGTGCTCAATGGCGGCCATTCGCGGCGGCAAGTGCGTGGACACGTCCATGGGCCTGACACCGCTGGAGGGTCTGGTCATGGGCACGCGGTCGGGCGACCTGGACCCGGCGATCATCTTCCATCTGGCCGACGTCAAGGGCATGAGCTTCAAAGAGATCAACGCGATGCTGAACAAGGCCAGCGGCCTGATCGGCATTTCGGGCGTGTCCAACGACATGCGAAGCCTGGTCGAGGCCGCTGCGGCGGGCAACAAGCAGGCGGACCTGGCCATCGACGTGTTCGCTTACCGGATCCGCAAGTACATCGGCTCGTACATGGCGGTCCTGGGACGCACCGATGCGGTAATCCTGACGGGCGGCATCGGCGAGAACAGCGAGGCAGTCCGCGACCGCATCCTGCGCGACCTGGACGGCATCGGCATCCGCTACGACGCCTCGAAGAACGCTGGGTCGCGAGGCAAGGAAGTCGCCCTGACGACCGACGACAGCCCGATTCGCGTCCTCGTGGTGCCGACGAACGAGGAGCTCGTCATCGCCCGCGACACGGCGATGATCGCGCAGCAGAGTGCCTGATCTGTCTGGCATCATGAATGCACAGAAGGCGTGTCGCTATCGACTGGTTGCTCAGCGCGTGTCCGGATCAGTCGGGTGGCTACGGCACGGCGGGCCCCGCCAGGCATCCCTCGAAGAACTCCAGTAACTCTTTCTCGTACGTGTCGCCGAAGCGCGAGCCGCCGATGGCCTCGACGTGGCGGCCGCCGGGGACCTCGATGAAACGCTTCGGCTGTCCGGCCTGCTCGTAGAGGCGTTTGCCCTGGCTGAAGGCCACGATCTCGTCGTCGGTGCCGTGCATGACCAGCAGCGGCACGGGCGCGATGCCGTCCAGCGACTTCGACGGGCTGTGGTCGTCGGTGACGAGCCATCGCGACAGCGGCCATTGCAGAACCCATAGCAGCCAGCTCTCGGCGAGTTTGGCCTGGGCTACTTCCTGGTACGAGTAGAAGGTGCTCTCGACGGCGATGCCGCGGACCTGCCGCGGATCGTTCTCGCCCAGGGCGGCCAGGAGGCACGCGCCGCCGAGGCTCTGGCCGAACCCCACCACGCGGTCGGGCTCCACGTCGGGCCGGCTCCGCAGATACGCCAGGGCGGCGGCCGTGTCGAGCACGGTTCCCTCACGTGTGGGCGTGCCCTCGCTCTTGCCGTAGCCGCGATAGTCGAACAGGAACAGGTTGTACCCGCGTCGAGGCAGCCACGAGACGAATCCGTAGTGGGCCGTGAGGTTCTGGGCGTTGCCGTGACAGTAGAAGACGGTGCCGCGGGCCGGTCCGGGCTGGGCCGGGATGAACCATCCGCAGAGCTTCGTGCCGTCGCTGCTGGGGAAGAAGACTTCCTCGTGTGAAACGCCCTCGCGCGAGGGCTCGTTGTAGACGAGGGCGTTGGGCCAGTAGAGCAGGGCATTGCCCGAACCGCAGCCGCCGATGCCGAGCGTCACGAGCACGACGGCCCAGACCGTGAGCCTCACGATGCGCCTCCTGCGGCGTTGGGTGCGATGGTCCATGGAAGCTTCCTGGAAAAAGCGGCGGGGGCGGGACGAATGCCCGCCCCCGCGTGATGTCGAGCATGCGCCCTTAGAGCTTGTCGATGCAACGGCTGAGCATCTTCGCCTCGCCGCCCTTCTTGACGAGCGACGCGGTGTAACGGATCAGGTTGGCCAGCAGTCGCCGTGCCACCGGATGGGTCGCGGCCTCCTGGGCCAGGGTCAGCTGGCAGAAGACCAGGTGCCCGCGGCCGACCGGGACCACGTTGATGAACGACCCGTGCTGGTAGACCTCGGGGCCGGTCCACATGTGGGCGCAGACGGTGCCGCACATGCTCGTGCCGCCGGCGGCCGCCACGTCATCGGCGTTGGCGCTGGGGTTGGCCCGGCCGGAGAACACGTCGGCGAACTCGTAGTCCATCAGGCCGTTGCTGGTCGGCAGGCCGTCCCAGATGGGCGAGGACCGCATGTAGAGCATGTTGCGCATCGGTATGTCAAGCCGGATCAGCGACGGCGTCAGCTTGTCGTAGAGCATGGGCGTCTGGGCTTCGATCACCAGTCCCGCGCCGCCCAGGGTCACGATGCGTCGCAACTGCTGGCTGTACTCGTTGATGAGGCCCATGTGCTGATGCGGCCGTGGCA
>Ga0123328_1003070_pt1 | contig 14482 bp, 17 predicted proteins | sample BioC12SIPDNA_2_FD_89702 | JGI IMG/M metagenome (GOLD analysis project Ga0123328, IMG submission 89702) | Anaerobic biogas reactor microbial communites from Washington, USA - Biogas_R1_A C12 SIP DNA | ecosystem: Engineered > Bioreactor > Anaerobic > Unclassified | place: Washington, USA...
GCCACTGTCCGCCCACTAAGCTTCTTGCGCAAACTCGCCGTCGAGTCCGATCACCACGGTTCGGACCGGGATGTCCACGCCCGCCGCTTCGACGGCGTGCTCCACCAGGCGCAGGAGTCCGGCGCAGCAGGGCACGGTCATCCTGGCCACTGTGATCGATTTGGGTTCTCCCACCCGGATGAGCTCGGCCAGCTTCTCCACGTAAGGGCTGGTATCGTCCAGCTTCGGACACGCGACGACCAGCTTGCGCCCGCGCAGCAGATCGGCGTGGAAGCTGCCGCGCGTGAAGGCCGTGCAGTCGGCCGCGATCAGGAGGTCGGAGCCCTTGAAGTAGGGGGCCTGGGGCGAGATCAGATGGAGCTGGATCGGCCACTGGGTGAGCTCGGAGCGAGCCGGGGCCGGGGACCCGGCCGGGCCGGGATGGACCGCGGCGGCTGCTTCAGGGCCCCGGGTGCGCATGACGTGGTCGCGCGCTGCATCGGGGTCGTATCCGTCACCTTCACGCTCGACTATCTTGAGCGCTCCCGTAGGGCACACGTCGAGGCATACGCCCATGCCGTCGCAGTACATGTCGCGGACGAGCACCGCCTTGCCTTCCTCGTCCAGCTCCAGAGCTCCCTCGGCACAGGCCGTCGTGCAAAGGCCGCAGCCATCGCACAGATCACGGTCTATCTCGATGATCTTCCGGTTCGCCATCGTCACACCTCTTCGCTGTTAGGTGCAGTTCCGTACTGACGCAAGTTATGGCCGGACAAACCCCGGCCGAAACCCTACAATGGTCGGATGATCGACAAGGGGACCAGCAGAGGGAGGGTGGCGGCTGCCCTGGATGCCGCCGGGTACCGGCACAGGCTGGCGCCGGCGGCGAGCGCCGAGGAGCTTCATGACGAGATCCGCGGGTTGGCGGAGCGAGGGCTTCTCGCGGAGACCCTCTACCGGCGGTACTCGCGCCACTGGGAGTCGCCTTCCTCATCGGAGGTACCGGAGCCGCGCACGCTTGTGGTAGTGGCCTGGGCCTCCCCGGCGGTGAAGGCCCGATTCCACCTCGAGGACGGGCCGTTCGAGGCCGTCATCCCACCCACGTACATCGCGTCCGCCGAACGTGGGCGGTGCTTGGAGACGCTCCGCTCCGCCCTGCGTCCGGAGGGCTTCTCCGCCGGTAGGGCCGGAGTCCCCGTCAAGTTGTTGGCCGCTCTCACCGGCTTGGCGCAGTACGGACGCAACAACCTCGCCTACGTCCCGGGCCTGGGCACCTTCTCCCGGCTGGAGGTCTTCTGCACCGATGCCGACCTGGGAGCCGAACTGAGGCGCACCAAGGGCAGCCTCCGCATGAGCTCCTGTCCGCCGTGCCGCAACTGCCATCATGCCTGCCCCACGGGCTGCATCCCGTACGACGGAACCGTCATCGACGCCTCCCGCTGCCTGACCTACCTGAACGAGAACGAAGGCGAGTGGCCGGACTGGCTCGACCCCTTGGCGCACAACAGTCTGGTGGGGTGTATGCGCTGTCAGGAGATGTGCCCGGCCGACAGGTACTACCTCCGCAACGAGAAGGTGGTCGCGGAGTTCGACCGCGAAGAGACGGATATCATTCTCGAGAACCGCCCTCCTGAGCGGTTGCCCACCGCGGTGCTCGCCAAGCTCGGCGACCTCGATCTGGAGGAGTACTCCACGGTCTTGGGCCGGAACCTGCTCGCATTGAAGAAGGCCGCCGAGTCGGCTCCGGCCCGATAGTCACCGTTCGTCTCGAGCGACGGTTGGTCAGATTCCCTTGATGACCCACTTGACACCGCGGGTCAAATAATGTATACAAGCAATCATGCAAATACAGGACAAAGGGACTCAGAACCAAGGAGCGGCGCCGACCCGCGACATCAGGCCGCTGCTGGAGATGCACGCGGACATGTGTCAGGCTATGGCCAATCCACATCGGCTGGCCATCATGTATGCGCTGAAGGACGGAGAGAGGTGCGTCGGCGATCTCGCGGCCATCCTCGGGATCTCGGTCCACAACGTATCCCAACATCTGCGCATCCTGCGCGAGCGGCTTCTGGTGCGTGCGCGCAAGGAAGGGCAGACCGTCTACTACTCCGTCACGAATCCGAAGTTCGTACAGGCCTGCGCGTTGATCCGCGAGGGGCTGGTGGAGGAGCACGAGGCGGCGGGGCGATCGCTCCAAGCGGCCGGCCTCCTGGACTCAACCGACACGGTTTCTGGGTAGACCACGGCTCACCGACCTATCTCGGCCAAACACCCGGAAAGGGAGAATGAAGATGCATACGGAAGGTAATGACGGCGGCTCTGGAGATCTCACGTCGCTGCACGGCGACAAGGTGGTCGATGCGCGCGGCACCTCGTGCCCGGGCCCGATCCTGGCGGCCAAGAAGGGCATGCCCGACGTGAAGGTGGGGCAGATAATGGAGGTCCTGGCCACCGACTCCGGCACCCTCAAGGATCTGCCGGCCTGGTCCAAGAAGATGGGCCACGAGTTCCTGGGCTATGTGGATGAGCCCGGCTACATGAAGCTGTTCGTGAGAAGACTCAAGTAGCCATCACGGAGCCCTGGATGGCCGGCGCCGAAGGCTTCTCGCCCAAGATACTGGTCTTTTCGACCAACAACATCTCCGACCCAGGCATCGACTTGGCCGGCAGTTCACACATGCACTACTCCCCGAATGTGGTGGTCATCAGCCTGCCCTGCACGAGTGGGATCAAACCGGTCTGGATCTTGTATGCGGTACAGCAGGGGTTCGATGGGGTCTTCATCGCCGCCGACGGTGAGGAGTGTGCCTATCTGCCCGACTGCAGCGAGCGCACGGCCAAGATCATGGCCGATGCGCAGGCCCTGTTGCAGGAGCGCGGTCATCAGCCCAGGCGGGTCAAGATGGCGGCGGTCTGCTCGGTCTGCGCGGAGCCTTTTACCAACTACATGCACGAGTTCTCCAGGATGCTGGCCGAAATCGGACCGTCCGGAGCGGAGGCGTCATGACGCCTGAAACCGTCAAGGAATACGACGCGCTCGTCGTTGGCGGCGGCATCGCGGGCATGGAATCGGCCCTCAAGTTGGGCGACATGGGCTACCAGGTGCTCCTTGTCGAGAAAGACTCCAGTGTGGGTGGCAAGATGATCCTTCTCAGCAAGGTCTTCCCCACCCTGGACTGCGCCAGCTGTATCTCTACACCCAAGATGGGCGCCACCATCCATCACCCCAACGTCACGGCGCTCACCTATACCGAGGTGGAGAGCATCCGCGGCGACGGCAAGGGGGGACTCCTCGCCCGGATCAAGCAGAAGCCCCGTTACGTGGATGAGGCTGCCTGCACCGGGTGTCGCCAATGCGAGATGGTCTGCAACGTGGCCGTGCCCGACGAGTTCAACGCCGACCTGGTCTCGCGCAGGGCCGCCTACATCCCCTTCCCGCAGGCGGTGCCCAAGAAGGCCGTGTTGGACCGGGCGGGGACTTCACCGTGCACGTTCAACTGCCCGGCGGGCATCAAGGCCCATGGGTACGTGGCTCTCGTCCGCAGCGGGCAGTACGAGAAGGCCTTCGAGTTGATCTGCGAAGCGACGCCGCTGGTCGGCGCCCTGGGAAGGGCCTGCTACGCGCCCTGCGAGGCGGAATGCACGCGGGGCGGACTGGAGGGTCCGCTCTCCATCCGTAGGCTAAAGCGCTTCATAGCCGACACGCATTACGCGAAGGAGCGGCCGCCTGTCGAGATCCCGCCCTGGAACGGCAAGCGGGTGGCCATCGTGGGCTCGGGTCCGGCCGGCTTGACGGCGGCCTGGCACCTTGCCCGCGGGGGCTACAAGGTGACCATCCACGAAGCGGCATCGCAGCCGGGCGGCATGATGCGTCTGGCGCTGCCCCCGTATCGCCTTCCCAACGAGGTCGTCGATGAAGACGTGGCCAACGTCACGGCCGTCGGCGTAGATATCGTCACCGACTCACGCGTGGAAGACCTCGAGGCCCTGAAGACCGAGGGCTACGACGCGGTGTTGCTGGCCATCGGCACCCATCAGGCAACCAGGCTGCGTGTTCCGGGAGAGGACCTCGCCGGTGTACTCCGAGCGGGGGACTTCCTCAAGGCCGCCAAGCTGGGCGAGGATCTCGATGTGGAGGGCAAGCGCATCGTGGTGATCGGCGGCGGCAACGTGGCTATCGACGTGGCCCGCACGGCCCTTCGTCATGGGGCCTCCACCGTACAGGTCGTGAGCCTCGAATCGCACGAGCAGATGCCCGCGCACCCTCAGGAGATAAGCGAAGCGGCGGCTGAGGGCGTGATCTTCAAGGACTCGTGTGGAGTGGCCTGGTTCGAGGGCGGCGAATCCGTGGAAGGCGTGCAGCTGCTTCAGTGCGTATCTGTCTACGACGAGCAAGGGCGTTTCAGCCCCCAGTACGGCGAGGGCCCCATCGGGAGCATCCCCTGCGACGCGGTGGTGGTGGCGGCCGGCATGCGGCCCGACTCAGGGGCGTTCGGGTTGCCGGTGAACGCCTCCGGCACCATCCGGGCGGATGAGGGCACCCTCCAGACCGGCGTTCCACACGTGTTCGCGGCGGGCGACGTGGTCACCGGTCCCTCCATGATCACCACGGCCGCGGGACAGGGTCGCAGAGCGGCGTTCATGATCGATCGCTGGCTGCAGGGCGAGCCGCTCGACCCGGCGGAGTTCGACGGCGCGCTCCCCGTGGTCGACAGAGACGCCGTCTTGACCCGGCAGGCGGAGCACAGTCGCATCGAGCCCCTGTACCCGCCGGAGACCGGCAGGCTGGGACCGGGTGAGTTCTATCCCGACGAGGAGACTCTGACCGAGGAGGAAGCCCTCGTGGCTGCCGGTCGGTGCCTCGACTGTGGGGTGTGCTCTGAGTGCGGCCAGTGTGTCGCCGCATGTCCAGCCGACTGCATCGACCTGCGGATGCCGGGCCGGGAGTTCGAGGCGGAGGTAGGCGCCGTGATCCTCGCCACCGGTTTCACTCTCTTCCCGGCCGACGCGAAGCCGCAGTACGGATACGGCCGGCACAAGAACGTCATCACGGGCATGCAGATGGATCGGCTGCTGGCTCCCACCAGGCCCTACAACGCCGTGGTCCGGCCCGGTGACGGCAGGATACCGGAAAGCATCGCCTACATCCTCTGCACCGGTTCGCGCGACGAGACGGTCGACAACCCCCTGTGTTCCAAGATCTGCTGCATGTACTCCATCAAGCAGAACCAGCTCATCATGGGCGCTCTACCCCTGGCCGACGTCACCGTCTACTACATGGATGTCCGTTCGGTGGGCAAGGGGTACGACGAGTTCTACGAGCAGGCCAAGGCCATGGGAGCCAGTTTCGTGCGGGGTCGCATCTCGGAGATCACCGAGAAGGAGGGCGGCAACCCGGTGCTGCACTACGAGGATATCGAGAGCGGAGGCGGGATGGCCGATGCCGAGCACGACCTGGTGGTACTCGCCGTGGGTGTGCAACCGAGCGCCGGGGTGCTTGACCTGTTCCCGGACGGGGCTCCCTCCCTCGACGATCACTGCTACGTGCGTGAATCCGATGAGGATCTCGACCCCGGCCGCACGGATGTGCCCGGGGTCTTTGTGGCGGGGTCGGCCGCGGGTGCCAAGGACATCCCCGACTCGATCCTGCATGCCGGTGCGGCGGTGGCCCAGGCGGCCGCCTACCTGGAGAGAGGGAAGGAGTCCGTGTGAACGAAAGCGGAGGCTCCGGGAGCAGGCGGATCGGCGTCTACGTGTGCCAGTGCGGCGGCAACATCTCCGACTACGTCTCGGTGGACGACGTCGTGGCCGCCGTCAAGGACGAGCCCGGCGTTGTAGTGGCCCGCACTGCCATGTTCACGTGCTCGGACGCCACTCAGCAGGAGATCATCAACGACATCCAGGAGCAGAAGCTCGACGGCATCGTAGTGGCTTCTTGCTCGCCGAAGCTTCACACCTTCACGTTCAGGGACATGTCCAAACGTGCCGGGCTGAATCCCTACGAGTACAGTCAGGTGAACATCCGGGAGCAGTGCTCCTGGACGCACACCGACGACAAGGTGGGCGCGACTGAGAAGGCGGCGCGCCTGGTCCGGGCCGGCATCGCCCGCACCAGACTGACCCAGCCTCTCGAACCCATCGTGGTGGAGACCATCCCCAAGGTCGTCGTGGTCGGGGGCGGTGTCGCCGGTATGCGCGCCGCTCTGGGGCTGGCGGAGATAGGGCTGGCGGTCTTCTTGGTGGAGAGGGAGGCGGACCTTGGCGGCTGGGTGGCCGGCTTCGCGGAGATGTACCCGCACGGAAAGGACGGCCGGGCTTTGGCCACCCGTCTCGAGGAGAGGATCCGGCGGCACCCCGGGATCACCGTGTTCACCGAGGCGGAAGTCGTGGGCAAGTCGGGCAGTTTCGGCAACTACGAGGTGAGCATCCGCGTGGGTCAGGGGCGACCCGAGACGGCCGGGCCCGACGACACCGCGTCGCAGACGGCCGGGCCCGACACCACCGCGCCCGAGACGACCGGGCCCGAGACGATCACCGTGGAGGCCGGATCCATCGTCGTAGCCACGGGGTTCGACTCCTACGAGCCGGAACTGGGCGAGTTCGGCTATGGGCTCGACGGTGTGCTCACGCTACCCGAGTTCAAGCGGCAGGTCGAAGCCGGCGAAGGCTCGCTCTCGTACAACGGGAAGCCGGTGCGGACCATCGTCTACATCTACTGCGTGGGCAGCCGGCAGCCAGAGGGTAACGAGTACTGCTCGCGCTACTGTTGCACGGCGGCCATCCACAGCTCGTTGCAGGTGGCGGCGAAGACCGCCTCTTCCGGTGCGGCGGCCGGAGCAGCCGCACCGCGCATAAGCCAATACCATCTCTACCGCGATGTCCGCTCGTACGGCAAGTATGAGCTCCTTTACAACGAGTCGAGGGAGAAGGGCGATCTCTACCTACGCTTTCCGGATGACGAGCCGCCTGTTGTGGCCGAGGCTTCCGTGGGCGGTGGCGCGGGCGGAAGGGTCGCGACGGACAGCGGCGGCCAAGGCCATCGCCTCACCGTCACCACTCGCGACCTGCTGACCGGCGGCGCCGAACTCGTCATCCCCGCCGACCTGGTGGTGCTGGTCACGGGCATGGTGCCGCGCGGGAACGACGAGCTGGTGAGAGCCCTCAAGCTGCCGGTGGGCAACGACGGCTTCTTCAACGAGATCCACCCCAAGCTGCGCCCGGTGGAGACCGTGGTCGACGGGGTGCTCATCTGCGGCGCCTGCCAGAGCCCCAAGAACTCCGCGGAGGCGGTGGCCTCGGGTCTGGCGGCGGTCACGCAGAGCGCCTCGATCCTGAAGCGGGGCTATGCCGAGCTTGATCCGCTCATCGCCGTCGTCGACCCCAACGCCTGTGAGTGGTGCGGTCTCTGTCTGGAGGCCTGCCCATACGACGCGCCCCGTCGGATGGAAGAGGGCGGCAAAGAGGTCGCCTTCATAGACCGGGCGGCCTGCAAGGGCTGCGGCGGCTGCGTGCCGGTCTGTCCCAAGGACGCCATCGACCTGCTGGGATACACCGACGCTCAGATCCGCGCCATGATCGACGGCCTTCTCCAGGAGCTGACGCCATGCCAGACGTGATCCACATGCCCGATCGGGCCGTCGGCCACGCCGACGGCCACACTGTAGGCCGGGGCGTCGGCTACGCGGCCGGTCACGCCTCAGGCCGCCGATCCGGCCGGGACGTCCGGGAGATCATCCGCGACGAGCACCTCATGCGCCGTCCCATCCTGGAAGCGCTGGCGGCAGGGCCCCTCACAATCCCCCAGATCGCTGAGGCCATCGGACGCCCGACCCACGAGGTCGTGTACTGGGTGATGGGGATGCGCAAGTACGGCCATCTGACCGAGATCAAGGAGGCCGACGACGACGGCTTCTACCTCTATCAGGGCGTGGAGAAGGAGGACGGATGAGCGCCGGAGCCGACGGAGCCACCCTTGTCGAACCCGGACTGGCGAGTCGTGTGGGGGCCCATGAGGAGTTCAACGCCTCCGCCTGCATGAACTGCGGGGTCTGCACGGCCGTCTGCCCCATGGGCATAGAGGCGTTACCGCGTACGCTCTTCCGCTATGTGCTCCTGGGCATGGAGGATCAGGTGCTCGAGCAGATCGAGAGCGTCTACTCCTGTCTTCTCTGCAGGATGTGCGAGGTCAACTGCCCTGCCGGCGTGCATATCGCGGAGAACGTCAGGTCGCTACGCCATCACATCAACCGCACCATGTTCGGGTTGTAGGGGAGAGGACATGCCACTACCCACCGGAGAAGTCATCGGTATCCTGGCGGACAATCTGCGCATCCGCGGGTCGGTGCTACCCATCTCCAAGCGGAGGGTGACCCGGTGGGCGCGAGGTCTGGACCTCCCGCACGGTGGGGAGACGGTTCTCTACACGGGGATGATGTACCAACTCATCCCCTACATCGAAGGGCTCGTCAAGGCCGAGAAGCGGCTCGGCGACTCTCCGCTCGCCAAGCTGACGTGGCTTGGGCGCAAGATCAACCGAGTGGTCAACATCAGCGCCTTCATGGCCCGTCCATCGGCGAAGCTGAGAGCGGTCTACAACGAGGTACCGGTGAACGTGGCCCTGCTCCTCAAGGAGGCGGGGATAGAGTTCGGTTATCTCTACAAGGATGACCTGTACTCCGGCGCGCTCGCCCACGACCTGGGCGCCGACGAAGTGGTCGCCGACCACGCCCGCAACGTCTACGAGGTGCTGAGGAGGCGGGGAGTCCGCCGGATCATCACCATCGACCCGCACACCACCAACATGCTGCGGTCCGTCTATCCCAAGCTCATCCCGGGCTACGACATCGAGGTCAAGAGCTATCTCGAGGTGCTGGCCGAAAGAGAGCTTGTGCCGCGGACGAACCTGTCGGGAGAGGTCGTCATACACGATCCCTGTGTCTTCGCGCGCTACGAGGGCGTCATCGAGGAGCCGCGCAGGTTGCTCGCGGCGACCGGCCTCACATTGAGGGAGCCGGAGAAGTCCGGCCGCATGACCTGGTGCTGCGGCGGCCCGGTCGAGTCGCTCTACCCCGAGAAGGCCGAGGCGAACGCCCGTAGACGGGTGGAGCAGCTTCAAGAGGCGGCCCGCGAGGCGGACGGGGTGCCGGGCTGGGAGGTCGCGCCGGAAGTGGCAACGATGTGTCCCATGTGCTTCGTGAATCTCACGGGCGCGGCGCCTGAGAATGTCGCGTTCCACGATGCCTCTCACTACTTGCGACGCGCGTTCGTATCCTGATCCGTCGGCATGAGGAGGAGACAAGTGGATACCACCAAGAAGACCATCATCCTGTTCAGCGGCGACTTCGACAAGGTCATGGCGGCGCTCATCATCGCCAACGGCGCCTCGGCGATGGGGGACGACGTCACCATCTTCTGCACCTTCTGGGGACTCAACATACTCCGGAAGACCGGCGGACCGAGGTCGAAGGGGGGCGGCAAGAAGACGATGCTTCAGTCGATGTTCGGGCGCATGATGCCCAAGGGCACCAGGAAGCTCGGCCTCTCGAAGATGAACTTCGCGGGCGCGGGCGCGCCCCTGATGAGGAAGGCCACCAAGGACGTCGGCGGGATGTCCCTCGAAGATCTCTTCGAGAGCGCACGGGAACAGGGCGTGAAGTTCGTGGCCTGTACCCTGTCGATGGACACCCTGGGCTTCAGGAAGGAAGAGCTCATCGAGGGCATCGAGTACGCGGGAGTGGCATCGTATCTCGGCGAGGCCGACGAAGCGAACGTCAACCTGTTCATCTGAGCCTCAGCCGCGGACTCAGCCGCCGCTCTCGCCTCTCACCTTCGCCACCGCCTGCATGGCGTGATCGGCCAGCCTCCGCATCGCCGCCGCCCTCTGATGGAGAGACTCGGCCATGAGTTGCAACGCCTCGATGCCTTGTTCCGTGATGACGTACACCCGGCGGCTCGGGCCCGCTTCGGGGGTCTGCCAGGACGAGCTCACCAGCCCCTGCTCTTCGAGAGACCTCAGTAGGCGATACATACTTCCCGGGTCGATGCAGACAAGGTCGGCGGCAAGAGCATGTATCTGTTCGACCAGGTCGTACCCATGGGTGGTCGATTCGGCCAGGGAGGCCAGTATGGAAGTCTCGAGCACCGAACGCCGGTAGCGGCCGCCCCCGGGGCCTCTCTCGCCAGGACCCTCGCATGAGGCCGGACCGGCCCGCCTCCTACCTCGACCCCGGACTCCACCCCGCTCAGGACTCATGTCTCTGTGCGACCTTTCCGCCATTCGATATGCCGAAGACGTAGTCGTCTATGGCCTCACCCAGGGCCGCCGCCGCGTGGTTGGAGCAGTGCTGCTTGGCCTCCGGCAGGCCGCCCAGTGCCACCATGATATCAACGTCGTCGAGTTCATAGGCCTCGTCGACACCGAGACCGGTCGCCGCACGCGGGGTCCCCCACCATGCCTATGCTGTCGGCATCCTCGAGCTCGCCCACATTGCGCGGATGCAGGAAGTGCTCGAGCACTAGTGGTCGCACACGTTCTCCCCGGTCACGAGCGCATCATCCAGGAACTGACGGACGACCGTCTCCGGCTCCGCCATCGGCGCGCCGGTGACCACGCTCACGCCTTGTTCCGTGAACAGCTGTTGGGCCCGTGAGCCCATGCCGCCGGCGATGATGTGACTGGCCCCTTTGTCGGCCAGCCAGGCCGGAAGCAGGCCGGGTTCATGTTCGGGCGCGGGGATGATGGTCATGTTCAGCACCCGCTTGGAGGCCTTGTCGACGTCTATGAGGGTGAATTCCTGGCAGTGGCCGAAGTGGGGGCAGAGCAGTCCGTCGCTTGTCGGCACCGCGAAGCGCATGACGGAGTCGGCATCCTCAAGCGCCCGCACATCCTGTGCAACCGCCTCGCCTTGGGCCGCCGTGGCTGCGGTCTCGCCACCGGCGCTCGCGCCCGTACAGGTCTCGCCCGTCTCAAGCGCGAGGATGGGCTCCACCGCCTTGGCGAATTCCTGCGCCGCGGGGCTCTTGGAATAGTGGTAGATGTAGGGTTTCCCGGAATCGCCGGCTTCGACGATCGCTGGATCGAGCGGCACGCTGGCCAGGAAGGGTACGCCGGCTTTCACCGCCATGTCGGCGCCTCCGCCCTTGCTGAACACGTGGGTCACCTCTCCGCAGTTGGGGCAGACGAACCCTGCCATGTTCTCGATCACGCCAAGGACCCGGAGGTCAAGGAGCTCGCAGAACTTGATGGAGCGACGCACGTTCGCGAGGGCGGTCTCCTGCGGCGTCGTGACGATGACGGCTCCGTCCATCTTCCCGATGGCCTGGCAGACCGCCAGCGGCTCGTCACCCGTGCCCGGAGGGGAGTCGATGATCAGGTAGTCGAGGTCGCCCCACTCGACCTCCCCCAGGAACTGCTCGATGGCGACGGCCTTCATGGGACCGCGCCATACCACTGCCCCGTCACGCTCTCCCAGCAGAAAGCCGATGGACATCACCTTGAGATTCTCGCCCACCGGGATCGGCAGCAGGGCCTCGCCCTCCATCGCCACCGGAGCGTCGTTGAGGCCCAGGAGCTGCGGAACGGTCGGGCCGTGCAGATCGACGTCGAGCAGCCCGACCTGCCTGCCCTCGAGCGCCAGCGCTGTGGCCAGGTTGACCGACACCGTGCTCTTGCCCACCCCGCCCTTGCCGGACAGGACGATGATCTTGTGTTTCACTTTGGCCATCCTGGCCTTGACCAAGGGCGCCCGCTCGTTGCCCTGATGTGCGCAATCCATGTCTACTCCTCTGTTTTCTCGAGCCTGTCTTGCAAGATCTTCCACATATCCCGTATCTGATCGGCGACGGGACTGCCGCCGTGCTCCACGATGCTCTTGCCCTCCACCTGGGCCTTCACGACCGCGGTATCGTAGCTGAGTTCGCCCACCACGGGTAGGCCGCGGGCCGCGCAGACTTCGCGGATGCGTCCGGCCATGTCCGGGTTCAGGTCGGCCTTGTTGATACAGACCGCCAGGGTCAGGCCGAAGCCCTGCACCAGTTCGGCGGCCCGCTCGAGGTCGTGGGCTCCCGAGACGGTCGGCTCGGTGACGGCGAGCACCAGGTCCGCCCCGGTCACTGACGCTATCACCGGGCAGCCGATACCGGGCGGGCCGTCCACCAGAACCAGGGCGGCGCCGGTCTCTTGCGCCAGCGAGGCTGCTCGTTCCCTCACCAGGGTGACGAGCCTGCCGGAGTTCTCGCCACCGATGTTGAGCCGGGCGTGCACGAGGGGGCCGTGGCGCGTATCGGAGATGAACCACTCTCCGCGCTCGGCGTCTGACATCTCCACCGCACCCGAGGTGCAGACGCGGACACAGAGCCCGCATCCCTCACACGCTATCGGTTCGATGGCATAGACCGTTCTGCCATGACCATCCACTGTGAGGCGGATGGCGTCGAAACGGCAGTGATCCGCGCAGTCGCCGCAGGCGCTGCACCGATCCGGGATGATACGGGCCTCCTTACCCGACATGAAGGCCTCGCGGTGTATCAGCTCGGGCTCCAGAACCAGGTGTAGGTCTGCCGCGTCGACATCGCAATCGGCGAGTACCTCCGCGGGGGCGAGGGTCGCGAGCGCGGCTACCACGCTCGTCTTGCCGGTGCCTCCCTTGCCGCTCAGAACCACCAACTGCTTGGGTGTGGGCTCCGAGGCGGTCTCTCGGAGTACCGAGGCGGTCTCTCGGAGTACCGAGGTGGTCGGCGTAGGTTCGTGTCCCGGGGCGCTCATGTCGTGACCCTCTCGTGGGTCCGCGTCCTGAGGTCGGAGGCCAAAGCCCGTAACGTGGAGGTGAAGGACGCATCCCCGGCGGCGAAGATCTCGCCCCGCGAACAGGCCTCGGCTATGCGCCGGTCATCGGGGATCCTGAGGAGCACCGGGACGTTCTCAGCCGCGCAGTAATCATCCACACGCTCGTCTCCGATACCCACGCGGTTGATCACCACCCCGCAGGGGATGGACATCTGGCGGGCCGTCTGCACCGCTAACACGAGATCGTGCAGTCCGAAAGGAGTGGGTTCTGTGACAAGGACCGCGAAGTCTGCGTCGCGCAAGGCTTCCACGGCGGGACAGGCCACCCCCGGAGGCGCATCGATGATGACGGTATCGAGAGGGGGAGCCGTACGCAGGTCTTTGACGGACTGGATGACCGGCGTAGAGCGGGCTTCACCGATGTTCAGCCGGCCCCAACGGAAGTAGACGCCCCCGACCATCCCCGAACCGACCATGCCGATCTCGCGCTCGCTCTCCGACATAGCCTCCTCGGGACACACGTAGGCGCACACCCCGCAGGCATGGCATAGCTCAGGGAGGAGAAGGGGCGGCCCGGGTAGCGCGAGCAGCGCATGGAACTCGCAGGCCCGGGCGCAAAGGCTGCAGCCGGTGCAGGCATCCTGGTCCACGACAGGGACCAGCGTACTCACCGGCTCCGTGGAATCGAAACGAGGCTTGAGGTACAGGTGACAGTTGGGCTCCTCCACGTCGCAGTCGAGGAGCCCAACGGATTGTTCGTAGGCAAGCGCCGTGGCCAGGTTGACCGACAGGGTCGTCTTACCCGTGCCACCCTTGCCGCTGGCGACGGCGATTTTCACTGGCGTCGTGGCTCCTACCAGTGGCCGTCGACGTCTGCCGCCGGCGCGAGGTCGAGCGTGCCTTCCTCGAACTGGTTCAGCACTTCGTCGACCCGGCCGCCGGAGGTCAGGTAGACCTCTATGCCCCCGGCCTTCAGGGCCCGGAAGGCCTTCGGCCCGCAGTGGCCGCTGATGAGGACGGTCGCGCCGCTGTCGATCACAGATTGCGCGGCCTGAATACCCGCACCCTGGGCCGCGTTCCTGCCGGCCTGGTTGTCGATGGTCTGCACAGTGCGCTCAGGCAGATCGACGACAAGCAGATGCCGGCCTCTCCCGAAGCGTTGATCCACAGCGCTCGACAGATCCGGCCCCGCCGCGGTGATGGCGATCTTCACTTGAAGCTCCTCTCGTTGCTCGTCACGTTACGTCGTTCGACTACCTTGATTGCCGCGACACCCGGCATTCTTTCCTTGGCCTCGTCCCATGCCGCGTCCGCCTCCGGGGCCTTGCCCGCGTCCTATGCCGCCGCCTCGCGGTCCTTGCCTGCAACCTGGGCTTTGGCGCCCGCGACTCTGGCTTGGCAGCCTGTCTACGCCGGCATCGGGACCTGCTGGGTCCCAAGGGCCACTCTTCTTGCGGTCCAAGACGTAGGTGGCGATCGCGAAAAGCCCGGACAGCGCCTTTTCCACAAGGTCCAGCCGGGAGGTCTTGGCTGCGTCCGGAGGAGAATCCGTCTCTGCGGTCCTCGCGACCGCACCAGTGGGGCGCGGGGAAGTCTGGGTCCAGGTCTGCTGCGGATGTCCGGTCTCGACGCGGGTCCCGGGAGAGACGTCAGAGACTCCCTGGGCGGTCTCCACCGGTTCGACCGAGATGATGGCGCCCGTGAGGCACACGTCGA
>Ga0123328_1003072_pt1 | contig 14477 bp, 7 predicted proteins | sample BioC12SIPDNA_2_FD_89702 | JGI IMG/M metagenome (GOLD analysis project Ga0123328, IMG submission 89702) | Anaerobic biogas reactor microbial communites from Washington, USA - Biogas_R1_A C12 SIP DNA | ecosystem: Engineered > Bioreactor > Anaerobic > Unclassified | place: Washington, USA...
CTTTGGCGCCGCCTGCGGCCCTCGACTGTGCTCGGGCCAGGACGTCGCTCCAACGTGTGGCACGCCTCACCACCAATGTGACGTGCGCCCGCAGAAAGCCATCTGGTGCAAAACGGCTTGACCTCATTCCTCAGGGGGGCCATAATACAGTTGACAGGTGCGATTCGGCCGAGAGAGGAGCCGGGACGATGCGTACGACAAAGTCCCGGGTCAGACTCTACTCCTTGATTGGCTCCCCCGACGTGGGTCCGACCCGGCGTGCATTCACGGTGATTGAGCTGCTGATCGTTGTGACGATCATCATCATCCTGGCGGTGATGCTGGTGGCCACGTGGCCGATGGTCAAGGAGCGGATGGTGGAGTTGCACTGCCGGACGAACCTGTCGAAGTGTCACAAGATCATGTGCGAGTACGGGGCGAACAACAACGGCTTTCTGCCGCCGGCGACCGGATCGGGCACCAACGGGTGGACTAACTTCTACAAGGGCGGCAGCGGCTCGAAGAACTACGTCGTTGTGGAACTGAAGGACTACGGGGCCAGCGCGGACATCTTCATGTGTCCGGCCTTGCCCTCCTACGACGACGAGGACTCCTCGACGCGCAGGCAGTGGGAGAATCCGACCGGCGGCGTCAGCGTGTCCGGTTACTCCCTGTTCATCGGCTTCTGGCCGTGGAACCGCAACACCACCGGCGACATCAACTCAACCTGCGAGCAGTGGCATGCGTCGCTCCTGCCGAACGCCAGAAAGAAAGCCCTGCGGATCGATTCTCCCGGGAATCCGCCGATCATGGCCGACGAGATGAACTACGACACGAGCCGGGGGTGGCAGGGGTTCTATCACCTTCGCAACCGGGAGGACTACGTCAGCTCGTCGAATTCGTCCATTGTGTATGAGCCCGGCGGGGGCGGTCACACGCTGTTTCTGAGCGGGGCGGTGGACTGGTTCACCTGGGAGGAGCTCAAGGCCGAGGCCGAAGCCGAGGACCATACGCCGCAGATACCGTTCTATCCGCATGACAGTTTCTCTCGCAAGGGGTTCGCGGGCTGGAAACCGCGCGACGACCAGGTGGGGGCGGACGACTGACGAGGTCTCCAGGCGATCGGGTGCGAGGGGAATTGTCTTGGCCCTGGGGCCGCAAGCCGTTTACACTGGCATGCTCCTGTGCCGACCCGTGAAAAGTCGCGGTGGAGACGCTGGGCATGCGGACGATTTTCCTGTCGTTGGCGGTCGCCGGTCTGCTCTGTGCGTCTGCGCCGGGCCAGTCTCGCGACGTCCGTTTCGACGAGAACGCCGCCTACGAGCTGGACATCGTCACCTGGACGGCCGACCGGGAGACCGAGGGGTTGACCTGGCAGTGGCTGGTCCAGGAATACCAGCGATTCCGTCCGAACGTGCGCGTCCGCAAATCGATCCAGTCGAACCAGACCTACCAGCAGTGGGCGACTACGCAGTTCGTCTCCGGGACGGCGCCGGACATCATGCAGTCGTTTGCCTGGGTGGCGCACCAGTGGGGGGCCGAGCAAGGCTACCTGACGCCTCTGCGGCGGCACCTGAACAGCCCCAACCCGCACGATTCCCGCGACCCGACGAAATACCGGACGTGGATGGACGGCCTGTACGAAGAGCTCCTGGAGCTGAATGCCGATCCGTACACGGGCGACATCTGGACCATACCGATCAACCTCAACACGCAGCGGTTCTACTACAACAAGCGCATCTTCAAGAACTACGATCTGAAGGTTCCCGAGACATTCAGCGAGCTGGGCCGCGTGTGCCGGCAGGTACGTGAGCGGTCGGGCGGCGCGATCGTGCCGATGGCCATGGCGAACACCGGAGCGTGGCTGGACTACCTCGGGGCGGGCGTCAACGCCCACCTGATCGCCGACTACGACATGATCAAGCCGGACTACTCCGTGACGGAGAACGAGGTGCTGGTGGCGGCGCTGCGCGGCATGTGGAACGCCGACACGGACGGGATGTACTCGTTCCACCAGTTCCTGAAGCAGATGAACGACGAGGGCTGGTTCCAGGAGGGCTGGACCGGCTTCGACACGAACCAGGCGGACAACCTGTTCACCAACGGCAAGGCCGCCATCATCCGGGAAGGCTACTGGATGAAGCAGGGGTTCGAGAAGCGGATTGCCGGCGAGTTCGAGTTCGGCATCATGCGCGAACCGATCATCGACGCGGAGTTCACGCGGCAGTTCGGGGGCCGGAACCTCGGTCGCATGCTGGAGATGATGGGCAGCTACGGCAGCGAGCTGGCGGTGACGCAGAGTTGCGTGGACCGCGGCCGGCTTCCGGCGGCCATCGATTTCCTTCAGTGGATGACCAGTCCGGAGGTGGCGCTGAAGGTGTCGCAGATGCGCGGTTCGATGCCGTCGACGCGCGACCTGGATGCGTGGCTGCCCGACGAGGTCATGGTCTTCAAGCCCGAGGTCGGCGGGCGGCCGGGCGGCCCCATCTTCTACAACATGGACAAGGCCATGCAGGATTGCTTCCAGAAGGTGGCGCCGCTCTACACGACGGGCGACATGGAACTGGGCGAACTGAAGGCGTTCATGGGGCGGTTTCAGGACCGGTTCGTCCAGATCAAGCTCCGAACCGTCCAGGAAAGCACCCACACGGGCCTGGCCACGGGCGCGCGGCTCTACGCCCAGTTCATGATCCGGCAGGACGACCTCTCCCGGCGCATCGCCGAGGCCCGGTCTGCAGGGACGCCCACCGAAATGCTCGTGGAGCAGCGGCGCCGCGTTCTCGTGGATGCCGCCACGACGGCCGACAATGTCAAGGAGAACGAGGCCGTCGTGATGGCCCTGGTCGAGGCGGCCTATCCCGAACAGGGCGCCGCCGGATATCGCCATCGTCCGCTGGTCAGCGACTCGGCGGCGCGGCTGATTCAGCAGGCGGCCATGGCGGTCGTGGGCCTGCTGCTGGCCGTCGTGGCCGTCGTGCTGATGCGCAAGGGCCGCATCGCACGTATCATCGGGTATCCCGAGAAGAGCGTCTACGCCTTCATTCTTCCGACGCTGCTGTTCGTCCTGGCGTTCAGCTACTACCCGGCCATGTCGGGCATCTACCACGCCTTCACACGATGGGACGGCAGCGGTGTGGACGAGTTCACCGGTCTGGCCAACCTCCGCGAGATGCTCACGGACCAGATCCTGGCCGTCTCGGCGGCGAACCTCCTCTGGATGATCGTGGCTTTCTTCATCAAGCTCGCGCCGCCGCTCATTTGCGCCGTCGTACTCTACCACGTGGCCAGCGCCCGCCTGCGGCACTACTTCCGCATCATGTTCGTCCTGCCGATGATCGTCCCGTCCATCGTGTACTGGATGGTCTGGAAGCTGCTCTACAAGCCGGCTCCCTCGGGCATCTTCAACCAGATCCTGATTCCTCTGGAGACCTGGCTGCGCAACGCGGGGCTGGAGGTGCAACTGTCGCACAACTGGATCGCCGATCCGCGGACGGCACTCGGGGCGGTCATCTTCCTGGGATTTCCGTGGGTCGGCACGCTGGGCGTGCTGATCTACCTGGCGGGCCTGGAGAACATCGACCCGGGCCTGTTCGAGGCCGCCGACATGGACGGCGCGGGGTGGCTCCGCAAATTCTGGTACATCGAACTGCCGCTGCTGATGCGACAGGTCAAGCTCAACCTCGTCCTTGGCATCATCGGCACCATCCAGGGATACGGCACGATCCTGTTCCTGACCCAGGGCGGGCCGGCGTTCTCGACGACCGTTCCGGGCTACCAGATGTACGACGAAGCGTTCAAGCAGATGCGGATGGGCTATGCCAGCGCCATCGGCCTGGTGATGTTCCTGGTGATTCTGGCGGCGACCATGACGACCAGCCGGGCCGTCAAGCCGCAGGACTGAGCAGGGGAGGCTGCGCGCACAGGATGTCGGCACTGAGGCACATCGTCGCGATGCTTGCCGCGGGACTGTTCGCAGTCGCGATGGCCGCAGGCTGTGCGCGCGATGCCGCCGACGAGGGGACGCCGGAGGACTGGCTCGAGGATGGGCGCCACAGCGAGCGCGAAGGGGCCTACTACCAGGAGCAGCGCGAAAACGCGCCGCTGGGGGCCCTGGAGTATTACGAGAAGTACCTTGACGCCGTGGGGGAGCGGGCCCAAGAGCGGGAACAACTCGTCCGCAAGGTCCAGTGGCTTCGCATCGTCAAGCTGATGTCGGCCGACCATTTCCAGGGCAAGGCCGACTACGCCGCGGCGACGCGGGCCCTGGAGGAGTTCCGTCGAGCGTATCCGGACGACGACCGTGCGGCCATGGCGCTGTTCCTGCTGGCGGTGGCCAAGGAGTCGGACGTGGACCGGCCCGCCATGGCCGAGGCCATCGCCCTGTACCGCCGATTCATTGCCGACTATCCCGAGCACGACCTCGTGCCCGAGGCGTGGCTCCGTATCGGGCATTGCTACGAGTTCGATCTTCGCGGTCCGGAGAATCCCGGCGGGCCGAAGCTCCAGGAGGCCGTGGACACCTATACCGCCCTCATCGAGCAGTTCGGCCCCACCGACGAGGCCGTGGCGGCGGCGCCTCTGATGACGCGTCTGGCCGTCGAGCAGGCGATCTACAACAAGGCGACAATCCTGGATCTGCACCTGGCCGCCAAGGCCGAGGGCCACGAGGCGGCAGTCCTTTACGGCCAGGCGGCGGAGTGCTACCGCCGGCTGACCGGGCCGGTGTTCTTCGACCAGGTGCGGTTCACCAAGTTTCAGTTCGTGACGTTCCGCCTCGGGACGCTCCTGGCCGAGAAGCTGGGGCGGCCCGAGGAGGGCAAACGTGTGCTTCGCGGCATGGCCGACCGCTGGAGCGACAGTCCGTGGTTCGGCCGCGTGAAGGCCAAGATCGAGGAGATCGACCGTCGCGCGGCCGAGAGCGGCGCGACCGGCCGGTAGGCAAGGTCTTCCCCCCACGGCGGTCGTCGCCGTGGGGCGTGGCGACAGGAATGCCAGCGTATATGGGCAAAGTGATTCGCTATGTTCTCGACGAATTCCCGAAGGTCACCTTCCTGCTGGTGATCGGCGCGTTCATTCTGTTTCCGATGTACATGATGATCTCGATCAGCTTCATGACGCCGGCCCAGCTGGAGCGGTTTCCCTGGTTTCCGCGGGAGCTTCCGGTGCCTGAAGAGCTGGAGGCTCCGAGAGCGGGAATGCTGGAGATTGAGCCGGCGACGCTGGAGATTCAGGCTGTCGGCGCTGCGGCCCGGAAGATCACCGTTCCGGTGGATCGTCGGTTCTACCTGGACCTGCCGGGCGTTGACGGCTCGCAGATGAGTTGGCGTGTCGCCCCCGGGTCCGACGGCGCGGCATCCACTGTGGCCTGGTACCGCGCGGCCGACGTGTACGCCGTGGAGTCGGCCCCCGACGGGTACCTGGTTCGTGGGCAGCCGTTTGCCGCTCCCGAAGGTTTCACGTCGCTGCTGCCGGGCCTGCACCGCCGGTCGCTGGCCCTGGGCGAACTGCGCATCGTGGACGCGGGGCTCGTTCACGCACAGGCCGCGCTGCGGTCGGCGGACCTGGCGCCGCGCGCGACCGACGAGGTGTCTCGCCGCGAGCGGCAACGCGATGCGGTTGTCCGATTCCTTCAGGCCGAACGCTGCCTGGACCTCGCCAGCCGTGCGATGCGGCGGGCCGAGGAGCACGGCCGCGAGGCCGCGCAGCGGATGGTCCCGGTCGGCGACGATCTGGCGGCCGCTGCGAAGAAGCTCGAACGTCTGCGGCTGCTGATACGGCGGACGTCCGATCGTATCCGGGATTACTACACGCAGCACGAGGCCGAGGGCAGGGCCGCGGCCGAAACGATCGTCGAGCAAGTGGCCGCGGGCGAAGCGTTCAAGGTCGATCAGGGCGAGGCCGTGGCCGTCCTGCTGTGCGACCGGCCCGCCACCGTGACACGAGTCCCGGGCCGGGCTACGGTGCGCACCGAGTGGCAGTACGAGGCCCGACGCCGCCGGCCGCTGACGATTCGGCCGCTGATCGACGCGGAGACCGTGTCCCGCACGCCGCCGCCTGCCGGCGCGCCGCTGGCCGAGATGGTCGCGGCGGATGCCATGACGCTTCGGGCCGTCGGCGGCGCGTGGCTCATGCCCGACGGGACGCCGTTGGCCGGATACCTGCCGCCGGGCTTCGAACTGCTTCCCGGCATGGGGCCACCGACCGACGGGCAGGCCAGGGCGGTGGCCGCAGGCGAGCCGGTGGCCCGGGCGACCATGCCCAAAGTGGTTGCGGAACTGGGCGACAACAGTCTGGTGGTCGGCCTCGCCGTGGTGCGCGCCGACGGCAGTTGGCACATTCCGCCCGGCAACGGGCGATGGACCTACAGTACCTACGTGGACCGAGCCGTGCCGTTCGGCGTCCGTCTGGCCGAGGGCGTGCAGCTCGGATCGCCGTCCGCGGCCGGCCGTCGGCCGATTCTGGCCGATCCGGGCGACGTGATCGCGCAGTACTACGTCAACCGCCGCCGCGTGGTGAAGGCTGCGCGGGTGCATCCGGACCGCCGGCGTCTTCAGTGGGTGACGGCGGCCGAGGGGGCGGTCGTGAGTGTGCCGCCTGGATTCGACGACGCGCAGCCGCCGTTGCCGCGACGCGAGGCCGGCGACGTCTGGACGGGTGGCACCGTTCTCGGTGAATTGCGGATGCCCTCGATCGGGGTCGCCATCGAGGACGACACGCTGATCGTCCGCATGAGCGGCTCCGAATGGAGCGAAGGGCAGTGGGAGTACCCGTTGGACGAGTACGAGCCGCTGGAGATCGTCAAGGCCGACGTACCGTCGATGGAGGGCGACGGGCCGTGGACGGTGCAGGACGCATTGGGACCTGACGAAGAGGTGACGGACCGGCTGGCGGAGGCGGCGCGGCGCGTCGTCGAACTGGAAGGGTGTCTGGACGATGCGCACTGGACCGGCGACGCGGCGGAGGCGGCGCGGGTGGAGGCGCTGCTGGTCGATGCGCGACGGGCGCTGGCGTCGGCACGGAAGGCCGCGGTTCCGCCCGATGCGATGTTCGAGGTGCGCGCGCGGCGTCGGGCGACGCTCGACTACGTGAATCAGCAATGGACCCTTGGCGGCAGGCCCTTGCGGATGTGGTACGAAGAGGACGCGCTGTCGCGGGTGCAGAACGCCCTTCAGGACGCGGCGAAGCAGCTCCGCGCGGTCGAGGCGGCGCACGCGGACGATGCGGCGGCACGGTCGGCCCTGGACGCGGCCCGGCGCGATTACGATCAGGCCGTGGCGTGGCTGGAGCGCGTGCTGGCGGCCGAGGGGTTCCTGCCGCTCAGCGGGGAAGGGGAGATCCTCTCGGCCGGCGAGCGGCGCGTTGTCGTGGAGGCCGGCGACGTGCTGGCGCGGCTCCGCGCCGAACCGTCGCACGAGGCCGAAGCCAACTGGGCCGTCCAGACCCGCGCGTCCATGGACGGCGACCGGCTCACCGTGTCGTTCGCCCACGCCCTGGCGCTGCCCGTTCGGGCCAACGTCGTCGCCACGGATGCCGAGGGGCGGCTCAAGACACGGGTCGGCGACGGCCTCTCGATGAAGGATCGTCTGGTGGCGCGCTACTTCACGCCTCGCCGGTTCGACGTGGACAACTACCGCGAGGCCTGGCAGTACGTCAAGGACTACCTCCTGAACACGGTGATTGTCGCCGTGTCGAGCATGGGCCTGGGCATCTTCCTGGCCAGCCTCTCGGCCTTCGTCTTCGCGCGGTTTCACTTCCCGGGCAAGGCCGTCTTCTACGGCATGATCATCATCCTGCTGATGATTCCCGGCGTGCTGAACCTCATTCCGCTATACGTGACCGTGAAGTGGTTCGGCCTGCTCAATCAGCCGCTCAACCTGTTGGGGCGGATCAACGCGATCCTCGTGCTGGTGTTGCCGGCGGTGGCCGGCGGCCAGGTGATGAACGTCTACGTTATGCGCAACAATCTGGAGACGCTGGCCAAGGACCTCTTCGACGCGGCCCGCATCGACGGCGCGAGCAACTGGCAGACCTACTGGCACATTGCCGTGCCGCTGTCGAAGCCGATCATGGGCACGTTGGCCATCTTCGCCCTGCTCAGCCAGTGGAACAACTTCATCTGGCCGTGGGTCGTCATCCGCGAGCAGAAGTTCATGACGGTGACGGCCGGCCTGGCGCTGCTGGAAGGGCAGAACCTGAGCGATTACGGCCTCCAGATGGCCGGCGCCTTCACGGCCAGCATCCCGCTGATCATCCTGTTCTTCTTCATGATGAACCTCTTCATCCGCGGTATGCAGTCCGGGGCCATCAAGGCCTGAGGATGCCATAGGCGTCCTGCCTGCCTGTCCGGCATGGCAAATGGCTTGCCCCTCCGCGTGGCTGTCCCTCGACGGTGTTCGGGAACTGCGTCAAGCCGCCACCCTACGCGCTGGCGTCCGGCACTGGGGGATGTGAACGATCCGCGTTGCCGCTTGCACTTTTCGGCGATGCTATTGACAAGCGTCGCGTCCCACAGTACAAGGGGCGGCTTGCAGGCGGCTCGGGCTCCGGCGGTGATGGACGGGTCGCATTCTCTGGCACATACGGTTAATCAGGAGAGACTCAATGGGTAAGTACGGCCATTACAGCGAGGACGGGCTCGAATATGTCGTCACCACGCCGCACACGCCGCGCGACTGGTTCAACTTCTTCTGGAATCCGACGTACCTCGCCTGCGCCGGGCAGAGCATGAACGGCTGCTCGCTCTACCAGGACGAGGCCGGTGTCGTGACAAACCTGTTCGGCAAGCAGGACATGCGCGAAGACCCGCGATGGATCTATGTCCGCGACAACGACACGGGCGAGTTCTGGAGCGCGGGCTTCATGCCGTGCTTCACCAAACACGACGAGTTCGAGTGCCGCCACGGGTTGGGCTACACGGTCCTCAATACACTGAAGAACGGCATCCGCGTCGAGTTCCGCCTCTTCGTGCCGCGCAAGCACATGGGCGAGTGCTGGTCGGTCACGGTCACCAACGAATCGAAGAAGCAGCGGAACATCTCGCTGTTCACAGTGGCCAACATCATGCTCGACGGCGTGAATATGCCCTACGGCTACGTCGGCGGCCTGGACGCCTTCTACGTGGCGAAGGAGAACTACCTGTTCTTCCGCAACCGCACGCACACGGTCGTGGACAAGAAGTACCGGGCGTTCATGTACAGCGACGTGAAGCTCAGCCGCTGGGACGTGTCGAAGGACTACTTCCTCGGCAAGTACAAGAACTACGCCCGCCCGGAACGGATCGAGGAAGGCCGCCTGGGCAACAGCGTGGCCAGCGCCGAGTACCTGGTCGGCGCCTGCCAGCACGACATGAAGCTGAAGGCCAAGGCCGCCAAGCGCGTCAACTTCGTCGTGGGCGTCGTCCTCGACGAGAAGGAAGCCAGGCAGATGAAGCGGGCGTACCAGGACTCGCGCAAAATGGATGCCGAACTGGACGCCATCAAGAAGCAGAACGTCAAGCGGCTGGGCGGCCTGAAGCTCGGCACGACCGACGAGGACTTCAACCGGCTGTTCACCGTGTGGCTCAAGCATGAGCTGTTCCTGATGGCCGACTGGGCGCGGTTCTATTTCAAGGGCTACCGCGACACGTGCCAGGACTCGGCGGGCATGAGCATCATCGACCCCGAGCGGGCCCTGGCGATGCTGAAGAAGGCCCTGCGAAACCAGCGCAGCGACGGTTTCTGCCCGCGGGCATTCCGCGTCGCAAGCATGGACATCGCCGCCGCCGACAAGCACTATGCCGACTCGCCGTCGTGGATCAGCCACGCCACCGACGCTCTGCTGTGCGAGACGGGCGACCTGTCGATTCTCGACCACGTGGTCGAGTACTCCGACAAGGGCAAGGGCACCATCTGGGAGCACAACCTGCGGGCGATGGAGTTCCTGTGGAACGACCGCGGGGCGCGCGGCCTGAGCCTGGTGCACTACGGCGACTGGAACGACCTGATGGACAAGGTCGGCGTCAAGGGCAAGGGCGAGGGCGTGTGGATGAGTTTCGCCCTGGCGCGGACGCTGAAGCTCACCGGCAAGATCGCCGGCTGGAAGGGCGACAAGGCCCTGGCCGCCAAGTGCGAGAAGCGGTACGCCGAGCTGAAGAAGAACATCATGAAGCACGGCTGGGACGGCGATCACTTCATCTACTCGATCAACGACGACGGCCTGCGGATCGGCACGTCGAAGGCCAAGGAAGGCCGGTACTTCATCAACCCGCAGTCGTGGGCGATGCTCAGCGGCGTGATCGACGCCAAGGCCTACGACAAGATCGCCCGCAAGATCGAGCCGATCGTCGATACGCCGGTCGGTCCGGTGCACAACTGGCCGCCGTTCACGAACTACAACCCGGGCATCGGGCAGCTCACGGGCACGCCGCCGGGATTCTTCACCAACGGCAACGTCTACTGCCACGCCGGCGGGTTCAAAGTGGCGGCCGATTTCGAGGCCGGCCGCGCCGACAAGGCGTTCGACACGTTCATGCGGATTCTGCCCAGTGAAGACAAGAGCGAGCCGTACGTCCAGGCCAACGGCTACGTCGGCCCGAGCGCGCTGCGGATGAAGCACCACGTGTCGGACGACCCGTGGCGGACCGGCACCGTCGCCTGGAACTTCCTGAACTGCGTGGACCGGCTGCTCGGCTTCCGCCGCACGCTCGAAGGGTTCCACCTGCGGCCTCTGCTGCCGTCGAACTGGCGCAAGGGCTGCTCGTACGTGCGGCCTTTCCGCGGGACGGAATTCCACATCACCGTCCTTCGCGGCGCCAAGGCCGGCATTACGGTGGACGGCACGGCGATCGAGGGCGACCTGATCAGCGTGCCCAAGGGCGGCCTCGGCAAGAAGAAGGTCAAGGTGGTCTGCACCATTCGGTAGATGGGCGTTCGGCCTGACTCAGAGCAAAACCATCGGGCGGCGGTCACCGGAAACGGGACCGCCGCCCGAGTTGGTTTGACTCAGGCGAGGGGAGTGAGCGACCCCTCTCCCTGCGTGCAGGGAGAGGTGCCCCGAGCGACAGCGAGGGGCGGTGAGGGGCCACCACCGGAGTCCGCGTGGGTCCGGTGGACCCACCCTACGGTTCTGTGTTCATCGTAGGCGTGGCTTGTGAGCTGCGTGCTCGTGCTGCGGTCGGAACTGTTGGATGAACCGAAGCAAAGGGCAGGGACGGCATCCCCCTCCGGGAAGCCGTCCCTGCCGTGATCAGAGACCTTGTCGTCGCACGTTGTCCGGCTGTGGGTCTATCCCCGCATCAACCTGGGCGACAAGAGGGCAACAGTGCGTCTTGTGCGCGCCGCTCAGTGCGCCTTGCGTCGGCGTGCGATGATGAGTCCGCCGAGGCCCAGGCCGAGCAGTCCGGCCGTGACCGGTTCGGGAATCTTGCCGACGGAGAGCTCGAACGCCATGTCGCGGTCCACCAGCAGCACCCACTCGCGGTCGTACATCATCCCCCAGATCATCGCCGGGCCCGACTGAACGGCGTTGTTGTTGGTGAGCGGCTCGGCCGTGTGCCAGCCCCACTGAATCGGAGTCCCGTCCACGACGGCCTGAATGCTCAGCCAGTAGGTGGTGCCGACGACCTGCGGGAAGGTCAGATCCAGCTTCTCCAGGTCGACGTAGTACTGCCAGACCGCCTCGTCGCCGACGTTGCCGATGATGCCGTCGCCGGTACGGTCAATGACGCCGTGCAGGTTGGTGACCACGGCGGCCATCGGCACGTTGACCGAGTGCAGGACCGCGCCCGGATGGGCATAGGGCATCGGGGTCGTCGACGGGTCCAGTGCGATAGGCACGTTCGTGTAGAACGTGATGTTGAAGCCCAGGACGTTCGTCGGCATCACAATGCCGACGTCCGTGCAACTCGGGTCGGTCCAGTAGTTGGACGTGGGCGTCGAGTAGGGCGCCTGCCAGTAGCTTCCCCACCAGTGGACGTCCGTGACGGGCCGCGGATCGTCGCAGATGAAGTCGTCGGCCACGCGTGATTCGGACTGCGTGCCCGGGACGAACTTTTCGCTGGAGATGTCGAACCCAAGCACGGACATATCGGGCAGCTGCGACCATTTGATGATGTCGCCGGTTTGGTCGGCCACGGCCACGCAAGGCAGGCCGAGCAGAATTGCTGCGGACATCAGAGACACGAAACGTACCATTGTGCACCCCCTTATCACCAAGTGAGCATTGCCTGCGTCTCGGGCTTCCGCCTGGGGAGCGAAGCCCTCAACATGTATGGAGGACGCTGACCGCTCGATTGCCATCCTCCGCCCCGCGCCGCCGCCAGCCAGGCTGCGGCGCGGCAACCATGGCGGCGCGCCCCGCGCCGCCGGTTCGCGTCTCTATTTGCGTCGGCGCGCCATCCCCATGATGGCCAGACCGCAACCCAGCAGGGCCATCGTGGCCGGCTCCGGAACGCTCAGTTCAAACGCCATGTCCTTGACTTCGAGGTTATTCCACTCCAGGGTCGGCGGATACCACGGACCCTGCTGAACGGCCGTGTCGTTCCAGTGCTCGGCCGATTCGTGCCAGCCCCACTGCACGGCCTGCTGGAAGTTGTTGACGGCCTGGATGCTCAGCCAGTAAATCGTGCCGGGAATCTGCTCGAACGGCACAGGCAGCAACGCGGTGTATTGCCACACCGCCTCGTCGCCGTCGTCGCCCACGATACCGTTGTTGTTGCGGTCAATGGTGCCGTGGAGGTTCGTCGCCACCAGGTTCGTGTTCACAAACGACGTGCATATGGGCTTGCCCGGGTGGCTGTAGGGCATCAGGGGATCCTGACCGGCCGGAACATCGGTGTAGAACGTGAAGGTGAACCCGGCGATCACGTTCGGCATGACCGGAGGCGCACCGGGGCCGGCGAAACTCGGGTCGCCACGGTAGTTGCTGTTGGGGTCGAAGACAGGCGCAGCCGCATAGTAGCTGCCCCACCAGTGGATGTCCGTGATGGCCCTCGGATCGTTGCACAGGAAATCGTCGGCTACCAGGGACGGTACCAGCGTTTCGCTGGAGAAGTCGTAGCCGTTGGACGTCATCAGCGGCTGTTGACTCCATTTGATGAATGCCGGATCGATCGGATCGGCCATCGCTGTGCTCGAGAGCACCACGAGAGCGGCTACGGCCAACAATGCGTATTTCATGTCACAACCCCTCCTATCAAAAAGGACCCTGAAGCGCCGGCCGACCGGATAATCCGCGCACGACGCACCAAGCCAGGCAGGAAGATATCCGTTCCCCCCGCAGCATCCGCGGCCCAACGCAGGCCTCGGACACGGAAGACCAAAACCCATCACAATGTGATGTATGCAACGCCTGTGCCAGAACGGTCGATGATCCCTCCTGAGTATCTGACGGCGCGATAAGTGCCTGATAGTGAACGGCTTGCGAGCTCTTTGACCGCAGCTTCGGCAATCCGTAAACTGTGCGGTTTGTGCGGCCTGGGGTATCCGGCAACATGCCGGTCGCCTCCGCCGCGCGTTGTAAGTGGTTGCCGGAAATTGTGTTGCGTTCAATCCGTACCACGGTCGCCTTTCCCTCCAGGCGGTGCTTCTCGGACGACGTTCCACTGCGGCCGTCATGCCGCCGGCGCAAAGACAAGGGGACGATCCACGCCGACCTCAGCGTGCCGTCCCCCGGAGTCGCGACGCTCTGGCGAGAGTATGCCCCCCTTGGCATGCTCCTGCCGGAATCGTCGAGACCATCACCAGTTGTGCTGCGCGATCTTGGTCTTCAATCCCTGATCCGCATCATTCCTTCCTGCCCCCGCGGCATGAGGTGCCGTTGCAGGTCGGAACGTACTTCCAAAAACAAGGGGATTGCAGCATGTTGCCGCTGAAGTGCGGTTGCATGCCACAATCCCCGGGTGAACTCAGCCGAGTGCCGACGCCCCCGCATCGGACTCACAGTATACATACCCCACAACCCGTCCCCTGTCAAGTCGGACACATCGGAAATATCTTTATGGGCCAGGTGCAAGCGTCTGTGCGCCGCACGGACCGGTGGAGCGCCGGAAAAACCGCTGCATTTTAATGGTCTCTGCGCGCCGGCGCGACTTTTTGTGGGCCCCCGCGGACTTCTCGGGATGGATCATAAAACTTTCGGCAATAACGTGTTGCGGATGCTGTGGCTGTGGCAGGCGGGGGGCATCCGCAGCCTCGTTTGACCTCAGGTCTTTGGCGCATAGACTCCCTTGCGGTTGCGATTCTGGGAAAGCTGGGGAAGGGGGAAAAGGGCTTCCTTGTGCCTGGCATGGTTCTGTGAGGTACATCGTGATGGTTGTCAGGGAGACAGTCGTAAGGAGTGAAAGCATGAGGGTGACAATTACACTGGTTATCATTCTGGCCATGGCGTCGAGCGCTCAGGCGGTAGTGCTGCACGACAACATGATGCCGGAGGATCGTCCGCCGGACGGCCTGGTGGGCCGTTGGGGCGGCAGCGGGTCGTGCGTGGTGGTTCATCCCGACTGGGTGATCGCCTCGATCCAC
>Ga0123328_1003073_pt1 | contig 14477 bp, 7 predicted proteins | sample BioC12SIPDNA_2_FD_89702 | JGI IMG/M metagenome (GOLD analysis project Ga0123328, IMG submission 89702) | Anaerobic biogas reactor microbial communites from Washington, USA - Biogas_R1_A C12 SIP DNA | ecosystem: Engineered > Bioreactor > Anaerobic > Unclassified | place: Washington, USA...
CGCGGCCAAGAGCTCAGCGCCTCGTCCGTGACGCCGGCGCGCCTGGCCGGCCTGCTGACGTTGCTGGCGCGCGACGAGATCAACGCCAACGCGGCGCGTGAGGTGCTCGTGGCGCTGTTCGAGAGCGAGGCGTCTGCCGAGGCGATCATCAGCGCGCGCGGGTTCCGGCAGATCTCCGACACCGGCGCGCTCGACGCGCTGATCGACCAGGTGCTGGCGGCTCAGCCGGCCGCGCTGGCGGATGTGCGCAACGGCGTCGGCAAAGCCACGGGCTTTCTGATCGGCCAGGTCATGCAGGCCTCGCAGGGCAAGGCCAATCCGAAGCTGATCAAAGCGCTGCTCGCCGAAAAACTCCGGCAGGTCTGAAACGGCCAGACGCGCGATCCGTCTACTTCACCCGCCACAAGGTGCCCATCAGGCAGGTCTGCTCCCCTCTCTTCTCCGCCTGATAATAGACCGTCAGGATCGAGCCGTCTGGCAGTTCCACCGAAGCGGGGTAACCGAGGTCTCCGTCGAAATGCCCCGCCAGTTTGATCTCGTTCGCCACGTCCCACGTGCGCCCCTGATCGTCGCTCAAGCAGGCGTACTCGCCGAAGGCCGGCCCCAGCCTGCGCCCGTAGACGGTCAGTATTTTCCCTGAGCGCAGCTTGAGCAGATGCGGCGGATAGCCTTGGATCCGCGTCGGCGCCATGCGCGTCCAGGTTTTGCCGCCGTCGCTGCTTTCAGCCTGCCGCAACAGGCACTGCGCCTCGTCTCGCGCCTTTTTCCCCGGCGCGGGTTTGGCGTGAAACCGGAACTGCGCCACCAGCCGCCCGTCGTCCGTCTCCACGAGATGCGGCTCATGGAACTGCCCGATCTCATCCGGCGGCGCGGGCTCGACCGAGGCGATGACCTGCCACGAGCGCCCGTTGTCGCGCGATTCCTCCACCGGCAGCTCATGTTTCACGCCCTTCCAAACAGCCGAGGTGCCGTCGCCCATCCAGCGCCGGCCGACCATCAGCAGCCTGCCGTCCTTCAGCAGAATCGGGCCGTGGTTGGCCGAGCCGTAGGTCTTGACCGGCTTCTCCCACGTCTTGCCGCCGTCCGCCGAGCGGACGGTGTAGTAGCCCAGCCATTCATCCTTGACCGATTTCGGCAGCTTCTCGTCGTGCAGCCACCAGTAGAACTGCGGCGAGCCGGGCTTGAGCTTGCTGCGGTCCCGGATGCTGCCCATATAAGCCACCGAGGTGAACCACGTGACCACGAGGTCACCGTTGGGCAACTCGAGTATCCCCGCGTCACGGTCATCCAGTTGCGTGTTGCAGACAGTTTGCGCCGCAGTCCAGGTCTGCCCCAGATCCGTGCTCTTGACCACCTGAACCTTGCCGAACGGACAGACGTGCGCGTCACGATCTCCGGAAAAGGCCACCAGCAGCTCGCCGTTCTTGCGCAGACACGCCGTGGGCCAGCCGATATAACGTCCCGGCTGCTTGCAGATCGCCTTCGTCCACACGATCTCCGCCCGCTGCTGCCGCACCGGCGCACCATGGACACGTTCAACGCAAACCCACGGTTTGGCGGACGCGGCGCGCTCCCCTTGCACCATGACGTCTTTGATCTTCGCGACTGTCTGCCGCGCATAGAACCCGATCAGTCCCTTGTCCGCCGTGCAGGGTGCCTCCAAAACGACCGCACCGTTCCACACCGCACGCGCCACGCCTTCTCTCACCGTCAGCTTGGCGGTGTGCCACGTGTCAGGCGCCTGCGGTTTGACGGCACGCTTGATTTCCTGCCAGTCGTTTTTCGCATCCCGCCTGTAAAGAATAGCCGAGCGGGCGTCGAAATGCACCGCCGTATAGGTTTCGTCATCGGTCGCGCCGACGACGAAACCGACCGCCATCACGCCGTCGCTCCGTGCCACCTGATAGGTCGCAGAGAGTTCGACCGCTCCGAACGCCGGCGTCTTCAGGAAAACACCCCGGTGCCCGTCGCGTCCGTCCAGCCGCAACACACCCTCCGCGATGTCGACCCTGCCCTCAGCGGTTTGCCATTGCGCCGCAGCATCCGTCGCGCTGAGGCTGATTCTCAGATGCTCTTCACTCCCGTGTACGCACAGTGCCGCACCGAGCACCAGCAACACCATGCCTGCTCCCCATCGCCTCATCTCATTTCTCCTTTTTCCTGCGTTTAAATCGAAACGGCCCGTCCAATAACCGGCGCATCTCAGCCCGTACGCCGGGCGCGTAGTTGTTGTAGTCCACGCACTCCATGTTGACCCCGTCCGCGCCCTCTTCCCACGCGATCCTGAGCAGTTCCCCTGCCACCTTTTCGGCGCTGAGGCCGGTCGCCTTCTGATACGCCGGAAGGCCTTTGCCGGTAAAGCTGTAGGCCGACATCGGGCAGAGCACCTGGCACCTTCCGGCGCAGAAAGCGATCACCTCGCGGTAAATATCGCGCGTGCTTTCAAAGGGCCGCGTCGCGTCCCACGCCACATCGTAGAGCACAACCGCGTCGATGGCCTTTTCGCGGACCAGCCGCTTCCAGTCGATGCCGCGCGCCAGCAGCATGTCATCCGGCTCGTCGCCCAGCCGCTTCACCCGCGAGACTCCCAGCATCAGGCGCACCGGCCGGCCGGACGCCTTCAGGCGGCTCCCGAGTGCGACGAAATAGGCGTGGGTCGTTTCGGCCACCAGCGCGCACCAGCGGGGATCACGGGGATTCGCCGGCGGCTCGGAGCGGTAGCGCCGACGCCACCGCGCCACCTCGGGGTCGACATACTCGTACTTGGGCGACCAGCCGCCGGTCCTGAAGGTGTCGATGAAAAGATGTTCCATGCCCCGCTCCAACAGCTCGTCCGCCAGCCGCAGCTTATGCGCGACGACTTCGGGATAGGCCAGGCTGCACCGGCCGGACCACACCTGCCCCTGCGCGGTCACGCCCCAATACTGCGGGTGCTCGAAGTTCCACGCGCCGAAAGTCCAGCTCGCCCAGTGCGTCTCTTCGAACGGCCAGTGGATGCCCGCACCCAAGCCGCGCGCGCGGCAGACGCCGAGAATATGCCGCACGATATCCGGCTCCGTCTGATAATAACGCAGCCAGCCGAAAACCGGGCGGCTGGAGGGCACGCGCCGCTTGTCCAAAGGCGACTCGACCAGCGGATAGCGCTCTTCCGCGCTCTGATAGCGCATGGTCGCGCCGCCGCAGTTGCGCCACAGGATCGTCGTCGCCCCGGTTTCGAGCACATGGCTCAAGACCCCGAGATTCCCCTCCAGCGTTTCCGTGTCGAACAGGATCTTCCCCGACTTGTCCCGCGTGAAGGCAAAGTCATAACTGTCCACCAGCGCGGCAGACTCGAACCGTTCGGCGGCGCACAGGCTTGCCGAACACGCCGCAGCAGCACACCAGACCAGCACCCGCTTAAGCCCGCTTTTCATTGCGCCGCTCCCCCGAAGACCGCTTCGCGCGTGACCATGCGGGGAACGCCCGCAGGGTATCCTCGCCCGCACTCGAAAGCGAGAACGCGCCCGTTCAGCTCCATGCCGCCAGACCACTGCTTTCCTAGGCACACCTTCAATGCGGGGCCGTACTTCAAGCCGGCCTCTCCGCACCTTCCCTGAAAGACGCCGTCAAGATAGAGCCGGGCGCCCCCGTCCGCATCGCGGATGCACAAGACCTCAAGCGGTTTACCCGTCGCCACGGGCTGGAGAGTCCCGACTTCACGAAATCCGCCCGACGCGCTTCGCGGGCTGAAGAACAGACGGCCGTTCTCGCGGATGAACACCTGCCAGCCCAGCTCGTGCTCGGCGTAGCTGCCCACAGCCGCGATCCGGATCCCTTTCTCGACCGCATCGACGGCCAGGGTCATTCTGACAAAGAAAGCCCCTGCCCCAAAATCCAGACCGCCCGGACGGTCAAACGCAAGGGCCGACTTTCCGGCCGCGACCCCTTTGACAAACCGCCCGTCGGCGCCGACCAGCACCGGCGCGGCCCCGCGGCGTTCGAGGCGCGCCTCCACGCGGTCCACAGAAGGCCCGGCCGGCATGCGGACGGTTACGGCCGGCACGTCCCCGCAGCGAACGGTCATGCGATAGAGCTTGTAGCATCCCGTCCGGTTGTTTTCAAACACCAGCTCCCGCCCGTCAGGCGACCAGGCCGGCGTCCGGGAATGGCCTTCGCCCGTCTGCAGCCGGACCATCGCGCCCGAACGCGGCTCAAGCAGAAAGATACCCCAGCCCGGGTCGCCTTTCCGGAATCCGGTCAGCGCGAGGCACCGCCCGTCCGGCGACCAGCGGGGCGCATAGGCGCTCATCTCGCCGGGCGTCAGGAACACGAAGTCCGAAGGGGTTTCAGCCCGCGCCCCGCAGATCCGCCAATTGCCAGCGGCCCCGTCCAGATACGCCCACACTAAAAACCGATTGTCTGGCGAACAGGACGGCTGAACCGCGCCTTGGGTCTCTCCGGACATCGGCAAGACGCATTCGGAAACCGCGCCGGACGTGAGCGGCAGCCTCCGGATCGTCACATGTTCCTTCCAAATGCCGGCCTCCGGCGAGGTCGCGGCCCCCTGCGTTGACGAGTAATAGACCGCGTGCCCGTCCGCCGTCACGCTAGGCGTAAAGTCGCGCCAATACCCCCGGGTCAAAACCTGGGTCGAGCCGTCCTTCCACAGCCGCAGTCCGTATCCGCAATCGGCCGTTGCCTGTTCGGCCTGCGCGGCTGTCCCCGCATGGTTCCCGAAAACGTAGACGACTCCGCCATCCGGCGTCCACGCAGGATAACAGGCGTGTCCGGGGCCTCCGACAAGGCTCGCGCGCTTCCCGTCCGCCAAGTTCAGCACCTCGATGTCGAGGTCGCCCGTGCGGTCGGTCTGAAACGCCATCCGCCCGCCGTCCGGCGACCACACCGCCTCGGTGTCGTTGCCGGGCCCAAACGTCAGTTGCCCCATCCGACCGTGCTGGCAACCGCAGACCGCCAACACGGCAGACACAAGTCCCGCGGCCAGCGGCAACGGGACTGCCGTCGTATCGCCCAATTCTGGCGGAGGCACCCCTACGCGCTCAACATTCATTTTTGCGGAACCCTTCGTTCAACAAAACCACTGGCCGTTTAAGATATAGCGCACCCGATGAGTACGGAAATAAAGCGCCTACCAATCTGCCGGGAAATCAATGAAATATCCGGTGATCCGCTTCGTCTTGGGACGGATCTCGTAATCAACCACCAGCCGCTGATTCGGCCCCGTAGGCGCGGAAACGGCGTAGCTGCCGTCGGGGATGGGCGATTGGTCTGCGTTGTAAAGGTAGCAGGGCAAGAGGCTGTCTACCTTCCATTTCAGACGGGCAGGATCGTCCGACTTGACGGCCGAGACGGAGATCATGCGGCGATCGGGATAGATCACAGTCGGCGTCCTGTTGACGCCTTGCAGGAAAATCTGGCCGGGGGCGAACAGGCCGGTGGTTAAGTTGGTGGCCTTGGGCATCGACCAGGTCAAACCGCCGTCGCGGCTCTCCGAGCAGCACAACGCCGCAGGCTTGCTGTGGTTCGCGTTCCGCATGATCGCCAGCAGATGGCCGGGGGCCGTTTCCACCAGATCCCACTCGTCGCCGGTGAACTCGGGCGATTCCGGGATGCGGACCGCAGTCCAGGTTTTGCCAAGGTCTTTCGAAACAGCGGCTACAGCGCCGTTTTTCGGCGCAATGTAAAAAGGCCAGACGATCGATCCATCCTTCAGCACGACCGCAGCCGACTTGGATTGACTGTTCGGCACCGGACCGACCTGCGGCTGTCCCCACGATTTACCGCCGTCAGCGGACCGGATTGACATCACCTGCGACACCATCCGCTTATTGCTGTCCCGCGCATAGGTGTTGTACGTCACCAGCAACTCCCGGTTCGGCAATTCAACGATGGCCACATTTCGGTCATCGACGCCCGGCTCATCGACGATCACCGTCGCCGGCGACCACGTTTTGCCCCGGTCGGAACTCTTCGTGAGAAGCGCTCTCCCTGCGGCGGAAAACCCGTGCGCAGTCCCGTCGCGAAACACGCAGTACAGCGTGCCGTCAGCCCCGGCGGCGATCCAAGGCCAGCCGGGATACGTCCCCTCATAGATCACGACGTCAGGCTTCGACTTTACGGTCGTGCCGTTCGCAGCCCGACAAAAAGGCGCTGCACAGAAGAAGCCGATTGTCGCGACTAAAGCGCCAGTGGCAGCCCCTTTAACGATTTTCTTCGTATCAGATTCCATAACGGTTTCCCCTCCAACAACATTTTCCCATTTGAGCCGTTCGGGCGATAGCCGTGCTGCAGACACACGCGAAGCATGCGGCGAAGTGGCTGTACCATACCGCATCGCCTCGCGCCAGTCACGCACTCGTCGCGCGTCATTTCAGCATCAGCATCGTTCCCGCCGCGAATCCCTTGAGCAGCACGACGTTGCCCGCACCCGGCGGCGGCTCGGACAAACTGAAATCGAAAGTCTTCGCCGAGTAGTCGCCCGAACACGGCCAGTCGGCCAAGAGCCGGTCAAGCCCTTCGATCGCACTGTACGTGATGAGCGGCGCGGCGAACCCCTGCCCCAGCCCGACAGGCTCTTTCAGGATCACCGTACCGCTTCCCCCGACGGTCAGCGTTCCCGTCACGTCCAGCGCCCCGCAGAGTGGCCGCGCGTAACGTGCGATGAACTCGGCGCCGTCCGCCAGCACCAGTCCGCCCTTTACGGTCAGCGTTCCCGGCTGACCGTTCACGCCGGGCGTCATGCGCCCCGTCACCACAAGCGTGCCGTTGGAGACGCAGCCGTCGCCGCCGATCCCCGCGACGGTCACCGTCTGCCCGCCCAGGTCCAGCACGCTGCCGGCCTCGACGATCCACTCGGCAGCCGCGAAGCTCTCCGCCGCGAGCGTCACCGTGCTGTTGTTTCTCAAGACCACGCATCCGGCGAACATCTCCGCGTCGCTCAGGACAGTCACCGTCGACGCATCGACCACCACCTCGCCGTCACCCCGGATCGCCGTGACGGCGCCGGCACCGCCGTCCACATTCGTCACCCGGAGCGGGACCGTCCCGTAGGCGACAACGACCGACTGCGTGTCTGCGCAAGCCGCCCGCGGCGAGCGGCGTCCCAGCCACTTGTTCATCAGGTAGTCTTCCGTCGCCTCGCACTCGGCGTCGCTCAGCGCGTTCGTGTAGATGATGACCTCGCCCACCTCCAAGCCGCTCCAGTTGGCGGTGTAGTTGGTGTTGGCGCGGTCGCCGGCAATCATGTCAGCCGCGGTATCGCCCGCGGTCACGATCGATACGACTTGATAATCCCACTTCGGCACAGTGGCGGCATTGCACCGTTCACCGTCGATAAAGACCGTTCCGTTCCGGACGGCCGCCGATGCCAGACCCGCATCGAAGAGCGCCGAATTGCCGTAAAGCGTGCCCCAGCTTCCCCGTATGTAATCACTGACTTTTGTCGTGTCGCCCAGCAGCCAGCCGCCGCCTTGAGCTGCGCCCTTGTCTTTGAACATCCAGAACACGGTCCGGATGTTCGTCAGGCGCGGAGCCCACTTGAAGGCGCGCTGACGGCCGCGCCACTCGAAATCGATGACAGGCAGGCCGTTCGCAGCGTTCGTTTTGTACACGGGTATCCACGACGTGACACCGGCCGCGCTCTGCGCTTTCACACCTCCAACCTGATCCTCCCAGTATTGGGCATACGTGCCGCTGTAAAACGTGATGCTGGAGGCCACCGACGCGTCGAAGCGCATCGCCGCCCCTGCGGTCGGGACAGAGGGCGCGCCTCCTCCGGAATCGCGCAACACCTTCACGCCGACCGGCGCGGCAGTCAGCGTCACATTGATCACGTTGGGGTTGACGACCTCCGTCACGATGACCGGCATATCGCCTCCGACCGTCAACGCGCCGGCGCCAGTCGCCTTGGCGATCCGCACCACCGCATTCCCCTGCACTTCCATCTCGGCTGCGCCGCTCACGGCGACCTCCGGCACATCACAGGAACCCGCCGCGTCCGCGTACCCCGCCAGCCGCCGCCCGAACCACTTCCACGTCAAATACGCCTCCACATCGCGCCGCTCGTCCTCCGTCAGCGTGATGTCGTAAAGAAGCACCTCGGCCAGCTGCATGCCGCCCGAATACAGATAGGTGGCCGACGTGTTGTCGAAACCGTTCCCGCCCAAAGCCGAGACGCGTCCGCCCCAGCCCTGCATCACGGCGGAGGTCAGCATCAGCCGATTGGTCGGGATGGGCGTCGCAGTCGCCTGGATCGGAAGTCCGTCCAGATACCAGGCGCCGTATGTGGAGGTCCTGAGCGCGCCGCTGAGCATCGCCGCGCCGCCGCCGCGATTGAAATCATTGGGCCGGAATTCGGCGTGGCCGGCATACCCTTGTTTCAGGTTGCCCAGCGGCATGGCCCCGTTGGTCTTGCACAGCCACACCACGAACGCGCTGCGCACCATCAGGTTGGTCAGGGTCATCAGGCAGCACCCCGCGTCGCGCGCCCCCAGGTCAACCGCCCAGCGTCCCTGCGTATCCTGCGTCCTCGTGGGCTTGACGGTCCCGGGCGTCACGGCCTGCACGCTGCCGCCGCCGCGGTTGCGCCAGGCGTTGACCGCCGCGCCGCCGCCGAAGGTGAAATCCTCCTCGCGGGAGGCGTCGAGCCACAGGATGTTGCCGTTCAGCGCGGGCGCGGAGGGGATCTTGCGCGCCTTGAGAACGACCTTGGCCCCGTTCTCGAGGGTCAGTTTGCGCAAGTCCTCGTCCGACTTCAGCGTCACCGTGGAGCCTGCCATGACCGCAAGGTTGCCGCCATGCGTCACATACCGCGCCTCGACCGGCTGCGCGCCGGCCTGGCCGAGCCGCGCGTTCGCGCCGGAGACGGTGGCAAGGAAATCGATCTTGCCCGCGCCATATCCAAACGTGTCGCGGCCGAACCATTTCTTGTACAGATAGGCCTGCGTGTCCTTGACCTGCTGGGTCGTCAGCGCGTTCGTGTAGACGATCACCTCACAGAGCCGTTGCCCGCCCTGATACCTGTCGGGCTGGCCGTCCACGCGCCCAAAAGCCGAGGCCTTGAAATTCCGGCCCCCCCCGATTGTGGCGGCCACCATGTCGTAGTCGCCGGAGAGTCCGGTGCCTGGCATCTGGGCCAACTGCCCGTTGACCCACAAATTCTCCCCTGCGCCTTCATTGATGCCGATCAGCCCGTTCTCACGGCCGACATAAGCGGTACCCCCTTTCAGGGTGTCAAATCCGCGGATGAAATTACCCGCCGTGCCCACCGGGCTGCGACCCAGCAGGCTGCCGCCGCCAGCCTGACTGCCGATGACCCAGAAAACGGTCTGGACACCCGCAAGCTCGGCGCTCCACTGCAGGCAGCGGGTCGAGCCTTGCGCACCGAAGTCCGCAGCCGGCAACCCGTTCAGCGCGTTGGTCATATAGACCGGCGCGGCGAGCCAGGCCGCGGCGTACGGATACCCGCCGCCGCGCGTGTCGTCCCACCGTGTGATATTCCCGTCGCCGTCTTTGGTCAGCGAGGCCTCGTCGCTCGCGTCCACCCAGAAGGCAGCCTGGGGCGCGGGCTCCGACGGGATTTGCGCCTGGTCGCCCAGCACCAACGCGGCCGTGTTGTCCAGCGTCACCGTCTGCGTGAAGGCCTCGGCGCGGTCCACCCGCAACCGGCCGTCCCAGCCCCCGGATGCCGCATCAACGGTTACCAAAACCGGCAGGATCCCCGAAAGTTCGCCGACGTGCAGCGTCACGCTGTTCGTCCCGTAGCCGGCGGCGATGAGCGGCTGAAAACGCACACCGCAGGTACCGGTGCCCTGAGAGATCAACCGGTCCACCTGCTGCACCGCGTCCCAGCGCGGAGCGGCCGCGAAGGCGAGCGTCTGGGTGACTGTCCCCGAAAAATCGTCCGCCAGCGGCTGGCTCAGGCAAACGGTCGAGCGGGTCTGCAGAAACGTCACGTACGTGCCCTCGCGGATATGGTCGCCCGTGACGACCTGCCCGGGCGAAAGGAACGTCTCCACGTCCGTGCCCTCGTCCAGCAGCGTCACCTGCGCTTCGCCCGCCCGCAGCTCCCAGGACTTGCCGGTTGACGCCGCGCGCGGGTAGCGCCCGTAAAGCTTCAGAGTGGCTCTGTCGACCCGGACTTCTTCCGTCGCCAATAGATCGCCCGTCACCCGGTTCGTGGAATCCGCATAAGACTGGTAGCCCAGCCCTTTATAAGACGACCCCGACATGAGGTACAACGGCCCCGTAAACGCCTGGTTCTTGCGGAAGAGAAAGAGTCCCAGCCCCGTCTGGAATTTGACCGCGCCGCTGCCCTGAAGGGTGGCTTTGCACACGACCGGACGGCCGCTGTACACCACAAAATCGTTTGCTCCGATATCGATGCCGTAATAGCCCAGACCGCCCGGAATCCGTTCGGCCGCAACGGTGAAGACCGAGTTGTCCGCGGCCCAGTGATGGAACCCGTTCAGCAGCAGATTCGCGTCGACCGACACCACCGGACTGTTCACGCTGCTGTCCGGCGCGTTGGTGAAATAGGCGGTCGCGCCAGCTCCGCCGGCCACAAGGCCGTCCAGCCAGTTCGCCGTGTCCGACCACCGGCCGCCCGCCTGCACGTTCCACGAGCCGCTGCCGCCCTGCGCAAAACACGCCACGCACGCCGCAGCCGCCACAACCGGCAACCTTTTCATATTCGCATTCATCCGGCCCTCCTCCTCGCATGAAACCTGCCCAATCAATACGGGATCACAATACCCTTTTTCCAGAACATTACGTGCAAAATAGCAACATCCTCATTTTTTGCACATGCCGCTTGCAGCGGCCGTTTGCCCGCGGTACCATACGCCCATGACTGACCTGAACATCGGCGTGAACCTGTCCCCGTCTGATGCCGACCAGCGCCGCATGCTGATGCTGGAGAAGGAAGGCGTACCCGGCATCGTCTTGCTTGGCCATTCTCAATTTCGGCATCACAGTCAGGCCGCAGCAGAGCACGTCCATGAAGGCTGCATCGAGATCGTCCTCTGTCTGCGCGGCGCTTTAGTCTTTCAGAACCAAAAGCGGCACTACCGCCTGATGCCCGGCGACCTGCTCATCAACCGTCCCGGCGAGCGTCACCGGCTGGTCACCTATCCCAAGGGCCTTGTGCTCTACTGGATGCTGGTGAGGGTCGCACCGGCGGGAGCCGCCCTGCTGAAGCTTCCGCCCAAAGAGCGCCGCACGCTCCAGAAGGAGCTGCAGGAACTCTCCCCGCAGGTGCGGCATGACGACGGCACCGTCCGCCATGCGTTCGCGCGTCTGTTCCACTACTATGACAGCCCCCCCTCCGACGGACGCGTGCTCGGCCTGATCGGCACCTGCCTGCATCTGCTTCTGGTGACACTCCAGACCGCGCATCGCGATAAGTCTTCGCCGGTTGCCGACCGTCTGGAAAAGACCGTCGCCCTGCTCCGTCAGAACCCCAACAAGAACTACAGTGTTGACGACCTCGCGCGCCAGGCCGCGATCTCCCCGGCCCATTTCATCGCGCGGTTCAAGCAGCTCACGGGCATGCCGCCCCGCCATTTCCTGCTCGACTGCAGGCTGGAACAGGCCAAGAAACGGTTGGCGCACACCGACTTCGCGATCACGCGTCTGGCGCTTGATCTCGGGTTCGACTCGTCGCAGCACTTCGCGAACACCTTCAAGCGTGCGACCGGCCTGACCCCCTCCGCGTGGCGCGCCCGTTTCCGTCCGCCGTCCATTCCTGAAGCGCTCACATGACGAAGTGCTGACTGAAGCGCGTTAGTGCCTGACGAACCAACACCAGCAAAAAAAACTTCTTGCCTTCGCGGTGAGTATTTCGGGTTGCTGGCTTAGCCCGCGTTAGCAAAAACGAGAATCAATTCTCAAATATTGAAGGGTTCCGGCGGATCGCGGCCGAGCCGTCGCGGCCAAATCGGCCAGAACGCAGGCTTATCAAACATGCGCCGTCCAAGCCGCAATCTGGCATTTTTCATGCTCTTCCTGCTCCATGGCCAGAGAAGCAAACACTGATATTTGGGTTCGGGCGGTGCAGGCTTCACCGCCTGCAGGGTTGTCTGTGCAGGATTCGCAGTGCTCCATTCAGTTCAAGACCGTTGATCTGGCCTGTTGTCCTTTCTGCAAAAAGAGTGTGCCGACAGCGTCGCGCGACCCGCTCTCCCATATCGTCTGCCCGACCTGCGGCAAGCAGGTGCTGGTGCCGGGGCGTCTGGGTGTATTTCTGCTGCACGATCACATCGGCGAAGGTGAGATGGGAACGATCTATCGCGCGACGGACGAATCGCTGGGACGCGAAGTGGCCGTCAAGCTGGTACGCATAGGCCAGGCGGACGCTCCTGAATCGCGCGAGCGCCTCACACGCGAAGCCTGTGCCGCCGGCAAGCTCAACCATCCCCGCGTCGCGCAAGTCTACTCGCTGAATTTTTCAGAGGGCCATCCCTATCTGGTGATGGAGCTGGTCTCCGGTTTGGATTTCGCGAAAAAATTCGAGCGCGAGGGGCCCATCAATGAGCGCGTTGCCTTGCGGATGGCATTGGATGTCGCCGAGGGGCTTTCGGCACTGCACCGCGAGAATCTGGTGCACGGCGATATCAAACCGGCCAACATCGTTCTCGACCGCGACGGCAACGCCAAGCTGGTTGATTTCGGTCTTTCCGGCATGACCCGTCATGACGGCCAAGGCAACTTCATCGGCACGCCGTTTTTCATCGCACCGGAGCTGCTGCAGGGCGTTGACGACACGCACCAGAGCGACCTGTACAGCCTGGGGGCCACCCTGTATTACCTGCTTTCCGGAAGGCTCACGCATGAAGGAGAGACTCCTTCCGAGATTCTAAAGGCGCGCCTGACCCAGAAACCGGTGCCGCTTGACCAACACGCGTGCCATATCTCGCCCGCGACGCGCCGCCTGATCATGCGCATGATCGAGCCTTCCCCCGCCAAGCGCCCGGCCAACAGCGAAATCGTGGCCGCCGAGATCCGCGAAGCGCTCGCCCTCCTGGAGGCGTCGCTGCAGTCCGCCGGCGTCCCGCTTGCCCTCCGCATGCACCGCACCCTGCTGCGGCTGAGGCTGCCCCGCCTGCCTTGGCGCCAAGTGCAGGCCCGGCGACACCGGCGCGCGTTCCTCCTGCTGTTCGTCTTTGCGGTTTCTGCCGGAATGATCGCGTTCACTGCTTTTCACCCGGCATGCGCGCCGTACCGGACACACCTCCGACAGGTTTTAGACCGGTGCGACAACGCGGCAGCGGCTGTTTCTTCCCTGATGCAGGGCACCGTCAGCCGCATCCGCCGCGCAATTGGACGTGATCGACCGTCGTCGCCTTCAGCCCTCGCGCCCGACACCTCTCCGCACGCCGCCTTCACGACCGCGAATGGCGAAACGTGGTTCACTATGACGCTTGGCGCCGCACCGCAACGCGGCAGCGCGATTTATGCGGGCGGCACACTCATCCTGCAGGGATCAGGCACCGCGATGTGGGAGGGGCCGGACTGCTGCCGCTATGTCTGGAGCCAGACGGAGGGCGCGTACCACTTTTCCGCTTCGCTTCTGGCGCACGCGGACCAAGACCCGCTCGCGATGACCGGGATGCTGATAAAAGGCGCTGATCCCGCACTGGGTGACGGCCTGTTTTTCGGGGTGCTGGGAAGCGGAGACCTCGTTCTGCAACTCCGTCGCGCGACCGGCGAGAAGCATGTGCTCAAACGCGAGCCGCCGCGCGTTTCCCCGTGGCGATATCTGGGCATCAACCGGACGGCCGACACGTTTGCCGCACTCGTCTCGGAGGATGGACGGACATGGGCTCCCTTTATGACATGCACGCTGCCGCTTACGGAGGCCAACACGGTTGGATTCGTGGTCTCGCCCAATCTCGCGCATGCGCTGTCAACCGCAAAATTCACAACCATACGGCTGACTGGGAAGACCGTCCCTTGAACGGCCATCACGGTGCGCGGCCATCTTCTTCGCGGCGTTGATCACGAGATCGATAATGCTGTTGCTGCGCACATAGGAACGGCCGCGGTCATAACGTTGTAACGATTGCTGCCGTATCGGCTCATGTCATGTCGCTTTCGGTTAGGCTGCGGCGAGCACGCTGACTCACCGTAATAACGAGTGCCAATTTGCACAACGCGACCGGATGCCGTCCAGCGGATAGTTGAGGGCGTGCCGGCTTTTGCTTTTTGCGGACATGGGATTGTGATATAAAGGGCCGAAATCCTTTTGGGGATTTGGAAGGAGATCGATCCAGTTGAAGAAGCGAGGCGTGCTGATCGGAGTGGCGATCTTGGGTGTTTGCGCGGCTGCGGCCCTTGTGGCGTCGGGCCTGCGCGACCGGCGTCCGGTGTTGGTCTGCTTGGGGGACAGCCTGACTTCCTGCGGGGGGGCGGGCGGTCATTTCAGCCATTGGCTGCAGCGTTTCATGCCGGATGTGCGGGTGATTGACGCCGGGATCGGCGGC
>Ga0123328_1003077_pt1 | contig 14469 bp, 11 predicted proteins | sample BioC12SIPDNA_2_FD_89702 | JGI IMG/M metagenome (GOLD analysis project Ga0123328, IMG submission 89702) | Anaerobic biogas reactor microbial communites from Washington, USA - Biogas_R1_A C12 SIP DNA | ecosystem: Engineered > Bioreactor > Anaerobic > Unclassified | place: Washington, USA...
ATCGAAGCGGCTGCGCAGGACACTCTCCGCCTCCTGCAGGCGCGCCACCGCCCGCCGTGCCTCCGTCGCCGCCCGCTCGCGCTCCTCACGCTCTGCCTGGGCGTGAGCGGCCGTCTGCTCCAGCAGGACGAGGCGCTCGGTGGCCTCCGCCACGGCCGCCTGTGCCTCCTCCAGCGCCGCCCGGCACTCAACCGTCTCCCGCTTGGCCCGCATTATGGCCTCAGGGCCCACGCTCAATCGCCGGGCGGCGTGCAGCCCGTAGGTCACCACCTCACCACCGGAGGACACGAGCCTTCCGTCACCCGGTGGAGGTCCCCACTCCCGTTCCCAGGACTCCAGCGATTCCACCAGCGTGGTGGGCGGCAACAGCCTGCGCAAGCAGGTGATAACGCCGGCCGGCGCAGAGATCACGTCCCACAGCGTCACGGGGAACCCGCCCGCCCGGCCGGCGCCATCCTGCCCGCCGGCGCCCACCTTCCCCACGTCCACCTCCGCGCTCCGCCCCGTGCTGATGGTTTCCAGGGGTCCGGCCGCCCCCGCCAGCACGCGGACGTCGGCCTCTTCCTCCAGCACCACGGCGTCGGCCAGGGGACCCAGGGCGGCGGCCACGGCCTGCTCGTAGCCGGGCAAGACCTGCAGCAGTTCCACCAGCAACCGTGCACCGGGCCGCGCCTGCAGCAACGCCGCAGCTGCCACCGGTAAGCCGTCGCGGCGATGGAGGACGCCCTCCAGCACCCGCAACCTGCCCTCCAGCGAGGACACTACCTCCTGCTCACCCCGCAGGGCGGCCGCCGCCTGCGACACCTTGGTCCTCACTCCGGCCAGCTCGCCTGCCGCCCCGCGGGCGGCGGCGGCGGCGGCCGCCGCCGCCGCCGCCGCCGCCGCCCTGTCCTCCTCCGCCTCCGCCCGCTGCTCTGCCAGCCCGCGCAGCGTGTCGGCGGCTTCCGCCCCGCGGGCGGCCGCCGCCTGCCGCCGCCGCCCCATCTCCTCCCGCTCACGGCGCAGCATCTCCAAGCGCTGGCGATCCCGGCTGCGCCGGCTTTCCAGCTCCAGGATGGCGTCTTTGCGGGACTCCTCGCCCGCGTCCAGCTGCTGCAGAAGCGGTCGCCGCTCCTCCAACTGTGCTGCCAGCGCCGCCGCCGCCCGGCGCACAACCCCGAGTCTCCCTTCGCTCAGGGCGGGCAGGCCGGCCACCGCGTCCAGCCGCGCCTGCGCCTGGGCCCGCTCGGCCTCCGACGCTTCCCGGCGGCGGCGCATGCGCTCTGCCTCCGCCTCCAGACGGGCATAGCGTTGACGTGCCTGGCTCAGCCGCTGCTCCAACCGCTGCGCATCCGCCTGGGCGCGGTGGAAAGCGGCCGCCCGCTCCTCGCGATCGGCCAAGGCGCGGGCGAAGGCCGCCTCCTCTTCCGCCCGCCTGCCGCGCAGAGACTCCAGCTCCCGCTCGTTGCGCGCCCGCGCCTGCAATAGCCGCTCACGTGCCTCCTCCAGCGCCCCGCTCTCTTCCAGCAGCCCGCTCACCGTGCGCAGCGCAAGCAGTGCCTGGCACTCGGCGGCGGCCTCGCTCAGCTCCAGATGCTTCTGCGCCGCTGAGGCCTGCTGCTTGAGCGGTCGCAGCGTGGTGCGCAGCTCGCGCTCCACATCCCCCACCCGCTCCAGATCCTGCCGCACCCGGCTCATCTTGGCCTGCGCCCGATCCCGGCGTTTCTTGTAGAGGCTGAGGCCCGCCGCCTCCTCCACCAGCGCGCGCCGCGCCGCGGGGCTGGAGCTCAGCAGCTCGTCTACCTTGCCTTGGCTGATGACGCTGTGCATCTCCCGGCCCAGTCCCACCGCCGCGCACAGCTCCTGCAAATCCAGCAAGCGGCAGGCCGAGCCATTGATGAAGTACTCCGAGGCGCCCTCGCGCAGCACGCGACGGGTGATCTGCACCTCTTGGTAGCCGCCGGGGAATTCTCCCTGCGAGTTGTCAAAGAGCAGGTTGACCTCTGCCGCGGCACTGGGCTGGTGGCCCTTGGAGCCTGCAAAGAGCACGTCCTGCATGCCCTTGCCCCGCAGGGCACTGGGGCTCTGCTCGCCCAGGGCCCACAGCACGGCGTCGGCCAGGTTGCTCTTGCCGCTGCCGTTGGGGCCGATGATCACCGTCACCCCGGGCACCAGCAGGATCTCGGTGGGACGCGCGAAGGTCTTGAAGCCGCGCAGCTCGATGGCCTTGAGGAAGGCCACCGGTCAGTCCGCCTTCCCCACCGGCCGGGCCACGTCAGTCGAAGGCGGCCCGGCCTCCGGCGCGGCGCGCCTCAGCAGGCCCAAGCGGATGAGCGCCTCCAGGGCCGCCGTCTGTTCGCTGCGCTTAATGCTTCGACCCCTCCCCCGGCCCATCTCCACCCCGTCCACCCGCACCGCTGACGTGAAGGTACGGTTGTGGGCAGGGCCTGCGCTTTCCAGGAGCTGGTAGCCAACAGCTTTCGCCTGCGCCACCAGCGCTTCCTGGAGAGTGCTCTTGTAGTCGACTTCGTTGTGGAGTGCGTAGTCAATCCGAGGCAGGAAGGCGAAGGCCACGGGTTCCGCCACCGCCTCAAAGCCGAAAGCCAAGAACGCCGCCCCGATCAGAGCCTCCAACACATTCCCCAACATGGTGGAGTTCTGCGCCAACTCCGCGCGGTGCTCCCGGTCCACCGGCGAGGCGCGCAGGATGAGCTCCGGGACCCCGATCATGCGCGCCACCACGCCACAGCTGGTGCGCGAGACGACAAAGGCCTTGAGCTTGGCCAGCCGTCCTTCCTCCTCACCCTCCAGCCGCCGGTAGAGAAAGGAGGCAACGGCGAGTCCCAGCACACTGTCTCCCAGGAACTCCAGACGCTCGTACGACTCCGTGCGCTCCACCACCGAATGCGGGTGCGTCAGCGCCTGGAACAATAACGGCTTGGGGAGGTCCATCAGCACATCCATCAATGAGACGGGGGGCCCGTGGCGCATGGCCGACAGACCCCCCGCCCCACCCGTTCCGCCGTCTTCAGACCTGAGAGGCGATGAAGTCAACAGCGTTCCCCACCGTCAGGATCTGCTCCGCTTCTTCATCCGAGATCTTGATGCCGAACTGGTCTTCCAGCTCCATGATCAGCTGCACCAGATCCAGGCTGTCCGCCTCCAGGTCCTCCTGGAAAGAGGCCTCAAGCGTCACGATTTCTTCCTGCACGCCAAGCTGGTCCACCAGAATGGCCCGCACCCTGGCGAAGATTTCGTCCTTATCCATCAAGGCTCCTTGCGTGTTCCGTGGTCAGGCTAGTCGTGCATTGTATCAATCACGGAGAGGCGGGCCCGGAGCCACGCCGGGCATGACGCGACCCAGTTCCGCCTCCAGGCGAGTGAGCACGCCATTGCGGACCGCCTTGGCACCGAAGGTGAGCGCGTTGGCGATGGCACGCGAGCTCGAAGCCCCGTGACAGATGATGAGCAGTCCCCGCAGGCCCAGCAGGTACGACCCACCGTATGCTTCTGGATCCAGTGCCTGTTTCACGCCGCGCAGGGTCGGTCGCAACAACAGACCGCCCAGCTTGGAGCGCGCATTCACAGCAGCCGCCTCTCTCACGCGCCCCAGCAGATAGCCCGCTGTGCCTTCCAGGAGCTTCAAAGCCACATTGCCCGTGAACCCGTCCGTGACCACCACGTCCGCCTTGCCGGCGAAGAGGTCCCGGCCCTCAACATTCCCCACGAAGTGGATGGGGGCCCCGGCCAACAGGCCGTGAGCCACTCGACTCAGCTCGTTCCCCTTGCCTTCCTCCTCACCAATGTTGAGCAGCCCCACCCGCGGTACCGCCACGTCCAGCGCGGCGTGCGCGAAGGCGGATCCCATGAGGCCGAAGTCCAGCAGGTACTCCGCACGGCAGTCGGCGTTGGCGCCAACATCCAGCATGGCCACCGGGCCGCCTTCGCCGGGGAGGACCACCAGGATGGCCGGGCGCTTGACCTGCTTGATCCGTTTCACCAGCAAGAGGCCGGCTGCCACCATGGCCCCCGTGCTACCGGCGGAGACGAAGCCCTGTGCTGCGCCGTGCGCCACCAGGCGTGCTCCCACCGCGATGGAACTGTCCGGCTTGTTCCGCACCGCCCAGGCGGGCTCCTCATGGAAGGAGATGACCGATCCGGCGGCTTCCACACCGATGAAGTCCAAGACCGGCGCTTCCCGAGGAAGATACGGTCGAATGTGCTCAGGGCGGCCGACAAGACGCACGTGAAGCTCGGGCCCGGCGACCTGCAAGGCGCCGGAAATGATCTCCGCGGGCCCCCTGTCGCCGCCTTCTGCGTCCAGGGCCAGAGTCACCTTGTCCACCGACATCCCCTCGCTCATCACTCCCTCGGTCTGGCCACGCCAACCGGCCGCGTCAATCGGACCAGAGAAGCCGCCTCTGGGAACCACGCGCTGCCCGCACACATCCTAGCAAAGGGTGAACAGGGGAACATGAATGGGAAGAAGACGTTGTGCCACGAACAAATGTTCGATACAATACCCTTAGGGGTTCATGGGCGATAGTAGGTAGACTTAGCTTAGAAGCCAGGCTAGGAATCCAGCCTGGCTCGTAGTACAATGTGCAGGTTGTCTTGCGCCCGACGCAGGGAGCGGCGGGCGTTCCGGAGCACAATGGGTAAGGGATGGTAGAGCATAGCTATGACGGTTGACAAGTCTGATATCACCGCCGTGGAGGAACGCCCAATCCTGGATGTTCAGGATCTTGTCCTCGCCGGCCAGGAACGTGGCTTCGTCACTACCGATGAAATCATGGGCATGGTGGAGGAATACGACCTTTCCACCGATGCCATAGAGGATCTGTACGGGCAACTCTTCGATCTGAGCGTTGAGGTCTACGATCAGAGCCCCGTGGAGCACGGGCGGCTGGAATCGGCCGAGCCGGCCCTTGATCTTTCCGTGGACACGGTGACACATGACCCGCTGCGGCTGTATCTGAAGGAGGCCGGAGAGATCCCGCTCCTCACCAAAGACGAGGAGATCCGGCTGGCCAAGAGGATCGAAGCTGGAGACAAACCTGCCAAGGACCGCATGATCCAATCCAATTTGCGCCTGGTCATCTCCATTGCCAAGAACTACTACACCCAGGACATGGATCTTCTGGACCTGATTCAGGAGGGCAACACCGGCCTCATTCGGGCAGTGGAGAAGTTCGACTATCGCAAGGGCTTCAAGTTCTCCACCTATGCCACCTGGTGGATCCGCCAGGCTATCACGCGTGCCATCGCCAATCAGGACCGCAACATCCGCATCCCCGTGCACATGATCGAGCGCATCAACAAGATGGTACGCACTGAGCGTCGCATCCTGCAGGAAACGGGGAAAGAGCCCACGGATGATGATCTGGCCGCGGAGCTCAACGTGGAGTTGGAGGAGATCAGGGAGATGCGCAAGATTGCTCAGCGCACCACCTCGTTGGAGACTCCAATCGGGGATGAGGATGACGCGGAGTTGGGTGACTTCATTGAGAACAGCACCACTCCTGACCCGGCGGAGGTAGTATCAAGCATCATCGCGCGGGAGAGCCTGCAGAAAGTCCTGCGTGGGATGGATGAGCGTGAACGCAAGGTGGTGGAGCTCCGTTTCGGCCTGAAGGGCGAGCATCCGCGCACGCTGGCGGAGGTCAGCTCCCGCTTCAACGTCAGCCGGGAGAGGATACGGCAGATAGAGGCCAAGGCCCTGGAGCAAATCAAGGCGGCCCACGAGATCCAAGCCATGCGGGAGACCGCCTAGCCCCAGTAGAGAGCCTCAACTGCCCCAGCAGTGATTGCGAAAGCCGGCGGGCCGCCCACTCTCCGGCTTTTCTCATGCAATGCGGTAGCCGTCCCCCTCGGCCCGCAGAAACCCTTCGCTCTCCAGTTCCCCCAAGACCTCGGCCAGCATCTCCGGCGTGTGCCCTCCCCTCGGCTGGGCCTCGGCACGTTGCCCGCTCCCGCCGAAGTCGGCGCACAGCTCCTCCAGCTGCTCCCGGCCGCCTCGACCTCCCAACACCTCCCGCACCACTGCCGCCCGCAGGGCACGGCGGCTCCCCTGAAAGGCAGACTGCGTCCGGTAGGCGGCCGCCCGTCGGGTGAGACCGCGATCCATCTGTTTCAGAAAGGCCCCCAAGTCCATGAGTGCGTAGTACCAGTCCCGCGGGTTGTCACGATCCACTGCCTCTGCCACCAAGGGGCGCAACGCGGCATCGGCCACCAGTTCACGGCCCGGGAAGAAATGGCGGATGAAGGCGGAGCGGACGTTGGTCTCCAAGAGAACGGTCGGCTCCCCGAAGGCGAAGGCCGCCACGGCCGCCGCAGTGGCCGGGCCCACCCCGGGCAAGGCCTGCAACTCCCGGGCTGTTCCAGGTAGAACTCCGTGGAAGCGGTCCATGATGTGACAGGCCGTACGGTGCAGATACAGCGCCCGCCGCGAGTAGCCCAAGCGGCCCCACCGCTCCAGCACCTCCTCCAGCGAGCCCGCCGCCAGCGCCTCCAGCGATGGGAAGCGTCCCAAGAAGCCGGGGTAGGCGGTCACCACCCGCTGCACCTGGGTCTGCTGCAGCATGAACTCGCTCACCAGGATGGCATAGGGATCAAAGGTATCGCGCCAGGGAAAGGAGCGCCTCCCTTTCCGGTAGAAAGCCCACACCTCCCGCCGGAAGGCGGCCATGCTACCGCCGGTCATCCCTGCCTGCTTAAGAGGCGGTGCGCTTCTGCTTGATGCCGCGGGCGATATTGTCCAGGATGATCTCGGCGATGGTCTCCTTGGGCGCCCGTTCCACCCTGGTCTCCCCCACCGGTGTCAAGATGGTGACCTCGTTGTAGTCGGAGCTGAAACCGATATCGCGCCGGGCGATATCGTTGAAAACGATCATGTCCAGGCGCTTGCGCTCCATCTTGCCGCGGGCGCGCGCCACCGCTTCCGGCCCGTACTCCGCCGCGAAGCCCACCACGTATTGGTCGTGGCGTTTGATGGTGGAAGCCTGCAGCAGGATGTCGGTGGTGGGTTGCAGGCAGACGTTGAGATCATCGCGGCTCTTGGAGATCTTGCCGTCCTGCGGGTTGCGATCCAGCTTGTAGTCCGCCACGGCGGCGGCCATGATCAGGATGTCGTAATCCGGCAGACGGTCCATGACGGTGCGATACATCTCGTCCGCCGTAGGCGCGTCCGTCTCCCGCACGCCCGGCGCCCGCGGAAGGTCTATGTTGGCTTTGACGAGCTCCACGGAGGCCCCGCGATCATGTGCGGCACGAGCCAGCGCATAGCCCATCTTGCCGGAGCTGCGGTTGCCGATATAGCGCACGGAGTCGATGGGTTCCCGGGTCCCACCGGCGGTGATGAGCACGCGCAGGCCACGCAGGTCCGTCTTCCGGTCCACCTGCAACCGCAGCTTGACCGCGGCCAGGATGCTGTCAGGCTCCGCCATGCGTCCCGACCCGTACACGCCGCAGGCCAACTCCCCGGTGCCAGGCTCCACCACGTACACCCCGTCCGCCCGCAGGACGTCCATGTTGCGCTGCATAGCGGGATGAGCCCACATGTTGGTGTTCATGGCGGGCGCCACCACCACCGTGTTGCTGAAGGCCATGTAGGTGGTGGTGAGCAGGTTGTCCGCGATACCCTGCGCCATCTTGCCCAGGGTATTGGCAGTGGCGGGAGCGATCACCATGATGTCCGCCAGGTTCCCCTCTTCGATGTGGGTGATGGTGGAGTCCTGCCGCAGCCCGCCGTCATTATCAAGGCGCACCTGGAAACCGGAGAGAGTCTGGAAGGTCATGGGGCCCACGAACTCCGTGGCCTTCTGGGTCATGATGACCCTTACGTCCATCCCCGCCCGCTGGAACAAGCGCAGCAATTCCACAGCTTTGTAGACAGCGATCCCCCCGCTTACTCCCAGGAGAACCGTGGCCTGCTTGGCGACCATGGGCTCAGGTCGACTCGGCTAGGAGCGGAGCCGGTAAGAGATTTCCCCCTTGGCAACCTCTTCCATGGCGACGCTCAGCAGGTTCCGCGAGTCGCCCGGCAGAAGGGGAGCCGCCAGTTCCTCGAAACCCCCGCCTTCACCCAGGCTGCGATAGTAGGTATTGATCTGTCGCGCTCTCTTGGCGCTCACAATGACCGCAGTGTAGCGATTGGGCTGCTCCGGGTCGTCGGGAGACAGGGTGCTGCGGAGCCCCTGGAGGATCTCGTCCACGGTGGGTCTGTTCATGCGGCTGTCACCTTGCTGGATCGTTGGCCCGGATTTCTTCGATGGTCGAGCGAAGCGCCTCAGCAGCCAGCTCCACATCGGCGTTCACTATAACATAGTGAAAATCGCGCTCCGCCCGAAGTAGATCAGCCTGCAGAGCATCCAATTCCTCTCGGGCGTGCTCAATACGGCGGTGGATCTCCTCCTCGTTCTCGGTGTTCCTCAGCCGAAGGCGGCGCTCCAGTTCCGCCAGGCTCGGTGGCTGGATGAAGATGGACACAGCTTGGGGACGCCGCGCACGCACTTGGCGGGCTCCCTTGAGCTCTATTTCCAGGATCACATCGTTGCCTGCCTCGAGGCCCGCATCCACGAAGTCCGCCGGTGTGCCGTACAAGTTGCCGCCGAACTCGGCCCACTCCAGGAACTGCCCCTCCTCCACTCTCCTCAGGAAGTCAGCGCGACTCATGAACCGGTAGTCCCTGCCCTCCCGTTCACCGGCACGGCGTGCCCGGGTAGTGGCCGACACCGAGATCAGGAGGCGATCGAAGTGAGGTGCCGCCGCGCGGATGAGAGTACCCTTGCCTGCTCCCGAGGGACCGGAGATCACAATGAGCTTGGGTATGGCCGTCTGCTCCGCCTACGCGCTTCCCGCTAAGCTCCGAGGACTTCCAGCAGCTCGCGCCGCTGCCGCGGTGTCAGGCCAATCACGGTCTTCGACGGGCTCACCCGGCACTGCTCCAGGATCTTGGCCGCCCTCACCGGACCAACTTTTGGCACGGACATCAGCAGCTCTGCCACCTTGGCGGAGTGAAGGAACTCCGGGGGATCAAGGATCAGCCCCTCCAACCTCTCCGCCCCGTTGCGGAGGCTGCGCTTGAGCTCCGAGCGCTGAATCCGGATCTCATTGGCCCGCGCCAACGCCTCCAGGCGTTGCTGGCGGCTGCGCTCCGGTGTGCTGGAATAGGCGGCGGATTACATAGAGCCATTATAGCCACAGGCGGGACATGCAGGGCGCCCTCAACCGGCGGCATGCGCCACGCCGATCAACTCGGCCAAAGACAGTGACCTCCGGCGAAGCTGTTCTCCCAGTTCGCCGGCCAGGCGTGCGGGCAAGCAAGGGTCGCGAAAGCCCGCAGCACCCACGGCCACCACGGACGCCCCCGCCGCCAGGAAATCCACCACGTCCACCACGGTTTCCACCCCACCAATGCCTATCAACGGGATCCCGACCCGCTGCCTCACCTCGAAGACCGCGCGCAGGGCCAAGGGCTTGATGGCCGGCCCGGACAACCCCCCGGTGACCCCACCAAGCAGCGGACGCAGGCTCACCGGATCAAGCACCAAGCCTTTGAAGGTGTTCACCAACGCCAGCGCCCCGGCGCCGCCGCGTTCCGCCGCCTCGGCCACGGCCTGGATATCCGTCACGTTGGGCGTCAGCTTGGCGACGAGCAACGCCGGCTCCGGCCAGACTTCGCGCAGAGCCCGCAGGAGGGCGAATGTCTCGTCCGGGTCGGTGCCGATGGACATGCAACCCGAGTGCACGTTGGGACACGAGATGTTGACCTCCAGTCCCACCCGCCAGGCCCAAGCCGGTTTGGGGCGAGCCGCTTCATCCCGTCCGGCGACGTACGGTGCGGCGGACGGTGATGACGCTGCTCACGCACTCCCGTACACGCCTAAGGCCTCGTCGAGTGCCCACCGCAGGCGCTCGACGGCCAGCACGTACTCCTCCGGCGTGAACCCGGCCACATTGACGATGAGGGGACAAGGCAGGCCCAGTAGACGCGGGAGATCGTGACGGCAGAACTCCTCCACCCCCTGATTGGGGAGCCCAATGGAGTTCATCAAGCCCGAGGCCGTCTCCACCAGGCGCGGCGGCTCGTTGCCGCGCCGGGCGTGGAGCGTCACCGTCTTGGGAACGTAGGCCGCAACCGGCGGCCGCGCCACGAACTCCTGTCCCAGGACCTCGGCCGCCTCCAGTAGGTCGAAGGTGCCGGAGGCATTGATGAGCGGATGCGCCAGCGTCAGCGGCCCCAGCTGGGTGGTGAGTGGGCCGCCCGGTTCGGTGCCCGGCGGGAGGCAGGACGAAAGGGCGCCGTTATCGGGTGAGAAGATCATGTTCCACCTCCCCGAAGGCTTCCTCCCCGCGGAGCACCGGGCCACGCCGGCAAACCTTGGCCAGGCTGCCATCCGCCAGCGGGATGACACAGCCGTGACACGAGCCCACCCCACAGGCCATGCGCGCCTCCAGACTGAACCAGCACTGCACATCAGAGATGCCCCGGCAGAGCCCCCAGACCGCCCGGCACATGGCGGGCGGTCCGCATGCCACCACCCTATCCCCCGACGACACCTCACGCCGGAGCAGCTCCGTCACCGGGCCGTGGAATCCCACGCTGCCGTCGTCAGTGGCGCAGAGGAGACCGCTCCCCATGCCTGCACGCCGCAGTTCCTCCGTGCCTTCCTGCAGTACGCTCACGGCTTCGGCCTGCGCCTGGTCACGAAACCCGCACAGCAGCAACGGTGTTCTCGTGCACACCGGAGCGGAGCGCCCGCCACCTCCGCCCTGCGCCAGCGTCCGCAAAAGCAGCGGGAAGGGAGCGATACCCACGCCGCCGGCCACGATCACCAGGCGGCGCCGCGGAGAACCGGCGAGTGCCGCCGGACAGGCGCCACGCGCCGGCGCCGGCGCCAGGATCTCCTCCAGATCGAAACCCCGGCCCAGCGGGCCCAAGACGGACAGGCGCGCACCGGGGCGCAGATTGGCCAGTTCCTGGCTGGCCGGCCCCACTGGGGCCACAACAAAAGTCAGGACGGCGCCGGCGCCCCGCGGCTCTTCATCAGACAGGCTGAACGGTCGGGCCAGGAAGCGGGCGGAACCTTCCACATGCAGCATCGCGAACTGACCGGGCCGCGCCGGCGCCCAGCCCGGCACCTCCACCCTCACGCGTGAGAAGGCGCCCGCCTCACAACAGAACACCACCTCCCCCAGCCTCAGCGCCGGCTGCCGTACGGTTGGCACTGGCGAATCCCTCAGTCCAGCAGGTGGACGCCGCCACCTGCCGTCTCCGCATGCAGGTCCTGCAGGCAGTGGACCGCGTACTCCTCCGGCCGCGGCGACACCATGGCCTGCACCGCGGCCACGGCGGCGGACATGGTGGTGATCAAAGGAACGCCGCGCCGCATGGCCGCGCGCCTGATCTCGTAGCCGTCCGTCCGCGCCCCCCGCCCAGTCGGCGTGTTGATGACCAGGTCCACTTTTCCTTCCTCGATCAGATCAACCACCGTCACAATCCCTGCCCCTTCTTCCAGAAGCTCGGCCTCGGCCCTCAGCGCGCCGTCGGCCGGCAGTCTGCCCCGAACCAGCAGCCTCAACTCCTCGCCTTCGGTGTGCTTCAGCACCAACTGCGCCGAGATCCCGTTGCGCACCAACGCCTTCTGCGTCCAGTTGGTGGCGATGATGTCAAAACCACCCATTCGCAGCAGGCGGGCGATGATAACGGCCGGTTCTTTGTCGGCGTCGGTGACAGACATGAAGACCGTCCCCCGCCGCGGCAGCCGCGTGCCGGCGGCCAGTTGCGCTTTGCCGAAGGCCGGCGGGAAGCTGGACGCCACCCCCATCACCTCACCCGTGGACTTCATCTCCGGGCCCAGCATGGTGTCCACGTTGGGGAAGCGCGGGAAGGGCAGCACCGCCTCCTTGACCGCCACATGGCTCAGGTCCCGCCGCCGCGGCACCCGGCCTTCCGCCTTGGCCTGCTGCCACCCCGGCAGGTCAAGCTCGCGCAGCCTGCAGCCGGCAATGACCTGCGTGGCCACCTGCGCCAGCGGCACGCCCGTGGCCTTGCTCACGAAAGGCACCGTGCGGCTGCCGCGGGGGTTGACCTCCAGCACGTAGATGCGTGTGCCCTCACCGGCCTGCTGCAGGGCGAACTGCACATTCATGAGCCCGACCACGCCCAGTTCCTTGGCCAGTGCCGCCGTCTGCTCCTCTATCTTGCGCTGCACGCCGCCACCCAGGGTCACGGTGGGTATGACACAGGCCGAATCCCCGGAATGGACCCCCGCCTCCTCCACGTGCTGCATGATGGCCCCGATGTAGACATCCTCTCCATCGCACACGGCGTCGACATCGATCTCCATGGAGCGCTCCAAGAAGCGGTCGATGAGCACCGGGTGTCGCGAGGAAGCCTTGACCGCCGTCCGGATGTAGCGGGCGAGGCCTTCGCGATCGTAGACGATCTCCATGGCCCGGCCTCCCAGCACGTAGGAAGGGCGGACCAGCACCGGGTAGCCGACCCTCTCGGCAATCTGCAGCGCTTCCTTCTCGCTACGGGCCGTCCCCCACGGGGGCGCCTGCAGTCCCAGCTTGGCCAGCACGCCACCGAAACGCTCGCGGTCCTCCGCCAGATCAATGGCCTCCTTGGCCGTGCCCATGAGGGGCACCCCGGCCGCCTCCAATTGCTCGGCGATCTTGAGCGGCGTCTGGCCGCCGAACTGCACAATCACTCCCTTAGGGTGCTCGTTCTCCACGATGTTCAGCACATCCTCAAAGGTCAGCGGCTCGAAGTAGAGACGGCTGGAGGTGTCGTAGTCGGTGGAGACGGTCTCCGGGTTACAGTTGACCATGATGGCGAAATATCCCTGGCGCCGCATCTCCATGACGGCGTGCACGCAGCAGTAGTCGAACTCGATGCCCTGGCCGATGCGGTTGGGACCGCTGCCCAGAATGATGACCCGCTCCTGGTCGGTAACCGGCAAGGCCTCGTTCTCCTCCTCGTAGGTGGAGTAGAAGTAGGGGGTGTAGGCCTCGAACTCGGCGGCGCAGGTGTCGACGGCTTTGTAGGTGGGGACGATGCCGTCCACCTTGCGCCGGGTGCGCACATCCCTCTCCGAGCAGCCCAGGAACTGCGCCAGGCGGGTATCGCTGAAACCCAGCCGCTTGGCCTGCCACAACTCCTCCCGCGGGAGGGCGAAGATGCCGCCCCGCTCCGCCCAGGACTTGATGGCGTTCTCCGCCTCCACGATCTCCCGCAACTCTTCCAGGAACCACTCGTCGATCCAGGCCTCGTTGAAGATCTCGTCCAGGGTGACGCCGCGGCGGTAGGCCTCCAGGATGAGGTCGTAACGCTCGGCGGAGGGGATGCCGATCATGGCCAGCAGCGCGCCGTTATCCTCCGGGATGTCCGGCCGCACATCCAGCTCCCGCGAGCGCATGGACTTCTGGAAGGCCTCCTTGAAGGTCCGGCCGATGGCCATGTTCTCCCCCACGCTCTTCATGTGCGTGGTGAGTCGGGCGTCGGCCAGCGGGAACTTCTCGAAGGCCCAGCGCGGCGTCTTGACCACCACGTAGTCGATGGTGGGCTCGAAGCAGGCGGGCGTCTGGCGGGTGACATCGTTGCGCACCTCGTCCAGCGTATAGCCCACGGCCAGCTTGGCCGCGATCTTGGCGATGGGGAAGCCGGTAGCCTTGGAGGCCAGCGCGGAGGAGCGACTGACGCGCGGGTTCATCTCTATCACCACCAACTCATCCGTCTCCGGCGAGTAGGCGAACTGGATGTTGGAGCCGCCCGTCTCTACACCTATGGCGCGGATGATGGCCAGGGAGGCGTCACGCAGGCGTTGGTACTGGCGATCGGTGAGGGTCTGTTGTGGGGCCACGGTGATGGAATCGCCGGTGTGCACGCCCATGGGGTCGATGTTCTCGATGGAGCAGACGATGACCACGTTGTCCTTGCGGTCCCGCATGACCTCCAGTTCGAACTCCTTCCAGCCGACGACGCTCTCCTCCAGCAGCACCTGGTGCGTGGGCGAGGCGTCCAGGCCGGCCAGCACCACCTCGTCGAATTCCGCGTCGGTGGCGGCCACGCCGCCGCCGTGACCGCCCAAGGTGAAGCTGGGCCGCACGATGAGGGGCAGCTTGAGGTTGCAGAGGGCGTCCCGGGCCTCGTTGAGGCTGTTGACCACCGCGCTGTCCGGCACGCGCAGGCCGATGGAGGCCATGGTGGCGCGAAACTGGTCCCGAGCCTCCGCGCGGTGGATGGCTTCGTAGCTGGCCCCGATCATCTCCACGCCGAAGCGATCCAGCGCGCCGTCCTCGTGCAGTGCCACTGCCAAGTTGAGGGCCGTCTGCCCGCCCAGAGTGGGCAGCAGGGCATCCGGCCGCTCCACCTCGATGATGCGGGCCACCACCTCCGGCACCAGCGGCTCAATGTAGGTGCGGTGTGAGAAAGCGGGATCGGTCATGATGGTGGCAGGGTTGGAGTTGACGAGGACCACATCG
>Ga0123328_1003084_pt1 | contig 14454 bp, 16 predicted proteins | sample BioC12SIPDNA_2_FD_89702 | JGI IMG/M metagenome (GOLD analysis project Ga0123328, IMG submission 89702) | Anaerobic biogas reactor microbial communites from Washington, USA - Biogas_R1_A C12 SIP DNA | ecosystem: Engineered > Bioreactor > Anaerobic > Unclassified | place: Washington, USA...
CCTGAGGATTGCCGTAACCCCTCATGGCCTGCGAGTAGATGTTATTGGTGTACACACAGGTGGCTTGGAAGAGGACGTTGGGCACCCGGTACATGGACGACATGGGCAACATCATGACCGAGGGCGTGGTGGCTCCCCACGAGGTGTAGGCACCGTTGTCCAGAATGGCTTCGCACTTCCGGAAGGTGAGGTGCCCATCCTTGTCGCAACCCTGCTCAATGGTGAAGCGCGCCGCCTGCCGCGGCGGTAGTGCGAAGAACTCTTCGTCGCGCGAGAACTGCAACTTGACCGGCTTCCTGGTCTGCAGGGCCAGCTGGATGCAAATGAACTCGTAGATGTCGGTATCGAGTTTGGTCCCGAAACTACCGCCCACCACCGGGTTGAGGACCCTGATGCGTTTGCGCTTGAGGCCGATGTTGTCGAGGTAACTGGCGATGCGGCCCTTGGCCCCGAACACCACGTTGGTCAGGCTCACAAAGGTCAGGTTGTTGTTGCTGTCGAACTCAGCCACGCACCCGCTGGTTCCCATACAGCACTGATTGATCCACGTGGTGCTGGCCTCATCCTTCACCACATAGGCCGACTCCGCCTTGGCCTTCTCCACGTCCCCGGCCGTCAGCTTCCAGGGAAGGGGCAGGATATTGCTGCGCAGTGGACGCCCGCGGGCATCCACCTCGTGCACCAGGGGCGCATCGGGCTTCATGGCTTCCAAGGGATCGAAGACCGCCGGCAGCGGCTCGTACTCCACTTCAATCAGACGGCATGCCTCTTCTGCGATCTCGGGAGTGATGGCCGCCACCGCCGCCACCTCGTCCCGGTACTGACGCACGACATCGCGCTTGAGCAGCGTCTGGTCCCCCAGGAACCCAACTCGAACGTCGGGCACATCGTAACCAGTGAGGACCGCTCGCACCCCGGGCAGGGCTTTGGCCTTGTCCGTATTGATGGATGAGATGCGGGCGTGGGCATGCTTGCTGTAAAGGATCTTGCCGTGCAGCATACCCGGTCGTTGATACTCGTCTATGTAGACCGCCTTGCCGGTGACCTTGTCAATCTCCGCGGTCCTCGGGGCTCCTTTACCGATATGAAGCAACTCTTCCACAGCGCCTCCCAAAGCCGAGATTGCCTCGGCCGACATCGTGTCCTTGTACGCCACAGATCGCACCCATCCGCTTACTGTTTCATCCTCGCGGCAGCCATCTGTATCGACTCCACTATCTGCACGTATCCGGTGCAGCGACAGATGTTGCCGGCGATGGCGGTGCGAATCTCCTCCTCGGTGGGATCAGGCTTCTGATCAAGCAGGGCCTTGGCCGACATGATCATGCCGGCGGTGCAGTAGCCGCACTGAACGCCGTTGTTCTCGATGAACGCCTGCTGGATGGGGTGCAGTGTCCCATCCGGTGCGGCCACGCCCTCAATGGTGGTCACATGCCTGCCCTCCACCTCCAGTACCGGGTAAAGACAGGAATTGGTGGCCTCTCCGTCCACTATGACCGTGCAGGCACCACATTCGCCTACCCCACACCCCTTCTTGGCGCCCGTGTATCCGAAGACATTGCGCAGCAGGTAGAGCAGCGTCCATTGGGGATCTACGTCCGCGAAGACCTGCTCACCGTTCAGCACGAATTGGATCTCTTGCTTCATGTGCGTACTCCTCACCACAACAGATCGATGTCGGCCTCTCTCCCGGGCCTCATGATCCGATCGATAGCCTTCAGGATGGCCCGCTTCGTCAGGACCCTCACCATCTCCAGCCGGTACCCAGCGTCACACCGGAAGCTGTCCCGGGCCTGACATTCCGAGACCGCAACGTCTCCCATTGATTCGAAGAGCGCCCCGGAGACAACCTGCCCCTTCAGCTTCGCCTCCGCTTCCCTGGCTCTGATGGGCCGGGGAGCCACAACGCCCATAGCGATCCGCACGTCTTCCAACACCACTTCCTCATTCTGCAGAAGCTGAATGACGTCCGGCGTGTGCTCGCATTCGAGGGCACCCCTGCACCTCTCCTCGCTACCACCGATGCTCACCGAAACCCACGCCGCCACGCCCACCATGGGAAGCTCCATGGCCTGGCGCCGGGAATGCTTGATGTACGCGGAGCCGCTCTTCTCCGAGGTGGCTGGGAGCTTGATGCCGAGAACGAGTTCGCCATCGGCCAGCGCGACTTTGTTCGGTCCCAAGAAGAAATCGTCGATGGGAACTTCCCGTTCCCCCTCCCTGCCCAAGATGCGGACTGCAGCATCCAGCGCGAGAAGCGGACAGGCGGTATCCGCTGAAGGAGCGGCGTTGCAGATATTGCCGCCGAGCGTGGCGACGTTCCGAATCTGCTTGGAGCCCACCACGCGTGCGCCATCAGCGAGCGCGGAGTAGCGAGCCCGTATGTAGTCGTGATTGGCTATCCGCGTGTGCGTCACGCCCGAACCAAGCGACAGGCCGTCCGCGCTGTCTATGTACGTCAGTTCGGCAACATTTCTGAGCGATATCAAGTTGGCAGGGTCGATCTTCCTCTGCTTGAGCAGCACCACCACATCGGTGCCCCCGGCTACAAACCGAGCACCATGGAGCTCTGCCGCCAGGTCGGCAGCCTCTCCAACCGTGGCGGGTTTGTGGTACGTGAACGCTCCCACTCGTCTCCTCCTCGTCTTGCCTTCACCGTGGTTGCCATCCTGAGATGTGTTCGCGACCCCTCACCCGGGCAGGAACACGACATGCCAACCACTCATGGTATCCATTGCATTTGCGAATGTTACCATGCTAGCATTGCTTGCGGATCGATCAGTTCAGCCGCTGATCGTTCTCTCCAGTCGGGTCGGCTGCCCCAGCGAAGCAGCCGACCCTCTCTCCTTCTTGTCGCGGCGAACGGCCTGGATCTCACACCTGGGCCCAGTTCCATGTTGACCATCGACTTCAGGGTCAGTATGGGCACAGCGGATGTCGCCCTCTGACCCCGGACCCATCACAAGGAGATGACCATGACCCACTTCACAGCCATGACCTACTCCACGCTCCTGTACGAGGTCCGCGACGGCGTGGCCTGGATCACCCTCAACCGGCCGAACAGCCTCAACGCGCTCAACCTGGAGAGCGCGCGCGAATTGCACCATGTGGCCAATCGCTGCGGCTCTGACCACGCCGTGCGGGCGGTGGTGCTGACCGGCGCCGGCGACCGGGCCTTCTGCGCGGGTGGCGACGTGGCCGGCTTCGCCGTGGACCCCGACCACGTCGACCTGCTCATCAAGGAGATGACCACCTATCTGGACGCGGCCGTCTCGCGCTTGGCCTGGATGGACGCCCCGGTGATCGCCATGGTGAACGGAGTGGCGGCCGGCGCGGGGCTGAGCCTGGTGGCCTGCTGCGACCTGGCCATCGCCGGGGAGAACGCGCGTTTCACCAGCGCCTACACCCAGGTCGGTCTGGCGCCGGATTGCGGCTCCACCTACTTCCTCTCCCGTATCATCGGCCTCCGGCGCTGCGCCGAGCTCTACCTCACCAACCGGGTGCTCTCCGCACGGGAAGCGCTCGAGTGGGGCCTCGTCAACCAGGTGGTGGCGGCGGAAGCGCTGCCGGAAACGGTCTCGGTGTTGGCCGGGGAACTGGCTCAGGGCCCCACCCTGGCGCATGGCGGCGTCAAGCGCCTCCTGCGCATGGCCGCCCAGGAGGGCCTGGAATCCCAGATGGAACGCGAAGCCCGCGAGGTGGCGGCACTCAGCCGGACTGCTGATGGGCTCGAGGGGGCGCGGGCGTTCGTGGAGCGGCGAAAGCCGGTCTTCCGCGGACTGTAGCGCCGCCGGATTCATGCGGGGGAGATGCCCTGGAGGGCGTGGCCGACAAACGGTCAAAACTGGGTGACTGTGGTAGAACGTTTCACTTATCGATATCATTACGGTACAACGACGAAGGAGTGCGGCATGGAGACCGTGACCATCTCCACCAAGTTCCAAGTGGTCATCCCCAAGTCCATCCGCGAGAAGCTGGGATTGATGCCCGGACAGAAGGTCCAAGCCTTCGCCTACGGTGATCGCATCGAGTTCCTCCCTCTGAGGCCGGCCCGTGAGCTACGCGGCGTCCTGCGGGGGCTGGACACCACTTTCACCCGGGACCGCGAGGATCGCGTGTGAACGTGGTCGATTCCTCGGCCTGGCTCGAGTACTTCGCGGACGGGCCCAACGCGGCGGACTTCACCGCTGCCATCGAGTCGACAGCCGAGCTGGTGGTCCCCAGTCTGACCCTCTTCGAGGTGTTCAAACGAACCTGCCAGATTGCAGATGAGGCCACCGCCTTGGCAGTGCTGGCGACAATGTTGCAGGGGCGCATTGTCGAGCTGACCGCGCCCTTGGCCGTGCAGGCCGCCCGAGTGTCGCTCGAAACCGGCCTCGCCATGGCCGACTCCATCATCCTGGCCACCGCCCGCGAGCATGAGGCCACGCTGTGGACGCAAGACGCCTATTTCCGGGGGCTTCCGAACGTGGAGTACAGAGCGAAGGTGACTCCTCCGCGTTGACGGCAGCCGCGGCCCTCGATCCAAGATCAACACAAGGTTGCATAGGCACGGGCAAAGCGGGCCTGGAGGGTCAGATGCAGTACCACTTCTCCGCAGTTCTGGGGCGTGACGCCAACGGCTGGTGGGCACGGTGCCCGGATCTCCAAGGGTGCTACAGCCAGGGCTGCACCTATGAACAAGCGCTCGACAACCTCAGGGAGGCCGTGGCACTTCACGTCGAGGAGGGGCTGGCCTGCGGCGAAGAGATCCCCCAAGTCGAGACCATCAGTCTGATTGCTGTCGACGAGCCGGCGTGAGCCCGCATCTCCCGCGCCTGACGGCGAGAGACCCGCGCAACTGAGGCATTCAGTCAGGAACAGCAGAGCTTTCCGCCCTCGCCTTCAGATCCGCGAGCCACTTCTCGTCGGTATGGGCGAGCGCGCGCTTCACCATCGGGTAGAGGAACGGGAGCAACCACCCGTGCATGGTCTCTCTCGTGGTGGCCCTGGTCCTCCCCGCCTCCTCCACGAACTCCCATTCATGCACACCCCAGAGGCCCGTGCGCCGTCCCACCCAGGCCAGCTTCCGGGGTCTGTCGGCTTCGGTCACGCTGACGGCCCAGGCGAAACCGCCAAGCCCGGCCTGGAAGGTGGTCCCCGTCTCCACGGCTCCCGTCGGCGGGCGGACAAACGAGGCGGCCTCCCACTCCGGCCAGGCCTTCACATCCGCCAGTATGTCCCACAGTCGCTCCGCCGGCGCATCCACGTCCACGCCGAACTCGACGTTCACGGTTCGCCTCCCCCGCTCTTGGCCCATGGTGACTTGTTCATTCCACCATCCCCTTCGCCTGCAAACCGTGGCGCGAGACCCAGGCTCGCGGGCAGGCGATACCGGGCCGCCAATCAGGGCAGGCTGACGCAGAAGGAGTCGCGTCCGAGGTCCAGATCGCTGCGGGCCCCGGCGATGGAGCCGCCCTCGGGATCGGTCACACCGATGACCACCACCGCGATCCCGGCCTGCTGCTCGGCATTGAGCGACCGCACCGTGGTCAGTACCTCGTTCACGTAGGCTTCCGCCTCCTCGCGCGTCGCGGCGGCCGCCTGCACCCAGACGGTGACACGGCGACTCTCCACGAAGGTGCTAGAGACCTCCAGCAGGCGCAGGGTCCACCCCGGGTAGGCCTTTTCGGCCGGAAGTGCGCCCTCCACCATGGCCCGCACGGTGTCGTTGTCCGGCGCTGCCGGGGACTCCGGCCACAGCTTGGCGGCAGTCTCTTCCAGGTCCGTCCCCGGGCTCAGGTCCTGGGGCTCCGTGCCCGGGTGGCCGGCGTACTCAACGCGGGCGGAGTCGATGACCAAGCCGCGCGTCCTGGCCTGGAGCACGGCCCGCAGCAGGACGTCCTCCGCGAAGGCATCGTTGTCGGCCCCGTCCAGAGCAAAGGTCACGGCGAGGGGCTCGAGCGAATCTATGTAGGTGTGGCGCACCCACCAGCCCAATCCACCCAGGTCGCGGACAAAGAGCGCGAGCGCCTGCTCGGTGGGGAGGCCGGAGAAGTCCCCGACGGACACGTAGGAGGTGGGGCTGTCAGCCAGCGTAGGCTGACGGTCGGGGAAGGGCAGCCCCTTCTGCTCCATCAACCGGATCAGGTCCTCGTCGACTTCCATGAGCCGGCCGGGCGCCCAGACGAATCGGCCGTCGTGCCAGAAGAAGCTAGTACCGCCACCCCCGCCACCCGGCGCGGTCTGGGAGCCCGCGGCCCCCGCCAGCAGCTCAAAGCGACCGTACCCCTGGTAGGAGTAGCCGCCGTTGATGAGCGGGTCGGGGATGTGATCGCCGCGATGACCGGCCAGGGCCGTGGGCTGGCCGGCCGCGGTGGTGGTGGTCACCTCGATCCTGGTGACCGAGGTGCTGTCTCCGGCCGCCGAAGGGCTACTGCATCCCGACAGCAGCACCAACATAGCGGCCGTGGCGAAGGCAAGGGCGGTGAGCTGGACCATCTGTTTTGCGAATGTCACGTGTGGCTCCTCTCCGGCGGTTCGGTTAGCAGAGGCCGAACGCAGGTTTGACGCGGCGCTCCGGTGCCAGGTGCCGATACGCTGGACCACTGGTATCCTGTGACCATCGTCAGCAACGGGAGGAAGCCGTGAACGTGGAGCTGGCACTGCTCGCCGACTACGCGGCCGTCACACGGGAGGGGAAGCTCGTAGCCGCGGGCATCTTCGATCTCCTCGCGCCTCCCGCTTTCCCTTGGCAGCATCCCACCATGTTCGTAGCCCTGCGTGTTCACTTCCACCCTGGAGAGGACGGCTCCCATCAGATCAAGCTGCGGCTGGTCAATCCTGACGGTACAGAGGCGCGGGAGATGATGTCAAAGGATTTGGCGTACTACCGGTTGTTGCCGTACGAGCGCGAGTGGGCCGTGGGCGAGGAGGCGGGCGAGAAGTACTTCGTTGTCCGGCTCAAGGATCTCCCGGCAGTGGCTGGAGACGGATCCACTCGTGATGAAGCGGCCAATGACCTCCGCGAGGCTTTCGATGAGTTTGTCTCCGCGTGGATTGAGGGCGGACGTCAGATTCCCGAGCCCGCTCGTCCTTTCACCGTACCCTCCCTGCCCGCCCATTCCCCGACAGGTGAAGGGGTGGTGAGTTTCTCGGAGCCGGAGGCCGGCGTATGTGCCGGTCCAAAGTGGATCGACAACGCGGTGGTCTATCGCAACGCTCTCGTCGAGCCGGCTTCCGCAGAACCACGAATGGAGTCAAGAATCGAAGCAGTCGGGTAACCCGCGCTTGCCCGGCCTCACGCCTGCCGAGTTCGCCAAGAAGTGGCTGGGGAGCACCCGCACCGAGCGGGCCGCCTCCCAGGAGCACTTCATCGACCTGTGCCGCATGTTGGGCGCCCCCACCCCCAACGAAGCTGATCCCACCGGCGACGCATACGCCTTCGAGAAGGGCGCCGGCAAGGTGGCTGGTGGCGATGGCTTCGCCGACGTCTGGAAGCGCGGCCACTTCGCCTGGGAGTACAAGGGCAAGCGCAAGAACCTGGAGACCGCCTACGCTCAGCTGCTGCAGTATCGCGAGGCTCTCGACAACCCACCGCTGCTGGTGGTCTGCGACCTCGACCGCTTCGAGATACACACCAACTTCACCAACACGCCCACGGTGGTTCATCACTTCACGCTTACCGACCTCCGCACCGCTCCCACGGAGCCGCTGCGCATCCTGCGCGCCGTCATGGAACAGCCGGAAGAGCTGCGGCCCGGCAAGACCCGGGACGACATCACGGCCGAGGCCGCCCGCCAGTACGCCTCGCTGGCCGAACGTCTGCGCGGTCGGGGACACGACCCGCATGAGGTGGCCCACTTCCTCAACAAGCTCCTCTTCTGCATGTTCGCGGAAGACGCCGGCCTCCTCCCTCCCGGGCTCCTGCGCCGGCTGACCGCCGCCTCCCAGACGGACAGCGCCGTCTTCACCGAGGGCTTGGCCGAGCTGTTCGCCAAAATGTCGGACCACGGCGGGCTGTTCGGGGCCGAGCGCATCCAGTGGTTCAACGGCGGCCTCTTCGACGGCGGCCACGTCCTGCCGCTGCTTCCCGAGGAGATCGGGCTGGTGGACCAGGTCTCCCGCCTGGACTGGTCCCAAGTGGAGCCGGCCATCTTCGGCACGCTCTTCGAACGGGGGCTGGACCCCCACAAGCGGTCGCAGCTCGGCGCCCATTACACCGACCGCGGGTCGATCATGCGCCTCATCGAACCGGTGCTGATGACGCCGCTGCGCCGGGACTTCGAGGAGACCACACGGCAGATCGAGACGCTGCTGGCCCAGGGCAAGAAGGTGACCGCCCGCACCCCCGCGGCCCAGAACCCGGTGGCGGTGTTCAACGCCTTCCTGGAGCGCCTGCGCGCCGTGCGCGTGCTGGACCCGGCCTGCGGCTCCGGCAATTTCCTCTACCTGGCCCTGCAGGCCCTCAAGGACATGGAGCGCGAGGCGGTGCTGTGGGGCTCGCTGACGCTCAACCTCCCCCTGCAGTTCCCCGAGGTGGGCCCGCAGGCCCTGCTGGGCATCGAGCTGAACAGCTACGCCGCCGAGCTGGCCCGGGTGGTCATCTGGATAGGCGAGATCCAGTGGATGCTGGCCAACGGCTTCGCCTACGCCCGCGACCCCATCCTGCGCCCACTCCACACCATCGAGTGCCGGGACGCCATCCTCGATCTCTCCGGCCCCGAGCATCCGCGCGAGCCCGAGTGGCCGGAGGCCACGGTTATCGTGGGCAACCCACCGTTCTTGGGAGGCAAGCTCCTGCGGGCGAACCTGGGCGATGCATACGTCGACACCCTCTTCGCCGTCTACCAGGGCCGGGTGCCGCGTGAAGCCGACCTGGTCACCTACTGGCACGAGAAGGCGCGGGCGGCGGTCGAGGCAGGTCGAGTGCAGCGGGTGGGGCTTCTGGCCACCCAAGGCATCCGTGGCGGCGCCAACCGACGGGTCTTGGAGCGGATCAAGACCAGTGGCGACGTCTTCCTCGCCTGGTCGGACCAGCCGTGGGTGGTGGAGGGAGCGGCAGTCCATGTCTCGTTCGTGGGCTACGACGATGGCACGGAGGACGAGCGGCTTCTCGACGGTCATCCGGTGGAGACCATCAACGCCAATCTGACAGCGGGAATAGACCTGACCCGGGTCCGCCGCCTCAAGGAGAACCTGGGCATCGCCTTCATGGGCGATACCAAGGGCGGGGCATTCGATATCCCCGGTGATCTGGCTCGGCAGATGCTCACCAGCCCCAACCCGCACAGACGGTCGAACGCCGACGTGGTCCGGCCTTGGGTCAACGGCCTCGATCTGACGAGGCGTCCCCGCGACATGTGGATCATCGACTTCGGTACGGACATGCCCTTGGAGGAGGCCGCGCTGTACGAAGCGCCGTTCGAGTACGTGAAGGGCGCGGTCATGCCTGTCAGGACCCAAAACCGCAGGCAGTCCTATGCCGATCGCTGGTGGCTACATGTCGAACCTCGGGCGGGAATGCGCGAAGCACTCAGAGGGCTCGCGCGGTTCCTCGGCACTGCCCGGGTTGCCAAGCACAGGCTATTTGTCTGGATCCATGAACGCACCCTGCCCGACAGCCAAGTCATTGTCTTCGCCCGCGACGATGACTTCTTCTTCGGCGTGCTCCAGTCCTCGGTCCACGAGCTGTGGGCACTACGCCTCGGCACGCAGCTTGAGACCCGCCCCCGCTACACCCCCACCACCACCTTCGAGACCTTCCCCTTCCCCATCTGCGGCGACGAGAGCAAGGAGGACATCGCCCGGGCGGCGCGGTCACTCGACGAACGGCGGAACGGCTGGCTCAATCCTCCGGGTCTTTCGGACGCCGATCTGCAGAAGAGGACGCTCACCAACCTCTACAATCAACGGCCGACCTGGCTGGAGCAGGCGCACGAGCGGCTGGATCGGATGGTCCATGCCGCCTACGGGTGGGAGTACCCGCTGGACCCGGACGAGGTGCTGGCACGGCTCCTTGAGCTGAACCTGGCTCGGGCCGGCATACCTCCCGTTGTGTAGGGACGCCGGGCCGCAGTCAGAAGAACCGGCCCTATGCTGAAGCTACCGCCGCCACCCCCGCCGCCCGGCGAGGTCTCGGAGCCCGCGGCCCCCGCCAGCAGCTGAAAGCGACCGTACCCCTGGTAGGAGTAGCCGCCGTTGATGAGTGGGTCGGGGATGTGATCACCGCGATGGCCGGCCAATGCCGTGGGCTGGCTGGCTGCAGTGGTAGTGGTCACCTCGATCCTGGTGACCGAGGTGCTGTCGCGTGCCGCCGTAGGGCTGCCGCAACCCGGTAGCATCACCAGCATCGCGGCCGTGGCGGAGGCAAGGGCCCTCCCGAGGGCGAAGCATTTCGCGAAACACATGTGTGGCCCCCTCCGGCAGCAGCTCGGAACAAAGGCGAACGCACTTCTAACGTAGCCGTCCGCCCCCAGGTGCCGATCCTTGCGTGCTGTAGGCGTCACCGGTTCGCCGGACCGGGGGGAATCGTCCGCCACCAGGAGCTCGCTGGCCTTGTCTGGAGCCGAAGGTCCTGTAGGCGTTCTTGTCGATGCGATTGTCAGGCGTTTTCGCCCAAGCCTGCATCCATGAGCCGCTCACTCCGCCACACGCGAACGATGGTGACTGCACTCTGCGACCGCCGGTAGACGATCCGAAACGGCGGCAACTCGAGCTCGCGCAGCCATGGCATCTCGAACTCCGGCACCACCCTGCCGCTGTCGGGGTATGCCGCAAGCTGCTCGACGCGGGCGAGGATGTCCTCGACCAGTCGCCGCCCGACCTGCGGGAGCTCGTGAGAGACATACCAGTCGAGAATGTCGAGCAGGTCATTCTGCGCCGAAACCGAGAACGCAATGGTGATGGCATCTGACATGGCCTAGAGGCCCAAGCGGCGCCTGACGTCTTCAAGCGGTACGACGTGCCCCGTCTCGAGGTCGGCCAGTCCGGCAACAACAGCCCTCATGAAGTCACGCTCCTCCTGCGCGGCTTCGAACTCCGCGAGGCCCTGCACCACTGCGACACCGCGACCATGGCTGGTGAGCAGAACCGGGCGCCCTGTTTCGTCGATGCGGCGCACGATCTTGCCCGGGTTGACTTTCATCTCGCCGAGCGGAACGACGTCTTCTGAGAACTTCACAGCCGCGCGCACGACAACCTCCCCATTCGCACCAGCTTACTGGTCCTGAATATAGCACCACATCGAGCGGGCGGCTCGTTGGGACCACTCCCGTCGCCAGTGAGCGCCGCGGACGAGATGGACGAGGTGACGCGCCTGTCATGGCGTCTCCCACAGGGCGCGGATGGGAACCGCGTGCAGCTTCTCGCCGAACGGGATCGTGGCAGTGCCGTCGTAGAGGACGACGCCGTGGGCGAAACGATCTCCCGCCGCCTGCCGTAGTCGGCGTAGTCCGCGGAAGTCGCGGTCCGAAACGCTGGCCGCCGCCTTGACCTCGACCCCAGCCACGGACCCAAAGCCTCGCTCAACAACGACATCCACGTCGTAGCCCTCGCGGTCGCGGTAATGGAAGAACGTCAGCGGCTCTTCCAGACCGCTCGCCTGGCGCTGCAACTCCTGTAGCACGAAGGTCTCCAGCAGGGGGCCGAGAGCTCCGCGCTCACGCTGTAATTCTGCCGCCTCGATCCCCAGCAGTGCACATGCCACACCCGTGTCCCCCATGTGCAGCTTGGGTCTCTTCACCAAGCGTGAGACCCGGTTTGCATGCCAAGGTGGAAGGCGCTGTACCAGGAACACTCCCTCCAGAAGCGCGATGTGGTCGTGAATGGTCTGACGGCTGAACTGAAGACTACCGGCCAACTCGCTGAGGTTGAGCAACTGCGCCGTGTGGCTGGAGGCCAGTGCCAGCAGACGAGGAAGCGATTCCAGCGAGCGAATGCGTGAGAGGTCTCTGACGTCACGCTGTATCTCGGCATCTATGTAGTCTCGGTACCAGGCGCGGCGTCGCCCCGGCGATGGCCGGGCGAGTGCCGCAGGGTAGCCGCCGGCCACGATTCGCTCGGCAAGGCCTGCACCCAGGCGTTCCACAACCCCGGTTGGAAACTGCCCGGCGAAGAGCGCCCCCAGGAACGCGGGCTCTGTACCAACGAGTTCGCACTGCGAGAACGGATGAAGCCGGAGGATCCCCATGCGCCCGGCCAGTGAGTCCGAGAGCCTCGGCACCAGCAGGACGTTGGCGGACCGGTTAAGGATGAAACGGCCCGGTACCCGCTCCCTATCCACGGTGGCTTTGAGGGATGTGAACAGCCTGGGCACACGCTGCACCTCGTCCAGGATCACCCGCTCGGGCAGGTCCGCCACGAAGCCGACCGGGTCCTCATGCGCGGCCTGCAAGGCTGCATCATCGTCGAAGGACAGGTACCGGAAGCCGCGCGGCTCGCCCACCATGCGCGCGAGGGTGGTCTTGCCGCTCTGCCGCGGGCCATGGATCAGGACCACCGGCGTATCCGCGAGCGCCTCCAGCACACGAGCGCCGACGAGGCGGGGTATGGGTTCCGAGGATATGAGCAAGGCTGAGTGCAGCTCCAACCATCCGCTAACTAGTTCAAGCACCAGCTGATCGCTGGTTTGCGATTCCGCGCATCGTTGGCGCGTATCCCATCTGGTTGCGGGTTCTGGTCCTGATAGACATCAGAGAGGCTGGCCGCCCTCGCTGAGAAGGGCCAGATACCCATCGTAGGCAAAGACGCGCCCGCGCCGGCGGCCGGTCAATTCTCGCAGCACCCCCAGCCCCACGAGACCGTTGACCGCGCGCGCGGCCGTCGGGTACGCCACGCCCGTTTCCCGTGCCAGGTAGTTCATGTCCGCCAGCGGTCGATGGCGCAGCGTGTCGAAGATCCGCAAGGCACTGGCGGCGGCACGACCGAGACGCTGGATCCGTTCGGCGTCGCTCTGGAACAGGGCGAGCAACCGGTGGGCCGTACCCACGGCGCCGGTGGCGGTTTCCAACACTCCCTGGAGAAAGAAGTCGAGCCAGGCTTCCCAGTCCCCGGTCCTACGCACCGCGTCGAGCAAACGGTAGTACTCCGCCCGGTTCTGCTTGAAGTAGAGACTGAGGTAGAGCAGCGGCTGCCACAGCAGGCCGTCGTTGTGGAGCAGAAGCGCAATCAGCAGCCTCCCCACCCGCCCATTGCCGTCCAGAAAGGGGTGGATGGTCTCGAACTGCACGTGGGCACACGCAGCTCTGACCAGCGCCCCTTGCCCGGGTGGATCGTGCAGGTATCTCTCCAAAGCAGCCATACAAGCCTCCACCTCCTGCGGGGGCGGAGGCACAAACTGCGCGTTGCCCGGTCGCGTGCCGCCGATCCAGTTCTGGCTCCTGCGGAACTCGCCCGGCTGCTTGGTGGCTCCCCGCCCGCGAGACAGGAGCTTGGCATGAACCTCGCGCAGCAATCGATTGCACAAGGGGAAACCCTCTGCCAGCCGATTGATGCCGTGTTCAAGCGCACCGACGTAGTTCGAGACCTCCACCACATCGTCGAAGGGCACGCCGGGAGCATCCTCGAGTTCGAAGAGGAGCAAATCGGAGAGAGACGACTGCGTCCCTTCGATCTGGCTGGAGAGCACGGCTTCACGGCGCACATATGAGTAGAGAAAGAGATCGGGGTCAGGCAGCAGCGTGCAGATGGCGTCAAGCCGGCCACAAGCGAGCAGGGCACTCTCGAGAAGCCTCTGGCGCTCTGCGCTCATCTCGATGGCCGGGTGCGGTGGTAAGGGCGCGGGCACATAGGCGCGAACGCGCTCACCTCCAACTGCCGTGACTTCGAATCGTCCAGTCATCCCCCGCTGCATGTGAGGCTCCTTGCTCTCACTCGCGTGAATAGGCTAGACCATTAATAACACATACGGCATCAAGTGTTAATAGTGCACCCCATTTAGTGTCGCACAGACGGTCGCCGCCACCAGCACCGACAGCGTGCTCAATCCCCAGTAGTGGAACATCAGGCCGGTGGCGATATTCCAGCGCGGTGCGGATTCCCAGAGGAGCAGTGGCGCCAGGGGCGACAGCCTGATACCGCCGAGGAAGGAGAGGATCTCACCCGCCAAGAGGACGACGGCCAGCCAGGCCATGCCCGCCGTGAGGTCCGGGCTGACCAGCAGGAGGTACGCGAGCGCCAAGGCCGCGAGCAAGGCCCCCATGGCCCACCACAGCACCGGATAGACGCTGCCGTCGAAGCCGGCCACCCCCCTCATGTCTTGGGTAACGATGAGGACGGGGAAGGGGCCGGCCACCGCGGTGAGCGCCACGCCGCCCACCGCCACCACGCCGCAGATAATCGCCTCGGCGGCCACCATCTTCCTCAGGCCAAGCCTAAGGGCCTATCCCGCTAGGCCGCAACCAGGGCTGCCTGCAGGGCTGCGACTCGGGCCTTCTTGAAGGCGATGAGGCCACCGGCCAACATCAAGAGGGCCAG
>Ga0123328_1003086_pt1 | contig 14446 bp, 13 predicted proteins | sample BioC12SIPDNA_2_FD_89702 | JGI IMG/M metagenome (GOLD analysis project Ga0123328, IMG submission 89702) | Anaerobic biogas reactor microbial communites from Washington, USA - Biogas_R1_A C12 SIP DNA | ecosystem: Engineered > Bioreactor > Anaerobic > Unclassified | place: Washington, USA...
CGGCGGCGGGCGCGCAGGCGGCCCCCGGCAGCGCCGTTTCCCTGGTGGTCTCCACGGGTCCGGACCCCGCCTCCGTGGAGGCGGCGCGCGCCGCCCTGGCCGAGGTCTTCCGGTCCGCCGACACGAACGGGGACCGGCTGCTTTCGTACGACGAGGCGGCCGGGGTTTATCCCCCCCTCACCCAGCCCATATTCGACGCCCTCGACCTCAACGATGACGGGCGGCTGGACAAGGAAGAGCTGGGGGTCAAGGGCTGCGGATGCGGGTGTACCTGCTCCAAGGCCGACATGACGGTGGAGGGCCTCAAGTCGCGTCTGGGCGACGTGTTCCTGGGGGCGCTGGCGCTCACGCTGCTGGCCGCCCTGGGGCGCCGCCGCACGGAATAGGCCCACCGTCCCGCATTTCGCGCCCGCCGGAGCTTCGGCTCCGGCGGGCGTTTCCTTTCCATGGCGGCGGTTCTCCGAAAGCGATGGGAAACATGGGAGGTATGGGATGCCGGGGAAGGGCGGCGCCTTGGGCCTGAGAGGAGTGTATGCCCGGACCGTATTGCCGCTGGAACGAAGTCCCAGCCTCCGGGCGGTCGGGCCCCGGCCTGTGGCGCCCCCCCGCGGGGAGGTGTCCGTCACTGGATCATGGTGCGGACGGGCTCGAAGGTCTGGGGGGCGGGGGCGCCGCCGCGCTGCTGGAGTTCGCTCTCGGGGGCGCCGCGTTTTTGGGCCTCGGCGAGCCAGGCGGCGGCGGCGTCGGGCTGCTGGGCGTCGCGGGCCATGTCGGCGAGGCGGAGGGCGGGTTTCCAGTTGGCGGGGTCGGCCTCAAGGGCGGCGCGGAGGAGGCGTTCGGCCTGGTCGGGCCGCCGGAGGGCGAGGGCGGTTTCGGCGAGTTTTTCCCCGGGCGATTCGCCCCCTGCGCGGGGTGTCTTGGCGGCGTAGCGGAGGGCGGCGGCCCAGGCATTGGCGGAGGCGGCCTGTTTGGTGAGGGCGTCCCACGCCTCGGGGGAAAGGGTGTCGCCAGCCTCGTCGAGAAAACGGTCGGCCTCGCCGCGCAGGGCGCGCACCATGCCGAGGATACGGGTGGCGTCGGCGTTCTCGGGGAACCGGCGGTGGGTGCTTGCGGCGAGGTACAACGCCTGGGTGAGGCGTCCCGAGGCGAGTTCATACTCCACGCGGGCGATATGCCCGGCCGGGTCGCCCGGGTTGGCCGTCAGTTTCTCGCGGGACGTTTTCTCCAGCGCGGCGACACGCTCGGCGGCCTTCTGGGCGGGTTCGGCGGCAAAGGCAAAGGGGGCCTCGGGCAGGGCGGCAGCGGCCTCGGCCAGAAGCGGCGCGGCGTCCCGCATGTTTCCCGCCATGAACAGCTGGAGGCCCCGGGCGCCCTGCAGGTCGGCGCGGTTCGGGGCGCGGCGGGCGGCGTAGGCCATCCCGTCGAGGGCGGCGCGGGCCGCGCCGGGGGCGTCCATTGTGTCGGCGGGCCGCAGGCCGGCGGCAAGGGCCGCGGCGTCCGCCGCCCAGTCGGCGTGCGGCGCGCGCAGGAGGAGGGCGGCGATCTCCGCCGGATCGGGCGGAATCTCCGGAACGCCGGCGCGGATTGCCTTCCAGCGGTATTCAGCCCTGTCCGGCGCGGTCTCCGCCGCGCGGACCCAGGCCTCGCGCGCGCGGCCCCGCCATTCGGCGCGCGCATCGTCCGCAAGGCTGGCGGATGCCGTCTGGCGTTCGCAGTACCGGGCGAGGGCGGCCCAGGCGCCGGGGCTGTCCGGGGCGGCCTCCGTTGCGGCGAGGAGCGCGGCGTCGGCGTTCTGCCGGGCCGCCAGGTCGAGGAAACTGAAAACGCCAAGAATGACGGCCCCAACGCCCGCCGCCCCAGCGAGGACGAGGCGGGGGGTGCCCAGGGGAAGACGGTGGATCACCGCCGCCAGCGCGAGGGCCGCGACGGCCCAGGCGTAATACGCGGAAAGGGCGGGGTTCACCCCGGCGATGCCGGCGGCATGGCCGAGAGCCCCGGGAAGGGGCATGCCCGCGGCCAGGCGGGCGGCCGCGCCCGTTGCCGCGCACAAAATGGCCAGCAGCGCGCCGAACCCGATCTGCCCCGCACGGTGCCGCAGGGCGGGCAGGGCTGCCGCCAGCGCCGCAACCAAGAACAGGGCGGCGGTCGCGTCGGCGGCGCAGGCGGCCGCGCCCAGCACCGCGGCGAAGGCGGCAAACCTGCTCTTGCCGGAAAACAGGCGGTCCAGACAGACCATGGCCCACACGGCCAGCGACGCGCCCAGCACGGGCGCCAGACCCGGCGCGGTGGACAGCGCGCCCGCGGCGGCGGGGGAAAGGGCAAAGAGCAGGGCGGTGCCGAGGGCGATCCCCTCGCCCGACCCGGGACGGCGCCCCCGGCGTGCCAGCAGGAAGACGCCGAGCGCCGCCAGAACATGCGCGAAGAGGCCGAGCGCGCGGACGGTTCCCGCACCGCCGCCGCCGGCCTGCCACGCCGCGGACAGCCCCAGCACGGTGAGCGGGGCGTCGGGCAGCAGGGGGAAGGCTTCCGGCGCGGTGAGGAGCGCGTGGGCCTTCGGCGTGTCGCAGAGCAGGTCATCGCCTGGACCGCTAAAGGGGACGTGCACGACGGAAAAATGGACCAACAGCGCGGCCACGCCCACCAGCACGGCGGCCACAGCGGCCTGCACCCCCTGAAACACCTCGCCCTCCGGCGCTTTGAGGGGCGCGGCGGGCGCGGGGGACTGCTCGGCGGCGGATTCGGGGATGTCGGGGCGGGTCGTCTCTTCCATGGGCCGGTCTCCGGGAATGTCGGATTAATGCGCCTGATTATACCCCGAATCGGTGCCCGGCGGCAGGCACAGGCGCATGGAAATCACGGACGAACACGGACCTGCACGGACCGACACGGACACCGGAATCCGGGCAGGGAGAATTGAGGGGGGCTCGGCCTGATTTCGTCCGTGTTAGTCCGTGCTCGTCCGTGTTCGCCCCTGACCCGGGCATCCGGGGAATAGAACTTGCCCTCCCGCTATGTTATAAAGAGCGTGCCACTTAGGAAGCTTTCGGGAGCAACCCCAGATCAAGACTGAACAGGAGGCGTATGCTGATTGCCGTCATGTCCGGTTTCGCGGGGGCCCTGCTTGCGCCGGCGGTGTGCGGCGCGGCGGGCAAACGGACCGGATGGATCCTCGCGGCGCTCCCCGGCGGACTGTTCCTGTACTTCCTGCGGCTGCTGGCGGCGGGGGGGGCGGTGTCCACGCTGGACTGGGCCCCGGAACTGGGCGTGAGCCTCGCCTTCCGCGCGGACGGGTTGTCCCTGCTCTTCGCGCTGCTCATCTCCGGCATCGGCGCGCTGGTGACGGTGTACTCCGGCGGCTATCTCTCGAACCACCCGTTCCTGGGCCGCTGGTTCCTGTACCTCTTCGCGTTCATGGCGTCCATGCTTGGCCTTGTGCTGGCGGACAACCTCTATCTACTGTTCATCTTCTGGGAACTGACCAGCTTCACCTCCTACCTGCTCATCGGGTTCAACCACGACGAGGAGGCCTCGCGGGCGGCGGCGTTGCAGGCGCTCCTGGTGACGGCGGCGGGGGGGCTTGCCCTGCTGGCGGGGCTGGTGATCCTCGCCGGGGTGACGGGAAACACCGGCCTGTCGGGCATGGCCGCGTCGGCGGAGCTGCTGCGCGGACATCCCGCGCGCGTCACGGTGGTCGTGCTGCTCCTGCTGGGGGCCTTCACCAAGTCCGCGCAGTTTCCGTTCCATTTCTGGCTGCCGAACGCCATGGCCGCGCCAACCCCCGCCAGCGCCTACCTGCACTCCTCGACGATGGTGAAAGCGGGCGTGTACCTTGTCGCGCGGATGCACCCGTTGTTCGCGGACGACGCCGTGTGGCACACGGGACTCGTCGTGTTCGGCGGCGCGACGCTGCTCTACGGCGGGGTGCGGGCGGCGGCGCAGACGGTGATCAAGCGGATGCTGGCCTATTCCACCGTGGCGGCGCTGGGGGTCATGATGCTGCTCTTCGGCATCGGCACCGAGGCGGCGGTCCATGCGGCGGTCGCCTTCCTTTTCGCCCATGCGCTGTACAAGGCCGGGCTCTTTCTCGTGGGCGGGGCGGTGGACCACGCCACGGGGGAGCGCGACCTGCGGCGGCTTTCCGGACTGGGACGGGCCATGCCGCTCACGGCGGCGGCGGCGGCCGTGGTCGCCCTGTCCATGGCGGGCGTGCCGCCCCTTTTCGGGTTCACGGCCAAGGAGCATGTTTACGCCGCCGTGCTGGCCTCGCCCGCCGTGGCGGCGGTGACCGTTGCGGGCGCGCTGCTCTTTGTGCTGGTCGCGCTGGCGGTGGGTGTGCGCCCCTTCTTGGGGCGCCCCCTCGACACGCCAAAACACGCCCATGAGCCGTCCCCGTCCCTGTGGCTTCCTCCCCTGGCGCTGGCGGCGGGGTCGCTGGGGTTCGGGTTCGCGCCGGGTCTGCTCGACCGCGCCCTGCTGCTGCCCGCGGCGGCGGGCGTGCTGGGGGAATCCCTGGCCCCCTCCGGGCACGCCGCGCACGGCGGGCTGGTGCTGGGCCTGAGCGCGGCCACCCTCGTCGTCGGGTTGGGCCTGTTCTTCGCGCGGGACCGGATCCGGGGGCTGCTCGGCGGGTTCCGGCTGCTGTCGCCGGGGGAGCCGGAAAACCTCTGGAACGCCGGGATGCGGGGGATGGTGTGGGCGGCGGGCGCGCAGACGCGGGCGATCCAGCACGGGTACCTGCGCGGCTATCTTACCCTGGTCTTCCTGGCCCTCGTGCTGCTGACCGCGCCGGTGCTCCTGCGCCACAGCCCCGAGGTGGGGCGCATCCTGCACAGCCGGTCCCTGTCCGCGCTGCTCCACCTGCGCTTCCATGAGGTCGGGCTGGGGCTGCTCATGGCGGTCTCCATCGGCGCGGTGGTCCACATGCGGACGCGGCTGGCCGCCGTGGCCGCGCTGGGCGTGGTGGGCTACGGCATGGCGATCATCTTCATTCTTTTCGGCGCGCCCGACCTGGCCATGACCCAGTTCGTCATCGAGACGCTCACGGTCATCCTGCTGGTGCTCGCGTTTTACCACCTGCCCGCCTTCGCGCCGCCCGCACGCCGGGTCTTCCAGACCGGAAACCTCCTGCTGGCGGGGTCGGTGGGCGTGGTCATGGCGCTGCTGGTGCTGGTGGCCGCCGACGAGCACCACCCGACGGCCCTCGCGCGCTATTTCTCGGACAACAGCCTGTCCCTGGGCCACGGCCGCAACGTGGTGAACGTGATCCTGGTGGACTTCCGCGCCCTGGACACGCTGGGCGAGATCACCGTGCTGGCGCTGGCGGCCCTCGGGGCCTATGCCGTGCTGTATCTGAAGCCGCGCGGGGAGGGGGGGAAGCCGTGAACTCCGTCATCTTCCGCTCCGCCACGCGCTACATGTTCCCCATCCTGCTGCTGCTCTCCGTGTTCCTGCTCATGAGCGGCCACAACGAGCCCGGCGGCGGGTTCACGGGCGGGCTGGTGGCCGCGTCGGCCTTTGTGCTGTACGCGCTGGCCTTTGACACGGCCGAGGCGCGGCGGAGGCTTTGGCTGGACCCCCGGTATCTCATCGGCACGGGCCTGCTGCTGGCGCTGGCCTCCGGAGTCGTGGGGCTGCTGGCGGGCGAGCCTTTCCTGACGGCGTACTGGGTGAACGTGCCGCTTCCCGGCGGGGGCGTGGCGGCCCTGGGGACGCCGCTGCTGTTCGACGCCGGGGTGTGCCTGGACGTCGTCGGCGTGTCGCTGCTCATCATTTTCTCCATGGCCGACGTGGACCGGGGGGAACCGTGATGGAGCTTCTCTTCGCGGCGGTGGTCGGCGGGCTGTACGCGGCGGGCGTGTACCTGCTGCTGCAGCGCAATGTGGTGAAGATCATCCTCGGGCTGGCCCTGCTCGGCCACGGCGCGAACCTGCTGATCTTCACGGCGGGCGGCCTCACCCGCGCGCGCGCGCCCATCATCGCCGAGGGCGCGCTGTCGGCGCCGCCGGACACGGCGGACCCGCTGCCGCAGGCGCTCATCCTCACGGCCATTGTCATCGGGTTCGGCGTGCTGGCCTTTCTGCTGGCGCTGGTGGAGCGGACGCACCAGGTGGTGCCCACGGACGACGTGGACGAGCTGAAGGGCACCGACACATGAGCCTGCCGCTGACACTCCCGCTGCTGGTTCCCCTGACGGGGGCCGTGCTGTGCGTGCTGCTCTTCCGCAGCCCGGGCGCGCAGCGCGCCGTGGCGCTCGGCGTGTCGCTGGCGCACTGCCTCGCGGCGGCGGCGCTGTTCGCGGGGGTGCGCGGCGGCGGCGTGGCGGCGGTGCAGATCAGCGGCTGGCCCGCGCCCTTCGGCATCACCTTCGTGGCGGACCTGCTCGCCGCGGTCATGGTGTGCGCGGGCGCCGGGATGGGCCTGTGCATCGTGGTCTACTCCCTGTTCGCCCTGGACCGCGGCCGGGAGCGCTTCGGCTACTACCCGCTGGTGCTGGCCCTGCTGGCTGCGGTGTGCGGGGCCTTCCTCACGGGCGACATCTTCAACCTCTATGTGTGGTTCGAGGTGATGCTCATGGCGTCCTTCGCTCTCATGGCGCTGGGCGGCGAACGCCCCCAGCTCGAGGGCGCGATCAAGTATGTCACCCTCAACCTGGTCTCCTCCGCCGTGTTCCTCTCCGGCGCGGGCATCCTCTACGGGCGCGTGGGCACGCTCAACCTGGCGGACCTCTCCCTCGCCGTGGACACGCACCTCTCGCCGGGGCTGCTGACCGCCATCGCCATGCTGTTCCTCGTCGCCTTCGGCATCAAGGCCGCCCTGTTCCCCTTCTTCTTCTGGCTGCCCGCGTCGTACCACACGCCGCCGACGGTGGTGGCCGCGCTGTTCAGCGCGCTGCTGACCAAGGTGGGGGCCTACGCCCTGATCCGCGTGTTCACCCTGGTCTTCTCGCACGACATCGGGTGGACCCATCCGGTGATTCTCGCCCTGGCCGGGGTCACCATGCTCACGGGCGTGCTGGGCGCGGCGTCGAAGTACGACTTCCCGAAGATTCTCGCGTTCCATATTGTCAGCCAGATCGGCTACATCGTCATGGGCCTCGGGCTCTTCTCGGCCATGGGCCTCGCGGGCGCGGTCTTTTTCATGGTCCACAACATCGTTGTGAAGACGAACCTCTTCCTGGTGGCGGGCATCGCGCGCCGCCTGACCGGGGAGACCCACCTCGACCGTCTGGGCGGGCTCTGCCGCGCGCGGCCGTGGCTCGCCGCGTGCTTCTTCGTGTCCGCCATGTCGCTGGCCGGCCTGCCCCCCTTCTCCGGGTTCTTTGGCAAGCTCGCCCTGCTGGTCGCCGCCGCGCGCACCGGCCACTGGACCGTCTTCACCGTCGCCGTCGTGGTCAGTTTCCTGACGCTGTACTCCATGACCAAAATATGGACCCACGCCTTCTGGAAGCCCGCGCCGGAGGGCATGCCCGACCCCGCGCCGGGCCGCGACCCGGAGACCGACCGGGCCGTCGCCGGGATGCTCATCCCCGTGACGGCGCTGGCGGCGGTGTCGCTGCTCATGGGGCTGGGCGCGGGCCCGTGCATGCGGCTGGCGCTGGATGCGGCGGAGCAGCTGCTGGACAAGGGCGCCTACATCCGCGCGGTCCTCGGGGAGGGCGCGGCATGATCCTCTTCCTGTGGAACATCCTGCTGGCGCTGCTCTGGGGCGCGCTGACCGGCGCGATGACGCCGCTCAACCTGCTGGCGGGGTTTGTCCTCGCCTACGCGGCGCTGTCGCTGACACGGGCCGGGGCCGAAAGCGGCTATTTCCTTCGGACCCGGAGGCTTCTGCTATTTTTTCCGTGGTTCCTGTGGCAGATGGTGGTGTCCAACCTCCGCGTGGCCTACGACATCATCACCCCGTGGCACACGTCGCGGCCCGGCGTGGTGGCGGTGCCGCTGGACGCGGAGACGGACCTGGAGATCACCCTCCTGGCGAACCTCATCACCCTGACGCCGGGCACGCTGACCCTCGACGTGTCGGAGGACCGCAGGACGCTGTACCTGCACGCCATGTTCATCACCGACCCGGAGGACGTGCGCCGGGAAATCAAGGACGGGCTGGAGCGCCGCCTGCTGGAGCTGCTGCGATGAGCCCCTTGATGCACATGGCCGCCGCGCTGCTGGGCGGCGCGCTGCTGCTGACCGTGGGAAGGCTCCTGCGCGGCCCGACGCTCCCCGACCGGGTCGTCGCGCTGGACCTCATCTCCACGCTGGTGGTGGGGATCATCTGCATGTGCGCCCTGGTCTTCGACCAGCCCGTCTACATGCGCGACGCCCTGGTGCTCGCGGTCGTGTCGTTCCTGGGAACGGTGGCCTTCGCGTACTACGTGGCCAGGGGGGGGAAGCCATGAGCAAAATGCTGGTCGAGCTGCTGATGCTTGCGGGGGCGGCGTTCATGTTCCTGGCCGCGCTGGGCGTGGTCCGCCTGCCCGACCTCTACATCCGGATGCACGCCGCCACCAAGAGCGGCACCCTGGGCGTCACCTGCGCCATTGTCGCGGTCGCCCTGCACTTCGGCGACTTCGCCATCGCGGTGCGGGCCTCCCTCATCGTGGTGTTTATCTTCCTCACCGCCCCCGTGGCGGCGCACCTCGTCGGGCGCGCGGCCTACCAGGTGGGCGTGCCCCTCTGGAAACGCTCCATCGTGGACGAGGGACGCGGCGGCCCGCGGGATCAGAAGTAGATGACCGTGGACAGGTAGACGGTGTGCTGGTCCACATCGGCGCGCGTGCCCGAGAACCCGAAGGTGTCCACCCGGTTGTCGTCGCCCCAGCGGTAGACGTAGGCCAGGTCCAGGTTCACGCGGTCGTACAGCAGCAGTCCCAGGCCCAGCGTGACGCCGTAGTAGTTGTCCGGCGACCCGTCGCCCCGCTTCAGGCCGAGGAAGCCGTCCCGGCGGCCGCTGGCGGGCTCGGGGTCGTAAAACACGCCGGCGCGCACGCTCGGCAGGATGTTCTGCACGGGCTTCCGCGCGTCCACAAACACATACTCGGCGCCCGCGCGCACGGTCCACACGGCGTCCATGTCGTGGGCGTCCGTGTCCAGGCCCGACACGCCCCACACCTTGCGCAGGCGCGGGTTCCGGTTGCGCTTGTCATGGATCACGAACTGGTCCCACGACCGGCGCGTCACGTCGAAGGAAAGCGTGAGCTTGTCGTTGGGGAAGCGGTAGGCCGCGCCCGCGCCCACGGCGTCGGGGAAGGTGATCTCCTTGTGGCGCGACCCGGTGCGGAGCATGCCGCGCACGCCGCCCACGCGCACCTCCTGCGACTGCTCGTAGTCCACCCCGGCGGTGAAGCGGGTGTGGTAGACCAGGCCGAAGCTCCACCGGTCGTCGGGCTTGTACAGCGCGCCGGCGGTGTAGTTGATGCCGTGGAAGTTCTTGTGGCGCTCAATGGTCCGGGAGAGGGTGTTGGTGGCGAAGCCGCCCAGGATGCGGCTCAGGACGCGCTGCTCCGAGACGGACTTCCACTCGTTGTTCGGGATGATGTCCTCGTTCCACAGGTTGACCACGAGGCCCAGGGACAGCTCCTCGGTGATCTCAAAGCCGACGGCGGGCGAGAGGCTGGAGAGCTGGCCCTCCTGCCGGTAATCCACGAGGGAGGAGAACAGGGCCGCGGCGCCCCCGGCGGGGACGATGCCGTTGTAGCGGAACTTCAGCCGGCGGTCGAAGTCGAACTTGCGCTGGAGGCTCAGGCTCACCACGAGGTTGCGGCCCCCGGGCGCGAAGGGCAGGGGGTAGACCGCGCTCATGTAGTTCAGGCCGCTCAGGCTGAGGCTGTGGCCCTCGTCCATCTCGGGGTGCCGGTCCGAGGAGAACTCCTCGCCGTCCCACTTGAAGTCGTAGACCAGCGAGAACTCGGGGCGCTCCAGCTGGGTGAGCCCGCCGGGGTTCCACGAGGCCGCCGTGGCGTCGTCGGCCACGGCCACAAACGCGCCGCCCATGCCCAGGGCGCGCGCGCCGCTCCCCACCACGTTCGGGGAGGACGTGATGTTGACGGACTGCGCCCCGGCGCACGGCGCGAGGGCCGCCGCGGCCAGCACGGCCAGCAGCGCGATCCCCGGCCGCCGGAACGGGGCGTCACATCGTGACAGCGGGCATGCCTTTTTCAATCGTCGCACCCTCCTGCTGAAGGTCAAGCGTCTTCGCGCGCGTGCCGGTGTCGCCCGGACTCTCGATCCGGGCGCGGCCCACGGGCACATACTCCGGCGGCGCGAGCACCTCGCCGGTCGTCTCGTCCACCCAGGCCGGCGTCTCGTTCACAAGCAGCAGGTACGCGCCCTGCCGCACGCCGTCCTCCTTGGTCCAGTTCAAGAGCAGTTCGGCGCCCGCGCCCGCGCCGCGCACGGCCATCACCTCGCCGGACAGCTTCGGGTACATCGCCTCCAGCTGCGCCGACAGCGCCGCCGCCGCCTGCTTCACCTGCGCCGGGTCCGACGCGTCGGCGATGAACGCGTCGAGGATGGACACGATGTCCGAGGTCTCCGTGCTGATGACGCGCAGCTTGACCTCGAGCCCCTTGCCGTCGCGGGGGAACAGCTCGCCGGTCAGGAAAATCTGGGCGTTCGTGAGGCGGCCCAGGGCGATGGCCTGATTGGGGTCGGCCAGCGCCTGGGCGAGCTGCTGCTCCGTGAGCACCTGCTGGAGCTGCGCGCGCTCGAGGCAGCGGAACCGCCCCTTTAGCGTCACGGCGGCCTCGGTCTCCGCGCGGAGGGCGAACGCCGCCCCCTCGTCCACCCCCGGCCCGGCAAAGGCCAGCACGGCCACGGGCATCCGGCTCTCGACGGTGTTCAGCGCCACGGGGCGCACCTCCACGTCCACCGACTTCTCCAGCACCTTCCCGGTGGCGTCCTCGGCGCGGATGGCCACCTGGAACCGCCCCTCCTTCTCCGTCTCCAGCGGAAGCCGCCGCGTGAAACTCTCCTTCGGCGCGTTGGCCAGGGGCTCCACGGGCACGCCGTTGATGGAGATGGACTTGAGGGGCTGCGGCCCCACGACCTCGCCGGACACCATGAGCGCGCGGCTGTGTCGGTAGGGCTTGTCGGACAGGGGCGACTTCAGGCGGATTTCGCCGTCCTCTGGCGCGGGGGCGGCCTCCTGCGCGAGCTGGAGCAGCACCTGCGGCGCGTCGGCGGAGGCGAAGACCAGCCCGCCGCGGTCCTGCCGCTGCTGCCGGAGCCACAGTTTGGCCTCCACGGACTCGGGGTCGCCCTGGAAAACCTTAAGCGCCGAGCGGGTCTCGTTGCCCGCCGTGTCGTTCGACGCCACCACGAAGGTGTTCTCGCCGGGGGCCAGGGGCAGCTCGGCGGTGAAGGCCAGCTTCGGATCGCCCGCCGACTCGGCCACGACCCGCTGGTCCACGGCCACGCGGCTCACGCCGTTCGTGTCCACCGCCGCGCCCTCCAGCAGGATGGTGCGGTCGCCCGTGACTGTCGGCTCCACGGGGATGTAGATGCCCAGCGTGGGCCCCGTCATGTCCACCGTCACCGTCGTTTTCTGCTCCGTCTCCTTGCCCGCCAGGTCCACCGCCGTCACCGTCACCTCGTGCGTGCCCTCGTCCAGCTCGACAGTCTCCTTCACCTTGATCTCCGTCTGGCTGCCGCGCTGGAAGGCCTTCTGCTCGTTCACACGAACCTCGGCCACGCCGGTGTCGTCGGCGACGGCCACCTCGACGGGCAGCTCGCGCTCGGAGACGATGCGGGCGGGCTGCATGTCCGCCGCCAAGGCGGGGGCCGTGTCGTCCTTGAGCGCCCCCGTGCGGATCTTCTCCTTCTTCACCTCGTCGAGGAACGCGTGGGCGCGCTCCGTGTCCACCATGGCCAGCGCCTCCTGGAGCTGCCGCTCGGCGTCATCCAGCCGCCCCAGGCGCAGGTAGCAGACGCCCAGCTCGCGGACGGGGAAGTACTCCACGAAATGCAGGCCGTAGGTGCGGGCGCGCCAGGTGTCGCGCGAGCGCCCCTTGAGCGCCTGCTCGAAGTCCGCCGCCGCCTCCTCATGGAAGCCCCCCGCCAGATAGGAGGTCCCCCGCTCGTAGTAGCTCCACCAGCGCCCGTGGAACACGCCGTCCGTGACGCCGTAGGGCTGGCCGTCCTTTTCCCGCACTGTGGAGGGGTCCGAAACGCAGCCGCCCGCAAGCAGCAGTCCCGCAAACGCGAAAAGCACCCGTCTCTTGTTCATCCCCGTCGGTTCCTCCGTAAGGGCGTGCGTTCTTCTGTGGGGCGCGGCCCTCAGGCGCCGCCGGAGGGGGCCTCCCCGTCCGTGTCCATGATGCGCCGCAGCCGCTTCCGTTCGATCGAATCCATCGGGGCGAAGGCGATGGCCACCCCCCGTATGTCCACGCGGGCCACCCGGCCGTCCAGGCAGACCCCGTCGCGGGCGTGGCCGCCCTACGGGCAGATGAGCACGCGCACCCGGCTGTCCAGCGGCAGCGACCGCTCCGTGGCCATCAGGATGCCGCGCTCGCTCAGGTCCACCACCCCCCCCTCCACCAGCACCCCGCTGTGGAGGCGCACCTCCACGCGCGCGGCGACGCGCACCCGGTCCGAGTCCCGCTGTTCCGTTCTCGCCTTGACCACGCGCCCGTTCCTCTCCTGCGCCCGCGCGGACGCGGACAGCCGCACAGCCTCCCGTGGCCAAATCCCTTCCCCTAAGAGCATAACATAAATTCCGCCCATTTGTAAGGGGGTAATGCGAAAAATGAGCAGGACGGGCGGCGGACGGTGGCCGCAGCCCGCGCCCCGGGCCGGGCCGGGTGGACGATATGGACAGAATGGACGAAATGGACAGAATGGACGATATGGACAGGATGGACCCGGAGGACAGATCCGACGCAGGTGGCCTCATTCCTTGTCCATTCCGTCCATTTCGTCCATCTCGTCCATATCGTCCATTCTGTCCATTCCGTCCATCTCGTCCATTCCGTCCATCTCGTCCATGCGCGCCCCCGCGCGGACACCGAAACCGCCGCTCCCCCAACGATCCGGGCTATAATGCCCCATCATGAAATCGGAACCCCCGCTTGGGTGTTTCCGCAACGGACCTTCGGAAGGATGACGGATGGCGGACAGTGATTTCCGGGAGATGCTGAGCGCGGCGCGGCTGTATGAGGCCGCGCAGCGCTTTTACAGCGCCGTGCCCCGCCGCTTCTTCGCGTCGGGCCGCGCCTTTCCCGCGTGGCATTACTTCTTCGAGATGACCCGGCGGTGCAACCTGCGCTGCCGCATGTGCCAGTACCTGGACTTCCTGGAGAACACCCCCGCCGGCGCGCAGAAGGACGGCGAACTGACGACCGAGGAATGGCTCCGGGTCATCAGCCAGTGCCACCGCTTCTGCCTCGTCACCTTCACGGGGGGCGAGCCCCTCCTCCGCAAGGACATCGGGGAGCTGCTGGAGAGCGCCTCGCGCCGGTGCCGGACCCATGTCATCACCAACGCCACCCTGCTCACGGAGGAGCGCGCCGCGCAGCTCGCCGCCCTCGCCCCGCGCCGGACGGGCGGCCTCGGCCTAAATTTCGTGGGCACCTCCATCGAGGCCCCCGGCGACCTCCACGACGAGATCCGGTCCATGAAGGGCGCCTTCGGGCGCACCATGGCGGGCATGGCGGCCCTGCGCGCCGCGCGGACCGCCGCCCGCAAGGCCTGCCCGCGCATCCACGTCACCACGGTGCTCCAGCAGGCCAGCGTCCATGTCCTCCACGAGATGCCCCGCGTCGCCGCCGCCGCCGGCGCCGATGTCCTCAACCTCGTCACCGAAACCCGCATGCACGACCTTCCCGGCCTCGGCGAGGCCGACCCCGCGTCGTTCCGCCCCGGCGACCTCTCCTGGCCCCGCATTGACCCCAAACAGCTCGCCGAGGCCCTCGACCGCACCCGCGACGCCGCCCGCGACGCCGGGGTCGCCCTGCGCCTGCCGCGCATGCCCGTCTCCGAGCTCATCCGCTACTACGACACCGGCATCCGCCTCGCCGACTACACCTGCCGCAACGCGTGGAACACGATGTTCATCGGCCGCCAGGGCGCCGCCTACTCCTGCTGGATCAAGCGCGTCGGCAACGTCCGCGAGCAGACCCTCCAGGAACTCTGGAACAACCCCGAGATGCGCGCCTTCCGCCAAACCTGCCGCACCCGCCTCTTCGCCATGTGCCCCGGCTGCTGCTTCCTCGAGCACAAAACCATGCGCGACCCCGAGGGGGAGGGGGAGTAGAGGGGAGACATCGCGCCGTCAACGGCCGTCCCCGTGCAAGCAGGACCTCCCGCCGTAGCGCCGCCGTCCCGGCGGCCTTGCGGGATGCAACGAAGCCATCTCTCAACAAACTGTCTCCGCAGAACCTCGCGATGATACACATGCAAAGAAACGGCAGGAGGTGCGGAAGGCCATCCGCTACACAGCAGGGTATGGGCCCCAG
>Ga0123328_1003089_pt1 | contig 14437 bp, 15 predicted proteins | sample BioC12SIPDNA_2_FD_89702 | JGI IMG/M metagenome (GOLD analysis project Ga0123328, IMG submission 89702) | Anaerobic biogas reactor microbial communites from Washington, USA - Biogas_R1_A C12 SIP DNA | ecosystem: Engineered > Bioreactor > Anaerobic > Unclassified | place: Washington, USA...
GACTTCAGGTTGTCCACAAACTCGGTGGAATGGGGCGTCCACACCGTGTCAATCAGCACGGTCTTTTCCTCTTCAATCAGATAGGCGTTCTGGCTTGAGCCGTGGCCCACGGAGTAGTCCGCGCCGTGAAACTGCCGAAGCTCCCAGTCGATTTTGCCCACCCAGGACACGTTGTTTTTAATCAGCTTCCTCATGGCTGCCTCCTTGTTTTATTGGCGGGGCTGTGGCTTAAGCAAAAACCCCGCCTTTATCTGTGCTGCCAGTATACAGCAAAAGCGGGCGGCGGGGAAATATGATTTGAATCATCCTTAAGGCACAAGGGAAATGATCTTCTCCGGGTCCAGGTGGCTGTACTCCCAGCCGGGCTTCAGCTCCTCCTCCCTAAAGGACATCATCTCCGCCACCGTCACCAGCTGATAGCCCCGGTTAATAAGCTCCGGCAGCGCGGTTTCAAGCGCCCAGCCGGTGGATTTCAAGGTGTCATGGCACAGGATGATCACGCCGTTGCCAGCGCCCTTCAAGATGGCCTGGGATATTTTGGAGGCGTTGCGGGTTTTCCAGTCCAGGGTGTCCACCCCCCAGAGGATGACAGGCAGGCCCAGCTCCGCAATCACCTGGCGGCTAAGGCGGTTGGTGGCGCCAAAGGGAGGGCGCATCATGATGACCTTCTGCCCCGTCAGCTCCTCAATTTTGTCCATGGTGCGGGTCATCTGGCTGCGCACCGCGGAGGAGGAGATGTCGTTAAGGTTGGGGTGGGACCAGGAGTGGCTGGCCAGCTGGTGCCCTTCCCGGGCGGCACGCTTGAGGATTTCCTCGTTGCCCGCGATGTTGGTGCCCAGGACAAAAAAGGTGGCCAGGGCGCCGTGGGCCTTTAACTGGTCGAGGATCGCTTCGGTGGCCGGGGAAGGGCCGTCATCAAAGGTGAGGGCCAGCATGGGCTTTGCCGGATCTATGCCCCGGTCAAGGGCGGCCTGACGGGTGTTTTCCACCCAGGAATGGGGCGTGAGCAGCGCCGCCTCCGCGGCCGGGTCGGTGGGCGGCAGGCCGTTTTCAAAGGTGAGAAACGCCTTCATCATATAGCCTTCCCGGCCATCCGGGGTGCGCACCCGGCAGTATTCCTCCCCATCCGCCAGCACCGTGATCAGGGTGCCGGTAGGGTAGCGGCCCAGCACCCGGCCGTTGTCACCGGGCAGTTCCCTGAGCCTGAGGGTTCCCCCCTTAACGGTGGCGGTGAAGATATCCTCCTGGGCCAAAGCGCCGGGCAGCGCGCTGAAGGCCAGGAGCACAAGGGCCAGGATCACCGCCCCACAGGGGGTAAATCGAAGCGAATAAAGCCTGTTCATGGGCCTAATGATACCCTTGTGAACAGGCGGCGTCAACGCCCGAAAGGCTTGTATTAAGATTGTTTGTCCGCCCTCAGGCCAAAATAAGGCCAGATAATACATTGAAACCCTTGGGATGCCGGGCTACAATGCCCGCAATGGCACTGATCGGGAACAGGTAGCCGCCAGGCAAACCTTCAAGAGAGCTTCGGCAGGTGGAAAGAAGCAAGGGGCGCAGGCAGTGATTTCATCCCGGGAGCCGCAGGCTGAACGCAGAGTAGGCCGCGCCGGATTTCCCTCCGTTAACGGGGAAGGCAATGTTCGTTGCCCTGAGCTGTCGCAAGACAGGAATTGAGGTGGTACCGCGGGTCATCCGCCCTCAGCGTAGGCTGAGGGCGGTTTTATTTTAACCCAAGACAACAAAAGGAGGAACCCCACATGAAACGGATCAAACATCTTCTCCCACTTTTACTGGCGATTGCCCTTATGATGCCTTTCTTCGCGTTTGCCGGGGAGGATGTGCCCGTGATCGGCATCCTCCAGTATGTGCAGCACGGCGCTTTGGACTCCGCCCGGGAGGGCTTCCTGAAATCCCTGGAGGATCAGGGCTATGTGCTGGGGGAAACCCTTATTATCGACTATCAAAACGGCCAGGCCAGCCAGGATATCTGCGCCTCGGTGGCGGACAAGTTCGTAGCGGACGGCGTTGATTTGATGCTGGGCATCGCCACCCCCGCGGTCCTGGCCCTTGCCGGCAAGACGGAGACGATCCCGATTTTGGGCACCGCAGTCACGGACTATGTGGAGGCCAGGCTGGCGGAATCCAACGAAAAGCCGGGCTTTAATATCTCCGGCACCACGGACATGAACCCGATCAAGGACCAGATTGGTATGATCAAGCGCTTTGTGCCCGAGGCCCAGACCGTGGGGCTTATCTACACCGGCAGCGAGATTAACTCCACCCTTCAGGCCGCTATCGCCAAAGAGGAAATCGAGGCCCTTGGCCTGGCCTACACCGAGGTCACCGTCAACGCCTCAAACGACGTGCAGCAGGCCATCCTTTCCCTGGTGGACAACTGTGATGTGATCTATATCCCCACAGACAATGTGCTGGCTTCTTCCATGCCCATCGTGGCGGAAGTGACCCTCGCGGCCGGGCGGCCGGTGATCTGCGGGGACGCCGGCATGGTGAAGGAAGGGGGCCAGTTCACCCTAGCGATTGACTACTACAACCTGGGCCTTCAGACCGGCGAAATGGCGGGCCGGCTGCTTCGGGGCGAGGCTCAATCCGTGGGAGAGATGCCCATTGAAAGCCAAAGCGAATACACCTACTACGTGAACAAAACCCTCTGTGACGCCATCGGCCTTGCCATCCCCGAGGACATGCTGCCCTACGCGGAAGAAACCGGCCAATAAGCGCCCAACAAACCTCCCCACCTTGACCCAAGGGTTTGTACTTCCCCTGCACTTTCCCCTGATTCAATGGTTTCGGAAGAAAAGCGACCGAAATAAACATTGAGCCCCCGGGCGGATACTGGATACAATCTGCCCAAGGGCTGTGATCAGGAACAGGTAGCCGCCCCCACCCCCTTAAGAGAGCTTCCGGTTGGTGCGAGGAAGCAGGGGACGGGCAGCGAGTACATCCTGGGAGCCGCAGGCTGAACGCAGAGTAGGCCGCGCCGGATTCCCTCCGTTACAGGGGAAGGCAATGTCAGTTGCCCTGAGCTGTCGAAAGACAGGAATTGAGGTGGTACCGCGATTAAGTCGCCCTCTGCAAACAGCAGAGGGCGTTTTTGATGAAATGCATTGGTCAAGGAGGATAACAAGATGAAACGGTCAAGAACCCTGTTGGCGGCGCTTTTAATGGTGGCGCTTCTCCTGCCCGGCCTGGGCCTGGCGGAGGAGATGCCGGTAGTGGGCATCCTCCAGTATGTGCAGCACGATGCCCTGGATTCCGCCCGGGAGGGCTTTATCAAAGGTCTGAAAGACAAGGGCTTTGAGGATCAGGTGAACATCATCATTGACTATCAGAACGGCCAGGCCAGCCAGGACATCTGCGCTTCTATCGCGGACAAATTCGTGGCGGACGGCGTGGAGTTGCTGCTGGGCATCGCCACCCCAGCGGTGCTCTCCCTGGCGGGCAAGACGGAAACGATCCCGATTTTGGGAACAGCGGTCACGGACTATGTGGGCGCCAAGCTGGCCAACAGCGACGAGGCCCCCGGCTTTAATGTTTCCGGCACCTCGGACATGAACCCGGTGGCGGATCAGATCAAGCTGATCAAGCGCTTCCTGCCGGAGGCCAAGGTGGTGGGCATCCTCTACACGGGCAGCGAGGTTAACTCCCAGTCCCAGGTGCGCCTGGCGCTGGATGAGATCAAGGCCCAGGGCATGGAGGCCATTGAGGTCACCGTCAACAACTCAAACGATGTGCAGCAGGCGGTTCAGAGCCTTGCGGGCCGCTGCGACGTGATCTACCTGCCCACGGACAACATCATCTCCTCTTCCATCCCCATTGTGGTCGAGGAGGCCATGAAGGCGGGGCTGCCCCTCTCCTGCGGCGAGGAGGCCCAGGTTTCTGGCGGCGGCACCTTCACCCTGGGGGTCAACTACTTCCGCCTGGGCGAGCAGACGGGCCATATGGCGGCCCAGATTTTGAGGGGCGAGGCCAAGGTGGCGGAACTGCCCATCCAGCGCCAGACGGATTTCCAGTACTTGATCAACAAGACCGCCTGCGAGACCCTGGGGATTGAGATTCCGGCGGACCTGGCGGAGTTCGCGGTGGAACTGTAACAAATCATGAACTGTTAAGCGCCCCGCCCGGAGTCTTCCGGGCGGGGCGGGAGGAGAAACGTGGAACAAGTGTTGTTGGGCGCCCTGTCCCTGGGGCTCTTGTGGAGCATGATGGCCCTGGGGGTGTATATCACCTACCGGGTGCTGAACATTGCGGATCTGTCGGTTGAGGGCACCCTGACCCTGGGCGCCGCGGTGACGGCGCAGATGATCTACTCGGGGCAAAACCCTTACTTGGGCATGCTGTTGTCCTTCGGGGCGGGGCTTTTGGCGGGGCTGGCCACGGGGCTTCTTCATACCAAGCTGAAGATCCCCGCCCTGCTCTCCGGCATTCTCACCATGATCGCCTTGTATTCTATCAACCTGCGGGTGATGGGCAAGGCGAATCTGTCGCTGTTGCGGCTGGACACCGCCTACACGTTGATTGGCAACTGGACGGGCCTGGACAAGAGCTGGTCAGTGATTTTAACCGGAGGCGTGTTGTCCCTGGCGCTGGTGTTTATCCTGTACTGGTTTTTTGGGACGGAGCTGGGCAGCGCCATCCGGGCCACGGGCAACAACCCCAATATGGTCCGGGCTCAGGGCATTCACACCGACACCACGGTGATTGTGGGCCTGATGCTCTCAAACGGCCTGGTGGCCCTCTCAGGGTCACTCATCGCCCAGTCCCAGAACTACGCGGATGTGCAGATGGGGGTGGGGGCCATTGTGATAGGCCTTGCCAGCCTCATCATCGGCGAGGTGCTCTTTGCCCGCAACAACTTCCTAAGCCGCCTGCTGTCCATGATTTTAGGCGCGGTCACCTACCGGATCATCATCGCCCTGGTTTTGCGCCTGGGGATGCCGGCGGACGACCTGAAGCTGTTCACCGCGCTGACGGTGGTGGTGGCGCTCTTTTTGCCCCGGCTTAAGGAGATGCGCAGCACTGCCCGCCACATCACGAAAGGGAACCACCATGCTGAGCGTTGAAAACCTGTCAAAAACCTTTAACCCCGGCACCGTCAATGAAAAGCTGGCCCTGGATAACATCAGCCTGAACCTGGCCCGGGGGGATTTTGTCACCGTCATCGGCGGCAACGGCGCGGGAAAATCCACGCTGCTCAACTGCGTGGCGGGGGTTTACCGCCAGGATCGCGGCAGCATCCGGGTGAACGGCACGGTGCTGGACAAACTGCCCGAATACAAGCGGGCCAAGCACTTAGGCCGGGTGTTTCAGGACCCTTTGATGGGCACGGCCGCGGACATGGAGATAGAGGAAAACCTGGCCCTGGCCTTCCGCCGGGGGCGCAGGCGCACCCTGGCCTGGGGCGTGACGCCCCAGGAGCGCAAGCGCTACCACAGCCTGCTTCAAAGCCTGGGGCTGGGGCTGGAAGACCGTATGTCCCAAAAGGTGGGGCTGCTCTCCGGCGGCCAGCGCCAGGCGCTGACCCTGCTGATGGCCACCATCTGCGCGCCCAAGGTGCTGCTTCTGGACGAGCACGCCGCCGCCCTTGACCCCAAGACCGCCACCAAGGTGATGGCCTTAAGCGACCAGTTTATCAAGGAGATGGGCCTTACCTGCCTGATGGTCACCCACAACATGCGCCACGCCATCCAGTACGGCAACCGCCTCATCATGATGAGCCAGGGCCGCATCATCCTGGATGTGGCGGGCGAGGAAAAGCAGCAGCTGACCGTGGAAGGCCTGATCCAGCGCTTCTCCCAGCAAAGCGGGGAGGACGTGATCAACGACCGGATGCTGCTGGGTTAAGCTGTTTGACCGGGAGAGCATCCCGCTTCTTAAGTCAGTCTTTTACCACCGGCACCCACAATTCCATTTGGTAATCGGGGCTTTTGATGTCGCCCAGGGCGTAGACCTCAAAGTCGGGTGTGCCCGCGTGGCGCCAGCCCCGCTGGGGGAAAAAGGTGTCCCAGACATAGATCCAGCTGTCCTTGATGCACTTGGGCGTAGGGCCATTGACGGGCACGATGGCGTATTCCGCCTCCGGCACATCAATCAGCTCCAGCCCCAGCGCGCGGGCTTGTTCCACATCCCGCGTGTGGTAGCCCGCCATGTAGCGGAAGCTGCCGTCTTCCTTCATGTCACAGCACACGCCCAGGCTCTGGCCGCTGCCCAGGGCCTCCAGTTGTTGATAGGGCACCTTTTCAAACAGCTCATCCCAGAGCTTGCCAAAGTCGGACTTGGGGGTGGCGTCTATCATAAGCCCCGCCACCTTGAAACCCTCTTTTTTCTGGATGAGGATGTCCATAGCGCTTCCTCCTTGTTTAATTACCTATTTTGTTCAAGTGGTTTTTTACCGCCAGCAGTTCCGTTTCCCCAGGCGCCCTGAAAGCCGCCTCCGGCGGCGCCGTGAAGGCCATCCGTTCACCCGTGATGGGGTGGATGAAGGCCAGGGACCAGGCGTGCAGCATCAGCCGGGGGGCGGGAGGCTGTCCCTTGTGCCCGTACAGGGCGTCGCCCAGCACGGGGTGATTGGCGTGGGCAAAGTGCACCCGGATCTGGTGGGTGCGCCCGGTCACCAGGCGGATAAGCACCAGGGCGCTTTTCTCGTCCTGGCGCACCAGGCGCCACAGGGTGAGGGCGCTTCTTCCGCCCTCAAGCACCGCCATCTTCTTGCGTTCCTTCAGACTGCGGGCGATGGGGCCGTCCATCCGGCCGCTTTCCTGCTTAAACTGCCCTGCCGCCACAGCCAGGTAGTATTTGTCTATCTGCCTTTGGGCCAGCGCCCGGGAGAGGGCCAGGTGGGCCCGGTCATTCTTGGCCACCAGCATCAGGCCTGAGGTGTCCTTGTCCAGGCGGTGCACAATGCCCGGGCGCTTCTCCCCGCCAATGCCGGAAAGATGATCCAGGTGGTGGAGCAGGGCGTTCACCAGGGTGCCGGTGGGGTTGCCCGCCGCCGGGTGCACCACCAGGCCCGCGGGCTTGATCACCACGGCCAGGTCCTCATCCTGATAGAGAATTGTAAGGGGGATGTCCTCCGGCAGGCTGCGGGCCTGGGCGGCCTCGGGCATTTTCAGCCTGGCCTCAGCGCCCGCCGCGGGCTTAAAGGAGGGCTGGAGAACAGCCCTTCCGTCCACCAGGGCCTGCCCCTCTTTAATCAGGCGGGCGGCCTGGGAGCGGGAGAGCCCCTCCCCGCTTAAGAGCAGGTCAAGGCGGGTGTGGCCGTCCCCTGTGGCGCGCATCTCCCCCATCAATGCCGCCCCTCCGGGGTGCTGAAGGTGCTGATGACCAGCAGCCCCGCCCCCAGGATAATGCACACATCCGCCAGGTTAAACACCGGGAAATCCATAAACAGCAGCTGCACATAGTCGATCACCCCGCCATAAACCAGCCGGTCCAGAAAATTGCCCAGGGCGCCCCCCAATAAAAGCCCCGCCCCCCAGAGACCGGCGCCCAATAGGGGCAGCCGGCGCAAAAAGGCACCGGCCAGAAGAATCAGCGCCAGGGAAAAAAGAGTGACCAGCTCCGGGTGCTCTGAAAAAAAACCGAAGGACACCCCGGTGTTTAAAACGCCAAACAGTTTCACCAGCCCCGGAATAAGGGCCTGATCCGCCCCTCTAAAAATCGCCTTGAGCCATTGGTCCGCCGCCAGCGCCAGAAGCGCCAAAAGCCCCGCCTTTCTGACTGCCATTTCCGCCCCCCTTCCTTTGCCGCTTATTATATACATAACGGGTATAATTGAGAAAGACTTTTCAAAAGGAGGAGTGACAATGCGCCAGCTTTCGGCCCTTTTGGTTCTGATTCTGATGCTGTCTCTGGCGGCCGTGCCGGCCTTGTCAGTGGGGGAAGGGATGAAGACAATCTACTTCGCGGGCGGCTGTTTCTGGGGTGTGGAACACATGATGGAACTGGTGCCCGGGGTGAAGGACGCGGTGAGCGGCTATGCCAACGGCACCCTGGACAACCCGGACTATGGCCAGGTGATCTCCGGAAACACCGGACACCGGGAGACGGTGAAGGTCACCTACGACCCCCGGATGGTCTCCCTAAGCCAGCTGACGGAGCTTTTTTTCTCCGCCATTGACCCCACGGTGAAAAACCGCCAGGGCAACGACATCGGCAGCCAGTATCAGACGGGCATCTACTATGCGGACGCGGCAGACGGCGATATCATCCATGCCCTGGCCCAGGCGGAACAGGGAAAGCACAGCGCCTTTGAGGTGGAGATCGGGCCGATCAGCAGCTTCTGGGAGGCGGAGGAATATCACCAGGACTATCTCATCAAAAACCCCGGCGGCTACTGCCACCTGACCCGGGAGGACTTTGACCGGGCGCTGGTGACAGGGCTTGCGGAAGCGCCCAGGGTGGCGGTCTATCGCCGCATCAGCCCCCAGGACGCCAAGGCCGCCATGGAGGCGGGGCAAAACCCCATCCTCGTGGACGTACGGGAGCCTTATGAGTTTGCTTCCGGGCACATCCCGGGCGCCATCAACCTGCCCCTGGGCGAGCTTTCCGCCCTGGCACAGGCGCAGCTGCCCGACAAGGACGCCCTGATCTACCTCTACTGCCGTTCCGGCAACCGCAGCGCCTATGGCGCCCAGGAGATGATCAAGCTGGGCTACACCAACCTGTACGACCTGGGCGGCATCATCGACTGGCCCTATGAGGTGGCGCGGTAAAGGGATATTGAGGGTTTTACGGGGCGGGGTGCTTTTTCAAAAGCGCCCCGCCCCACGGTCTTCGTTTTCTTCGTTCTTAAAGGCCCTTTTCCCTGATCATCCGGTCAATCGCCCTGGCCGCGTCCTTGCCGGCGCCCATGGCCAGGATGACGGTGGCGCTTCCGGTCACCACGTCTCCCCCGGCATAGACCTTCTCCCGGGAGGTGAGGCCGTCCGGGCCGTCCACCATGATGCCGCCCCATTTGTCCGTCTCAAGGCCGGGGGTGGTGAGGCGGATCAAGGGATTGGAGGAGGTGCCCAGGGCCATGATCACCACGTCGGCCAACAGCTCATAGTTGCTGCCGGGCTCTTCGATGGGGCGGCGGCGGCCGGAGGCGTCCGGCTCGCCCAGGGCCATGCGGATGCACTCCAGCGCCCGGACCCAGCCCCGATCGTCCCCCAAAATCTGCACCGGGTTGGTCTGGAAATGGAAGGCGATGCCCTCCTCCTGGGCGTGGTGCACCTCCTCCCGGCGGGCGGGCAGCTCCTCAAAGCCCCGGCGGTAGACGATGGACACCTCCCCCGCCCCCAGGCGCTTGGCGCAGCGGGCGGCGTCCATGGCCACGTTGCCGCCGCCCACCACCGCCACATGGCGGCCCCTTAGGATGGGGGTGAGGCTGTTTTCCTCATAGGCCTTCATCAGGTTGATGCGGGTGAGGTATTCGTTGGCGGAGTAGACGCCCTTTAAGGATTCCCCCGGGATGCCCATAAAGCGGGGGAGGCCCGCGCCGGAGGCAATGAACACGGCCTCAAAGCCGTATTCCAGCAGCTCGTCAATGGTGAGGGTTTTGCCGATGACGGTGTTGAGCATCACCTCAACCCCTAAATTGATCAGGGCATCCACCTCCGCCATCACGATCTCCTTGGGCAGGCGGAACTCGGGGATGCCGTAGCTGAGCACCCCGCCCGGCAGATGCAGCGCCTCAAACACCGTGACCGCGTAGCCCAGCCGGGCCAGTTCCCCGGCTGCCGTCAGGCCGCCAGGGCCCGCCCCCACCACCGCCACCTTGTGGCCGTTGGGCTTGGGGGCAGGCGGCAGCTTGCAGGCGTGCGCCCGGTGCCAGTCCGCGGCGAAGCGCTCCAGGCGGCCGATGGCCACCGGTTCGCCCTTAAGCCCGCGCACGCAGAGCTGCTCGCACTGGGTTTCCTGGGGGCAGACCCGCCCGCAGACCGCCGGCAGGGCGGAGGCTTCGTTCAGGATGTGGAAGGCCTCTTCAAAGCGCCCCTGGGCGATCTCCTCCACAAAGCCGGGGATGTCTATGGCCACCGGACAGCCTTTCACACAGGGCCTGTGTTTGCAGCCCAGGCAGCGCCTGGCCTCCTCCACGGCCATTTCCTCGGTATAGCCAAGGGCCACCTCGGAAAAGTTGCGGTTGCGGGCATGGGGGTCCTGGGCGGGCATGGGCACCTTGGTTTTGGACAGGTTGCGCGCCATGTTACTCCTCCCCCTGCTTTAACAGGTAGCAGGATTCCTCCCGCTCCCGCTGCTCAAATTCCTCATAGATGAGGTTGCGGCTGATCACCTCGTCAAAGTCCACCTGATGGCCGTCAAAGTCCGGCCCGTCCACACAGGCGAACTTCACCTGGCCGCCCACCGTCAGCCGGCAGCCGCCGCACATGCCGGTGCCGTCCACCATGATGGGGTTCATGGATACGGTGGTTTTCACGCCGTATTTTTTTGTCAGCTGGCTTACGAACTTCATCATCACCAAGGGGCCGATGGCGATCACCTCGTCATACTGGTGGCCTTCCTTGATCAGGCGCTCCAGCGCCTGGGTCACCAGGCCGGGCGTGCCATAGGAGCCGTCATCCGTCATCACGAAGAGCTGATCGCTGACGCCCTGAAAATCCTTTTCCATAAAGACCAGGTCCCTGGACCTAAAGCCGATGATGCTGTGCACCACGCTCCCCTGCTCGTGCAGCTTCCGGGCCACGGGAAAGGCGATGGCACAGCCCACGCCGCCCCCCACCACGCAGACCTTTTTAAGGCCCTCCGTCCGGGTTTCCCGGCCCAGGGGGCCCACAAAGTCGTGCAGGCGCTCGCCTTCCTTCAGGCTGTCCAGCTCCATGGTGCCCGCGCCCACCACCTGATAGACCACGCTCACCGTGCCCTTCTCCCGGTCCTGGTCGTGGATGGTAAGGGGGATGCGCTCGGAGTGCTCCTTGGCCCTTAAGATGATAAACTGGCCCGCCTGGGCCTTGCGGGCCACCAGGGGGGCGGAAATCACCATCCGGCAGGCGCTGCCGGACAGAGGGGTTTTTTCAAGGATGGTGTATTGCTGCATAGCAGGCCTCCAGCGTTTATTTGGGGGTTTGTTTTAAAAGCGCGGCCCGTGCCCTGTAATCAGGCATGATGCCCTCAAGCAAATGATAAAAGCCGGGGCCGTGGTTCATCTGTCTTAAGTGCGCCGCCTCATGGGCCGCTACATATTCAATCGCACCCAGGGGGTAGCGCATCAGCCGCCAGGAAAAACACAGGCCGCCCTTTGCGTTGCAGCTGCCAAAGCGCTTCTGGGCGCTGGTGATCTTCACATAGCGGGGCGTGACCTGCAAAAGCCGGGCATAGCGGGCAACCAGGGTGGGCAAAAGCGCCCGGGCGGCGGCCTTCAGCGCCGCCTCCTCAAAGGGGCCTGTATCCTGGGGCTTTGTCCGGGGCCGGGCCAAATGCTTTGCGATCCATCCGGCCTTGTCCTTAACAAAGCGCTGGATTTCAGCCTGTGGCAGCCTGTTTGGCGCCCGGACGATCACCTCGCCCTCCGGGGTGATCTCAAGGGAGAGGGTGCGGCGTTTGCTTCTGATCAGGCGATAGGCGGGCATCGGCGGGCTTAGCCCCCGCCCTTTGAAAACAGGGCGCGGGCCTTCCCCGCCAGGCGGCCATGCAGGGTGCGGGAGCGTTTCAGCGCCATCTCAGCCGCCAGGGCCTGCCTGCGGTAGTCCAGGTTGTCCGGCGCCAGGCGCACCGCGGCGCGCCAGGCCTGATGAGCGCTTACATAGTCCTTAAGCCCCGTCAGGGCCTCCCCTTGCAGGGCGTGCCACTGGGCGTCCTTGCTCTCTGAGCGGCCCAACTGAAACAGCGCCATGCCGTACTGCTGGCGCTCTAAAAGGCTTTTGGCCCAATACTTCGCCTGGGCCACCGGCAGCACCGGGGAGGCGCTCTGCCGGGATTCTACTGTTTTTAAACACTGGGCATAGGCCAGGTTGATGGAGATCAGCGCCTCCTGGCCCTCCCGCTGCTCCTCCGGGTCGCTGAAGCGGTCCGGGTGGTGGGTTTTCACCAGCCGCCGGTAGGCGCTGCGGATAGCCGCCTCGTCCGCATCCGGGCCTAAGCCCAGGCGTTCAAAGGCCGTTTGCATTGCCGTTTTCCTCCGGTTCAAGGGGGGCGCGGGATATCTTGGCCCCTAAGCTGTTGAGCTTGCTTTCCAGGTGGTCGTAGCCCCGGGCGATGGTGCCGGGGTTGTAGACCTCGGTGATGCCCTGGGCCATGAGGCCTGCGATTACCAAGGCAGCGCCCCCCCTTAGGTCCGGGGCCCAGACCGGCGCGCCATGCAACTCCGGCACTCCCTCGATATGAGCCAGGCGGCCGTTGATGACGGACTTGGCGCCCATTTTGCGCATCTCATCCAGGTGCTTGAACCGGGATTCGAAGATATTTTCAATCACCTCGCTGGTGCCCAGCGCCTTGGTTAAAAGGGCGCTCATGGGCTGCTGCAGGTCGGTGGGGAAGCCCGGATACTCCTGGGTGGAGATGCGGATCGCCCGGTGGCCCTGGCGCAGGTTCACGGTGATGACGTCGTCCTGGCTGGTGACCATAACGCCCATCTCCAAAAGTTTGGCCGTCAGCGCCTCCATATGGGTGGGGATGCAGCCGTGGAGCGTCACATCCCCCCGGGTGGCGGCGGCGGCGATCATCAGGGTGCCGGTTTCGATCTGGTCCGGGATCACGGTGTAGTTGCCCCCGTTCATCCGTCCGGTGCCCCGGATGCGGATGGTGTCCGTGCCCGCGCCCCGGATGCGGGCGCCGATGCGGTTTAGGAAGTTGGCGGTGTCCACGATGTGGGGCTCCCGGGCGCAGTTGGTGAGGATGCTGTCCCCCTCCGCCCGGGCGGCGGCCAGCATCACGTTGATGGTGCCGCCCACGGTGACCATGTCGAAGTTGACATGGGCGCCCTTCAGCCTGCCCTCCAGCACCAGCATGCCGTTTTCATCCCGGATGCTGGCGCCCAGGGCGCGGAAGCCCTTTAAATGCTGATCAATAGGCCGGCTGCCCAGATCGCACCCCCCGGGATAGCCCACCTCCGCCCGGCCATAACGCCCCAAAAGCGCGCCCATCATGTAATAGCTGGCGCGCATGCGCTGGCTGAAGCTGTAGGGCACCGTCAGGGAGCTAAGCCCGCTGGCGTCGATGGTCATCTGCTTTTGATCCGGCCGCCAGTCCACCTTGGCGCCCAGATATTTCAGAATACGATATAAAACCCGGATATCTTCAATAGCCGGGAGGTTCTCAATGATGCAGGGGCCGTCGGCCAAAATGGCTGCCGGAACAACCGCCAGTGAGGTGTTCTTGCCGCCGGAAACACATGTTTCACCGCGCAGCTCCCGACCGCCGTCAATCACCAGTTTGTAATCAGGCATCCGCCGCGTGACCTCCTCCGTCGATGGTCAAAGTATAGCATAGGGGGGAAATGAAAGTAAAGAAAGTCAAAAAAGGCCCGGTCCGGCCTTTTTCAGCGTGTTTATTGATCCCGCCCGAGCATGCCGTACTCCAGGAACTTCATCACTTCGTCCACCACCTTGTTCAAGTCCGCATCCTTGTCAAAAAAGACGTACTTTAAGCCGATGAAGTTGGAGATGCCCATGAGAATATAGGCCATCACCGTGGTGTCCATCTCCGTCAGCTTATCCTGGGACTCATCCAGCTGGCTTTTGTAGCGCTGGGCGAAGGTCTCATAGTAATTGACAAAGAGGGTGGGGTTGATGTAAAGGGATTCCCAGATGATGTTGTACATGTGGGGCTTGCGGCGCACATGCATCAAAAAGGCCAGAAGCCCCGCCCGCTCGATCTCCATCCGCCCGGTCAGCCCCTTGGTTTTCAGGGCGATGTTCTTGCGGATCTGGTGGCCATACTGCTGAAGCAGGTGGCAGTACAGGCTGTACTTGTCCTCAAAATAGATATAAATGGTCCCCGGGGCCACCTTGGCCCTGAGGGCGATATCGTTGATGCTGGTGTTGTAGTAGCCCTTGCGGCCAAACTCCGTCTCCGCCGCGCGGCTGATCCGGTTCATGGTGGTCTGGCCTCGGGCCGTTTTGGGGCTGGTGGTGCTCATCGCGCCTTCCTTTTCATGTCATTATTGGGTGACTAAATCATTTTCGTCCATCGGGGCCGGGCTGTCAAGGAGGCCCAGGGCCTCCCGGTAGTCAAACCAGCCCATGGCCAGGGAGACGAACAGCTCCGGCCGCTCTAAAAACAGCACATGCCCGGTGCCGGGCAGGCTGATCATCTCCGCCTGGGGGATGCCTTTCAGGATGCGCTTTTGCTCCCAGGGCATCATCACCAAATCCTCCTCCGGCGCTAAGATCAGGGTGGGGCAGGTGATGGCGGGCAGCCGGTCCCGCAGGTCAAAATCCATGATGGAGCGCACCAGGCGCCGCATGCGGTCTAAAAA
>Ga0123328_1003098_pt1 | contig 14401 bp, 11 predicted proteins | sample BioC12SIPDNA_2_FD_89702 | JGI IMG/M metagenome (GOLD analysis project Ga0123328, IMG submission 89702) | Anaerobic biogas reactor microbial communites from Washington, USA - Biogas_R1_A C12 SIP DNA | ecosystem: Engineered > Bioreactor > Anaerobic > Unclassified | place: Washington, USA...
CTTGTGGCCCTTCTGGCGCCCGAAGCCCTTGACTTCGGAAACCGTGAGTCCCTGGATGCCCACGCGGGCCAGAGCCTCCTTGACCTCCTCCAGTTTGAACGGCTTGATGATCGCTTCGACTTTCTTCATGTTGCTGCGCTCCTTTTCATGGATACGGTCATGCACTGGGGACTTTCCCCGGCCCCACTCTACCAAAGACGTGCCGGGGAGGGGCGGCAAGCCGTTCCCCCTCCGGGGAGCAGATTCCGTGCCAGAAGCCGACTGCGGGAGGTGCGCCGCCCGCAGTGCCGCCTCCCCCAAAAGAGGGGCAGCACAACCCCCTGCAAAACATGGGGATGGAGGAGGGTGGGGCGGGGGAGGGAAGAGGGGGCTCCCGAAAAGCCGGAAGAAGTGCCGGATGCCGGTTCCTACAAAATGGTGGGATTCTCAGCGGAACCTTACCGGTTCGCAGGACGTTCCGTGGTGCCCCCCCCCGCCGCCGGGTCAAACTCCCCCCGGTGCAGCCGCCGGAGCAGGTTCTGTGCGGGGCCCTCCCGGCCAGGCCGGGGAAACAGCACCAGACCCGGGGTTTCGGGCAATACGTCCAGAGGCTGGCAGGCGATTCGCGCGCCGTCCCAGTCCACTTTCAGAGCGCCCTCCAGGGTGTTCACAACGCCCTTGGCGCGCAGCAGGGTGGGGCCCGCCGTCTCCAGCGCGGACAGCAGGGCGTGGGCGTCCACCGTTCCCGTCCGCTCCAGGCAGACCACGGAGACCCCCGCATCAGCGGCGGCGGCCCAGGCGCCCGGGGCGCCGCGGCCTCCGCGCACCGGCACCAGGGGGTCCAAGTCCGCGGCGGCGCGCGCGGTGAGATGGACGGGGCGGCCGGGGGCGAGGCGGGCGATCAGCGCGCGGGCGCGCGCAATCTGCTCTTCCGAGGCCGTGTCACATTTGTTCAGCACGATGTGGTCGCTGGCGGCGATCTGCAGGGCGGCGGCCTCAAGCGCCTTGCAGACTTGGGGAAGCGCGGCCGCGTCGGCGATGGTGGTGAGGGAGCTGACGGCCAGCCGGTCCCCCAGGCCGAACTCGTCCAGCATGGTGTCCACGGGGCCGGGGCGGGTGAGCCCGCTGGTCTCCACCACAATGCCATCGAGGGCACCCTCCGCCGCGCGGTCGGCCAGATCGCCCATGACCCGCCGGAAGGTGGAGGCCAGGCAGGCGCAGAAGAGGCTGCCCCCCGGCGCGGGGGTGACCTCCAGCCCCTCGCCCCGCAGCCACGGTCCGTCCACGTCGAGTCGGGAGAACTCGTTCACGACCCAGGCGATGCGGCGGCCGCGGTGGCGGCGCGCGAGGTGCAGGAGGAAGGTTGACTTGCCGGCGCCGAGGAATCCGGTGACGACGGCGACGGGCACGCGCTGGGGACGGGTTTCAGGCATGGACGGCCGCTCCGGTGGACGCCCCCATTATGCCATGCGGCGGGGGCGGGGCGGTTTATCCTCCGGTGCCGGGCCGGGCGCGCAGGGTGATGAGGGTTGCCTCGGGCGGGCAGCGGAAGCGCACGGGCATGTCCGTGGTGCCGAGCCCGGGGCTGGTGTGGCCGCACATGTCCCCCTCGCTCCAGACGCCGAGGGCCTGCCGCCGGCCCTCGCGCACGTTGATGTGGACCCCGCCGAGGAACGGCAGGCGGATCTGCCCGCCGTGGGTGTGGCCGCAGAGGTAGAGGTCCACCCCGGCGCGGGCGGCCCCGGCCACGCATTCCGGCGAATGGGCGAGGAGGATGGTGAACAGGCCCGGGGGCCGCCCCTCCAGCGCTGCGGTCAGATCTGCGGCCCGGTGGAGGTGGGGGTCGTCCACGCCGGCGAGCCAGACGGATTCTCCCCGCATTTCCACACGGGCACCCTCGTTCATCAGGACGCGGATTCCCCGCGCCTCAAGCATTTCCCCAATGATGAGTGTGTCGTGGTTTCCGAGGACGGCATGGAAGCCGGCCGCCGCGCACACGCCGGACAGGACCCGGCAGACGTCCTCCGCCGCGCGGTCCGAAGGCCCGAAGTGCCCGTAGCGGAAATCCCCCGTGAGGAGGCATAGGTCCGTCTCCACGCCGCCCAGCAGGCGCCGGGCGTTTTCGGCGAAACCGGGCAGCGACCGGCCGAGGTGGAGGTCCGACACGTGCAGGACGCGCAGCCCGTCGAGGGCGGTGGGCAGGCGCGGCGGCGCCAGGTCCATTTCGGCGAGCCGCATGTCGAGGGCGTTCCGCCGGCCGCGGTGGTAGAGCCCCGCCGCCCGGAGGGCGGCCTCGAGCCCCCACATCTGCAGGGCGCGGAACCAGGAGCTGTGGCTGAGCTCGTTGTCCGCCCCCGGCATCCGCCAGCGGGCCTCCATCCTGCGGCGGCGGCGGGCGGTTTCCGGCCGTCGCGCCGACAGCGGGGGCAGGGGGACGGGGGAGTTCTTCCCGGGGTCACTCGTACTGCTGGAGCTCATCGTGCATGTATTCGAGCTGGACGCCGGCCACGCGGAACATCTCCTCCGACTCGGCCCCGGCGTGGTACCGGCGCTCGCAGACCACGCGCTTGATCCCGCAGTTGATGATGAGCATGGCGCAGACGCGGCAGGGGGTCATGCGGCAGTAGAGGGTGGCGCCCTCGATGCCGATGCCGAGGCGGGCGGCCTGGCAAATGGCGTTCTGCTCGGCGTGGACCGTGCGCACGCAGTGCTCGGTGACCGCCCCGTCCTCGTGGACCACCTGCTTCATCTGGTGGCCCACGTCGTCGCAGTGGGGGAATCCCTTGGGAGAGCCGACATAGCCCGTGACGAGCAGCGTGCGGTCGCGCGCGATGACGCAGCCACTGCGCCCCCGGTTGCAGGTCGCACGCTTGGCGATGGCGTTCGCGACCTCCATAAAATACTCGTCCCAGGTGGGCCGGCGGTAGGGCTGTTCCATGGGGTCGGTGGGCTCCTTCTAGAACGGCTCGTGCAGCGGTGTCACGGGCCCGCAGGTGAGGAGGACGGCGTTCTGGGGGTGCCTGCGCACCACCAGCTCGTCGTCCGCGTTGAGTGAAACGTATTCCGGGGCGTTGTCAAAGGCGAGCAGGGCGGGCCCCCGCGTGATGACGAAGCGGGCCGTCACGTCCTCGGGCACCACCAGGTGGCTTGTCCGGTGCGACGTCGCCTTGAAGGCGATCCCGATCCCCCGGCTGAAGACGCCCTTGGTGATGGCGTTGAAATAGGCCGTGCTTCCGAAGGGGGTGCAGGCGACGAAGCCGTCGCCGATGATCTCCGCGCCCCCGTCGAAGGGGTGGCCGTCCAGCCACAGCCGGAACCGGACCGCGCTGTTGATGCGGCCCATGTGCGCGTTGACCTCGTTGAGGCAGGTCAGGGTGAAGTCCGATCCGGGCCGCCCCGGCTCCGGCGGGTTGACCTCGCACTCCAGCTTGGTGTACTCGCAGCGGGTGAGGGTGCCCGCGGCGAGCGCGCCGATGACCTCCGGGGCGGGGTGGGGGATGCACCGGTGGCCGAGGCGGCTGTTGAGCACGGGCACCTTGGGCAGCCCCGGCCAGCGCAGCTCCGCGGCCAGCAGCGTGCCGTCGCCGCCGTAGGAGACCACCACGTCGGGCGCGTGGTCCACCAGGCGCAGCTGCGGATGGGGTTCGAAGACGGGGCGCAGTTCCCTGGACTCGGCCCCGAAAAGCACCACCCTCAGCGGACGGTTGTCTGTCTTGCCGGCGTCTTGCGTCATTTCGCGTCCAAATCGTTTGCCGTCGCGCGCCCCTCCCTTTCCGGGGCCCCTGCCGGGCTAGTATACCATGACCCCGCCGGCGCCCCGCCCAGTGCGCGGTGCCCGATTTTTCCCCGGGCGGCGGCGTGTGCTACAGTCTCCCCCGTGTTGCCCAAGCCAACCTGTGAAGGAGCCCTCCCATGAAGAACATGTGGATTCTCGCACTCGCCGCCGCAGTGCTCGCCTTTTCCGCGCGCGCCGACCTGAACGGAAAGAACATTGTGGTCAAGGCTGGCGGCGCGGACCGCGTTGCGGTCCCGGTCTCCCTCGACTGCCCGGACGCGGCAGCCGGGCCGGTCACCGTGCTGGACAGTGACAGCGGCGCGCCCCTGCCCGCGACCCTGGCGGACGGGAAGCTGGCCTTTGTGGTGGACCGGCTGGCGGCGGGGGAGGAGAAGGTGTACACGGTGAAGACGGACGCCGCGGCCGCGGCGCCGCGCGTGGCGGTGGAGAAGGCCGGGGCCGAGGAGATCGTGGACGTGGTGGTGGACGGGAAGCTGTTCACGCGCTACCATTACGGCGCGCAGTGGAAGAAGCCCTTCCTGTGGCCCGTGAACACCGAGGGCGGCGTCACGGTGACGCGCGACTACCCGATGGACCCCGAGGGCGCGCCGAAACTCGCCCAGGACCACCTGCACCACAAGTCCCTGTGGACGGCCTACGGCGAGGTGCGGCTGGTGGACGGGCCGCCCGAAACGACGCATGACCTGTGGGCCGAGGGCGACGGCTCGGGCAACCAGCGCGCGAAAGACGTGACCTGGGGCTCCGGCGACGCCTACGGCTGGATCAAATCGGACAACGTGTGGGAGACCGCCGCGGGCGCCCCGCTCATCCGCGAGACGCGCGAGTACCGCTTCTACGCCGTGCCCGAAAAGGGCCGGCTCATTGACGTGAAGGTGACCTTCACCGCCGAGTTCGGGGACGCGGAGTTCAAGGACACGAAGGAGGGCGGCATTGTGGCGGTGCGCATGCGCCCGGACATCTGCAACGCGAAGGCGGTCATCACCAACGCCGACGGCGACGAGGGGGAGAAGACGGCGTGGGGCAAGCCGTCGCGCTGGTGCGACTTCTCGGGCGACAGCCCGGAGGCCGGCTGGCTCGGCCTGGCGGTCTTCGACCACCCGGGCAACCTGCGCCACCCGTCGAGCTGGCACGTGCGCAACTACGGCCTCATGGGCGCCAACGCCTTCGGCTACAGCCACTTCATCAAGGAGGAGCACAACAAGGGGCTGATTCCGGAGAACGGCGACCTGCTCATCAAGAAGGACGCGCCCGTCACCTTCAACTACCGCGTCTACGTGCACAAAGGGAACGTGAAGGAGGCCGCGGTCGCCGGCCGCTACGCCGACTACGCCACCCCGCCCGAGGCCTCGTGGAAGTGACCGCGGCCGGCCGGAGCGGCGCATGAACACGCGCATCCCCCGGGTGCTCACCGTCGCCGGCAGCGACAGCGGCGGCGGCGCGGGCATTGAGGCGGACATCAAGACCGTCACCGTGCTCGGCGGCTACGCCGCGGCGGCGGTCACCTCCGTCACGGCGCAGAACACGCTGGGCGTCACCGGCATCTACGACATGGCGCCGGAGGCGGTGGCCGCGCAGATGGACGCCGTGCTCGGCGACATCGGCGCCGACGCCGTCAAGACGGGCATGCTCTCCAACGCGGGCATCATCGGGGCCGTGGCGTCCTCCCTGCGGCGCTTTGGGCCGCCGTCCCTGGTGGTGGACCCCGTGATGGTGGCCAAGAGCGGCGACGCGCTCCTGCGCGAGGACGCCCGGCGCGCGCTGACGGAGCTGCTGCTGCCCCTGGCGCTGGTGGTCACGCCGAACATTCCCGAGGCGGAGGCGCTGACAGGGCTCACCGCCGACCCCGCCGACCTCCTGCCCCTGTTGCGGGCGCTGCACGCCCTCGGCCCGCGCTGGGTGCTGCTGAAGGGGGGGCACCTGCCGGGGGACGAGGCCCGCGACTGCCTGTACGACGGGGAGCGTGCCCACCACTACGTGACCCGGCGCATTCCCACGAAGAACACCCACGGCACGGGGTGCACCTATTCGGCGGCCCTGGCCGTGTTTCTCGCCCGGGGGCTTGCGGTTCCCGAGGCGGTCCGCCTGGCCAAAGACTATCTCACCGGCGCCATTCTCCACAGCGACCGCCTGGGCGTCGGCGGGGGCTGCGGCCCCCTGCACCACGGCTGGCAGCTGGAGGAATGCCTCCAGTGGCACGGCGGCGGAAAATAATGTAGACTGACTGCGCCGCGCACAGGACGCGGCGGACTGTTGTACGGGGACGGCCATGTACGACGAAAGCAGGCTAGAGGCCTTTCGGGGCGATTCGGGGCTGGAACGCTACCGGCTGCCGGTGCGGTTCCCCCCGCTTTCCAAGTTCCGCGTGGTCACCAGCGACATGCCCCTGTTCGTGGTGCACAAGGCCGCGATTCAGGCGGAGCAGTGGGGACGGCTGTGGGAGCACCGCAGCGAGCTCAAGCGGCGCCGGCTGGGCCTGGAGATGAACGCCAAGCGCAAGGACCTCAGCGTCAAGCAGAAGCGCAAGATCGCCGAGGGGCGCACCCAGCTCGCCCAGGAGGAGATGGCGGGCGTCACCGGCGTCTTTCCGCAGGCCCTCCAGAACCCCCTGCGGGTGGACTGGGAGGCCCTCAAGAAGTACCCCGACTATATTCTGCCGCCGCCGGAGGCCCCGCAGTGGCCCGAGCGCCCCGTCCTGCCCGCCCTGCCCCGGGAGCCCCAGGTCACCGACGAGGCCTATCTTCCCGCGCTGGAGCCCATGGACAAGCTCGTCAAGGCGCGCCGCGAGGAGAAAGAGCAGTCCGCGCGGGCGCGCTACACCTTTGCCCACACCAAATGGCGCGAAATCAGCGACCGCATCGCCGGCGTGCACCGGGAACAGCTCCGCAGGTGGTCTGCGGCCGTCCAGGAGATGAAAACCGTCTACGAGGCCGCCGTCGCCCGGTGGGAGGAGGCCCGCGACCGCTACCGGGCCGAGCGCCAGCAGTGCCTGCCCCTCATAGACGCCAAATACCAGGCCTACCTTCTGGGCGAGCCCTACGCCGTCCTCGACTACTGCGAGTACGCGCTGTCCATCTCGCCCTATCCCGACTTTTTCCCCCAGGCCTTCGACATGGACTACTACCCCCAGGCCCGGGGGCTGTCGGTGGACTATCTCGTGCCGCCGCTGCGGGTGCTGCCCTGGCTGAAGTCCGTTTCCTACGACGAGCGGAGCGACACCTTCCACGACACCCTGTACACGGAGGAGGAGCGGACCGCCGCCTACGCGGGCCTCCTCTACGCCCTTCCCCTGCGCACGCTTCACGAGCTGTTTTCCACGGACATCGCCGGCGCCCTCGATGTGGTCCGGTTTGTCGGCTACGTCTTTCTGGACGAGCACCCCGCGCCCGGCGTGCCGCCGGTGTGCCTGCTTTCCATCGAGACAACCAAGGCGGCCTTTCAGGCCCTCTCCCTGGAAAAAATGGACCTGGTGGAGTGCTTCGAGAGCCTCGGGGGCGTTTTCCACGGGGCCTAGGAGCGCCGGCGCCGCGCGTCAGAAAAGACGAAGAACCGCTTCCGGAACGCCGCCCTTTGCGGGGAGGGCGTTGCCGGGGCGGGTGTGTCTTGTTTGCCCGAAGCGGGATTTTGCCCCGCAGAGGGGAAAACAGTTGACAAAATAGAGGCTAAATCCAAGTGTGGCATTATCGGTTCGCACTATTTACATTGACAATTCGCGCGCGCTCTGGTACAGTAATGGTATCCTTGGACACGAAGGCGATTTTGGATGCAGACGACCTATAATTTCTTCGGTCAGCGGCTCGTTGAGCGGGGCATCATCACCCAGGAACAGCTGGATGAGGCCATCCGCCGCCAGCAGACGACCATGGGCACGCGCAAGCTGGGAGAGATCCTGGTGCGGCTCGGCTACATCAGCAAGAGCCACATCAAGGAGGGGCTTGCGGACCAGCTCGGCATCCCGATCATCAAGCTGTCCGAGCGCGACATTTCGCAGAAGGTGCGCTCGACGGTGCCCGGCGAAATCGCCACGGTGTACCGGGTGGTTCCCATCGAGGAGCGGGGCGCCGTGCTGGTGGTGGCAACGGCGGACCCGACGAACATCAACGCCCTGGACAACCTGGCGCGCCTGCTGGACCGTCCGGTGGAGCCGGCGCTCAGCACGCCGGAGGAGATCACCGAGGCGCTGAACCGCTACTACGGCCACCGCCAGGAGTCGGTGGAAAGCATGCTGTCCTCCGCGAGCAGCGCGAGCAGCATGAGCACCCTCAGCACCATGTCCAACCTGAGCGGCGGCTCGCTGGCCAGCCTGGGGTCCCTCAGCGGCGACTCCATGAGCATGGAAAGCATCAGCATGGACGCCGCCACGGCGGCGCGCGAGGTGAGCAGCGCGGCGGGGGCTTCGGGCTCGGAGGACGAGGGCGACGACAACAGCCCGGTGGTGAAGTACGTCCACCAGATGATCATGGAGGCGTTCCGCCTGCGGGCGAGCGACATCCACGTGGAGCCCGCCAAGACCTCCATCATCATCCGCTACCGCATAGACGGCGAGATGCGGGAGATGCCGCCGCCGCCCAAGCGGGCGCAGGCGGCCATCATCTCCCGCCTGAAGATCATGTCGGGCATGGACATCACCGAGCGGCGGGTGCCGCAGGACGGGCGCATCAAGATCACCCTGGGCGGCAAGATGGTGGACCTGCGCGTGAGCGCGCTGCCCGCCGTCTACGGCGAGAGCGTGGTCATGCGCATCCTGGACAAGAGCGGGCTCATGCTCGGCCTGGGCCAGCTGGGCTTCTGCGCCCAGCACCAGAAGGACTGGGAGACCCTGCTGCACAACGCGACGGGCGTGGTGCTGGTGACGGGCCCCACGGGCTCGGGCAAGACCACGACGCTCTACGCGTCGCTGCACAACCTGAACACGGTGGAGCGCAAGATCATCACGGTGGAGGACCCGGTGGAGTACCAGCTCGCCGGGATCAACCAGGTGCAGATCAACCACGACATCGGGTGGAACTTCGCCCGGGCGCTGCGCGCCATTTTCCGCCAGGACCCGGACATCGTGATGGTGGGCGAGATCCGCGACCAGGAGACCGCCGAGATCGCCATCAAGGCGGCGCTCACGGGCCACCTGGTCTTCTCCACCCTGCACACCAACGACACCTCCAGCACCTTCAGCCGCCTCATAGACATCGGCATCAAGCCCTTCCTGGTCGCCTCGGGCGTGCGCGCCATCCTGGCGCAGCGCCTCGTGCGCACCATCTGCACCTCCTGCAAGGCCCCCCACGACCCGCCGGAGGACGAGAAGGAGCGCCTGGGCCTCCATGTGGACTGGTCGCAGGTGCGCCTGGTGCACGGGGCCGGCTGCGACAACTGCAACAAGACGGGGTACCAGGGCCGCCTCGGGGCCTACGAGCTCCTGCTGAACAACGACGAGATCCGCCGCCTGGTCATGGGCGGCGGCAGCGCCACGGCCATCCGCCGCGCCGCCCGCCTGAGCGGCATGATCACGATGCGCGACGACGCCTGGCAGAAGGCTCTCAAGGGCGTGACCACACTCGAGGAAGTCAACCGCCGGACCCGGGTGGACGAGCCGCTGCGCGCGGACGAGGCCCCCGCGGCCGCGGAAAAATAGCGGACAAGGAGCGTTTTCATGGCGTATGAGATGGTGAGCCTGCTGCGGATGCTGATTGACCGCGACGGGTCGGACCTGCACCTCACGGTGGACAACCCGCCCGTCGGCCGGGTCCACGGCCACCTGCAGTATTTCGGCGACAACCCGCTTACGGCGGAGGACACCGAGCGGCTCATGAAGAGCATCGCGTCGGTGGACAACCAGCAGGAGCTCCAGGAGGTCGGCGGGGCCGACTTCGGGTTCGCCTTCGAGGACGTGGCCCGGTTCCGTGTGTCCATCTTCAAGCAGCGCGGCTATGTGGGGCTGGTGCTCCGCCTGATCCCCCGCAAAATCTTCTCCTTCGACGAGCTGGGCCTGCCCCCCGTGGTGAAGAAGGTGATCCAGCAGCCCCGCGGGCTGGTGCTCGTGACGGGCCCCACGGGCTCCGGCAAGTCCACCTCCCTGGCCACCATGATTGACTGGATCAACGACAACTTAGACCACCACATCATCACCATCGAGGACCCCATCGAGTACTACCACAACCACAAGAAGAGCCTGATCATGCAGCGCGAGGTGGGCGTGGACGTGCCCACCTTCGCCGAGGCCCTGCGCCGCGCCCTGCGGCAGGACCCCGACGTGATCCTCGTCGGCGAGATGCGCGACCTCGAGACCATCGAGGCCGCCGTGACCGCCGCCGAGACCGGCCACCTCGTGTTCGGAACCCTGCACACCACCGGCGCCGTGCGCACGATTGACCGCATCGTGGACGCCTTCCCCACGAACCAGCAGGAGCAGATCCGCACGCAGCTCGCCGGCAACCTCAAGAGCGTGATCTCCCAGGCCCTCGTGCCCCGCAAGAGCGGCTTCGGCCGCATCGCGGCCTACGAGGTCATGATCTGCACCTCGGCCATCCAGAACCTCATCCGCGAGAACAAGTCGTACCGCATCTCCTCCTCCATCCAGACCGGGCACAAGTACGGCATGAACCTCCTTGACGAGCACCTGCTCGCGCTCTACCGCAAGGGCATCTGCTCCTTCAAGGACTGCCTGTCCCGCGCCCAGGTCGGCGACGAGTTCATCGCCGCGGCCAAGGCCCTGGGCATCGAGGAGATCACCACGACCAGCGCGGGCGACTTCTAGCCGGACACACGGGAACAACGGAATGCCATTGGCGACGCACAGAGAGAGGCGGCTCGGCGACATCCTGGTGGAGCAGGGAATCATCACGCCCATCCAGCTCGACGAGGCCCTGCAGCGCCAGCGCCTGACGGGCGAGATGCTGGGCCGCACCCTGGTCTCCCTCGGCTACGGCGAGGAGCAGGACATCATTGACGCCCTCGGCATGCAGCTCGGCATGGAGAAGGTGGACCTCTCCAAGTTCGCCGTCGCCGACGACATCCTGCGCGTGGTCACCGGCGACGTGGCACGGTTCTACAACGTCATCCCCATGCGCGTCACCGACGGCGCCCTCCTCGTCGCCATGGCCGACCCGCTCAACCTCCAGACCCTTGACGACCTCCAGTCCATCACGGGCATGGAGGTGCGCGGCGCCATCAGCAACCCGGAGGACGTGGCCGCCGCGTGGAAGAAGAACTACGCGTTCGAGGCCGAGTCCATCCACAAGATGCTCGAGGAGATCAAGGACCGCGTCGGCGAGCTTGAGCTCTCGCTGGAGGAGCTGGGGGTCCAGGAGGTCGTCGCCGACCCCGACAACCTCATCGAGCTCGCGCAGCAGCCCGAGGTCATCAAGATCGTCAACCTGATCTTCCTCACCGCCGTCCAGCGCCGCGCCTCCGACATCCACTTCGAGGTCTACGAGGACGACTTCCGCGTCCGCATCCGCGTGGACGGCGTCCTCCACGAGATCGTGCAGCCGCCCAAGGCCGCCTGCATCGCCGTCACCTCGCGCATCAAGGTCATCTGCAACATGGACATCGGCGAGCGCCGCCTCCCGCAGGACGCCCGCATCGAGCTCAAGATCGGCGACAGCATCATTGACATCCGCGTGGCCACCCTGCCCACGCTCTACGGCGAGTGCATCGTCATGCGCATCCTCGACCGCACCGCGGTCCGCATAGACCTCAACCTGCTCGGGCTCAGCCCCGCCGTGCTCAAGCAGGTCCACAACGTCATCAAGAAGCCCAACGGCATCATCCTGGTCACCGGCCCCACCGGCTCCGGCAAGACCACCACCCTCTACGCCTGCCTCAACGTGCTCAACAACCCCGAGTCCAAGATCATCACCACCGAGGACCCCGTCGAGCTCCAGATTCCCGGTCTCATCCAGTGCCAGGTGCAGGAGGAGATCGGGCTCACCTTCGCCGCCTGCCTGCGCTCCATCCTGCGCCAGGACCCCGACATCGTGATGGTCGGCGAGATCCGCGACCTTGAGACCGCCACGATCGCCGTCGAGGCCTCCCTCACGGGCCACCTCGTGCTCAGCACCCTGCACACCAACAGCGCCCCCGAGACCATCACCCGCCTGCTCGACATGGACGTCGAGCCCTTCCTCATCACCGCCGCCCTCGAGGCCGTGCTGGCCCAGCGCCTCGTGCGCACCCTGTGCCGCCACTGCCGCGAGCGCTACCGGCCCGACGAGGAGGAGATGGAGCTGCTCGGGCTCCCGGCCAGCTGGCGGTCCGACCCCAAGCTCGGCTTTTTCCGGGCCAAGGGCTGCGCCGCCTGCGACTACGTCGGCTACATGGGCCGCATCGGCCTCTACGAGTTCATGCAGGTGGACGAGACCATCCGCGAGCTGATCCTCGACCGCGCCATGGCCATTGACCTGCGCAGGCACTCCCGGAGGCACCAGGGCATGATGACCCTGCGCGAGGACGGCATTCTCAAGTGCGCCAAGGGGATCACGGGCGTGCCCGAGGTGGCCGACCACACCGACAAATACGACGACTAGGGAAAGGAGCGGGACACCATGCAAAAATACGCCTACTACGCCCTGAACCGGGAGGGCAAGCAGATTTTCGGCGTCATCGCCGCCGACAACCAGGCCCTCGCCCTCAACGACATCCGCTCCCTGGGCCTCTTCCCCACCAACGTGCGCGAGGCCACCAAGGGCGACGAGCGCCGCGCCGCCCGCAAGAAGAAGGGCCTCGACGAGCTCTACTTCGGCGGCGTCAAGACCAAGGAGCTGGTCGTCATGACCCGCCAGCTCTCCACCCTGATTGACGCCGGCCTCCCCCTCCTGCGCAGCGTCAACGTGCTCATCGCCCAGCTCAAGCCCTGCAAGCTCCGCGACATCCTCCGCGAGGTCGCCTCCGACGTCCAGTCCGGCTCCACCTTCGCCGAGGCCCTCGCCAAGCACCCCAAGCAGTTCGACCGCCTCTACGTCAACATGGTCCGCGCCGGCGAGGTCGGCGGCCTTCTCGAGACCGTCCTCCAGCGCCTGGCCATCTTCATGGAGCGCCGCGAGGCCCTCAAGCGCCGCGTCAAGGGCGCCCTCATCTACCCCATCGCCGTCATCCTCATCGCCGGCGGCATTGTCAGCTTCCTCCTCCTCAAGGTCGTCCCCGTCTTAGCCGACATCTTCACCGAGTTCGGCGGCGACCTCCCCGCGCCCACCAAGGTGCTCATCGCCGCCGGGGACTTCATGATCTACAAGTGGTGGATCCTCCTCACCGCCCTCTGCTGGACCATCATCGGCCTCAAGCTCGCCATGCGGTCCAAGCAGGTCAAGCGCGTCTTCGACCGCATCATCCTCAAGGTCCCCCTCATCGGCGACCTCGTCACCAAGGTCGCCGTCGCCCGCTTCGCCCGCACCCTCGGCACCCTCATCACCTCCGGCGTGCCCATCCTCCAGGCCCTCAAGATCACCCGCGAGACCATCGGCAACGAGGTCATCCAGAACGCCGTGGACACGGTCCACGAGAGCGTCAAGGAGGGCGACACCATCGCCGCCCCCCTCGACAAGAGCAAGGTCTTCCCCCCCATGGTCGTCAACATGATTGACGTCGGCGAGGAGACCGGCTCCCTCGACGCCATGCTCGTCAAGGTCGCCGACATCTACGACGCCGAGGTCGAAAACGCCGTGGACGCCATGCTCTCCCTCCTCGAGCCCCTCATCATCATCGTCCTCGGCGGAATCATCGGATTCATCGTCGTCGCGCTCTACCTCCCCATTTTCACCCTGGGCGACCAGATCAACAACCAGTAGGAACCCCCAAACCACAAGGAACCGGGTATTATGAAAGCAGGAGCTTCATCCGCAGCAGCCAAGGAATACAACCGCCCCGCAGGGGCGCAAGGAGGACCCGCAATGAAAAGAAAGCAAGGTTTCACCCTCGTCGAGCTCCTCGTGGTCATGGCCATCATCGCCATCCTCGCGGCCATCGTCGTCCCCAACGTCCAGCGATACATCGTCCGCGCCCGCGTCACCAGGGCCATCGCCGAAATCAACGGCGTCGAGCTCGCCCTCACCGCCATGCTCACGGACGCCGGCAAGGGAAACCTCAACCAGCTCTTCACCCCCGGCGCCGTGCCCCGCTTTGCGGGATGGGATGGAAGCCCTGCCACCTGGGAAGGGTGGATCGTTGGCAATTTCCCTGCCGTGGTGGAGATGTACAGCAATCTGGTCTACGATTTGCTCCGTTACGGGCGCAACGTGTTGCTTCCGGAAACCGGGTCCGCGCTTGGGACTTTGGGCAACAACTTGATCAAGAAGGACATCATTGCCAAGCTTGGGACCAACTACATGGACCTCGGACTTGACCCCTGGGGCAACCAGTACAAGATATTCCCGGGTCCGTGGAAGTTCGCGAAACTCCCCGGAACGACAGTGAACGCGCCCATCCCGTTCCGCAAGTTCAGCGTTGAATCCGGATCAAGCGCCGGGAACGCGGCCGCCCGGCGCGACAATTTCATCCTCCGCAACATACTTGACGACGGCACCGGCTTGGACCTTCTTATAAACATGACGGATGTCATCCCGGATCTTGACACCTGGCCCACCCGCGTCGGTTACCCGGCCGATCCGGGCAAGTCGGCCTACGTGTGGTCCTACGGCGAGA
>Ga0123328_1003105_pt1 | contig 14394 bp, 10 predicted proteins | sample BioC12SIPDNA_2_FD_89702 | JGI IMG/M metagenome (GOLD analysis project Ga0123328, IMG submission 89702) | Anaerobic biogas reactor microbial communites from Washington, USA - Biogas_R1_A C12 SIP DNA | ecosystem: Engineered > Bioreactor > Anaerobic > Unclassified | place: Washington, USA...
AACGTGGCCGCCGCGTTCTCCTTCTCGGAGTGGGCGACCACGATCGTGGCATCGACATCCAGCACGACCAGGTCGTTCTCGAGGGTGCGGCCGGCGACCCGCGCCGCAGGTGGTCCGCCGGCCAGGTCCCACACCCGCGACCTCGTGCGCGCCCGGGCCTTCTCGACCCGCCGCAGCCTGGCCGGGGTCAGCTCATCCAGGGCACGCCACACCGTCGGCGGCGAGGCCACCGACCCGAGCACCTGCTCTTGGTGGCGCAGGGTGTCGATGTCGGCGATCGCCTCCCCGCCGCCGGCGAGCATCGTGGCTACATCGACCAGGACCTGTCCGCGGTCATGCCCGGGCACGAAACCCCGACGGGTCAACGCTTCGGAGAGCTCGGCTGTCAGGCCGACCCGGTCGGCCAGGAGCCGCACCGCTATCCCGCCGGCGTGGGCGACCACGCCGACACCATCCCCGGAGACGGACAGCCCCGCAGCCCACGTTGTACTCTTCACGTACCAAGTGCCTTCCCGTGCCGGGTGTTTGTGACGTCGCAATCACAAGTATTCCGTTACAGGACAGGCACTTTGGTACATCCAGGGGGCGTGTCACCCACTCACCCATGAAGAGCCGAGGCTAGACTCCGAAGCGACCCGACCGGCGGGGTGTGAACGGAAGGTGACAGGGTGCAAGAGGAGTTCATCGAGCGCATCATCGTCGACTCCATGCGGCGCCACCGCAAGTCGCTCGTGGAGGCTCGAGACGAGGCCGTCAGGGGCCTTGGGCTTACCGATACGACAATCGTGGACCACGTGGTGGCGGCGATCAGGGCGGAGGGGCGCAAGAACCAACTGCTCGACATTCCGGGAGGCGTTGAGGCGGACTCGTACCGGACAGTCGTTGCGACCGACGTCAAGGAGGCGCCTTGGTACGTCGGAGAGCGGAAAGGTGATACACATTGGCCCAACCTGAAGCAGCGACTTCTGGCTGGCCCTCTGGCGGCCGTCGTCCCAGAGATCGACGCGGCATCGACGAAGGTCGTTGCCCATTTCGCGGATCCTGGGGTACGCGGGCTAAAGAAGAAGGGTCTGGTACTGGGGTACGTCCAGTCCGGTAAGACCGCTAACTACACCGCGGTCATCGCGAAGGCAGCCGATGCCGGATACCGGACTTTCATTGTAATGTCGGGAATGCACAACAACCTCCGCCGCCAGACCCAGGCACGTATTGACAGGGATCTCGGCACGGATAGTTGGGTGCGCCTGACAGACGTCACTGCCGACTTCGGTTCAGTACTGAACGGTACTGCCCTCATGACAGGTGGTGTCCACACCATCGCAGTTGTGAAGAAGAACGCCTCTCGTCTTCGCCGTCTACGAGATTGGCTCCGAGACATCGATGAGGACGTCAGAGCGCGGTGCCCCATCCTCATCCTCGATGACGAGGCTGATCAGGCCACCCCGAACTCCTTGGCTGCACGGGATGAACTATCAAGGATCAATGCGCTTATTCGCGAAATCTGGGCGGAAATTCCTACCGGCTCCTACGTCGGATATACGGCAACACCGTTCGCCAATGTGTTTATGGACCCCGACGACGAGAAGGAATTGTATCCCTCAGACTTCATTCTCGATCTCCCCCGCTCGCCCGACTACTTTGGTGCCGAGCGAATCTTCGGCCGCACTTCCTTGGACGATGCTGACGAGCCCGATGATGGCTTGGACATGGTCCGCGTCATTCCGGACGACGAAGCTGACTCTCTGCGACCACCATCAAGACGAGATGAGCAGTCGTCCTTTGATCCAGACGTCCCCGTGTCTCTGGAGCGGGCCGCTCGATGGTTCGTTCTTGCATCGGCCCTGCGCCGATTGCGGGGTCAGCAGGACCAGCACAACTCGATGTTGGTTCATACCTCTGCATACGTTGCACCCCACTTCGCGATGCGTGCTCGGCTCGTTGAGCTGACGGATCGCTTCCGCGCCGAGGTGGATGCGGGGAACCTCGGTCCATTCGAGGAGGTGTTTCACGATGAGTACGGACGCGTTGATCCGCCTCTGGGTGCGAGAGAAGTGCGGTGGTCTGAAGTATCCAGCGTCCTCCCGCAGATCCTGAATGAACTACGTGTGGTGGTTGACAATGGAATCTCGGATGACCGCTTGAACTACGACCGTCGCGACGACGAAGGCGTGGCAGTGGCCGAGACGGTCATTGCCGTCGGCGGCAGCACGTTGTCTCGAGGATTGACCTTGGAGGGGCTGACTGTTTCCTATTTCATCCGCAGCTCCAATACCTACGACACCCTGCTGCAGATGGGTCGGTGGTTCGGGTACAGGCCGGGATACGAGGATCTGCCACGCATATGGATGCCCGAGGACTTGAGAGAGGACTTCATGTTCCTCGCCCTCGTCGAGGAGGAGATCCGGCGTGACATGCGACGCTTGGAGAAGATGAATGTTACCCCACAGCAGTTCGGACTTCGAGTGAGGGCTCATCCTGGAAGGCTCTCGATCACGAGTCGCGCCAAGATGGCGCATGCGGACCTTGTCCGAATTTCTTACGCAGGACAAAGACATCAGACAATCGTGCTGCATGAAGGTGATGCGCAGTCACTTGAGCACAACCTCCAAGTCACACGAGACCTAATGCGGGACTGTTCAGCCGGATTCTCTGCGGGTCAACAGACACCGGACCGAACCCAGTTCTACGGACTGCCGGTCGCTCGGGTCATCGAATTCCTGAATAAGTTCAAGTTCCATCCGGACCAACCGGGCCTCCGATCGGACCACGTCGTCGGCTGGCTGCGCACCGCTGCCTCCACAACAGAATGGAACGTCGTGGTTCGGGGGACCAGCACGCCTCTGCGGAGGAAGGATGGATCCACTGTCGACTTGGGTACGGCTGACATCGGACTGAAGTATGAGATTCCCATGGTCAATCGTGCTCCATTGAGTCGCCCCGAAGCCTCCACCGGCGTGGCCAACATCAAGGCACTTCTCTCTCAATCCGACTGGTTGGCGGACCTGGATCCAGATCTGGTGAGCGACTTGAACACTTCAGGGATTCGCCAGGAAGAGTACCAGCGCTTAAGGCGGGAATATGTAGGACCGAACGGCCTTATCATCATCTACCTGGTGAGCAACAAATCTGAACCCATTCGTGCGACGCAGCAGGGTGCGCGGCGCCCGATGTACGCAGAGGTTCCTTTGGTGGGCGTCGGAATCATCTTCCCTGAGAGTGATCGGTTTGATACCGAAGGGGATTCGAGCTACTACTCTGTCCGCCCTGACTGGACAGCCGTCACAGATGAGGAAGTTGACTTTCCACCCGACACCGAAGACTCAGTCAAGCTCGACGCTGCTCATCTGGTAGGAGACGCGACTTGATCGATGTCGAGCGAGAGTTCATCGGTCTGGCTGCCACATGTGAGGCAGCTTCCGAGAAGCAGCTGGCCACTCGGCTGATCGGGGATCGAGGCTTGCGTGTCGGCCTCGACGGACGCAGAGGCAAGCACCTCTTGGTGCCTGTTGACGCCCCCTTCAAGGCCGACACCCGCAGCCGAGGCGTGCACCTCGTTGAGCAGCAGTTGATCCACGAAGGTCGGACGCTTCTTTATGCTGACCTGCGTTGCCTGGACTCCCGACTGGACATGGTCTTTGATCGGCTCGTCCAGGACGTTGTCGACCAGGTGGAGCACTCTGGAAAGCCGCCGTTCGCCGTGTGCAAGAACGTGTTGGAGCAGTGGCGGGACCTTTTGCGCCGCGGAGATCACCTGACGACTGAGGGGGTCGTTGGCCTGATCGGAGAGCTAGAGATGCTGCAGCGTCTGGCCCAGGTGGATCCTGTCGCTGCGTTGGATGCATGGGTCGGCCCTCGACGGACCGTTCATGACTTCGTGACCGGCGAGAAGGCGATAGAGGTGAAGTCATCGGCGTCATTGGAGGGGACCTCGGTTTCCATCCATGGCTTGGATCAGCTTGATCCGGTCGACCTGCATGCTCTTTTCCTTGCGGTGGTTCATTGTCGGCCGTCAGATGCCGCCCCGACCCTGGATGAGAGGTTGGACAGTCTGATGGCTATCGGAGTACCACGGATGCCTCTCCTCAAGGCCGTTGAGCAGGCAGGGTACGTGTACGAGTCACGGCCAGCAGTCTCAACTCGGTACCGAGTGGCGAAGGTGACGGTCTGGCGCGTGGATCCAGCCTTCCCAGGTCTGCGCCGCAGTGCCCTGCCTGAGGCTATTCGGAGAGGTGTGAGCAACGTCCGGTACACGCTGTCCACCGACAGCGCTCCGGCTCCACTCACAGAGGTGGAGGCAGATACGTTGTTGGGCGGGTGGTTTGCGAATGACTGACGAGGAACTGGAGCGGATTCTTGATCCTGTCCGTGAGTATCACAAGGCCCTTCAAGTCACACCCAATACCGTGCTGGCTGCCCACCTGCGAGCGCTGGGGGTGCATCCCGTCGGAGACACGTGGCGCGCTGCCAAGGCTCTGATGGACAGGGGGGTACCGATCGACGATGCTGCACGCATCGCGGTGAGGTCCTCTCCACATGCCGACGATGAGGATGCGTTTGTCCCAACAGAGAGCCTCTCAGAGTCGGAGCACGAGGAAGTAGAACAAGCCGGGAACTCCATTTCAAGGACTCGCCAAGGCGCACCCACTGGCCAAAGCGTAGAGATTTATACCCAACAACGATCGTCAGAACCGGTGGAACTCAACGCCCCCTCAGAGCATTTCGGCGCCCCCCCAACGCGGTCCACCAACCGTCTCCATCGGCGTTCCCACTTCCAGCAACCAGATCTCGACGGGCGTCGCATGAACTGGTTTCCGAAGGTGTTCGGGCCGGGCGATATTGACGGAAAGGGTGCCTCGCGACTCCTCGGCACACCCAACGTCCCGCTGTCAACGGTCTTGGTACGCGAAACCGCCCAGAACAGTTGGGACGCGCGTATCGGTACTATGCCGGTCACCTTCGCCCTACACCTACGTCGACTGAACGATGTGGAACGCAGGGTCCTCCGCGAACAGGTCTTCACGGGTGCCGCGACCGGGCTGACACTGCTGCGGGCACTGGAGGAACCAGGACTCCGAGTTCTTGAAGTCTCAGACCGAGGGACCAAGGGGCTCGGCGGGCCCACACAGAATGATGTCGAGCCGCCCTTGGGCGCTGCAACGGACTACATCGATCTGATCCTCAATATCGGCGCTCCTCGCGATGTTCATCTCGGGGCGGGCACCTATGGCTTCGGCAAGACGATCTCGTACCGGGTGAGCCGCGCCGGGACAATCCTTATCTGGTCTCGATCTGTCGAAGAGGGGAAGGTTGAGGACCGTTTGATCGGTTCGGCCATTGGTGAGAGCTTTGCATTGGACGGGAAGCGGCACACAGGGCGCCACTGGTGGGGGGACCCCCGCGGAGACCACCGGATCGACCCATGGAGAGGTGTCGAGGCCGCTGCAATGGGGAGGGGGGTGTTCGATGCCGCGTTCCGCGGAGATGAAACGGGAACCTCCATCATGATCATCGACCCCGACCTCGGGGGAGAGGACGACGCCGAGGACATCGAGCGCCTCGCGGACGCCATCATGTGGAATCTCTGGCCGAAACTTCTGCCCGATACACGCGGCGACCAACCGATGCATATCGAGCTGTATGCAGATGGTCATCGGGTTCCCCTGCCCAGTGTGACGGAACACCCGATCCTCGCGGGCCACGCGGAGGCCCTCCAACTCGCCCGGGCCACCCAGAATGGCGACACTTTCTCTCCTCGGTTCAACACGAAAGTGCATGAGGTGTGGTGTCTCCGACCCAAAACGCTGGTCGGCCACTTGGGGATAACGCGGTATCCCCGAACCGAAGACGTGGTAGACGGTCGGATGCGTGACACGATCCCAGTGACTTCTCCCTCCAGTCATGTGGCTTGGATGCGTCACGACGCTGAGTTGGTGGTGCGCTATGACGAAAGACCGCGTCTCGATTCCGAGAATCTACAGTGGGCAGGGGTATTCAAGCCGGTTGGAGAACATGACGACGCATTCGCCTCAGCAGAGCCGCCTGCCCACGACGATTGGGTAGCCGCATCGATCGAGGACAAGCATAATCGGCGAATTGTAAACGTGGCACTCCGCAGGATCGGCGAATTAATCGGCACGGAACTTGCGCCTCCCAGTGCCGCCCAGGATGGCAACAAACCGGCTAGGTCAGTAGCCGTGCTGGCCGACTCGCTGTCGCGCTTGATCGGCGCGACACCTGGGTCGAAGGCCGAACGCAGACCCACGCAGCGGTCCAGCGCGTCCCGTCCGCGGAAGCCGCAGGCGCAGATCATTCGTTGGCAGCGCGGCGAAGTGGTCGACGGGTATCGGACCATCGCCCTCCTGGTAGGCGTCAAGAACGCGACAGACCGGGTCTCCGTAACGGCCGATGTCGGCGTCGCGACCGACGGTGCGAGGATGCACGAGCCCGAGTTCGTTGACGTTCTCGGATGGAAGGATGCGCTGGACTCAGAGGCGACGACGCTGGACGCGACTTTCGAACCGAATGATCAACGCTGGCTAGTCATTCGTGCTGCTGCTGGAGTCGGTGTTGATGCATCTGTCTCCTGCACGGAGGTGCAGAGCTGATGGCCAGCACTCGCATACTGCCCCACCGCGAGGCAGGACCTGATGCAGTCGCTTGGGGGTCCTGGTGGATCCACCTCAACGGTGAGCGATCTCCGGCTCAGGACTTGGTAACGGGCTGGGACTACGCAACGCCGATCTCCTTTGAGCTGCAGCCTTCGGTCGACGAGGATGCGTTCTTGGAATCGACGGGCCTGAACTCGCTGCGTGAATGTGACGTGGTCGCCATATGCGAATGTGCTTCGACTGGGTACCGGTTCGATAGCAGACGGTCTCTCGCTGACCTCGCCTTAGGAACCTCTAAGGTATTGGTCGTCGAGCCACCCGTCGGAACCCTCGCCCATAAGGTGACGTTGTCGGCAACGATTGTCCTTGCTCGTTCCACGTCGCGGACCGAGGACGACATCGCATCCTTGAGGGGTGCGAGACTCGCGAGCTCCCCGAAGCAGAGTGTGGACTTGGAGGGGTCTGGTGCGCGTTTCCCGACGGAGGCGATTCCGTTCTCGTCTCTGGGTTACCCGGCCGCCCTGTGGACGGTCCAATGCGATTTCTCAGATGCGGAGGACCAATTCACCTCGTGTGTCCGGCTCTTGATCAATACCGAACACCCGAGAGCCGACGCGGTCCTGGATCCGTCTGCCGTCGAGCACCGACTGATCCAGTCCGCGCTCGAAACGGACGTCGTCCGGCAGCTATTCCGTGCCGCTTCTGTTGAGGGGGATCAGTTCCGGGCTCGCCGCGCATGGCACGAAGGTTCGGCTGGCGCCGCACTGGAAAACCTTGCTGCCCTGTACTTCGGAAAGAGTGTCCACGACCTCACCACGACACTGAATGTCGACCCACCACAGTTTGAACGCCTCCTTCAAGCGCGTATGGACTTCTTCGGCGGTGAGCGGTGAGCCCGTTGTTGGCCTACCCGAGATTGGGCAACGTTGAGGCCCTGACCCTCTTGCACAAGGTCAGAGAGCAGGCTGAACGTGACCCAGGAGGGCTCGGCGACCTGGTTGCCTACTCCCACCCCCGAGCAGCTCCAGTCCCAACCGGCGCCAAGCAGGCCTCTGAAGGGGATGTTGAGCGAGCCAGGGAAGAAGTGATGTCGACCCTGGAGCCCTGGATGACGGGTCGTCCGGTGTCGCGCGACTCGACGGTTGCGTTCGATCTCGCGCTTGGGCGCGGCCTTCATCGCGCGCTGTCCATCCTGCCTGCAGATGCTGCGCACGAAGAGACGTGGAGCTTCCTGTCGCTCGTCGTCTTCCCCGACGTGGTGTGGACCCGCTTCCCCGACCTCCATCCAAACCGCGCACTCGGGAAGCGCCACCGAAATACGCTCCGACGGGCATGGTTCCGATACGACGTTGTGGGAGACCTGCAAGAGGGCGCCGTCCAACCACTCGGCGAGGATGAGATGACCGGCATCTTCGAGCGATCGCAGGTTGCGCGTGACCGGGACTTGGTGCGGACTGTGACCCAGATGATCCTGGAGACTGACGTCCGCAACCGCTCAGAGTTCGTCCGCAACCTCATGAAGGGCGTGACGGCCCTCACCGGCACATACCTCCTCGACGGGCTGAGTTCCGAAGAACTCCGTGAGCGGTTGGCCAGCCTCACCGAAGAGCCCCGTGTGAAGAGACGGGCCACACAAGCCGCAGGGGGCCGGGAAGCGAGTGGCCGGCACGCGGAGTCCGTTGGAGGGGCGCTAAGCATCGAGCGGGTCACGGGACACGACCGATCTGATCTCGTGCGTCGGTTCCACATCGAGACACTCAAGCTCTGTCAGCAGGTTGAGGCGGTTCTCGGGAGATCCCCGACGGTGCTCCTGCGGATGATTGGGCAGATGGGCGGTGTTGAGGCGGCCCGTTCGGTGGTTGGCTCGTCAAGGCCCTCCGAGACGTTCGGCCTCCTGTGGGGGGCGGGGCGACTGGACCTCACGCTGGAGGCCTTGGTCCTCCATCCAGAGTTCCGTGGACTGTTCTCGGACGCCCTGCAGCGGCGAGCGGCCGAACGCTTGTCCCAAGTGGGTTTCGAGATCGAGCTATAGCGAACCCAGCACGGGCTCGCCGATGCAGCACGCTGGGGGCCCGGATGAGGCGTGCAGGGCTGATGTGTCGGCCCGCCGACTTAGACTTCACGGCAGGAGGTTGACCAATGGCACAAGCGCGTAGGCCGCGCGTACGCCTCGTGAGAGGACCCTTCGTACGTCTGGCGCCCCACCCTGATCACTGCGAATCGGCTGATGAGTTGACCGCCTTGTGCCAGCGGCTCCGCGCCGAGGAGCCGGGAAGGCTTCTCGCCGCCGACCTGTTCTGTGGAGCCGGCGGACTGAGCCTCGGGTTGGAGCACGCGGGCATCAAGGTAGTAATCGGCGCGGATCATGACGCCGAGGCCCTTGAGACTCACAGGCACCACCTGCCAGGAATGGCCATCGACTGGGATCTGGGGGACGCGAGAGTAGTGGAGGACGTCGCCTCCCTGCTCAGAACCAACAACATCGACGTGTTGGCTGGGGGGCCTCCCTGTCAGCCCTTCTCAAAGGCTGGGCGATCCGGGATGCGCTTCCTTGTGCGAAATGGGTTGCGAGAGCCGCATGACAAACGCCGCGATATGTGGCGCTCGTTCTTGGAGGTTGCTCGTCTAGCGAATCCCCGAGTCGTCATCATGGAGAACGTTCCAGATATGGCCCTGGATCGCGAGATGTTCATCCTCAGGAGCATGGTCTTTGAACTCGAATCTCTTGGGTATTCGGTTGAGGAGCGCGTTGTTGAGGCGTGGAGGTACGGCGTCCCGCAATTCCGACAACGGCTCATCCTCGTAGCAATGCGCGACGGTCACCACTTCGAGTGGCCGGCCGAGACGCCTCGCAAGGTCACGCTTGCTAATGCAATCTCGGACCTCCCGCCGGTCGAAGGTGGCTGGCGGCCCGAGGGCGGGGCGGCCGGCTGGATCTCCTACGAGGGACCCATCACAGAGTTCCAGCGCGCAATGCGTGTTGGGGTCGGGCCTCGCGATGCTCGCAAGGTATTCGACCACATCACCAGGCCGGTGAGGGAGGACGACGCCAAAGCATTTGAGCTGCTGGACGCCAAGAGTCGGTACTCAGACCTTCCCGACCATCTCAAGAGATATCGCGACGACATCTTCGACGACAAATACAAGCGGCTGGATGGGGACGACGTCTCGAGGACTATTACCGCGCACATCGCGAAGGACGGCTACTGGTACATTCACCCCGAGCAGAATCGAACGCTGACCGTCCGCGAAGCAGCACGAATCCAGACGTTTCCTGACTCGTTCCGGTTCGCAGGCCCGCCCTCCGCAGCCTTCAAGCAGATCGGCAACGCGGTGCCGCCACGCCTTGGGTTCGCGATTGGTCTCGGAGTCAACCATGCCTTGCAGAACGCGTCCCGCGATAGGCCATCGACTGAACAGGTCAGCCGAACATTGGCGACTTGGTTCGACGTGCCAAGGCGGACGTCTCAGCCGTGGCTGCATGCGAGGAGCGGGTGGCTCGTCCTGCTCGGAGAACTCCTCCTCGATCGGACTTCGTCCCTGGTGTCGCAGTCCCTCTGGCCGCTCATCTCGGCGTTCCGCGAACCGCGTGACGTTACGCAGCGCCGAGAGGAACTGCTAGAGATCATGGCGTGGATCGGCCGTGAGGACCGCGTCGCAAATGTATTGGGTATCGCGTCCGCATTAGGGAATGGCGAGCATCTCTCGGATGAGCACTTGGAACGTTTAGTCAGCCTCCAGCTCATCACTCAAGGAACTGCTGACCTGGTGCAACTGGCCGCGGGCGAGGAAGAAGAGCCGGTCATAGTTACGGCTGGTGCGCTGCGGGTGGCTGCGCGCTTCAATCGCAATGCGTTGGGGTCGAAGAATCAAAGAAGCGACGGCAGGATTTCGATCGCTCAGTTGGTCGGCTTCGGTTCAGGGGCGCGCAAGGCGCACTTGGCCCTCCTGCAAGTCGGAAACGACGTCTGCACCCCCGTTCAGCCGGACTGCGCGAGCTGTCCGCTCGTCCCATGGTGTCAGTCCGCGGACCCCTTGGAGTCTAGAGATCAAGAGTCCGAGCCAGCTCAGGGTGCCTTGCTTTGAGGGCTTCTAAAGCTCGCCTGTAGCTACCGAGGTCGTTGTGCTCAAGGAGGGCGGCCTTGAGAGCGATTCCGACCTCTCGCAGTGCAACACCATCGACGTTCGGGTTTTTTGAAGGTGTCGAAGACACCTTTTGTTTGAAGGCCGCCCCGCGCCGGTACTCCGAGTCGGCGCGCACGCAGAGCTCGTGAATGGGTCGCTCGAGCATACTCTTGATAGACGCGGGAAGAGCAACGCTCATCTTCGCCACATTGATCTGGAACTGCTCGTCCAACCTGGTATCGAAGTCGACGGACGCTCGTGCCAGCTTCGTATGCTCGTCAATTCCTCGAATTCCGTTCCAACCCCCGAATTGAACCAAGCGGTTCGCTCGGTAGATATAGAGTCCCTGCTGCCTGTTCCACTTCAAGGGACCAGACATCCTCTCAAACTCGTCCGGCGAGGAGAATCTGTCCCGCGGCGGCAAGACATACCCGCTGAACACGACGTCTGCTGTCAACCCCTCCACCTCTACCTCAAAGATCTCAGGCGGCAGGGCTAACGTTGCTGCTTCATCGATCGCGAAAGGATTCCACGCTTCCAGTTTCTCGTGATTGACGGAGATTCCCACGCGAGACAGGCCGTGACTTCCGGCCAAGAAGCGGTGGAACACCATACTCAGATGCTCGCTAGTCTTGTTCGCCAACGTGTTGAGTCGCCTACGCCCCCAACCTGACTCGGCGAACCTATCGGGTAGGACTCGATCTAAGTTCTCCCAGACCACAACGGTTCCAGGGCCGTCCTGCAACAGCCGAATGGCGTGATCCACGGCCTCGCCGCCCTCATCAGCAAGCACTCCCCAGGAGTCCGTTTCTTCGATGAAGTCGAGGTCCAGAGTCCGCACCGTCGTTCTCGACGGGTTCCGCTGCGGACGGCTCACCACGCTAAGTCGCCGGCACTGGGAAAAGGATCCGGTCTTCAATCCAAGGCCGAAGCGGCCCAGCTCGTTATGTTCGTAGTCGCGCCGGCTCCCAAAACGCAGGGCTTCCAAGAGCTCGCTCGGCGTCATCCCTTTGCCGTCATCGGCAATCAGGACATAGGAGTCGTTGGGGCGGAACACCAACTCAATCCCCACCTGGCTCGCGCCCGCCGAGATCGCGTTGTCCACCAGATCTGCAACCGCAGTGGGGAAGTCATATCCAATATCACGGAGCGAGGTCGTCAAACGTGCCGCCGACGGTGGCGCGTCGTACCAACTGAGCTGGCTACGCAAGTCTCAACCTCCTTGATCAAGGGAATCACAGGCAGTACACCAGACCCAGCCGACACACCTGAAGTCCCGTCCACATCCGCGCGCACTCCCAGCCCGAGACCGCAGGCCCGCCTCGGCGGCGTGTGGCGGCCCCCGTCAGCGAACTTGAGGCCAGGTCCCGGATGATCGCGCTACCTGAGGCGGTCTGCTCAAATGGTTCTGTGTCTGCACGCCAGTCATCGCATCGTACCGGGGATCGCCCAGCCCCCTCGAGCGACACGGTCTCGAGCCAGATGAGCAGGATGCCCCGGCGAGACACCACGCCGGAGATGCAACTCCGGCGCGCGCTCCACGCACGAGGTCATCGCTACAGGGTGAATGTCCCGGTACCGGGACGTCCCCGACGCACCATCGACATTGCCTTCCGCCGCGAGCGTGTGGCCGTGTTCGTTGACGGGTGCTTCTGGCACCTCTGTCCGGACCACGCCGTTCTTCCGAAAGCCAACGGCTCATGGTGGGAGGTCAAGCTCCTCTTGAACGTAACGCGAGATCGGGACACAAACACGTCCTTGGAAGAGCACGGTTGGACGGTTGTGCGGATTTGGGAGCACCTGTCAGTGGATGACGCGGTGCAGCTGGTAGAGACCACCCTTGCGGGAAAGCCAGCGGAGGAGCCGTCGGTCACAAAGCACGACGGGGTGTTGTGAACAGGTGAGGCACACCCACCCGCTGTTCTACGGCCGGCTGCGGTTGGGGCTGGTCCAGAAAGCCCGTCCGAGGTCCTGAGACTCGGGGGTAAAGCCAGCCGAACAGACCCCCGTTGAGAGACTGATGTCCGGCGGGCAGTCGGACGTGACGGCAGTCGAGGGCGGTGCACTAGCACTGTCAGGGCTCTGCTCTAGGTTTAGAGGGTGAGCGATGAGTGGGGTCTTCCGGAGGATGAGTGGGAGTTGCCGGAGCGTGGCTACTGGCGCGCCGCGGAGTTGACTTTCGGGGAGCGATTCCCTCGGCTGACATTGGTGGGCGACATGCCGCTCGATCACCCCGATCTCGGCATTCACCTCTCGACATCGCAACCGTCATCGGTGGATCCGGGTTTAGCCCATGTCGCCGCCACCTGTTCGTCGGTCTGTAGCCACCACGTGAGGTTCTCGAGATAGGTCGCCGTCCTGTCCTTGGCATGGGCCGCTGACGCCGATATGGCGCTGCCGGACATTACTGTCGTGGGTCATGAACTCGTCATTACTCGAGGCGCACCTGGAGCCCAAGCTCGTCGGCGACATCACGGGCAGGTTCTATGTCCCTTCGTATCAGCGGGGCTATCGCTGGGGCAGGGACGAGGTCGTGCGCATGCTCGACGACATCTGGGAGAGTCGGGACGAGCCCTACTATCTTCAGCCGGTCGTCGTGAAACGGCTCAACGGTGAGTGGGAGCTCGTCGACGGCCAGCAACGGCTCACCACGCTTTATCTCATCTTCCAATACATGGTGCGCGAGGGGCTGCAGAGCACAGGAGCCGGATACCGCATCCGATACGAGACCCGGGAGGCGAGCGCTGCATACCTGGAGGACCCTGATCCCGCCCGGGCCAACGAGAACATCGACTTCTTCCACATCGATGAGGCCTATCACTGCATAGCCGAGTGGTTCGAAGCCCACGAGCACCGCAGGCAGTGGGTCGCCAACGAGTTCTATGGGGCGCTCTTCAAGCACGTGCAGATCATCTGGTACGAAGCGCCGGAGGATCTCAACGCCACCGATCTCTTCACCCGTCTCAACATCGGTCGTATTCCCCTGACCCAGGCCGAGCTGGTCAAGGCGCTGCTGTTGTCGCGAAGTCGCACCGCAGCGGAGGGCGATCGGTCACGCGAGATCGCGGCACAATGGGACTCTGTCGAGCGCGATCTCCGGGAGCCGGAGCTGTGGGCATTCATCACGGGCAAGGCGGTCGAGGAGCCTACTCACATCACGCTGCTTCTCGACACGCTCGCCGGCCGACCCGATCACAACGAGGCGTTCCATACCTTCGAGGCGTTGCGCGAGCGGATCACCGCTGACCCGCAAGGGTTTTGGAACTCGATCCTGGATCTGCACTCGCTGCTGCTCGGTTGGTATGCGGACCGCAACTTGTTCCACAAGATCGGCTATCTCACCGCCCAAGGAGCGTCCTTCGACAACCTCATCGCGCGTGCGCAGGACAAGACGAAGTCCGCGTTCGAGAACGAACTCGACTCGCTGATCAGCACCACACTGCGACTGTCGGAGTCGGGGCTGCGGGATCTGGAGTATCACAACCGGGCCGCGGGGCGAGCCCTGCTCCTGATGAACGTCGAGACCATCCGCCAACGGGTCGCCTCGTTCGAGAGGTACTCCTTCCATGAGCATGCGAAGGGTCGCTGGTCGCTGGAGCACATCCATGCGCAGAACGCCGAACCCCTCAACCGAGCCGAGCAGTGGCGGTCGTGGCTTGAG
>Ga0123328_1003108_pt1 | contig 14390 bp, 12 predicted proteins | sample BioC12SIPDNA_2_FD_89702 | JGI IMG/M metagenome (GOLD analysis project Ga0123328, IMG submission 89702) | Anaerobic biogas reactor microbial communites from Washington, USA - Biogas_R1_A C12 SIP DNA | ecosystem: Engineered > Bioreactor > Anaerobic > Unclassified | place: Washington, USA...
GCACGCGGGACGCCGCCAACGCCGGCGCGTCGGAGAGGAGCTTGGTGAGGCCGACCACGATGGTCAGCGCCTCGAGGCGCCCCAGGAACATGCCCGCTATGAGCGTCAACAGAAGCGAGGGGGGCGCGTCCGGGGTGGTAATCCCCGACGAATCCCCACGGTACCTAGCGCGCTGCTGAACTCGAAAACGCTGTCGCGCAGCGTGTGGCCGTGCGCGACCACGACGCCACTGCCGACAAAGAGGACCGCGAGGTACAAGAAGACATAGAGGCCGACCACCCGCACCTGCGCCGGGCTCAGGTACTCCCTCCCCTCGGCACGCCAGATCTCGGGCTCGTTCACCGCGTGACGCGGCTGGAACACCTGTCGGATCTCCCATGCCACCGAGCGCAACAGCACATAGATACGGAACTGCTTGATCCCGCCGGCGGTGGACTCGGCGCCTCCACCGATGAGCATGAGCCCCACGATGACGAGCCAGCCCAGGTCGGGCCACCGGAGCATGTTCGTCCTGGCAAAGCCCGTAGAGGTCAGGGCAGAGACGACCTCGAACATGCTGGCGCGCAGCCCCTCCCCAACGTGGGTGTACACGGAAAGCCCCACCCCCGCCAGCACGACGAGAAAGGCCACGGCAAGCAGCGCCAGGCCGAAACGCAGCTCCCCGTTGCGGGCCACGATCCGGAATCGCCCCCGGTAGAGGGCATACGCCGTCATAAAGTTGAGCGATCCGAGGAACATCAGCACCGCAACCACCGCCTCGATGGCGGCGCTGTTCCAGTGTCCGATGGAAGCCGTGCGCGTGGAAAAACCGCCCGTGGAGATCGAGGCAAAGGCGTGGTTGACGGCGTCGAACCACCCCATGCCGGCAAGCCGCAGGGCCACGGCGCCCGTCACGGTGTAGACGAGATAGATGCGCAGGACGATGTTGCCGGACCCACGGATGTTGGGCACAAAGCGCGAACTCCGCCCCTCGGCGGCGAGCAACCCGCCCCCGGCCGGGCCCGGAATGATGGAGCTGAGCACGATGAGCGCAAAGCCGGCTCCACCGATGAGCTGGGCCAGGCTCCGGAAGAACAGCAACGTGCGCGGCGCGCGCTCCGGCTCGATGACCGACAGCCCGGTGGTGGTGAACCCGCTCACCGACTCGAACAGCGCCAGGTGGGGGCGCAGCCTCATGGTCGCCACGAAGGGGATGGCGCCAAAGGCGATCACCAGCAGCCAGACGAGGACCACGCCGACCGCCCCTTCGGGCACGCTGATGGTGTGGCTTGCCTGGCGCGAGTGGGGGATGCGCCAGAGGACGAAACCCAGCAGCCCCATGGGGAGCGCGCTGCCGATAAAGGCCGGTATCCAGCGGCTCTCGGCGGGGTAAAAGGGCGCGACCAGCAGCGGCAGCAGGAACAGGGCCGCGACGACTATCAGGCTCCCGCCGATATAACTCAGTACGGCGGCGTAGCGTTGTCGGAGATAGCCGGCATAGTGCATGGACTAGCGTTGTTCTCCGAGGAGGCGCCATGGCGTCGACATGGTCCGCCGGGTTGGTGATGACGATGAGTCTATCATCGGCATGCAGTTGGCTGCCACCATCGGGCACGATGACCTGACCATCGCGGATGATGCACGCCACCAGCGAGCGATCCGGCATGGCCAGGGCGCGGAGCGTCTTGCCGACCGCCGGCGCGTCCTTGGGCAGGGTGGTATCGATGACGTTCACACCGTCGATCGTCAGGGGCGCCAGCAGCGACTGCTTGAGCGTAGCGTGCTCCTCGATCAGCGCCGCGATGGTGCGCGTCGCGGAAAAGCACTGCTCCACACCGAGGGCGCGAAAGATCGGCTCGTTATCGGGATCGTTCACCAACGCCCGCGTGCGCGCGACGCCGTACATGCGCTTCACGATCTGGCAGGCGATGAGGTTGTCCTGGTCGTGGGGTGTCAGAGCCAGTACGACGTCGGCCTGACGAACCCCCGCCTCTTCCAGGATGTCCATATCGGTGCCGTCTCCCACCACCACCGTGGCGCCGGTCTGACGGGCCAAGCGGCGGCTGTCGGCTTCATTGCGGTTGATGACCGTGACGTGATGGCGCTGCTCCATCAGTTGCCGCGTCAAAAAGTACACCGCCTTGCCGCTGCCCACTATGATGATGCGCATGAGATCAGATCGCTCCCCACGCCCAGGGCATCGAGAAAGACCCTGGCCGATGTGACTCCTGCTAGTCCGCCTCGTCACCGTCGCCCGCTGACGGCACTCGACGGCACTGTACTCCCATCGGCGCAAGAGTGTACCACATGGCGACCGGCGAGTCATGCAGCGCATGCGTTCTGCGAGAGACGCCGGCAGAGGCGGGGCGCCCCGGCCAGCGCTCGAGTTGCTTGACGCATTCTGACCATCGAGTAGAATCCGATCAGACGCGCATGCTCCTGCCACCGCAGGCACCCCATGGCGCAAGCAACCCGCGAGGAGACATCGATGCAGACCGATCTCAGATCCACCCTCCTCTATCGCAAGGCGCTCGGCTGCCTGTTGGGCGGCCTCATCGGCGACGCCATGGGGACGCCCACCGAGGGGAAGGATTACCGCGAGATCGAGGCGCGGTTCGGTTGGGTGGACGATTTCGCCACCGATGGCACCGACGACACGGTGATGAAGAACTTGCTCGCCGAGGCGCTCATCCGCACCGGCGGCCATGCCACCATGGACGCCTGGGCGCAGGTCTGGCTCGACCGCTGGGACAGTATCTTTGGCCCGAAACAAGCCAAGTTCTTTATCTCGGTCCTGCACACCGCTCACAAGCTCAAGCGCCACTGCACGCCGCGCCTGGCCGCCCTGGGCAACATGCCCAGCTCGAGTTCGGCGATGTGCATCTCGCCCGTGGGCATCGTGAACGCCGCGAACCCGCGCGCCGCCGCGATGCAGGCCTACAACCTGGCAGCCCTCATCCACACGCACGACGTGGGATTCTGTCAAGACGGCGCCGCATCCATGGCCGCCGCCGTGGCCGCGGCGTTCGCGCCCGACGCCACCGTCGCATCGGTGCTCGACGCCGCCACGCGTTACATCGAGCCGCTGAGCGGTCGCGAGATGCTCGACGCCATCGAACGCGCGCTGACGCTGGCGCGCTCGTCGAACGATTATGTCGCCTTTCGCGCTCACATCTATGCGGATGCCGATCGCTTCCTCCAGCGCGTCATCTGCGACAGCCGCGAGACGGTCCCGCTCACCCTGGCCATCGTCTTGCTGGCCGAGGGAGACGTGCAGCGCAGCGTGATGTACGGCGCCAACCTCGGCCGCGACGCCGACACCATCGCCTCTATGGCGGGCGCCATCGCCGGCGCGCTCGGGGGCGCCGAGGCGGTGCCAACCGAGTGGGCCGACAAGACTCGGAGGCTCTGCGCGCAGGACCAGGAGCAGTTGGCGCTGGACCTGGCGCGCACGGCCATCGCCAGGCAGCTCGATCAGTCGGCGGCCGCCCAGCGGCTGGAGATGCTCTACCGGACGCCCTAGTGGTCCTCCACCAGCACCCAGGGCGTGCGGGTGGATGGGAGGTGGACGCTGAGAATCGCGCACCTGACCGACACCCACTTTCGCCACTACCTGCCCGGCTCCCCCGCGGCGACGGAGCAGTTGAGCCGCGCCGTGCCGCAGTTGCTGGAGCGGGCCATGCTGCGCCTGCGCGCGGAATCGCCCGATCTGCTCGTCGTCTCGGGCGATCTCTTGGATTTCCCCTTCGAGGGGATCGACAGCCCCGCCGTGCTCGAACTCGCCGAGCGCGATCTGCGCATGATAGCCGACATCCTCAGCGAGGCGGGATGCCCGTACGTGGTGGTACAGGGCAACCACGACGTCCCCCAACTGGTGCGCCGCGTCTTTGGCCACATCGCCAGCGATCAGACCATCGCCGGGTACCGCGTGCTGTGCTTCAACGATCATCAAGCGGGCGACCTCTATCCGGAGCGGCTCGGGAGAGAGCGCGAGCGCTTCCTGGCCGCCCTGGCCGACCCCGCCTCGCCCCCGCAGGTACACGTGCAGCACTATCTCATCTGGCCGCGGCGCAACGAATCGTACCCCTACACCTATCGCGAGGCGGGATTCCTGCTGGACAGCATCGTCAAGAGCGGACTCGTGCGGCTGGTGCTCAGCGGTCATTACCACGCCGGCGTGCCCCTGACGCGCATCGGCGACACGTTCTTTGCCACCGTGCCCGCCTTTGCTGAGGCCCCGCACCCCTACTGGATCTATGACCTGGCGGACGGCCAAGTCAGCAATCAGCCCCGGCATCTCGGCGAGACGGTGACCTAGACCACCCGATCTCTCGACCACCCCGCCGCGCGCCACCCCACCCCTCCGCCATGGCCACCCCACGATGCCGGCCGGCGGCGCGCCATGGAGGTGTGGCACTGTCATGGATATCGGCGCGGCCCTGGCGGACTGGATCCGCCGCGAGGGGGCCCTGGGCAACTTCATCGTCTCAGCCGCCGTCGTCGCAGCGATATGGCTCCTGCGCCACCTCTTGCTCCTCGTGGCGCTTCGGCGCCAGGAGGATGCCCCCACCCGCTATCGCTGGCGGCGCTCCTCCTTTTACCTGGCGGCCTCCCTGGCCATCCTGCTGGTGGCCGTCACCTGGTTGGGCGGCTATCGCAATGTGGCGCTACACCTCGGGATCGTGACGGCCGGCCTGGCCATCGCGCTGCAGGAACTCGTCGAGTGCTTTGCGGGGTGGCTGTTCATCGAGTGGCGCCGCCCGTTCACCATCGGCGATCGCGTCCAGATCGGCGACCGCTCCGGCGATGTCATAGACGTCAGCCCCTTCCAGTTCGCCCTGGCCGAGATCGGTGAGTGGATCGACGGCGACGAGACCACCGGCCGCATCATCTGGGTGCCCAACGCCATGGTGTTCACCGAGTTCCTGACCAACTATAGCAGGCCCGGCCTCCACTATGTGTGGGACGAGGCGTCCGTACACATCACCTTTGACAGCGACTGGCGCCGGGCGCGTGCCCTCCTCGAGGGGGTCGCCGCCGACCAGCACGCCACCCTGCCCGAGACGCTGCCGGACGACATCGACCGGGCGTCGCGCCGCTACTTTTCCCTGGAGCGCGAGACGGCGCCCGCGGTGTACACCGCCGTGGACGAGCGCGGCATCCTACTCACCATGCGTTACCTGACGAACCTCCGCCAGCGGCGCGCCTCGCAGCGCGCCGTCTGGGAGGCAATCCTCGCGGCGGTGGAGCGCGAGCCCGGCATCGCCTTTGCCTACCCCACACAGCGCATCTACCACTCACCGGCCGGCGGCGGAGGGGAGCGCACAGCCCCCTCGCACAGCGGGGCGCCCCCCTCGGCGTGATCGGCACGGCACTGGCGCCATGGCCACTCGCCGTGTATCATGCTGGCCAGCACTACTCTGACGCTCAGGCCCCCGCCATCCCTGCCCGCAACCACAGGAGGCCCACCGTGCAAGGACCCGATTTCGCCCGGCCCGACGCCGCCCTCATCGAGGTGCTCGGGCGCGCCAGCACCGCCACCATCACGACCATCTTTCGCCGCCAGGGGATACGCAACATCTGGGCCCCGCTCAAGCCCCTCTTCCCCGGCATGAAGACGGTTGGCCCGGCCCTCACCGTCCGCAGCGTGCCGGGGCGCGACGACCTTCAGCCCATCGCCTATCAGCCCGGTACACCCTTCCCCGGCCACCCCGATGACGCCATCGACGCGGTGCAGCCCGGGGACGTGGTGGTGCTCGACGGCCGCGGCGCCACCAACGAGGGGCTCTTTGGCGACCTCCTGACGCTGCGCATCAAGACGGCCGGCGCTGCGGGCCTCATCTGTGACATGTGCATCCGCGACATGCCCCACATGGCCGAGAAGCGCATCCCCATCTTTTGCCGGGGGTCGGCGAGCCCCGGCGGCACGGTGTTCAACGTCGATTTCAACGTGCCCATCGGCTGCGGGGGCATCCTCGTCTGCCCCGGCGACATCATGGTGGGCGACGACGACGGCGTGGTGGTGGTCCCTCAGGCGTTGGTGGGGCAGGTGGTGGACGAGATCCTGCTCCAGGAGGAGCGGGAAGAGTTCATACGCATCCAACTGGCCGAGGGCGCCTCGCAGCGGGGCCTGTACCCCATGGGCCCCGAGATGGAGGAGCGCTTCCGGGCCTGGCGCCGGGCGGGTAAACCCCCGGCCCCTTAGGGCCAGCGGCGGCCGTGCGGCCGGCTTGCGCCGCGCCACCCTTTGCCCTAAGATGCTGCCATAGTGTCGCCGACCGCCGCAGCGCGGGCGCGTCGGCATCGAGCCCGTCAATGGCGAGCCAGGGCTCCCATCGGCGGGCGTCGTCTATTCAGGGGCCGGGCGCTCGCCCCATCCGCGGCTACTCATCCATGGAGGGAAGATAACGATGCGCGTCGCAGAGGTAGTGGTCAAGATACTAGAGGATGAGGGGATCACGGCGGCCTTTGGCATCCCCGGCGCCGCCATCAACCCGGTCTACGAGTTCCTCGGCGCGTCGCAGCGCATCGCGCACTATATCGCGCGGCACGAGGAGGGGGCGGTGCACGCCGCCGACGGGTTCTACCGCGCCAGCGGCCGCATGGCGCTGGCCATCTGCACCTCGGGCCCCGGCGCCACGAATTTCGTCACCGGCCTCTATACGGCGCAGATCGACTCCATCCCGCTCATCGCCATCACCGGCCAGAACGTACGCGCCCAACTCGGCAAGGAGGCCTTCCAGTGCGTCGACATCGCCACCATCGCGGCGCCGGTGTGCAAGGCCACCTGGTGCATCACCGAGCCGAGCCAGGTGCCCAGCATCCTGCGCCAGGCGTTCCGCGTCGCGCGCGAGGGGCGTCCCGGGCCGGTGCTCATCGACCTGCCCCTCGACGTGCAGATGGCCGACATCCCCTATGACGCGGGGGCCGACGCGACGCTGCCCATCGCCAAGACGCCGCCCGACGCCGCGCAGGTCGCCCGCGCCATCGACCTGCTGCTCGAGGCCGAGAACCCGGTACTCATCATGGGGGGCGGGGTGCTCCTGGCGGGGGCCTGCGAGCGGTTCATCGAACTCGCCGAGTACCTGGCGCTGCCGGTCATCACCACCTACATGGCCACCGGCGGCATCCCGGCCGACCACCCGCTGCACGTGGGCCACATCGGTATCCAGGTCGGCTCGCCGTTCGGCAACCAGTTCTTCCTGGGGTGCGACCTCGTCCTGGGGATCGGCAACCGCTTCGGCGACCGCCACACCGGGCGGCTGGACGTGTACACCCAGGGGCGGCGCTTTATCCATGTGAACGTCGAGCCGGAGCACATCGGCCGCATCGTGCCGACGGAGGTGGGGATCGTGGCGGACGCCGGCCTGGCGCTCGAGGCCCTCCTGGCGGAGGCCAAGCGGCGCACGCCCCCGCGCGAGCCGACGGAGCGCGTGCGATCCATTCCCGCGGAGCGCGCGCGCCTGGCGCGCCGGACGGACTATGACCAGGAGCCGATCAAGCCGCAGCGCGTCTACCACGAGATGAACGCCTTCTTTGGCGCCGAGGCGATGTTCACCACCGGCTGCGGGCTGACGCAGATCTGGTCGGGGCAGTTCCAGGCCATCGCCCGACCCTACACCTACCTCGCCTCGGGGGGCGCGGGGACGCTGGGCTACGACCTGCCGGCGGCCATCGGCGCCAAAGTCGCCCGCCCGGAGGCCACGGCGGTGGCCGTCATGGGGGACGGCGGGTTCGGCTTTATGGTGGAGGAACTCGCCATGGCCTGCCAGCACCAGGTGCCCATCATCGTCATCGTGGTGAACAACGGCTACCTGAGCCTCATCCGGCAGAACCAGCGCTACGCCTACGAGTACGAGTACGGCGTCGACCTGGCCTACGAGGGGGGCGCCCCGGGCGTGGGGGGTATCGACAACGTCAAGCTGGCGGAGGCGTTCGGCTGCTACGCCGAGCGCGTCACCAAGCCGGGGGAGATCCGCGCGGCGTTCGAGCGCGCGGTGCAGTCGGGCAAGCCGGCGGTGATCGACATCATCGTGGAGCGCGAGACGGACGCTTCCATGGGCGCCGGCCTCGACGCGATCCGCGAGTTTGTGTAGGGGTTGACGACGCGGATCGGCGCTGATGAACCCTGATGGGGCTGTCAGCGATCAGCGGTCGGCGCTCGGGGCCAGCCGGCACGGCCCAACGTTGACAGCTGATTGCTGACAGCCCCGTACTAGCCTGCGCTGCTCCAGAGCCGCTTCGCCGCGACAAAGCCTGCGGGGGCCAGGATCTGGATCCCCGCATAGCTGCCTAAGGCCAGTAGATGCTCGTCGCCGGTGATCAGAAAGGACGCGCCCGCCGCAACGGCGCACTCCAGGTAGCGGTTGTCGGTGGGATCGCGGTCGATGATCGCGATCGTTGCCCCCGGCTCCACCCAGACCACGTGCGCCTTCAGGTGCCGCAGCAAGCGCTCTACCAACTCGGGATCCAGGAAGCGCTGAAACTTGGGGTATGCCACCACGCGCCGCAGTGCCTCCCAGGTTGCCGGCGACATGGCTACCCCGATCGCCCCCTCCTCCCATAGGGCGACGACGCGCGCAGGCGCCCCACGAGGGGAGATCATTGCGCTCACGAGCACGTTGGCGTCGAGGACGACCCGCACGGTCACGAGGCAGCCTCTTTACCCTGCGACCTAACCTCCTGCTGAACGCGCAGGACCTCGCGCATGATCTCATCGGGATCGGCGTCGGGGTGGAGGCCCTGCAACGCCCGTATCGCCTCAAAGAGGGACTCGCGACTCTGCAGCCACTGCTCGTACACCTCTATCGGCACGAGCGCTGCCGCAGGCTCGCCGTGGCGCAGCACGATATAGCTCTCACCCTTGGTCCGAACCTCATCGATCACCTCGGCCAGGTTCTGCCTGACCTGCGTGACCCCCAATCGCTTCTCCATCGCATCACTCCCTACCTGCGTCCGCTGTCAGTGACGTACATTATGTACATACTGTACGTTTTTTCGGCCCTCGCGTCAAGCCATCGGATGGGGCACTGTCGGGGGCCGGCTCTTCAGCGTTGACTTGTCTGCTCGCGCTTGACTGCCGATCGCCGACAGCCGAGAGCCCATTCAGCGTTCATCTGCGTTGGTTTGCGTCCCATCCCCACTCCGCCGCCACAGCAGGAACACCGACGCCACGGCGACGGCTACGATGAACAGGCCGTTCACGCGGTAGAGGGTCTGCACGCCCACGGTGTCGAACAGCCATCCGCCCCAGGCGCTCCCCAGGATCGACCCCGCGCCATAGCAGAACGCCCACAGCAGCGACTGCCCCGTCGCCCGCCACTCGGGCGGCGTGTAGGCGTTGACGTAGCCGATGGACGAGACGAGGAACAGGGAGAACGAGAGTCCGTGAAGTACCTCGGTGGCCACGGCCAGGCCCGGCGTGCGAATCACCGAGTACAGCAACGCACGCGCCGCGTATGCCAGAAAGCTGATCGTCAGCGCGCGCCCCGGCCCGATGCGCCGGATGATCCAGGCGGAGGCGAGATAGACGGGCAGCTCGGACAGCCCCTGAATGCTGAACGCCAGGCCGATGAGGTCGCGCGAGGCGCCGATCTCGCCCAGGTAGATCGAGTAGAAGGAAAAGATGGACACCGTCCCGAGTTGCAGGGCGGTCACCACCCCGAGGAACACCACCAGCGAGCGGCGGCGCAGCAGCACGCCCACACCCGCCCAGGCGCGGCGCAAGGAGCGCCTACCCTCCCCCTCCCGGGGGAGACGCCAGCTGACCAGGCACAGCGCCGCCAACAGGAGACCGGCGTACGCGAACATCGCGCGGGGATCGCGGCCGCTCAGCAGCCTCCCGGCCAGCACGGCCACGAGCGCCCACCCCGCCGCGCCCCACAGGCGCAGGGCGCCGTACGTCGGGCGGCCGTTCCGCTCCAGGTGATCCAGGGTGACGCTGTCGAGAAGCAGTCCGATGGGGTTGTTCAGCGCCGTATAGAGGACCGTCCACAGCGCCAGGAAAGCAAAGGTCTGCCCGAGGCGATAGCCGGGCACCACCACCGCCACGGCCAATGCCGTGACGATGAGGAGACGCCGTCGCCCCCAGGCGTCCGCCGCCATGCCCCACAGCGGCTGGCTGAGGAGCATGATGGAGGGGCGAATCCCGCCCAAGAGCCCGATCTGCACCCCGCTCAGCCCGATCTCGCGCAGGTAGGGGTTAAAAAAGGGGAACCAGGCGGCGCCACTGCCATAGTAGAAAAAGTAAGATGCAGCAAGCAGGGCCGCCGCTCGCCACGCGGCGCTCGCGCTCAGTCGTTGCCACCTGTCACCTAGCACAGCACGCCTCGAGAGGGGAGATGCGGCCCACCGGGCCGGAGCGCCTATGGTACGGGGTGCCGCCACTCCTGTCAACGCCCACTTGCCTCCTCGGCGCCCCCGCGCTATTCTCTCGCCAGCACGGCGGTACACCAGCGCGAGGAGGTACGATGCGAGTCCAACCCTTCCGGCGCGAGATCATCGTCGCAGAGACCCCCGGCACCGAGAACGACGTCTGCCTACTGGCCGACCTCACCGGCAACGGCTGGCTCGACGTGATCGTCGGCGGCAAGTACGGCGCCGACAACCTCTGCTGGTACGAGGCGCCCCATTGGGCCCGCCACACCATCGGCCAGGCGTACCTCGAGGCGGGGGGCGTGCTGGTCGACGTCAACGGCAACGGCCGTCTCGACCTGGTTGTGGGCGAGGCGTGGGGCGGCCAGTCGGGCCGTCAGGGCGGCGGCACCGAGCTGTACTGGTTCGAGCAACCCGAGGACCCGCGTCGGCCCTGGATGCAGCGCGTCATCGAGAACGGTTTCCACAAGTACCACAACCAAGCCGTGGGAGACGTGGACGGCGACGGCGAGCCCGAGGTCGTGTTCGCCTCCCAGTTCGCCGGCATCATGGGCTACTATGACATCCCACAGGACCTCGACGTGCGGCGCTGGCCCTACGAGAACCGCCACATCATCGCCGATGACCTCAGCGACGAGGGCCTGGCCGTGGGCGACGTGGATGGCGACGGCCGCAACGAGATCGCCTTCGGCACCAACCTCTTTCTGCCGCCGGCCCAGCCGGGCGGTCGATGGACGCGCCGGCGTCTGGCGTCGTTCGATCGCCCCGTCGTGGCCCTGGGCGACATCAACGGCGATGGCCGCCTCGAACTCGTGGCCGCCGAGGGGGAGGCGCACCCGGCGCGGCTGGCCTGGTTCGACCTCCAGAGCGGCGCGATGCACCTCCTGGCCGATGACCTCTTTCATCCCCACAGTCTCGACCTGGCGGATTTCACCGGCAACGGCGCGCTCGACATCCTCGTGGGCGAGATGGGTCTGGGCCAGTGCCCCGATCCGCGCCTGATCGTTTATGTCAACGATGGCGCGGGGCGATTCGAGCCGGTGATCATCTCCGAGGGCGTGAACACCCACATGGCCGTGGCCGGCGACGTGAACGGGGACGGCAAGGTCGATGTGGTCGGCAAACCGTACCGCCCCGGCCGCTGGGTCGACGTCTGGTGGAACACCTGGTAGCGCCATGAGGATCTGCCTGCTGGAGCCGTACGCCACCGGCTCCCACGCCGCCTGGGCGCGCGGGTACGCCGCGCACAGCCGCCACGAGGTGACGCTCCTCGCGCTCGACGGCCGCTTCTGGAAATGGCGCATGCACGGCGGCGCCGTCACCCTGGCGCGCCGCTACCGCGAGGAGCGGATCGAGGCCGACCTGCTCCTGGCGACGGACATGCTGGATGTGACGACGTTCCTGGCGCTCACGCGCGCCCGCACCCACGGCCTGCCGGTGGCGCTGTACATGCACGAGAATCAGCTCACCTACCCGCCGCGCCCCGGCGAAAAGCGCGATCTGCACTATGGCTTTATCAACTATGCCTCCATGCTGTGCGCCGACGGGATCCTGTTCAACTCGGCGTACCACCTCGATTCCTGGTTCGACGAGTTGCCCCGGCTCCTCAAGCACTTTCCCGACCACAACGAGCTGGCCACCGTGCCCGCCCTGCGCCGGCGCAGCGACGTCCTGCCGCTGGGGTTGGACCTGGCCGCGCTCGACGCCCATCGCCCCGCGGCGCCGCGCACCGGCCCGGCGCTCATCGTGTGGAACCACCGCTGGGAGTACGACAAGGCGCCCGAGGCGTTCCTCAACGCGCTGTACGCCTTGGTCGACCGCGGCCTCGCGTTTCGCGTGGCGTTGCTGGGGGAGATGTTCGTGCGCGTCCCCGAGGCGTTGGAGGAGGCCCTCGACCGCCTGGGTGACCGCGTAGTTTATTTCGGGTACGCGGAGAGTCCAGCCGAGTACGCGCGCTGGCTGTGGCGCGGCGATATCGTGGTGAGCAGCGCCATCCACGACTTTTTCGGCGCCGCGGTGGTGGAGGCGATCTACTGCGCCAGCCTCCCCATCCTCCCCAGGAGGCTGGCGTACCCGCAGTTCATCCCGACATGCTACCACGACCGCTGCCTCTATGACGATCAGGAGGGCCTCGTGGCTCTCCTGGAGCGAGCCATCGTCGACATCGAGGCGACGCGCGCCGCATCGCTGCGCGCTGCCGTCGCGCGGTACGACTGGTCTATCATGGCGCCCGAATACGACCGGCGCCTCGAGCATATCGCGCGACGGAAGGAGACCATATGACCACACGAACGGCCGTTCAGCTCCCCCTGCGCCCGCCCCGGGGAGCGAAGTACACCTTCCACGGGTTCATCGAGCGCCGCCTGGCCGCCAACCTGGAACAGTGGCTGCTGGTGGCGCCGCAGGCCAACCCCGCCATGCTCGACATGTTTCGCGACCGCGACCGGCTTCCCCGGCGCGACCTCGTCCCCTGGGCGGGCGAGTTCGCCGGCAAGTACCTCACCTCCGCCGTGCTCGCTTACCGGCTCGACCCCGACCCGCGCCTGCGCGCCCAGCTCGACAGCTTTGTGGATGCCCTCATCGGCGGGCAGGACGAGGACGGCTACCTCGGCCCCTTCCCTCGGCACGAGCGCCTGACGGGCAGGACGGCGGACGGCAAGGGCGCCCTGTGGGACCTGTGGGGCCACTACCACGCCATCCTGGGCCTGCTTCTCTGGTACCGCCAGGTGGGCTACCGCCCCGCCCTGGACGCCGCCCGTCGCGCCGCCGACCACATCTGCCGACGGTTCCTCGACAGCGCCGAGCGCGTCATCGACGCCGGCGCCGAAGAGATGAACATGGCCATCAGCCACGGCCTCTGCCTCCTCTATCAGGAGACGGGCGAGGAGCGTTACCTGCGACTGGTGCGCGAGATAGAGCGCGATTGGCAGACCCCTCCCGCCGGCGATTACGTCCGCACGGCGCTGGCGGGAACGCCCTTCCACGCCACACCCAAGCCGCGCTGGGAGAGCCTGCACGACGTGCAGGCGATCCTCAGCCTCTACGAGATCACGGGGAAAGAGGAGTACCGCCGCGCTTTCGAGCAAGTCTGGCGCAGCATCCGCGGGGACGAACATCAGGGCGACCGCCACAACACGGGGGGCTTTACGTCCGGAGAAAAGGCCACGGGCAACCCATACGATGCCGGCGCCATCGAGACCTGCTGCACCGTCGCCTGGATGGCGCTATCGGTCGACATGCTGCGCCTCACCGGCGATCCCACGGTTGCCGACGAGCTGGAGCTATCGACGCTCAACGCCACCCTCGGGGCGCAGAACGCGACGGGGCGCTGGTGGACGTACGACACGCCCATGGACGGCGTGCGCAAGGCCTCGGCCCACGACATCGTCTTTCAGGCGCGGGAGGGGAGTCCGGAGCTGAACTGCTGCTCGGTGAACGGCCCGCGCAGCCTGGGGATGCTGTCCGAGTGGGCGGTGATGCAGGCGGACGAGGGGCCGGTGGTGAACTATTACGGGGCGTGCTCCATTACCGTCGGGCTCCCTGGCGGCGAGCGCGTGCGCCTGACGCAAACGACGCGCTATCCCCTCGAGGGGCGGATCGAGTTGCGCGTCGAACTAGCGCGACCAGAGACCTTCACGCTGCGGCTGCGCGTGCCGGCCTGGTCGCGGGAGACGAGCGCCCGCCTCAACGGGGAGCCCCTGCCCCCACCGCAGGCGGGCACGTACCTGGCGCTACAGCGCGCGTGGCGCGACGGCGACGTCGTCACCCTGGACCTCGATATGGCCGTGCGGACATGGCTGGGCGCGCGCGAGGCGGAGGGTAAGGTGTCCCTCTATCGCGGCCCCCTGCTTTTGGCTTACGACCGCCGCCACAACGCCATGGACCCCGACGACCTGCCGACGGTCGATCCCGAGGCGCTCGACCTCACGCCCGTCGCCTGGATCGGTCCGGCGCCAGCGCCCTGGCTGCTGGTCCGCGCCACCGCCGCCGACGGGCGCGACCTCTACCTGTGCGATTTCGCCAGCGCCGGCGCCACC
>Ga0123328_1003111_pt1 | contig 14386 bp, 12 predicted proteins | sample BioC12SIPDNA_2_FD_89702 | JGI IMG/M metagenome (GOLD analysis project Ga0123328, IMG submission 89702) | Anaerobic biogas reactor microbial communites from Washington, USA - Biogas_R1_A C12 SIP DNA | ecosystem: Engineered > Bioreactor > Anaerobic > Unclassified | place: Washington, USA...
GCGTTCTCTCAGTCAACGCTGGGTGCCGTGCCAGCCCCGTCAGGCATGCCGAACGCCAGCGCGTAGGGTGGCTGCTCCGCAGCCACGCGGTCCCCGTCAACGCGCGTGCGAAGCACGCTCCCTCAACCCCTCGCCCTGCGTGCAGGGAGAGGTGCCCCGAGCGTAGTCGAGGGGCGGTGAGGGTCGAACGCCGGAAACCTCCCGCCGCGCCAACCGTAGGGGCCCGGTGCCATGCCTGCCCCGTCAGGCATGCCGAACGCCTTGAGCGCGTAGGGTGGGTCCCCCGGACCCACGCGTTCTCTCAGTCAACGCGCGTGCGAAGCACGCTCCCTCAACCCCTCGCCCTGCGTGCAGGGAGAGGTGCCCCGAGCGTAGTCGAGGGGCGGTGAGGGCCGAACGCCGGCAACCTCCCGCCGCGCTCCTCGCGCCACCCCTCGCCCTCACCCGTCCAATGTATGGAAGTGCCACCCGTCCGGACCGTGACGCAGGAAATGCGGCCGGTCGTCCCAGGCGCCCAGGTTGTAGAGATGTCCGACCACCACGCCCTCGCGCCGGCAGACCGTGTGACCCAGCCGGTGCGTGTGCCCGCACACAATCGCGTCGCACCCCGCCGCGAACCGATCCGACAGCGACTCGTCCGGAATCGTCAGCATCCGGCGGCTCTTGTGCCGCACTACGCGCTTCGAGTGCGACGTGTACCCGTTCGCCAGGAACATCGCCAGCGGCTTCGGCAGGCGGCCGAACACCCATTCCACCGGCCGCGCGTGCGTGATCGACTGCGCCTGCCGCGTCCGGTTGTCGTGCCGATAGAGCTCGTGCCCGTGACACACCCACACGCGCTGCCCGAACGACTCCACGGCGAACCCGTGCGCGTGTGTCGTCATCGACGCCTGCCGCCCCAGCGCCTCCAGCGCATAGAAGTCCCGGTTCCCCGCCACGAAATGAAGCTCCGTCCCCGCCTCCGCCGCGCGACGCAACGCCTCGGTCACCGCGACCACGTCCGGCTCGTCCAGTTGCTTGCGACCGATCCACGCGTTGAACAGGTCGCCCAGAATGAACAGCCGCCGCGCGCCGCGACCGTGACGCTCCAGGAACCGCACCAGCGCCGCCCGCCGCCGCGCCGTCGTCCGGTCCAGGTGCAGATCGCTGATAAACAAGTCGTTGTCGGTCACAGCAGTGTCCTAACACATCTCATGGCCGGGGCCCCTCGCCGCCGATGCTCTCCAGCGCCGTCACCAGTTCCCGCAGCGGCGCGCCCAACGTCGTCAAGCTCTTCTGCTCCACCACCGGCTCGCGCAGCGTCCCCGTCACCTCCACCAGCACCAGCTCGTGCTGGATCCCCGCCGCCAGTTGCTTCAGCGCCGCCAGCATCCCCCCGCCCGCCACGCCCCCGGCCGTCTTGAACACCAGATTCAGCCGACCGTCCTTCTCCATGCGGCCCGCCCCGTGCAGCGACAGCACCCCGCCGCGCAGCTCGATGCTCTCGAACAGGTACGTCCCCCGGTCCACCGCGAAGCGCACCTCGGCCTCCTCGAACCGCGTCTTGCCCGGCTGAAGGCTCAGCGCGTTAACCACCTGGACCACCACCGGCAGATGATAGAGCTTCGCCCCCGTGACGCGAAGCAGCCCGTGCGCCAGCACGTCGCCGCCGTCCGGACGAAGGCTTCGGATCACCAGGTCGCCGCCCAGCGTCCCGCCCTCGACCGGCGCGTCCAGGCCCATCCCCCGCGTCAGAAACCGCTGGAAATCCACGTCGCGCACCCGCACGGCCAGCTCGTACCGCCCGCCGCGACCCAGCACCATGTGCCCCGCGCCGTCGAACCGGCCCCCGTAGAAGTCGCCCTCGATCCCGTCCACCGCCACGCGCGACGACCCCGCCTGCTGACGCAGCGTCGCCCGCAGATTCGTAATCTCCTTGCCGTCCAGGCGACCGTGCGGCATGCTCAGCCGACCGTCCAGCGCCAGGCGGTCCCCCTCCAGCGATCCGTCCAGTTCCACGTAGGCCGTCACCCGGTCCGCCGCCATGCCCACGTTCAGCTGCGCCTCGTCCACCACCGCGCTGCCGCGCCACCGCGCCGACACCCGGCCCGACGGATCCACGTTGTACGTCAACTGCTCCAGATTCACGTTCAGCCGCCCCTGCACCGCCAGCGCGTTCATCGCCGACGCGAACGCCTCCGGCGCCGCGCCGCGCAGCCGATGGTCCATGTCCAGCCCCGTCGCCCGCACCGCCAGCTCGCTCCGCACGCTCCCGTCCTCCGGCAGGTCGATCGTCCCCGACAGCTCCAGCCGCGCGCCCCGGTCCACGCTCACCAGCCGATCGATCGTCACGCGCGACCCGTCGAACGTCACGTTCCCCTGCGCGTGAACCACCGGATACGGAAAATGCTTGTACGCCAGCGACAGGTCCCGCGCCACCAGCGACAACGTCGTCCGGAACCGGTCCCCCGTCTCCGGGCCGCGCACCAGCCGGCACACCGCGTCCACCCGCCCGTCCGGTCGCACATCGTTCCACACGCGCTGCGCGTCCAGCGCCAACGCCCCGCGCAGGTTCCGATCCAGCAGCACGTTCTCCCCCCGGAACGTCATGTCCATCCGGAACGCCTCGGGCGTCACGTGGACGTTGCCCGTCGCCGTGATGGCCGCCTCGGCGTTCGACCCGCGCAGATCCTCGATCACGAACTCCCCGGGCGACAACCGCATCCGACCCGTGATCTCTGCCACGGGATACGGAAACTCGTCGAAGATGATGCTCGCCCCGTCCAGCACAATGTCCGCCCGGTGCTCCAGGCGCCACTGGGTCCCCGCGTCGCGACGCACCGTCACGTGCATCCGCGCCCGGCCCGACGGATGAAAACTCCGATACACCGACTGCTGCTCCGCCGGCAGCGCCCCGGCCAACTCCTCGTCCAGCGGCACGTCGCGACCGTCGATCGACAGGTCCACGGCCGCGCCCCGCTCGCCGGAGCCCGTCACGCGCCCCGTCACCGCGATCTCCGCCGGCCCGTGGCGACCCACCACGTCCCGAATCTCCGCCGCAGCCCCCTCGATCACGATCGTCCCGCCACAGTCCGTCAACCGGTACGGAAAATCGCTGTACCGGATCTCCGTCCCTCGCAACTCGATCGTGTTCCGCACCTGGAACGAGCCCTCCGGCCCCGCCGCTCGCTCGATCTCCGTCTCCACATCCACCCGCCCGCGCGGCGACAGGCTCTCGAACACCTCCACGTAGCTGCGACCCCGCGCCGACAACGCCGCCGTCAGACGCTCGTCCAGCGGAAGGTCCGTCACGTGCAGCCGAACACGCACCCCCGCGTCGCTCCCCGGCGACGTCACCACGCCCTCCAGCACCTCCACCCGGGCCGACCCCTGACGTCCCGACAGGCCCGTGAAACTCACCGCGTCCCGGTCGAATCGCACCGCCCCGTTGATCTGTTCCACCGCGTACGGAAACTTCCGGAAGGTGCAGCCCGCGTCGCGCAGCAGCAGCAGGCCGCTGATGTCTGTCGGCGCCCCGGCATCGGCCGCGCGCGTCACACGAAGCCGGCGCAGATCCGCCCGACCCGTCGGCGCAAAATCCCGATAGAAGTACGACAACGCCTTCGACAGCGTCGGCGCCACCACCCCCAGACGCGACAGGTCCATGTCGTCCACGCCCACCGTCAGGTCGTATCCGAGCCGCTCGTCGGCGATACCCGTCACGTCGCCTTCCAGGCTGAACGCCAGCGTCACCGCCGACGCGTCGTCCGGTCCCGCGGACAATCCGCCCGGCGCCGCGCCCCCGGCGTCGGCCGGCCCGACGCCCGCACCGGCCCCGTCCCCCGACACCCCCGGCCCCTTCACCGGACGCGAACTCACCGTCCCGTGAACCTCCGTCAGGTGCAGCACGTTCTGCGCGATCGCGCACTGCCCTGTCATGTCCGTCAGCTCGTACCGGCGACCGTCGTGCTCGTACCCCAGCGACACGCCGTTCAGCCCCACCTGCACCCGGAACCCCGAACGCACATCCGTGTCCCGCCGCCCGTCGAACGCCACCCGCACGCTTACCGACCCGCGCGGCTGAAACCGACGCCACAGCGCCGCCGCCTCGTCCGGCAGCGTCCCCGCCAACGCCTCGTCCAACTGAACGTCCGCCGCGCGACCCTCGAACGACACGTGACGGTTCGGCACGTCCACCACCCCGCCCGTGATGCTCCCCTGCACCCCCGCCGTCGTCAGGTCGCTGGCGAAAAACTGAAACACCCCCTGGTACATCGTCGACGGCTGAATCACCCCCGACAGCTCCAGACGATGCTCGTGCGACAGCACCCCCGCGTCGAACTGACGCACCGTCAGCGCCCCCCCGGCCACGTACACCACCGGCGTCTGCACCGCCGTCGGCGCCGCCGCAGGCGCCGCCGAGAACATCGCTTCGTAGTTCCACCGGTCGTCACGACGCTCCAGGTAAATCGACGGACGGATCGCCTCGATCTGACGCACCCGAAGGCGACCCACCAGCAACGCCAGCGGATCGTGCGTCAGGTGAACCGTCTCCGCCTCGAAGATCGGCGCCTCCCCCCCCGCGTGAACCACCGGACGCTCGATCTCGATCCCGCCGAAGAAACTGAACCGAGCCTTGTGAATGTTCACCCGCGCGTGGAACAGATTCGCCAGGTAATCCTCCGACAGGCTCTCCACCTTGTCGTCGCTCGTGAAGTACAGGTACGCCGACGCCAACGCCGCCAGCGCCGCCGCCGCCAGCACCAGCACCACCCGGCGCCGACGACGACGCGTCGCTCGAAGACGAAGCGTCGCACGGTCCAGCAGGCGGTGCCACTGGCTCGCCAGCACCTGCGCGGGCAACCCCTCGTCGCGCGGTTCCGTCGATCTCGTCATGCGCCCTGCTCCTCCGGACGGCTCACCGACTCCGACCCGCGCAGCACCCACGCCAACGCCACCCCCGCCAGCACGAACAGCATCGGCTCCACCGGCACACGGTACCGGATCGATCCCACCATCGCCGCCGACGCCAGCGTCACCGACGCCACCGGAATCAGCAGCAGCACCAACGCCCCCGCACGACGACGCACCAGCACCAGCAGGCCCAGCAGCCCGCCGCCCGCCATCGGCACATACGCCGCCGCCCCCGCCCAACGATACAGCGCCCGTTGCCCCTCGTCCAGATTCGGCGTCGGGCTCCACAGCCGACGCACCTTCACCCACGCCAGCGACACCACACGCCCCGGATCCTCACGCACCGCCGCCCAGGCCGCGCGCCGGTAAAATGCATCGTACTCCGTCTCGTTCAACCCGTCCGTCCGGTCGCGCAGATGCTGCTCAAATCGCATATCGCTCGCCCCCGTCGCCCCGGGGCCCACCCCGTCGTACCACGTCGCCCCCACGCGCGTCGTCGTCACCACCGGACGACCCACCGCACGCACGTTCCGCGCCGCCCACGGCACCAGCGCCGCCACGCACACCCCCGCCACGATCCCCCACCGGGCCAGCCACCGGCCGCGGCCCGGTGCCGCCAGCGCCGCCACTCCCGCCAGCGCCGGCAACGCCAGCCACTGAGGATGAATGTACGCCAACCCCGCCACCGACAACCCCGCCGCCACCGACCATGCCGCCCAGCGACGTTCCCCCAACGCCCGCACGCCGCACAGCACCGCCGCCAGCAGCAGCACCGTCGACACGCATTCCGTCAACGCCACCGTCGCGAAGTACACCTGCCACGGCGACAGTGCCGCCAGCGCCGCCGCCGTCAGGCCCGCCGCCGCACCCGCCACCTCGCGGCCCAGCGCCCACGCCAGCCACACCGCCACCGCCCCCAGCACGCTCTGGACCGCCACCACGGCCGCCGGCGACGAGCCCAACGTCCCGTGCACCGCCGCCAGAATCGCCGGGTAGCCCGGCATCCGGCCCGCTCGCACCTCGCGGCCCGCAAAGTCCGTCATCACCAGCCCGCGACCCTCGCGCAGCGACTCCGACAGCGCCCGGTACCCCTGCGAATCCGGAAACCGGTACACCTGATCCACACGCCACAGCCCGATCCCCAACCGCACCCCCGCCGCCGCCAACGCCAGCAACGCCACGGCCGCCGCCGCCCGGCGACACGATGCCCCCGCAGCATCACGCTCTCGTTGGTCCGCCTTCTCTGCCAAGGGCCCCTCGCTCACTCCTCCGACGTCCCGCCCGTGAACTCCACCGACTGCCCCACCCCGATCCCCAGCTCCGCGAAACGGCCCGCAGGCATCTCCAGCACATACCGCGCCGGCCCCACGCTCCGCACCGACCGCTCGTCGTGCGCCCTCATCCGTTCCACCTGGAACACTCGCCCGTCGTCCGACACGTACGCCAGGTCGATGTCCCAGTCGCAGTTCCGCATCCAGAACCCCTGCATCTCCGCGCGCGGCCACACGAACAGCATCCCCGTCTCGGCCGGACGCTCCCGACGCATGTACCCCAGCCGCCGCTCCTCCGGCTCGTCCGCCACCTCCACACGCACCGCCGTGCCGCCCACCCGGATCGTCGTCATCGGCAACGCCGGCTGCGGACCCCCCTCACGCCACGCCTCGGCCGACCCATCGCCCGGACCCGACGCCGGCCCCGGCTCGCGCGACCGACGCTCCGGCCTGCTCTCGCTCTGCCCGCATCGCACCGCCAGCGCCGCCAGCAACCCCAGCAGCACCGCCAGCAGCACCAGATTCGCGACCCGTCGCCCCGTGCCCCTCATGACGCCGACGCCTCCCAACGCACCTCCGCCAGCATCTCCCCCAGCAACTCCATCGGCAGGCCCACCACGTTCGTCACGCTCCCCTCCATCCGCTCCACGTACCGGTCCCCGCCCTCCTGGATCGCGTACGCCCCCGCTTTGCCCAGCGCCGCGCCCCCGGCCACGTACCGACGAATCTCGTCCTGCGGGATCCGACGCATCTTGATCCACGTCGTCGCCGAACGAACCAGCGACCGGCCCGACCCGCTCTCCACCAGCGCCACACCCGTAATCACCGCATGGCGGCTCCCGCTCAGACTGCTCAGTATCGACTCCGCATCCGCCGCATCGCGCGGCTTGCCGATCAGCCGACGCCCCAGCGCCACGATCGTGTCGGCCCCCACCACCCACCGGCCCCGCGCCGACGTCCGCGACGCCACGTGCCGCGCCTTCGCCGCCGCCAGCGCCATCGCCACCGACGACGGATCCTCGCTCTCGGCCGGCAACGACTCCTCGATGTCCGCCGGAGCCACGTCGAACCGGTATCCCGCCGCCGACATCAACTCCCGACGCCGCGCCGACGCGCTTGCCAGTATCAGCCGCTCCGCCATCCCTCACCCCATCGCTCGATCACCGTGACTCCCATCGCAGGGCGCTATCATACGCCGATTCCCGCCCCGCACAAGCATCTACGGTGGTCCCCCGGACCCACGCAACGCCCCGCCGTGAACCCGTAGGGTGGGTCCCCCGGACCCACGCGACACCCCGCCATGAACCCGTAGGGTGGGTCCACCGGACCCACGCGGGGCGCCATGTCCCCCGTGGCACGGGCATCCTGCCCGTGCGTCCCAGGAGCATCTTGCTCCTGGACGCCTCGGAACGGACGGTTCGCGCTGTGCGGCAAGGGTGGGTCCCCCGGACCCACGCGACGCCCCGCCGCAAACCCGTAGGGTGGATCCCCCCGGACCCACGCGCCGCCCCGCCGCACCCGCCTCAGAGGGTCTCGTACCGGCAGACGGCGCGGTAGAGCCCTGCGATGTGGTCCAGAGGCACCACCGTGGGAGGATAGCGCTCGTTCAGCGGCTGAAGACGTGCATCGGTGTCGTTGTCGAAGTACACGCGTTTGAACATCGCCGTGGCCCCCTGAGGACTCTCGGGGGCGAAACGGACGTAGCAGTCGTCGCCGCTTCGGATGGCCGCCGCGGGAGCGAACAGGACAATGTCCCCTTGAGTATAGCGAGGCTCCATGGAGTCGCCGACGACGCGGACCGCGAACGCGCCGGGGTCCTCCAGATCGGGCGGCGCGCCGACGTACGCGTCCGCCACGCCCGCCGGATAGTCCAGGTCCGTGAACTCCGCCGGATACCCCGCGGCAACGCCGTTGATGATCGGAATCCGCCGAAGAACCGGTTGCGGAGCCGTCACGTTGGCCGGGGCGCCCCCCTGCGGGGCCGCGGGTTCCTGCGGCTGGGCCGCGCACACCTCGCCCGCACCGCGCAGGGTGCCCTCCCCGGACCCACGCGCCGCCCTGCCATGAGCCCGTAGGGTGGGTCCCCCGGACCCACGCGATTCCTCCTGAGCCCGTAGGGTGGGTCCCCCGGACCCACGCGACTGCTCCTGCGATTCGGCCGCGGACGCGCCGGTCCCGGACTCCGCTTCCTGCGGCAACTGGACCATCAACGCCTGGACCGTCTGTTCCGCCCGGTTGAACGCCGAGTGCAGTTGTTCCAGCCGCTCGCGAACGTCCTGCGGCGTCCGAGCCAGGTGTGCCAGTTCGAGCAGTTCCCCCGGCCGCAACGCAAACGCCTCTTCCAGCGCGCGGACCTTGGCGTCGCGCGGCGGGTCCACCCGCCCGTTCTCCACTTGCGACAGATACGCCTTGCTGATCCCCGTCCGCGACGCCACGTCGTCCAACGTAAGGCGCCCCTGCCGCCGCAGCAGCCGCACCCGCTCGCCAAACGTGTGGCCCGCACGCAGTTGCCGTTCCACCTGGTGCCGCAGTCCGCTGAGCACGTCAAGTTGCTCTTTCAGTCCCACCGTAGGCTCCTTTTACCCCCCCACCGCGGATCGGCCTGGGCCGCCCTGACGACTGGTCCTAAGCGGTTCGCGCCCAGAACGATACGGTGCGAATCGGGCAAAGGCAAGGGCGGAATTTGAGAATTTTCGAAAAAGCTATTTGACAGCCATCAAATATGAGGCTACAATCTTAGGGCGATGTTAGGTATTCTACCACCGCTTTTCACGTTGTGCAAGGTCCAACCCCGAGGATGCAGGCTCTTCGGGCGCGTGCGGTCGGGCTGGGACGGGGGCCAGGGCAATGGCCGCCGATGGTCGTGGGACCCCGGTAAGCGCCCGTGGACCAGAGGCTGTGGGCTGAGAGGTCGTGCATAGGAGGTGCCGAATGTCATTGCAGGCGGAGGTGCAGGGTGTCGGTCGTTATCGTCGGAACGAGGCGTTGCTGCGAACCGTGGTGGTTCACGGCGTGCCGGTCCGGACGCTGGCGGCGGTGTTGGGGGTGACCCGCCAGACGGTCTACCGCCGGATGGAGCAGGCACGGAGGCAGATGCGGCGCCTGGCGGCGGCAGCCGAGCAACGGCAGGCCCAACGCCAGTAACCGGCGTGTGGCCAGGGGCCGATTCCCGGCGGGGCACTGTCCGGTTTCTCTGTCCTGGATCGGCCCATCAGGGGGCTTCTCGGGAGGCGACAACGATGTCTGTGGAGATTGCACTCTCGGCCTTGGTCGAGCATCCGATGAATTCCAACGTCATGGCGGCGGAACAGTTCGCAAAGTTGCGGCGGCACATCCAGCGGAGCGGCCGCTACGAGCCCCTCGCCGTCCGACCCTTGCCGCCGGAGCCACACGAGGCGCCGCCGGGGGGCGACGCCCTCGGTCCGTCGGGGCGGTTCCAGGTGCTCAATGGGCACCATCGCCTCAAGGCCCTGCGCGAGCTGGGGCATCCCGCCGCCCGGTGCGATATCTGGGAGGTCGACGAAGAAGAGGGGCTGGTGCTTCTGGCAACCTTGAACCGGTTGCAGGGACGCGACGACCCGATGCGACGCGCCGCCCTGCTCGCCCGGCTGGCCGGGCAGGCCGATGCGTCGCGGCTGAAGGAGTTGTCGCGACTGGTGCCCGAGGACCGGGCCGCACTGCAACGTGCGGTCGAGCTGGCCACGCGGCCGCTGCCGTCGCCGGCGGCCCCCGGCGACGTCGCCGAGCCGCTGCACCCGATGACCTTCTTCCTCGAGGCCGAGGATTGGCGGACCGTCCGCCGCGCCCTGACCCTGGCCGGCAAGGAACACGCCGACGACGCCCCGCCGCGCGGGCGAGGGGCGGCCGCGGCGGGATTGGTCCGCATGGCACAGAGGTACCTGGCAGACGAACCCGCGCGCCCGTAGGGCGACTGCTTGACGCAGCGCGTAGTCCGTAGGTCGGGTCAACAGACCCGACAGACTTCTGGAGGGTGCCGCGATGGAATCTCGGCGGGAAAGGTCGGGACGAAACACCTGTACGCTGGCGGACGAGGTGCGGATCGAGCCCGGCGGCATCGCCGATTGGCGGGCCCTGGCGCCGCTGCATTATCGCAACCATGCGGTCGGCGGACTGGATCGCGTGTTCGCCATGCGGCACGGGGCGGACCTGATCGCCGTGATCGTCTACTGCCTGCCGTCGGCCAACTGCGGACCGCGGAACCGGGCGCTGAAACCGCTGGCCGACCGGTTGCCGCGGCAGGGGCGCCTGCGGTTCTGGAACGAGCACCTGCGGACCATCAGCCGCGTGGTCGTGGACCCGAACTGGCGCGGCCTCGGCCTGTCGGTGCGTCTGGTGCGCGAGACGTTGCCGCTGGCGGGGACGCCGTACGTCGAAGCCATGGCGGTGATGGCCGGCATGCACCCGTTCTTCGAGCGCGCGGGCATGACGCGGTACGCCGTGGCGCCCAGCCCCGGGGCGGCCCGGTTGCGCGCCGCCCTGGAGACCGTGGGCCTGCGCCGCCAGGACGCGCGGTCGGCGGCGGCCCTGATGGCGGCCGTGGAGGGGTTGCCGGAGGCGGACCGCACGTGGGCGACCGCCGAGTTGCAGCGGTGGTCGCGCAGCTACCTCGGCGCCAAGACCGGGCAGACCCTGTCACCCGGGCTGGAGCAGATGTGCGGCTACGCGGCCCGGTTCCTCTACGCCACGCCCGCGTATTTCCTCTGGGGCAACGCCCTGCACGTAGCGAAAGAGGCTGGTGACGCCTCTCCCCTGAACCCGTAGGGTGGGTCCACCGGACCCACGCGTCCCCCGTCAACCCGCGCCCGTAGGGTGGCTGCTTGACGCAGTTCCCGAGCACCGTCGAGGGGCAGCCACGCGTCTCCCTGCCGTGAACCCGCCGGGCATGGCCACGCTTGTCGTAGACCCCGAGCCTGTCGAGGGACGTGGCCATGAAGGGCGGCTCCCGAGCCGCCCCTACGGTTGGCGGGCCCGTAGGGTGGGTCCCCCGGACCCACGCGGATGTGTGTCACGCGCCGCGTGCGAAGCACGCTCCTGTGACCCCTCGCCCTGCGTGCAGGGAGAGCGGGTGGGCGAAATCCGGACACGTGACCTCTGGACACGGTACGGAAACTGGGACACCATGAGGGCTCCTGACAGAAAGGAGTCCCCCATGGCCAAGAAAGAATCGAAGCATGCCAAGCGCCTCACTCTGGCGTCCGGCGCGCCGGTGGACAACGATCAGAACACGGTCACGGCCGGGCCGCGCGGACCGGCGCTCTTGCAGGACGTTCACCTGCTGGAGAAGCTGGCGCACTTCAACCGCGAGCGGATCCCCGAGCGCGTGGTCCACGCCAAGGGCGCCGGGGCCGGCGGCGTGTTCGAGTGTACCGCCGACATGTCGAAGTACACCCGGGCCAGATTCCTCTCGAAAGCCGGCAAGAAGACCGAGGTCTTCGCCCGGTTCTCGACCGTCGGCGGCGAAAAAGGATCCGCCGACTCCGCCCGCGACCCGCGAGGGTTCGCCGTCAAGTTCTACACCGAGGAAGGCAACTACGACATGACCGGCAACAACACGCCGGTCTTCTTCATCCGCGACCCGCTGAAGTTCCCCGACTTCATCCACACCCAGAAACGCGACCCGGCCACCAACGCGCCCAGTCCCGACATGTTCTGGGATTTCCTCTCGCTCACGCCCGAGTCCCTGCACCAGGTCACGATCCTCTTCAGCGACCGGGGCACCCCCTACGGCTACCGGTTCATGAACGGCTACAGCAGCCACACCTTCAAATGGTACAACGCCAAGGGCGAGGTCTTCTGGGTCCAGTACCACTTCAAGACCAACCAGGGCATCCGGAACCTGACGCGCCAGGAGGCGTCCCGCCTGGCCGGCGAGGACCCGGATTACGCCACCAAGGACCTCCGCGACGCCATCGCGCGCGGCGAGTGCCCGTCCTGGCGCGTCTGCGTCCAGATCATGCCCGCGGCCGATGCCGCGACCTACCGCTGGAACGTCTTCGACATCACCAAGGTCTGGCCGCACAAGGACTATCCGCTGATCGAAATCGGCACGATGACCCTCAACCGAAACCCCGAGAACTACTTCGCCGAGGTCGAGCAGGCCGCCTTCAGCCCCGGCAATTTCGTCCCCGGAATCGCCGCGTCTCCCGACAAGATGCTCCAGGCCCGGATCGTCTCCTATCACGACGCCCACCTCTACCGACTCGGCACCAACTACCAGTTGCTGCCCGTCAACGCGCCGAAGGGCTGCGCGGCCGCGAACTACCAGCGCGACGGCGCCATGCGCCTCGACGACAACGCCGGCGGAGGGCCCAACTACTGGCCGAACTCCATGGGCGGCCCCGGCCCCGACGCCAGCGCCGCCGAGCCGCCGATCGCCCTCGAGGGGCAGGCCATGCGGCACGTCGTCGAGCTGACCGACGACGATTTCGTCCAGCCGGGCGTCCTCTACCGCCGCGTCATGACCGAGACCGACCGCGAGCACCTCGTCGGCAACATCGTCGCCCACCTGGGCAACGCCCAGAAGCGCTTGCAGTTGCGACAGGCGGCCCTGTTCTACAAGGTGGACGCCGACTACGGCTCCCGGGTCGCCAAGGGACTGAAGCTGCCCCTGGCGGAGGTGAAGCGCCTGGCCGCCATGTCGCAGGAGGATCGCGTGAAGGCAACCGCGCCGTGAGGGCGGCCGAGGCACAACGATACGGTGATGCGCTGGAATCCTATTCCAAGGAGGCAGGACCATGTGTAACGAAGGCAGAATGCCGCTGATCGGGGAGAAGGCCCCGTCGTTCAAGGCCGAGACCACGCAGGGGCCGATCAATTTCCCCGACGACTTCAAGGGCAAGTGGGTCGTCTTTTTCTCGCACCCGGCGGACTTCACGCCGGTCTGCACGACCGAGTTCATGACGTTCGCGTCGATGCAGCCGGAGTTCGAGAAGCTCAACTGCAAGCTGCTGGGGCTGTCGATCGACAGCGGGTACAGCCACATCGCCTGGCTGCGGACGATCAAGGAGAAAATCGAGTACAAGGGCTTGAAAGACATCGAGATCACTTTCCCCGTGATCAGCGACCTGACGATGGAGGTGTCGAAGGCGTTCGGCATGCTCCAGCCGGCGGCCAGCACGACGCAGGCGGTCCGCGCGGTGTTCATCATGGACCCGCAGGCCATCGTCCGGGCGATTCTCTACTACCCGCTCTCGAACGGGCGCAACATGGACGAGGTGAAGCGCCTGCTGATCGCGATGCAGACGAGCGACAAGCACGGCGTGGCGACGCCGGCCAATTGGCAGCCGGGGGACGACGTGATCGTTCCGCCGCCCGGATCGTGCGGGACGGCCAAGGAGCGCACGCAGAAGCCGGCCGCCGGAACGAAAGTGCTCGACTGGTTCATGGTCCTGAAGAAATGTCCGAAATGAAGCTCGTAGCGTACCAGACTAAGGAGAGAACGTGATGATCAGCAAAACGATGAATGCCGCGATCAATGAGCAGATCAACGCCGAGATGTACTCGGCGTACCTGTACCTGGCGATGTCGGCCCACTTCGAGGCCGAGAACCTCACGGGCATTGCCAGGTGGCTCCGCGTCCAGGCCAAGGAGGAAATGGAGCACGCCATGAAGTTCTTCGATCACGTGCTCGAGCGCGGCGGCAAGGTGACCCTGAAGAAAATCGACGGTCCCGAGACCGCCTGGCCGTCGCCGCTGGCGGCCTTCGAGGCCGTGGCCGAGCACGAACGGAAGGTCACTGGCCTGATCAACGGTCTCGCCGACAAGGCCGCCGCCGAAAACGATCACGCCAGCAGCATCTTCCTTCAGTGGTTCGTCACCGAACAGGTGGAGGAAGAGGCCAACGCCGACGCGATCGTCCAGCGGCTGACGATGATCGGCGACTCCAAAAACGGCCTGTTCATGATGGACCACCGCCTCGGCGAGCGGTCCGACGACTGAGCAGGACGATGGACGAACCTGTGGCGGCGGCCGGCGATCGCGTGCGACGCCGGCCGCCGTCTTCCTGCGCCGAGCCAGCGCTGGGTGCCATGCCTGCCCCGTCAGGCATGGGCAAGCCCGTAGCGCTGGGTGCCTGCCCCGTCGGGGCTGTCCGACAATTCGTTGTGTGGTTCGTTGTTGCTGGGTGCCATGCCTGCCCCGTCAGGCATGGGCAAGCCCGTAGGGTGGGTCCCCCGGACCCACGCGGCGTCCGGCCACACACA